>Ga0056128_1001369_pt1 | contig 26975 bp, 20 predicted proteins | sample WorMetLIZISLAND2_FD_71113 | JGI IMG/M metagenome (GOLD analysis project Ga0056128, IMG submission 71113) | Marine gutless worms symbiont microbial communities from Max Planck institute for Marine Microbiology, Germany - Olavius geniculatus... ... | reverse complement strand
GTCGGCTCTCTAGACACTTCGTGGGTAGAGTGGAGTTTACTGGGCGCCATAGGAATGCATTGCACCTATTGTTTCACATATATACCGTATAATTACCAATAGGGTTAGGGTTAGGATTAGGGTTAAGGTTAAGTGTAGGGTCAGGGTTAGGTGTAAGGTTAGAGTTAGGGTTAGGTGTATTCCTATGGCGCCCAGTAAACTCCACTCGTCCCCACTTCGTAATTAATAAACGTGAAATTTACTACTTTATTGCCGAAAAACTACTTACTATTCACTTCCGGTAATGCCACGCAAATGGTCCGATAAAATCTCATATGCACCGAAATTATAACGTAACGTAAGTTACGTTGTCCTATCTTCTAACCATGGTTGCGACACGCTGACACAGCTGCCGTTTTGAATGCTTGTACGGCAGGTCTCATGACTGCTGAAAGCTCTCCCATCAGTGGCAGTTTTAGGCCGGGGGAGGGGTGGGGCACAGGCCCCCAGTTTTGCTTCAGGCCCTCCCAGTTTCATGGTCGTCAATGATTTTTTGCAAATATAACACAAAAATTAGATTATATAACACAAATAGCTTAATTTTAGTTTTAGCTACGTCGCCGGTGAACATTGCCCACTCAGAGGTCTGCAATGCTTGCAAAGTGCTATTTGTAAAAGCTGCAAATGCTCATCACAATTTAATATAGACCTATATTAATATAAATATCTAATGCTATCACATAAGAACAAACATATGTCCATTTTAATATGAAACACTCACTGTGGTAAAACAAAGCGCAAACTAAATAAACAAACATGCACATATACAAGCAAACAACAATGGCAAAACGTCCTCAGTATCTAGATACTTGCCACACGCATCCTGCATAATGCAAACTCATAATCAGGAGTGCTTTATAATCACAACAGCGTTGTTAAAGGTTACATTATCTAGCTATTTAAAACTGCCTAAATTCACAAAAACCAATTACACTGCATAGGAGACACATGATACAACTAAACCAATCGCAACACCAGGGCTCCCATTCCACAGCAGATCCTGTTAAGGGTAGGAGGCTGAGTTGGCCAGAGCAGAACAGTGAACTGGATAAGCCTTGAAACCATCATTTCTCATATACAAGTCCAACAACATTCTATCAGAGGACTAACCACAAGCACTCCTTGGCACTAGCACATGCCACAAATAAAACAAATAAAGTGCAACTTTAAAAACTACTAAAACAACTAAAAACAAACCTGAAAGCACATCGTGTACACTGACCAACAAGAACAAGATTCACAAAAATACACATGGCAAAACAGTAAACGTTGGGATTATTGTATCAAAAACACAAAGAAAAATACTTGAATATGCTACAGTCACCGGACACAACCAGACGTCAATAAACAAAAAGTGCATAAGACCATGTGTCTACATTGTAGTTGACACTGTTGTTGTGACGAGCCCAGCAGGCAGTTCAAAGGCAAATACTGCGATGAATGAGAAATTCCGTCAGGTACTCCCAGTCATGAAACACATCTGTGACACTACGATGTCAATGGAGTCAATCCATACGCAATGAACTGCTGGTATTTGATTGGTGGATCGTTTGTAGAGATTACTGACCATCAACGTTGTCATAGGAGATATCACGTCGTGCAGCCATCAATGTATTCTTCATCAGCATCGCTACAGTCATTGGTCCGACCCCACCCGGCACTGGCGTAATGTAGGCTGCCTTCTCTTTGACCCCTGCTAATATAAGTACAGACACACATCACTAGACAGCACTCAGCCATTAGTCAAGTTGATTTGAAAAATATAGCAACACAAGTGCTGGTTATAAGTTAGTCAGAATAATCGGTTTACAGTTAATACAATTCATAAATAAACCAGCAAATACTAAGCTATCACCCACTCATGCCATGCATGGAGCAGGAAAAAAACTGTCAGTCCAATGCCATCACTGCGCGGCCATCCACCTGACCTTTGAGATAAAAATTGGCATATTGATTACTCCTGCCCTACGTAATGTTTACACCTATTTCGTTTTTTCTATACTTTTTCTTCTTCGAGTCAAGACCCTATGTAAGCTACAGAGACAGAGAGACATACAGAGACAAATAGAGAAATGATTACGTAAAATTAATGTGAGCTAGTTTCACAAACTGTAAAGTAATTACCGTTAAAGTCAACATCGCCAATAACATGCCATTTCCCTGTCTCCACATCATGGATCTCGTTGAATCCGACGTCAATAACAACAGCATCCTGTCTCACCATGTCCGCAGTGATAAGACCCGGAATGCCAGTAGCAACTATCAGAATATCAGCATTCTGTGTAAAGAGCCGTAGCTGCTCGCGTGGAGTGTATCGATGACAAATAGTAGTTGTTGCATCACCTACCGGCAGAAAATATCATCAAATCGCTAGTTTACTTCCCAATGGCAATACAGCCATCAGCATACGATATGGTAACTTATAATAAATGATATGCATTGAAAAAATGATAGGCAAGCTGCCAGTTTAATCTAACACAAAACTAAAAATAACTACAAATGTTTTAAATGAAAGTAAAATATGAGAGAAACTAAAATGAAAGTATTGTCATGCAAAAAAACAAAACAACTCTAGAAGCTGAAGGTTGGGAGAGATATACATTACATAGCCCCCCAAAATGATGTATGACATTACTCGCAATAGAATATGGACAATACTAAAAAAAAAGAAAAAAGATTATAAAAGAATGGAAATAACAATAATTTAAACTATGCAAAACTTAATCTCAGTTAACTGATTCAAGACACCTTTTATTACAAATAACTTTCAGTTACATTGTAAGCCACAGTAAATCAAGTCATATTAATTATTCATCAAATTTCCCCAAAATTCTTCTTGTTGCTGTGCATGATTCCCATGTGTGCATATCAAATCACTAATACCAACATGGTAATGCCAACATTCCTGCTTTTTTGTGTGACTCACATTTACATGGAAACAGAAATGCAACATGTCTAATAACCACAAAATTCAACACATTTTGCGCAATATAAATTGCAGCAGTATGTATATCACTGTAACAAATCAGCTCAGAAAAAAACAGCAAATAAGTGAAACTGACAGGCTTCTGTTTCTCCAGCACCATCTGCATGCAGTAGAAGTGCAATAGGCAGCCCGATGTTCTTTGACCGACCACAGATGACCGCATTCTTTCCAAATGTCTCTATACCTACATACAAATTTGTGCCACAGTATTCCAGTGATGCTAACTCATTATGGTATATCATCGTTAGTCAAGGAACAAATGTTATTATATCAGTGCACGAAAAAGCTAATACGTGCTCTAAAACATACATGCATAAGTTTCACCTGGCACTTGCTTTTCATTTACTCTGATATAACAATGGTTATAACAAGAACTAAAGAGTTGCTCATGTTAACAAAATCACAAATAATACCATTTAGAAAGTTTAGGAAAATAATTCACTTTGTCTCGTTTCATCTATTTTTTGTTCTTTTTTAACATTTACAAACAAACTGCAACATGTATAAAACACTCAAACCACAGCTGTAAACGGGTGCGCAATCAGTGTAGTGATTCTAGAACGTTATATAAAATACTGACTGATGACAAACAAGCAAAAAGAATTACTAACATTATCAATTATTGCTGCAATTATTATTGTTGTTACTACAAAACCAACCAGTTCGTTTGATAATCTCAAGCACGGCTGCTGGAGTGGCGGATACAAGTGCACGTTGGTCTACGCACAGTCTGCCGATATTGGCAACGTGGAATCCATCGACATCCTTGTGTGGTGCCACTGCATTACACATTCGTCGTTCACTAATGTGTGAAGGCACAGGCAATTGTATGAGTATACCATCAACAGCAGCATCGGCATTCAGTCTGCAGATATCATTCAGCAGTTCACCTTCACTGACTGACGACGGTAAATGCAGTGTCTCACTTGTCATGCCTGATACATCAACAAGAGATGAAACAATAATAATAGTTAACCAATGCTAATTACAGGACGACTTTGTACTGTTACACTGTCAGTGCACAAAAGTTCAAAAAAGTTTTTTAAATATTTAAAATTTTCTAGTACAAGAGTAAACAAAAAATTTAAGCTACTGTTCACGAAATGCATGAAAGCCTATAGCAGCTGTCTTAGCCTATCTTCAGACATTTTGTTGCAATTCACTCTTGAAGTGTGCGCCACAGCCAAAAATCGCAAAAATCAACAAAACCCCTTATTTTAGAAGTTCATGATCTTTCAAAGACATCCATGTTGATACAACTAAAAAGCTCATTACTAGTGCTCATTGTGAAAAGCAACATGCCCAATGCCTATGCCTATCTGCAACTGTTTTCACAAAAGACTAGCCAACAATGATAAAATAATGACTTTTACGAGGATACTGCTCTTTGACGCCCTCGTGCGCAGGTTTCCTTAAATGTGAAAAATTGAGATTTAAACTGACGAAATCTATGTTCAATGCTAAAAATTTCATGTGCAGTGTGTCCTTGCCTATCTCTATGGATTTTGAAGCAATTTGCTCTTGAAAAGTGTCTCACAGCCCAAAATAGCCAAAAAAATCCATAAAAACCTAATTTTTGATGTTCAACCTCATCCAAGGTCATTGGTCTCGATGCCAATCAAAAGCCCATGTATGACTTATTATTAGTGATTAATAGTAACCTAGGCCCTACCTCGCACCGTTTCTGAGATACAGCGACTTATTGGCTAAAAATTGCAAGTTTTCCTTACTTTCTCTCATTTAGCACCCTAGCTCAGTGTGATCCCTTTCAATTTTATCGAAAAGCTATATGAATCCTGAAACTAGAGTCTTCCAGACAGCCAACAGTTAAGATTTGATGATCCTAGCTTTCATCATTGATGACTGATCCATCCGTGTGATAGAAGAACAAATGGACAGACAGAATTGCGGTCTATGAGCTGAAAATCGACCAATTGTTTTAGCTGATAATCAGCCAATTGTAAGGTGCCAATAATCAGCTGACTGGTAACTGATAATGCCTTACTGGTGCATTGCTAACATGAACCAGACACATCTGAAGAAACACTAATAAACCGATTAACTACGCAGTATAACATCAAATCAAGTTGCTAAAAGCATTGGTCTGGTTGATAGCAATTTATGGGAGTGAAGGCTAGACCCTTCGCAGCAAAGAAAAGAAATATATCAAAGCTTCCAAAATGTGGTGCTATCGAAAGCTATTAAGGATTCTGTGGATGAAACACAAAGCGAATAAATGGATTCTGTGCGAATTAAAAGTTGACAGAGAACTTCTGGACCATTTGAAGTCATTAAAATTGGGATTTTATTGCCACACTACATATGAAAGTCTCGAGATGCAAATGGTTCAAGGATGTGTACCAGGTTACAGAAATTGTGGTCAACAACGCCGACGTTGGACAGATGACATCACAAAATGGACTGGGATGAAGAGTGATGAAGTGGCTGCAGCAGCGGAAGACTGTGATTGTTGGAGAGAAATACTACATGCCACCAACCCTTCTTATGGAGGAAGGCACTAAACGATGATGCCGATAACATAAAGAGTTATTTCTTTATTCTGGAAACAACAGGTCAATCAACTGCACTCAATGGTACCAAAGTTTACTTACTAATTTACTGAATCATTCACAAGCAAACCATAAAAACAAAAAAAACTGAAATAAGCCATGATTTTAAAAAATGACTTATACGGTTGAGCACAAGACAGTTCTCACAATAATAATTTTCACTATCTCAATTTCATCTGTTGAGTAATTCAATGGCAAATTAAAAGATTTCTAAGAGTAGCAATTAATCACAAATAACTATGGCACGCTTAACTTTCAAGAAACAAATATAAAAATCAGCAAAACTGAACCAATGTAATGGGCAGCCTTCATTTTGTTTCGCACATATGTGTCACTGGCAGCAGCACTGCCAACTAGTATTGCTGTCAAATGAGGTGGTCTGTGACCCTCTGACACCCATTGTTTCACTTCAGCTCTAATTTCATCTTGAAGCTGCCTTGCCATTGCTCTGCCATCAATTACTGCAGCCACCCGAAGTCTGTCAAATAACATAACTGCACTACATAAATCATACTTAATTCTAACATTAAGCCAACTGCATAATTAAGTTCATTTTCTAACTGACTCAGCAAATTCATTGTAAAAATTCAACTAAATATGATGAAAAAACACAGTCTTAAACAAAAAAAAACAAAATGCAACTATGAACATGAAACTTTCAGGAAAGTAGAAGTCACATAAAGTGAGAGAGGTACCACTGGGTAGGGTATTGCTGAGTTTAATATACATGCAAAATGAGCAAAGTGAAAAACTAAATTATTATAGACAGTATTATTACGAAAAATAGCGAAAAAGTCCAGAATGTAAAGATGTTGTAAAATAAATACTAAAAGTAGGCAATTATTTAATGCCACTTATTTTTAGTGTTTTAGTTTTTGTTAACATCTGTCAGTCTGCTTAAGTTTTGTATAAACGTTTTACATCAAAGTATTGATGAGATATCATACAAATAGATAAACAGATACAATAAATTCAAGCAAAACCTGAAGCTTGTACAAATTTTAGCAGCCAACTTCAATTGAAAACGACACACTACAGCAGACAATACTGTCACATGACAAGAAAATGTTCTGTGAAACAATGCCATTTCCTGCAAAACAACATTGTTGCAACTTATCACACTCATACAACAGAAACACATAGTACCGTTTCAACCACCGTCAGTGACTAAACTTTTGTCACCAGAAGCATTCTGACGGCATATAACAAACTCGGAATGTCTGATGACAAAAACACAAGTCAACAGGAGTAGGTGTTAGGTTTGCTGGTCAACAGTTCGTACCGTAGAAATCGAGCTTATCTGCAGTGGCACAAGAAATCAATAGATTTTAAAATTTTACACTAAACATGAAAGTGTATTTTCGTTTATCTAACGGCTAACATGTATTAAACAGCTATTTGCTGCAAACTACAGAATCCTTTTCAAAACAGGAAACAAAAAAAACAAAAAGTCGACAACCATTTAAAAGCAGAGTACTATTTAAAACTGCAATACATTAGTGACGGGCAATACATAAGATTGTAAGCATAAAAAGTCTTTAAATTATTATTGCAAATTATCTAATTACTTGTCAATTTTTATAAAGAAAACAAGAAAACATTGCGTATTTAATGCACTGTTGTCAATATATTAATATTTAAAAATTCAAATCGTCTATATCACATAATCTCATAAGCTCGTTTCTTTGACGTCTGCACATCACTATGTAATGCCCAATGTTGATAAACAAAAGTTGTTTTGATAATATATTATAAATACTATAAGATACTAGTATAAGTACTGTCTCCAAATGCCATATAAGATTAGTTTTAGTGTTAGAGTTAACAATAGTTGGTAAAATACGTACACGGCTGGCTGTGCACGCAAGAATGAAGCTACACTGACTACGCTCCACTGACCTAGTATCTATGCCGTGTCCTCTATTTTGTCTAACGCGGCGGCATTGATATTGATTGTGATAATATGTCTGAAGACATACACTTGCCACCATTGTTGCAAGAGACGCATTGTGATGATGAGGTAGACGGTGACAAGAAAATCGGCGCAGAGCATGAAGATGACACCATTGAGTCAAAGGACTGCAGATCACTGAATGTCCAGTCTTCGTGTACTGGACAACCTGTTGGTTTAATAGAACATGATGTCAAGAAGAATTTACAGCGTCATCACACAAAGGACTCTGATGGTGGTTGGGGATGGGTAATAGTTTTGGGCGGTTTTTTTATCACGTTACTTGTCGGCGGCGTGACCGTTTCATTCTCTTTGCTTTATTTGGAATTTGTTGACATGTTCAGTGCATCAAGGTCAGTCATTGGTTGGATCGGTTCTCTGCACATTTTCATGAATCACGTTCTCGGTACATATGACTGTTGGTTATTGTCTTAACGATTAACTTAATCTTATTCTGGAATGTAGATGTGATGTGAGGATTTTCGACTGGCAGTCTGGCATAGTTTTTCTTCAATGTTTGATGTTGTTGTTGAATCTTTGATGTAGTTAAATATTGACAGAACTGTTTTTATGGTATGAATGAATGGACTTGTCATTCATATCGTAGCATATTTATGCCACTGTCCTTAAGTGTGAGTGCATTTATTTTAACTGTTAATGACCATTGAGCAGATGGTTCGATTATGGTATATTTAAGTAAACAAGGTTTGAGTAGATTTGCAGATTTTTGATGTGGTCGAAGCTCTGTAAGTTGTTGTTTCTGCTGCTGATGTGTGCAGGCATTTTTATTGGTGCTGCAATCACCCGATATGGATCACGGATAATCTGTGTCACTGGTTCTGTTATAGGGCTGCTTGGTTTTTCTCTCGGCTCATTGTCAACATCCGTCATACACACGTATCTTACGCTCGGTGTTCTTGCTGGTTTGTGGGCAATTTACTGGTTGAACTTAATGAACTGTTTTCGTAAAAGTTAGGCATGCTGCAGGAAACTGTTCAAGCAGTTGTGTCTATGTTTTGTAATCTAATCTTAGAGATGTCTTGTTGTACACGTACAGTGGTCACAGATTGCCTGCAGCAGAATCACTGTACAGTTGTGTTGGTGCGTGTGAGGCAGAAAGGAAGAGAGGGGAAAGTTGGTAGTGGAGTTATTATAGAATGCAGGATTATCAGTACAAATATTTTCTTCTACTTTGAAAAGTAATTTCCTAGGCAAAAGAGTGTTACGGGTTGCACTGCAGTTTGATTTGTGATAGTATACCAGTTTCAATAAATTAGCTAAATTTGGCAGATTACAATTTTGTAGTTGGTAAGCATATTGTTGATATAGTGAATGTCATGATTATATGTGTTTTAAAAATATTTCTTCTTTCATTTTGATTTGTCAGCCAGCTTCTATATCGATATGAGTGATTGAATATTGAATTGCATTTGCAGGCAGTGGAGGCGGTATGATGCTGATTTCATCCATGGTTCTGCTTCAACAGTATTTTAATCGACGTCGTGCCTTGGCAGTCAGTCTTGCTGGTTTAGGCTTTTCTGTTGGCGGCCTTACATTTGGACCCCTCACAAGGTCACTGCTTGAAGCTTATGCTGTCCGTGGAACTTTGCTTATCATTGCCGCAATATACTTTCAGTCATCTGTATTCTGCTGTCTTTTCCGGCCTGCCCCTGCTAATAGCCAAGGAGTTACAGCTGATGTTGAACATAGCACAGAGGAGAAGGAAATGGTGGTGATTGTTAGTAATGGAGAATCTTCAAAACTGCAGTGGAATTGCAAGCACACGGTTGAAAAGTTTGGCACAGAAAGTGATCAACATTTAAGATCTCGTGCAGAAAGACTGCAAAGTTGTCTTAGACATCTGTTTGCAGATCTGCTTGATTTCTCTCTGCTACGACGCATTTCTTTTCAGCTGTTTCTGTTCTCGACGCTGTGTCTTTTTCTCTCAATTTCATCATTCTTACAGCACGTGCCTAGTCGAGCAGCACATTTCGGAGTAGAGTCGTGGTTGATCTCTGTGCTGCCAACTCTGATCTGCTCGGCGACTGCAGTCTCACGTCTTGTGTTTGGTTTCGTCGCCAATGCATCGTGCACGTCCCTCATTCTACAGTTTGCAATCACAACCACAATAAGTGGGATATTGTTGAGCACTATGTTTCTGACGACAACATTTGAGACAATAGCACTGTACTGTGTTCTTCTCGGCTCAATTAATGGTCAGTTATGCACTCGTGTCTATTGTTAATTTGAATATGATATGCTGTGAATGATTTAGGCATGGTTTGTTGAGTTTTAATGATTGTGTCATATTTATAGTATATTTGTTCCTAAGCCATAATTGTGCTAATGATTTTGGTTAGTTGGATAACAACAGTGTCATCTAGGTTGTAAAAATATGTGCTTTGACAATTTTAAAATTTTTAGTTTGAGGAATGTTGCCTAACCTGAAGTAATTGTGAAAAAATTGCTAGTTAAGGAAAAATTTAAAGTAATGCTGGTAGTGGTTGTAAATTGATTTACTTTAGATGTTTATTTGAACATGTATGCTAGTATCATTTGTGTTTAGACAAAACAAGTTAGGCCTATTTGTTATCTACTTTGTTACTGGAATTCTAGCAAGGTTATTTAGTTACTTACTTCTAAGTTATGGCTATACCGAAGGTATTATTATTGTGATTATTTGTCTATAGTCTATGTTTCTTTTCAGGTGGATTTTTAAGCACGATGCCAACAGTTCTGGTTGATCTGAATGGCATAGAAAACATTGTAAAATCGATGGCAATTTGGACACTTGCTGTTGGTGCTGGATGTCTGTTGGGCACGCCATTTTCAGGTATTCTTTGTGAGTGCAGTGCATTATGCAGATAAAAAGTGTCGTGTTATTTCTGACCTAAACACGTAACCAAGCCATGGTTTCAATTTCTATGCTGACCAGTCAACATTTACCATGAATGCATTTATTAACACTTTTATGACTGCAACCAACTCATTTAGGCCAACTCATCCTGGCCATCCCTTTGCGAGTAGGTGCAATAAGTACTGGTGAAAACTGTGGCACGCCATTTTATGCACTAGCCATTGTGCTAGACTACCCATGGTCTGCCAATGTCAGCTGGTGTCGGCTAAAGGTCATGGAAATGGAGATCAGCGCCACCCTCTGGAAGTTACATGGCTCGGGAAGGACTTTCAGTTTATGTTCAGGTTACAGTCTTCCTTCTCAGTGCACTGATACTGTTGATGGGCAACTGGAAGTACATACAGCTTGTGAAGTTTCCCATTGCACCGATCCATGTAATTACACCTTTGGAGGCTGATTTGGATGGATGCTAGTATGCAGTTAACCACTTAAATGCTAGAAACATTGAGCAGGCTGGACGAACAAAAAATTATTAGTGATTGTGATTGCTTGGTCTGTTGGTTTGGTTATAGGTTTTCTGTTTGATGTTACTGCCAACTACAATATCCCGTTCGCAGTTTGTGGATGCATCCAGGCGGTTGGTGGTCTCTGTGCATTCTGTCTCTACATAATGAGGCGCTGTCAGAGACCAGCTAAGCATTTGTCATAGTGTTGCTTTCAGAATGGTGGTGAGAACCTGAATGAACTTGTTGGAGTCTCACTACATTGTTATACTCTTTCGTATATTTTGTAAGCATTTTTTTTTGTTTGATAATCAGATTAATTGTTTAAGTCCCACGCCCACCATGTTGTTAAAGTTCCTCATATTTTTTCACCATTTTTAGTGTGTTATCTGTCTTTATTCAAAGGCCTTTAAAGTTGTGTATATGTGTGTCCATGATCTAAACATGATAATTATTTTCAGTTAATGCATTAACTCACTGATATACTGTATAATTTTTATGACAGCCTACTTCATTGTGTTTTTGCAGGCGTAACGTGTTGAGATATTGTATACGATATTGTGTATGATAGATTTTTGTTGATTTAATCCTGTGGTAGAATTTTTTTTGTTCATAGTCCAGTACATAGCTGTAAATTTTTACATATGTTTTAATCTTCAAAACACTGTGAAAGAATGAATCAAATTCATATACTCTGCATTGGGATCTCACAAAAGAGCATTTTATCTAAGTTAAAAATGTTACATCTAATTAAGCAGTTGTATTCGACTATTGTTACTTGGCTAGATCTTGTTTTTTGTAAACTTTACTTGTATTTGTAATTTTTTTGTACATTATTGTTGTTGGTTTTAACGACAGTCCCTAGCTGCACAACGTCTACTTGACAAAGACGTTAATCAAGCATTGCTTTTTTCCACAGTTTTCATTTGTATTGTTCTCCAACTTTTGTTTTTGCTGACTGTTACGTATACATGTTGTTCATGTTTTCTCACTTTTTCACTTTAAGTGTCAAAATTTGTTTTTGCCTGTTGGTTGTCCTTGTGTGTGCTTAGAGCTTAACTAAAGAATCTCTGTGTGAGGGTAATGAAAGCGTACACCTGCAAATGTTATTTACTTCTATGTACGTGATGATTTGTTAGTAGCCAGTAGGTGTGGTCTAGAAATTGTTTTTTTGCTGTGCTGTATAATGGTTATACCGGGTGGCACAAAAAATGTCCCAAACATTCACATGCATTATTCAACCAAGTGGTCAAAGTGACTCAACACAAAAGCATTTATGTAATGACCGAACATCAATGAATATGTGTAGGAATTTTTGCTTAAAACTCTTTTGTATTAGCCGTGATACAAACAAAATGTGTTACATGCCATAAAGCAATTTTTGCAAGCGGTTCATCATTTGCATTGCCGCTCATACACAGGCTATGCCAAAACGTCACAGTGGGCCAAATCATCAGTAACTGATCAGCAGAAAAAAATGCTGAATCGGTTCTTTATTCTTTTTTGCCATTGATGCTCGACGCTTTATCCCACTTACATAATTAGATTTTTAACTCTCCTGACGTCATTAAGCGGCATCCAGTACTGTCATAAGTGAGGTCACTGAAATTTATAAGCAAGTAAGAGTACATATTGGTCTACAAATGTACAAAAGGAAATCTATCTCTGTAAAGTATGCACGCCATTATAGTTCTGCAAAGTTTGGGACGTGTTTTAGCGCCACCCAGTATTACACTATTGATGTAGGTAGTTGCACGTCACTTGGTGATATATTGGGCCATGTGAAAATCATGAATTCACAGAAAATTTAAATGCTATTAATTGCGATGTTTGCCATTCAGCACTTTTGTGTCAATAGCAGTAAATTTTTGATAACAAAAAGATTACAAATGGAACTTTACTTGGCTGTTTTTAGTTGCTAACCAAAGCCTCATTGCTTATCGATTCATATTTTCTATACGGTACATGATTCCATGAACATGACCGATTGACAGATGCTGGGCCAATGTTTGTTGCTTAAGCAGCATAGTTATGTTTACTAGCCATGAGCCCATTACTCGGAACAATGACCATTGATCATTCAGTCAGAAACTGTACAGGTGATTAGAGGTTACAGTGCGAAAAACACGTCTCCAATGTGGGATTTGTAAACACAATGCAGACATGTTCAGTATGTGCCAGGAATTAGATGAATTTTTTCTAAAGTATGTCTTTTTTTAAAGGTTCATTAAGCTTAAACTTTCTGTAAAGGTTAAACTTTTTTGTTCAGTTATTACGTGCATGTGCAGTCCTGCCTGTAAAGGCCATCTCCGAGGGACGATTAACTCACTCACTTTTCTAAAGTATATCGTATTTTTTCACTTTTCACTGTAATTCTGCTACAAGGTTAATGATATGCAGCATGTTGATAATTCCCGCAAGCGCCTGAGGGAGATGGTAGTTAAGTGACAAGAGCAGGATATCACGGTCTTGTTTTCCGCTTGAGTGATGTGTTAATCTTTGCCGTTTAAATATTTGATTTCTAATCCTGCTTGCACATAATTTCTAATATTTTTCCAGTTTGTTACTATTGGTGTAGACGCCGTTGCTGTTGAATAAATGTACAAAACATCAGTTTACACACTTGTTAACGGCAACATTTAAGGACTTGCACATCGAAAACAGCAAAAATTACAAAAGGTGATATTATTCAGCAGCACATTGACATGCAGTCAGTGTGATGTACATTTATCTTATACACAGCCAAAGTTATGACCGTTTAAAGTCTTAATTTTCCCCACAGGCGCCATTGTAATTTTTCTTGATTTTTGCGAATAAATATGTTAAATATTAAATTTTAGTTTTCTAATCCCAAAAAGGCACTTCCTTGTGCAGAACCGCGTCGTTTGACACATTAAGTGTAAAAATCCCTTAAAAGGTCTGACCTGTGGGTGAGCGGAAGAAAAAAAGGTATATATAAATAAAATTTTTTGCGTATATTTCACCAATTTGCCGAGAAGCCCCCCTTAGAGGAATTTGCATAAAATTTTGCATGATGGGTCCCCTCCCCGACATAATCAACCGTGCCAAATTTTTATCTCAATCGGATCATTGGTTTTGATTCTGTGTGGGGTCAAATTTTTGGATTCCCCATAAGAAAGAGAAGTCGCCGTTAACACAGGGCTTGAACTACTGTTCAGCCTGTGATGCCTCTATGTCCGCAGCTGACTGCAGTCTAATGTGTCACAAACAATGGTTAGTAGCTACAAACATTGAGTGATAAAGCACTTTGATTGTTTGTCATGTGGTAGCATTGTCCTTGGTAATTCTGCATAACGTGCTGATTAGAAAAAATAATAACTTATGTGCATATGATCGTGGGATATATAGAGAATGCAGGCCAGATCCCAGCAATATATTGAATGCAAAATGCAGGACACTCTTTATTGCAACCAATCATGCAGAGCACACATACAGCACTTCAAATGAAGCAAGAAGCCTAGTTGTTACTATTAATATAAGCTCATCCAAGGTCAATGATTTTCAGGTCATTTGAAAGCCAATATGTGACTTCCTTTTAGTAATCAATAGTAACCTTGGCCATATCTCTCACCGTTTCCGAGATATGGCAAGTTTTCCGTTGAAAACGCACATTTTTCCTACCCCTTTCATTCAACAACTAATTGGAAAATTTTCCCCTTGCACTAGATGGCTGAAATTTTGCATGCCTGAGTTTATCACACGTGGCTAATTATTCGTGCAAAACGTTTCCCCTACGACCTACACAATACATCCGTTAGAGACAGACGACAACCACGCCAATAGCTCTACCATTACTTAAGTACAGTTGGCTAAAAAGCGGCGTCTAATATCTTCACTTGCAGTATTAATAAGAAAAAGACATCCGTGTGGCAACAGACACATTTGAGCCTTATGGTTCAATAGTGGTTTGAGTGCCTTTTTTGACATTTTTGGTGTTAAACCACTTTTCCACTAAATCAAATGCGCTTTTTCACATGTTGACATCCATTTAGCTGCTCGAAGTCTTTATCATAGTGTATTCGAGCCTGTCCATTTTTGAACTGAACAAAATTGCTGCACTAACATAATATAGTGAACCAAATGTACATGATTCACTTTTGCTCTAATTTGTAGTCAAAAAGTTCAGTTCTATAGTTGTCCATCACTCTAAAGTGTCAATTTTTCATTATTCAGTCAAACAAAAGTTTAAAAATGGTAAGTAAGTAAGTAAGTAAATGATTTATAAAGCGCCAGTCTTAGAAAGAATCAGGGCGCATAGGATGATGGACGCTAGGTGGCAGAAAAGGCTGACTGAAAGTAGTGGGTCTTTAAGTGACTCTGAATGTAGCCAAGGTTTGACATTGTCTATTGAAAGGTAATGAAATACTACACCATTATATCGACAGCAAACTTGAGTTATATTTACAGTCAAATTATACAAACAGTGTAAACTTCAAAGACAGATTTCTCAAAAATGGTTCGCACTCAGATGAACCAGTATTAAACAACAGAGCTCATTTTAGAAATATGTGCAAGTAACATATAAATTGATCCACAACAGAACCATGTCATAATTTTGACAAAATCAGCAGGACAGCAGCAGCAACAGTATGAAGCATTTCCTACCCCCCAAATGGGTATGCAGATTTTTTTTCAGTTGACATTTACAGAAAGATTACAAAAATCAAACTACTATGCACTGTTTGTCAAAGTTGAAAGGCAAAATTTGCTGTTGTTTGTTTGGAACATAAAGACAGAGACAACCACTGTTTGGACCTGGGCAATGGGCATGGTTGATGTACATATGATTATAGACAATGTTCAGCAGCACTATAAAACAGCTAAGGCCTCTGACATCAAGTAACATACGCATGTATACATGCAGAACTCAATGGACACAACTGTACTGTGCACATTTGTATCAAACATGCACACATAGTATAAAAACAAGAAACATCCACTGACATAATTGTGCTATTACTGTTCACAAGTAGTCAGCTAATCTATGAACAGTAAAAATACGACATCAGCTTGGCAACGCTACTGCCAGCAGACTAATGATACTGAATCTCGCAACTGTTCAAAACCGTATGGCTTAGCCGAGATTTGTGTGTGATCATGTGACTGCCACAACCAATGTAAGCAAAAAAAAATGTGTACGTAAGAAAGCGCAAGAGGCACTAGTTTAACAGTTACGCCCCACACATGATGAAGCTGGCTCGAGGGAAGTGCTCGTCAAGCAAGCTTCATGAATGTTTGCAATATTACATCATTTAAACGACAAGATAGCCAGCTGGTCAAGCCAGCTTTATCGTTTTAACTTAATAAGAGTCAAATCTCAACACCCAAATAAAAATCCGTTTAAACTGATCAAAGTTAATGTCGGTTTGTCTTGAATGAACTGGAAGGCTGTTCCACAGTTTCAGGCCCATAGCTGCTGTAACAAATCTGTCTCTGTGGCTGTTGTTCGGTCCTCGAAGCTTCTCGGCTGCTGGTCCGTCAGCGTGGAACTGTTTGCCATCAGAGCTCAAGAACACATCAATGGTATTATAAAGACGGAGATGTTGTACACAGTTACTATGCGCAAGCGCAGCCATTGTCAAGATTGTTCAATGTTCATTGTTGGACTGCATCCATGTAAACGATGTTCCTGGACTGAACTGTTAAGTCTGTCCGACTGCGACTGAACTGGACTGTAACGGTATCAGCTGGAGAGATCTGACATGCTGGCCATTGGTCATTGGTTGTAGAGCCAGGCTGGCGATGGTTAGTCATCAGAGATCACCGTGCAACAGTGATTTGGACACCGCCAGCCTGCTTGGTTGTCATAACGCCCGTGTCCGCCGGTACAGTGTGATGCCAAGCGACGCAATGATGATGAGTGTGATAATGGACGCACCAACCAACGACCACGTTGCTATCTGGTACTCGATGCGTGGTCGTGGCGTCGGTTCTGGCGTCGTCGTAACTAACACAATCACATTATTCCACTTAATATCGTTTATCTTAAAGCACCCCTGTATCTTTGGACTCCGTAGCACTATACAAATATTGTATTATCATCATTATTATATGCCTCTATCATGTGATATGATGAACAATTTGCACCAACTTAATCTGACATAAACATCTGTGGCATACTACAAGAACTAGAGTTGTTTTAAATACAGTTGACACGTGCTGGCATGTATTTAAATTTAAGAAACAGCTTATAACAGAGATAGGGGCCAAAACCAATCAAAACTAAACTAAAGAAATAGTGAGGTAAAATGAGAATAAAACTTTAATGAAAACCTACAAGGAAGAAAAGTCCATTACTAGTCAATCGACCCATGAAGTCAGAACAAAGTTAACCGAATGGGTCCAGCGAAGCAGCTGGTGAGCCATGACATAGTGCAAGGTGGTTTTATGAACGATCAAAGGACACAGATAGGCAGCAATTAACAGAGTACTGTAATGTCATCATAATGCAAAGTGAACAATAACACTGGTAAAATTTCCAACATCTTGCGCTACCTCTAAGATTTCTTAAGCCAAAAAAACGCAGATAATCTGCATCAGTGATTCTGTTAACAAACTTCGTGACAATAAATCTATAAGTGAAAATAACAGACCAGAAGCAGCATGTTCTATCTGATACAAAGAGACATAATGAATGCTTACTGGGTGGTCTGGCGGAAACGGTAGGAAAGTAGTCTCGCCAAAACGCATAATGATTCTGTCTGTAGTTCTCGTCCATGTAGCCAAACTCCGCAACATGGAGGTAGCTTAGATTGTACTTGTAGAACTGGAACCAGGAGATATTGCGTGTCCAATCAGGCGTTGGCACTCTGCAGCATACAACATCATAATAATATTCTCACTGCAACTAAAACATTATGTCGACCTAATGCTGACATACCGTACGCCTGTACAACTGATCTTCGATCATTAAAGCTGAAAAATGGCATGCCAGTTACCTGGTACTGCAGCCACAGGGAACAATGGTACCAACTTCGGATTTTCAACACGTTTTGTTTACCAGCTAGAAGCCTGTATGGGAAGGATGGCAAAGATGCAAAGTGCGGCCTACTAGTAGAGTAATGTCTAGTACAATCTGCATGCATGCTGCCGGGTCTTCGATCCTTACATTGGGCTAAATGTCCAGAAAAATGAGCTTTTACATACACACTGTGAAAAAGTAGGAAAATTTATACAACTGCATCAAATAAAACTATTATGCCAGAAGCCCAGAACAGTAATGACTGAGGGCCAGTTTTGTATCAAGACAGGCCTCATAAGATCAATCAGCAGTGTGATTTACATAAACTGAAACAGAAAAAATTATTCAACTAGCTGGAAAAAAGTACTGAAAGAATATTGTTACTTTGTTAGATAACTTTATGCAGCGGTGTCTGCACTCAAATTCGTGATAACTGATGGCAAAAACTGCAACTTGTGCAGCAAATTCTGACAGTCATTTTATACTAGCAAATCTGCTGTGTGAAATGCATTAACGAAAAACTTAACAGTATGCAAAAAACAAAACACCAGCCGAACCCATATTTGGTGAAGTTCATGAATGTGTCCTGCATGAATTCACTCATATTACGATCAATGTACGTCCAGTCCGTCTGCTCTGGCACTATTCCTGTGATGTTGCCCAGAGTGTCATTGTAAAATGGATATCCGATCAGATAGTCAACATCGCGTCCATGAGGCACACCTGCAAGTAAAGCAGTTACAAAATATACACAATGTGCATTTGAATATCGTAAAAGATTCTTTTTCTTGATGCCATGATTAATTATACAATTCTAGCTATTGCAGCTCAGTTGATGTTTTTACGCGCGAAAGCAGCTATGCTTTCAGCGCGTCTTAGCTATCGCAATTCTGTCCGTCACACGGGTGGATCAGGCAAAAACGGTCCAAGCTAGGATCTCCAAATCTTCACCATTGGCTGCCTGGAAGACTCCAGTTTCAGGAACCGTAAAGCTTTTTCATAAATTCGAAGGGGGTCACCCCAAACGAGGTCGCTAAATGAGACGGGGGTAGGCAAAATTTGCGATTTTTGGCCAAAAACTCGCTGTATCTCAGTAACGGTGCGAGATAAGGCCTAGGTTACTATTAATTACTAATAGGAAATCGTACACCGGCTGTCGATTGGCGCCAAATTCAATGACCTTGGATGACCTTGAACGCCAAAATAGGGGGTTTTATGGATTTTTTTCGCGATATTGGGCTGCGCAAGTCTATATCATTCACAAGGCGGCGCCACAGTTCTGGCGTTGGTGTCGTGGCATAGTTGTTAGCGCGTTTCAGCTGAAACGAAGTTACTCTACGCCGAGCCCGGTTAGTACTGCGATGGGTGACTGCCTGCGGGTAGGAACTGCTATAGGCTTTCGCGCGTCCCGTGAGCATTAGCTCAAATTTCTTGTTTAGATTTCAAGACTGAAATTTACAGCTAACAGTTTAGTAAGCAGCAGTCAGACATTCATGTACGAATTTCTGTCACTGTATCTTTTATATATACTGTTAGTTAGTCACAAGAAACCACATTCGACCCATGAAAAATTCCCACATCAGCACGCAGCCCAAAACAGTTTATCTAGGAAGATTCATACAGAATCTGAGCAGAGTCATTCAACAGCACTGACAGATAGAATGCACATTTTCAGACAATTTAAAGCAAACGTCCATAGTACAGTATGACAGATACACCAAATACCAAGCTTCCATTTAATCACTGCAAGAATTCTCGAAATAAACTCTAACCAGGGAAAATCACGATTTTGTGAGAACCGATTAACACATGCACGATTATGTTGCAAGGGGGAAAATTTTAGACTGAATCCCCATAAAAATGTGGCACGCAAAAGGTCAGAAATGGTCTAAGTTCTTCTCAGATCTCACATTCATGAAGCATCACCTGCCACATCATGAGATGACACAGGTAAACGTGCTTTGCCATAACTCCAGCCAAGCAGACAGGTCGATACCGGTACTTGATTTACTTAACCTGGAAGGATGGAAGGTTGAGTTGACCCGGGTGGTTGGTCATATACCAAGAGGGTTTGCCCAAAGACGGTCACTCATCTAGATACTACATGGACCTGGCATAAAACAACTACTGTACATCGTTCAAATGCAGTGTGTTAACCACTAGACTATTCCACCACCATAATCCATGCCATGCTTCCTAGCTAGTACTGGTCTCAAACTCAAACTGACTCAAACTGCTAAGGTAAGGGTAAAGTGCATGTGCCATTCTGTAAACATGCTGTACAACTACAAGATGTATCATTTTCTGAATTCTCACCCATCCAGAAGGGAAGTGGTTCAAACTCAGACCGATGCGTGAAGAGATACATGTAGACAGAAGGACAGTCTCGGTCACCAGGCTCACAGTCACCTGCTTGAGACTTGAGAAACCCGTCAATACATGAGCCATACACAAAGTCCGAGTACAGCTGAAACACACAATGACAACACAGAGCCAGACAACACTCATGATCAACTAGAGACCCAAGCATTTTACTATAGTTCATTATTTAAGATATATCAAATACACAGATAAATATATCAAATATCAACTACCGTATCACTTCCATTTATTCAAACACTCTAATAATTTGAACACCAAAATTTTAAGAAAAAAACAATGTTTTACTCCTATTAATCAATCACCTCCAGTTAAGGTAAAGCAGTATTTAGTTAAAAGAATGGTTGTGCATTGTTTACTTCCTTGTGCAGACACTGCACCAATTAATGCCTGTCTGTATCATGCCTTATAATAGGGGGCACACTGCCTATGGGCATACTCAACTGCAGACCCATTCCTTGTAAATGGCACGCTTTCATTTGGTTTTATTGTGTGGCAGCAGTGCTGACAGTCTAACCTGGACCAACTGCCCTGCTCAAATAATCTTGACTCAAGAGGTGGCTGGTTTTAGTCTTGGCTGCAAGTCTAAAGTCCTAACCGTTCACCAGATCACATCAGACAAGCTGGCACTATACTGCATACTAACGTCAATTAAGTTTTGTCTAACAGCAGATTCATTGTCCGGCTTCGCCCAGAATGTATACTCGAACTCGACAGCGCCAACAACTTCATAGACATTCTGAATTGCAGCCCTTTCCTGCACCATGTTCACCACCAGGTCACGAAACGTTCCCGGATCAAGACCTTTCACCATGTTGACACCAACCAGATTCTTTGTCAGGTTGTCTGCAAACAACCAAACCGATATCTGGTCCAATGCTGATTTTAAAAACATACTTAAGAAATCAAATTATCAATAAATGCATAAATTTATAAAGCACTTTTTAAAACAACATTGACATAAGTGCCTACTAAAACTCATTATGATCAAAAGACGATGTCTTAAGGCAAGATTTAAAACACTGTCTGCTAATGTCACTGCTTTGTCAAGCAGTCAGACGTGTTGGTACAGTGAACAGCAAATAAATCATCACAAAATAAATTACTGTACATGAAAACATGTGACAGCAGCAGCATACATGCATAGTAGGCTCCTTCATCCTTGGTGAGTCCGGCCAAAACCTTGACTTTCATCTGCCTCTTGGCATTGCGAAGGTTGACCGGAGTATCGGGAAGAATAACACCATCAACAACTGGAGCAAATGGCCCAGACAATGAACCATACTGCATAAACAATTTACAAACTACTGCTGGACACAGTCCTTAAGAGTAATGTACACAGATAATGGCACATTCTCTTGCTAGCCCACCACTCCCATTAACAACATACACATACAATTTACAGTTATCTTACTACAATGCATGAAAAGTTTATTTGTTTGATTGTCTGTCTGTCTGTCAAGTCCCCACTCCACTTCCTCCACGGGCAGCCTGAGGGAAAAGGGTTGAGTTGCTGAGTAACAGAGTGGACCCACCAGTATAGTGGGAACTTTTCTAGTTATTATTCAGTTTTAAAATTTACCTAGCAGCATAACCTCAGAATATAACTATGATAAAAAAATGAAGGAATCTGACACAATGCCCACAACATACTAATACTAAGAATTATGTAAAAAGTTATCTTGTTTTAGTATTGGTATAAAGCACATTATACAGACACCACAGAGCATGGACCCCATACTGTAACAAAAACATATTTTGTCTCAGTTTGTCAGTCACACAAATGGCAATCTTATATTACTGAAGGCATGGTTTTACATCTCCATTTGGCACTTGGAAGGTACCATGAAAACATCATTATTCTGCATTCCTGTGTATCTAGTACACAATCAGCAGCAGGGAGTCACTATATTCAGCGCCTCTGCAGCTCTGCATATTGGCGCTATATAAATATGATTAGTATTACTATGATTAGTAGTATATTCTGCCATTTTTCCATATATGTCTGCAGCAGCCTATGTCAAATCCAACCCATACACTTCTTTTTTAATACTTATTACTATGCCCCACAGATGATGTAAAATTGAATAAATCAGGTGAACAGAAACATAAAATAAAGCAACAACAAACCCTTTGTGGGATGCTTGCTGTGGCGTTGACAATCTCATCATAATGTTTTTTCAGCAGGCAGTCGACGAGGTATTCATTTGACTGATCATAATCAAAGCCACAACCTACAAGTCTTCCCAAGTCTCGAGCATACGTTAGAGCATTCGCGTTCCAAATAGTATCGACAATTGACCACTCACACAAATCAGAACCACCCATCAGAATTGCTTGGTGGAACAGTTGCTTGCGAGTCACTGCACATCATTTGATGCCAAAGAAATAAATTCTAAGTCTTCTGTAAACCAGCAATAAATATTTTTTCGTTTCAAATCAGTTGGCAATAAAAAACCGCAGTCAATTTAGCAGTAGCACATCATGCAGTTTATAGTAGTCAAGCAAACACCAAAATACAATCAAAAGTGTAAGTTTCAAAGATCTACTACTTATAGATCCAGTCTGCTTGGCTTTGTGTTGCTGTATGTGTCAGCCATTAGTACCAGTTGACCTGTAGGCTAATATCAGCTGCAAAATATACTAAAAGCATAATATTTGTGATTATTCTCTTGTTCTGCAGACAAAACCATGTGCATCTAACACTATGATATAAGATATAAGCAATAAAGAATACCAGATCAATTAGTAAGAACAATTACCTGACAAATATTATATTTACAACATCTTATGACACAGCATCCAACAAAAAGTTATCAGATGCAAGCATAACCATTATAATACATAAATGCTACATGACTGGCTATAATCAATTAATGACCTTCATGTCATTTTAAAAAGTTTATGCAACAACAAAATTGTGATATTGTCAACCTTCATCATAAGATTTTGGTGACACAAGCAACAGTCCGACCATTGCTGCCCCAGATCCAGTTCCAAGCAATGTCACTTTGTCCGGATTTCCTCCAAATTCTCTTATATTCTTCTGTATAAATTTTAGCACGTGAATAATGTCCATAAGACCGTAATTGCCTGGAGAATTATGATCAAGAGTTGACATGAAACCTGCACAGCCAGATAAACTATGATTCATTCAATCAAAAATATAGACAGAGAAAAAAGTTGAAATGGGATAATAAAAATTAGCAACTGTCTAAGTAAAAGAATCTTTACATTTATTCTCCAGTGACCTAGATTTTTTAACAACTTGTGAACAAGCTTAAGTGTCACAAAATCATACACCAAAATAGTATTTTACCATATTTTTCCAACTTCAGTGCACTTCAAGCAAACTGAAGCAAAATTGATATAATTTACATTCTAAATTACACCAGTGTTTTCGTTGAAGTACTGAAAAACTTCCATATTTTTATGGTGAAGCATTTTACTCCAATGTTTGCATAGCGTAGATGGCCAGCACTGAACTATGCACTGTTCTTACAACACAGCAATTTAGCAACTGTAACAAACCTAGAGCTCCTAGTCGATAGTTAGCTGTGACGACCAGAACTTCCTTGTGTGCCAGAAGATGCGCAGGATACAACATCGAGTCACCGTTCTTATAGTTTTCACCCGGTATAACCAGCAAAACCGGATATTTTCGGTTAATGAATTCCGGACGATCTGTTAGCTAGATTTAAACAAAGACAATACACACAATGGCATGATGCACTACAAAATCTGTTTAAGCTATATTTTAGGTAAATAAATAATAAAAACAATTGCAATTTACAAATACAACAAAGTATCTGTATCGTACCCTCTATATGCAGTCAGTCTGGAGCCAAACACTGGACTATGTGCTGAACAAATGACCTACCGGTAGTCATAAACCAGCTGGTAGGATCCACTGCTTTCAGAAACATCCATTTTTACCTTTCCCACTGCAGAGTATCACTGTCCTTTAGCAAGTACATAACTGACTGCAATAAAAATACCCCATCATTACACCATCAAGCCAATTCAGTCCTCGATCTGCCAAGACTAAACAAACAATAACACATAACTTGCAGTGATTCTGTTACTGCAAACTGCAGCATTACAGTGATCATCCACTGATTTACATACTTACTTACTTGCAACATCAAACAACTTTTACATTTGGGGCAAAGATGTTCAGATGCAGACAGTCTTCAGAGTGGTTTCGTGGTGTATAGTACATGTGCTGATAGTTGAACAGTTCTTGTGGGCAAGCATCTCTGTAGTACGATGCATCCCAGTCACGGATTCCCATGTCCCAGTTTGGTCCTGGGTCTTCCGGTGGCTACAACAGCAAAACATGCATTGCCGCATGACAAACCATTAAAAATGCAATAACGACCCAACTTGATGCCATACTATACCATTACTTCTAGGTGGCTGAACCGTGGTTGCTGACAAGTAAGAAACCGGTTCAACACCAAAAATCGCAGACATTTTTCTGCTCACGTTTTGTCATAGACCAGAAACGTGGTGAATTTGGTTCTATGCAGTTTAAGCACCGACTTCTGGAATTTGAACATGTTAACTGCAATATTCACATGGTTACTGACTAGTGTTACGTGGCTAACTATGACTGTGTGAGCCATCTTCTATTATCACTAAACACGACACAAAAAATTCAATGATTATACTTACCGTGCACATGCACGGTCCATATGCGGTCACAAAGTGTTACTTACCATGCACAGATCGCACACGCTTACCGACAACTTATAAGTGAAGAGTTGCGTGGCCACTTTTTGGTTAATGTTGCTGGTATTACTTAGTTATGAGCAGAAAACTAACTTTATAAATATTTGAGGCTGTTTCGGCTAAACCTACAGCAGTGTCGACAACTAAAGATTCTGCTCAGCTGATATTCAGTTTCAAATCATGTCAACCTTTAGGCACAAAAAACGTGCCACTGCCGCCCAAGGAACCATCCAGAGTGTCCTTAAATGACGTAGGCCTAATACTACCCAAGATGTCATACAATCCACTTCAAAAGTTCAGACCGTACACAGGCATGGAAATAAGACCTAACCGCGGCTTCAACAGATAGGCCATGCCAGCTCGCACGATCAAGATCATTTTCTGCACCACATTGGACTGTGCATGCGCATGGTCAATAACACCATGCCAAAAAATGATACCCTTATTACTAACAAGTGAAACAGATACGATAAAATCTGCATCAAAGTTCATAGACAGCATGCACCTTAAACCGCCGTTCGTATACTGGCGGCTTAGCATATGGCACACCAAGGAACAGGTTGATGTATCGGTACGGTTTGTACGCCATGCTGCGACCGAGTACAATGCCGATGTGTGGGATCTCCCGGCGCACCACGTCGTACGGGTAATACGGCGGCAGCATGCAATAGCTGGGCAGGTCCGGCGGACATTCTGGAGCCAGCCATGGCGGCCAAGGCTCATCGGCACCCGACGTACGCTTCTTCCGTGGCTTTTCCCACTGAGGCTCGCTGTGGATCGGATTGTTGGGATCCCACTGACCGCGCACTGGCTCGATCGACGTCTCGAACAAAACTATAACTACTATGACACAGAATGATAAAGAGGGCATTTTAAACAATTAAAAAGTATGTCTAAACGTGTCATCTCATAATCGGCCGTCGTCGTTCGCAGACATCACACAAGTTATTCATCTAGCGCTTCTGAAGTCAACCGACACAGTGCGCTATACAAATTAGTTTATTATTATTATTACCAACAAAGCACACCTTTATACAGGTGATTTGTTTACAATTTGTACGATAGGAAGTAACGCTTATGTAACGTAACGTATTACGCTAAGCAGCTACCAAACTTCAGAGCTGAGAACTGAGAAACAGCCTCGAATCACAAATTTGTACCGCTTGATCCACGACAGACCAGAAGATTGACGAAAATACTTCAGAGCTTGCAGTTTCGCTTATGAGCGTTTTAGTGAGTTCACAGAACGTTATACTTTATTTTGCTACTACAAATACGCTAGGATTCAGTGGACGAATTCCGGACAAAAGGACACTGGACAAAAGGCCACTTGAATGTGTTTACCAAAACTTATGTAAGAAAATTATAGAATAGGTTTATAGTTTACGGTTAAGCGGTATTAAGAGAAATTTATAGCCCCTGTATTGTTGCTTAACAAAATAAACAAAGCAGAGAACAGAACTTATGCCTACATCCAAAGACGTTGACACAGTGGCGGCACAGTCAAACTTCATCTGGTTCGTCCATTTCCAGTATATCTTATCCGTTCCGACTTTTCTTTTTGTATATAATTAAATAGCCGCCAGCAGACAACTTCTCGTCAGCTTTGTTGCTTCTGATAAGTTCGCATTCCATGATTTCTTAACCGACTACAGGGTGGGCCAAAAATGGCACCATTTTTGTACACCTTATAATTTTACCAAATATTAACCGATTTTCATAATTCTTTCACTGTCAAAATCAATAATTAATTAAATTAATAGACGTGCTGCTGCACAACATCAAACCTTGTAATTGATTGGCTGTTGGTGGCCACATATCCAGAAAGATGAAATTTTATAAAGTTTTTTTTGTTGATTTTAATGCATATTTTGTGTGTTCTGTTTTTCCCACGTAGCGCAGAAGCAGATGTTGGGTGAGGTGGGAAACTGAACGGCCATTTTGATGGCCAGTTTTGTCATGAATATGTGTACC
>Ga0056128_1001366_pt1 | contig 26991 bp, 16 predicted proteins | sample WorMetLIZISLAND2_FD_71113 | JGI IMG/M metagenome (GOLD analysis project Ga0056128, IMG submission 71113) | Marine gutless worms symbiont microbial communities from Max Planck institute for Marine Microbiology, Germany - Olavius geniculatus... ... | reverse complement strand
CTCGCGAGATTGAAGGCCACAAAAACACCCGAGCGACATTGTAAGCCAAGCGATTTTACTTATTTTTTATAGGCTTGTATGCTGAGTTTACTTTTATGCAGTACACAATAAATTTAATTCTTTTTCCGTCTTTGGGCAGACGAAGATAATTTGTGTACGGTAATGTTTATCATACATTAGTGTTTGTCTCTGATTATGTTTCTAATGCAGTACTCGAGTTTATGCCTGCTTGAATCCTTGTGCAGGCAATGCAACAGTTGCGACTTTAATTAGCCTGAGTGAACGTCGATGTGTTCTCGCCGCTCGTGGGAGGATCTCCGTATCCACTAGCCTCAAAGGAAGGGAATAGGAGATAAAAAGGGGGAAGGACGGGGAAGGGAATGGAAAGGAAAGGGAGGAGGAGAATGAGGGGAGGGAGAGGAAAGGGACGGGGAAGGAGAGAAGGGGAGGGGACAAGTAATTTGAGAAAAGCTCACGTGACGCGCGATAGCAGCTGTCCTGCCACTTTGGAAATCAGTGTAGGCATACAGCAACAAGATATTAATGCATCTTGAAAGAGTACTTAAATTTGACGCCTCCGTACGGAAGACTTCTTGAATTAATCAGAACGAAACTTAGATTCTTAAAAATGTACATTTTATGCTAAAAAATGTTATACGCAGGTTGTCCAGGTCCATCTCCAGCCATTTCGGCGCAATTCACTTTTAAAATGTGTGTCGCAGCTGGAAATTGCAAAAAAATCACTAAAAACGCCTATTTTGGGGTTCAAGGTCATTCAAGGTCATCGACGTTGACACCAATAAAAAGCTTGCCACTATTGCTTGTTATGATAAGCATTAAGCAGCATGTCTGTACCTATCTGCAACCGTTTTCACGCTACACGAGATAATTGCAGTAAAATACCACTTTTTAAGGGGGTAGGTGTCTTTGACGCCCGCCTGCGCCGGCCTACTTGAACTTAAAGGGTCGGGACTTGGACTGCTAAAATCTACGTTTAATGCTGAATATTTCATACGCAGGTTGTCTTGGTCTATCTCCAGCCATTTTGTTGCAATTCAGTGTTGAAATGTGCGCTGCATCCATAAATTGCAAAAAAATTCACTAAAAATTCCTTTTTGGGAGTTCAGGGTCATTCAAGGTCATCGATGTTGATAAATCTAAAAAAAGCTCGTCACCAGTGCTTGTTATGATAAGCAGTATGTCTGTACCTATCTGCAACCGTTTTCACACTATACGAGTCAATAACGCCCATCTTTTTAGGGGTACCCCTTTTTGACGCCCTCGTTCGAGGGGAACCCCCGTACCCACGGGCACGAAATTTTTGCCACGAAAAACTAGAGTCCTTGGAGCAGGCCACAGTGAAGATTTCGTGATCCTAGCTTGGACAGTTTTGACACAATACAGCAGTGTGACGGACGGACGGACAAACGGACAGACGCCCAGGCCATGGCTAAGACGCGCGAAGCATTCTACTATCGCGCGTAAAAGGAAGGTGGGAAAGGGACGAGGGGTCATGGTCATCCCTAGCCTAGCATCTACGCCCCCATCAGCAATTCCTGGATCAGTCAGCATCAGCAACAGTGTAGTGTACAAACTGTACACTGTACGTTGCGGCATTTTTACGCGCGAAAGCAGCTACTGCTTTCAGCGCGTCTTAGCCATCGCAATTCTGTCCGTCCATCTGTCTGTCGATGTCACGCGTGGATCAGTCAAAAGCGGTGCAAGCTAGAATCACCAAATCTTCACTGTAGGCTGCCTGGAAGACTCTAGTTTCAGGAACCGTAAAGCTTTTCCATAAATTCGAAGGGGGTCACTCCGAACGAGGGCGCTGAATGAGAGGGGGGTGGCAAAATTTGCGATTTTTGGCCAATAAGTCGCTGTATCTCAATAACGGTACGAGACAGGGCCTAGGTTACTATTAATCACTAATAGGAAGTCGTACACTGGCTCTCGATTGGCGCCGAATTCAATGACCTTGAATGACCTTGAACGCCAAAATAGGGGGTTTTATGGATTATGCGATCCAGATAGAGAATTTGGTATTTGTATATTAACTTACCGTGAACACCCTAATTTTCAGCTAAACTATACTGAACCGGAACTGCTATAGGCTTTCGCGCGTCTCGTGAGCATTAGCTCATATTTCTTGTAACATTTAACAGGCATACGAAATTTAACAAGAAGCCCAGCAATTGCTAGGAAAAGCTGACCGTACCAACTACGTCCGAAGCCAAGCGTCCGAATTCCAGTCACGGAGGTAAAGCAATTGTCGACGTGACACAGTTCCATGCACGCTATGTTAACGGAACGCTGTCTTGAAATCTACAATGAACGCCAGTAGGCCTATATATAACAGACATCGCACGTGGTCATTTCACCAAGCTATATAAATAGCTACAGGAAAATATCGGATGCAGGTTTTGCTAATGTTTCTCACAATAAAAACGCCTTGCTCAGGAAGACACACTATAGCCTATAGGCCTACAGTTCCTCTTGCAGTACTGACCGCCAAGGTCAATCAAGGTGAATGATTTTCATGTCATTTGAAAGCCAACTGCAACTTTCTATTAGCAACTTAGGTCCTATCTCGCACCGTTCAGCCTCAATAGCGCTTAACGGTCTTCAAGGTCATCCAAGGTCACTGATTTCCATCTAATTTGACAGGGAGTATGCCACTTCCTATTAGTGATTAATAGTAACCTAAGCCGTATCTCGCGCCGTTTCCGAGATATATGGCCAGTTTTCCGTTGAAAAACGCATATTTTTCCTACCCATTCATTCAACCCCATTTGAAAAGTTCCCCTTGGAGTACGGCTGAAATTTTGCATGTCCGACTACAGCCCGAGCTTAAGACACGTGGCTAATTATTCGTGTAAAAAGTTTTCCCCTACGCCCTAACGCTTAGTCACAATACACGATACATTGACCCGTTACAGTACGACGGACGGACAGATGGACGACTAATGCCAATAGCTCGACTTTACTGAAGTACGCGCGGTCGGCTAAAAATGGCCTAATTATGCTTTTACCTGCAGTGCATGCATTGTATAAGCTACACATAGGCCATATCTGCACTGCACCGTATAATACAAAGTATAGGCCTTTAAATCAGTTACTCGGTTCTGAGTTTCGATAAGCTCCGCGCGGTTACCCAATGTTGGGCAGACGAGAACGACCGACAGTAAAGTAATTTTCATTGTAAGCTATGGGCAATAATGTAAAATAGGGGGCCTACAGTTCAGCTGTGGGTGCGTTTAGGCTAATGCGTCTGTATCATGTATCATATATAATGTATCTGTATCTTAGTATTAGGCCTATGCTGTGTTAATCGGTTGAGGCGCAAATACGCAAGTTCCTTGGATGCACGTGTTCTCTTATGGCGATTCTTGTAAGTTACCCAGTTCGGTGCCAATACGCGCAGCAGTACTGGCTGACCCGCGCGCGCGCTGCTGGCTGTGCACGGTAACCGATAAATAGGCGATTGTCTCATCACATATTTTACTAACATCTTCTATTATGCTGCTATACAGATTGGCACTGGAACGGACAGCTGTGCGACGACCTCCGTAAACCGACCCAGATTAAACCTATTACTGGCCGGCCGCGGACCGATGCGTCATGGCGCTAACTAATTACTGACGTCATCAGGCTTCGGATTATTATTAGCTAACCATCTCGGCGGGCGCCGGCGAGCGTGATGAAAGCGTGCGTGGATTAGCGTCACGATTGCACGGTTTTCAGCGTAAAACCATGTCGGGATCGGTGCAGAGGGAAACGGCATACGATGACGACTCCACGGGAGATGAGTACGACCAAGGTAAGATGATTTATTTCGCGAATTTCGAGCACATTTTAGAGGCGATGCCCACGCTGCGGTAGGGCGCTTGGTGACGCAGCCAGCGTGCAGCGGTGGCCTATGGCGTACGTCAGGCGTGGCCTGCGCCTTCCAAGCCGCCGGCTCAGATTGACTGAAAGCCACCTTCTGTCCATCAATTTATCGCTATTTAACCAGCTAAATCTTCGCCGAAATTGGGGATAATTTTATCCTAGGTAAAAAGGCCCGATTAATATCGTAGTGTTTGGTTTTTGCCGCGAGGGTGTCTAGGGAATAGGACGGCTAGACGGGAGCGATTAGGTCGCGCCGTAAAGTGTGTTTTGATTGCGATAATTTGTCGTAACCTGGCGCTTTGAACCTTTTAAAGTGGTTTTAAGTTTACGCGGAGCCATATTTTGTTGACTAATGTGGCATTTGTCGATCGCAGAGTGCTTACGAAAAACAAAGGACCACCCAGTTGGCTATCCTAATCGGCAATAGTATTTATATAATTAGGTCAGTTACTTGTTATGGGCATGCGCATGCGTGCATATTAATGACGATCCCGCCCACATGACCCGATTCGCTTGACGCACTCTCTGTGGCATCCTGCCCGTTACAAGAATTAATTGATTCATGCAGTTTTCAAATGTGACATTGCACTTTTTGCACTTTATATTCTCCAGCTGTGATCTGCAAACTATATCCCATACAGTACTAGTCAGAATCATTCAGTACAACAATTGCTGAAAACGTTTCGTTTTTGTTGGAAACACGTTTTGTAATTGTTTTTCGAATTTTGCTACAGCTGACCATTTGTTTTCTGATCTTAAAAACCTAAGTCTTAGGGTAGCCTGCTAATCGTTATTATCGTCATCTCATGTCGATATATTATTGCTTTGTTCATTTTTTAACCTGAACATTTTAAACATTTTAATTTTGTCTTATTAAAATTTTACTTAGTTTTTGAAGTATATTTTCTGCAGTTCTACTTTGAGTTTTTACTTGTGATATGGCTTAATAAATTAGTATGTGAGAATAACTATTTTAACAAGAATTTTGAGCTAATGCTCACGAGACACGCGAAAGCCTATAGCAGTTCCTGTTTGCAAACTGTCAGTCTATCTCCAACCATTTTGTCTCAGTTCATTCTTTGAGTGTGTGCTGCAGCCAAAAATCGCAAAAAAAATCAATTTAAAAACTCCTTATTTTGGTAGTTCATTGTCTTTCAAAGTCATCGATGTTGATACATTCAACAGATGTCATTCAACACAAAGTCCTACTGCATGCATATTGGTCGTTCGATTACACGCGCCACTAATTTTACTTACTAGATGAATGGACAAACACTGGAGACTGTAATGCAGTATCCTTACCTCGGTGTCACTATCTCGGATGACCTACGCTGGAATCTTCACGTTGACAGTGTGTCGGCGAAGGCAATGTGGGTGCTGAGTTTCCTTTGTCGGAATATCATTCGCTGTCCACCGAATGCCAAAGCTGTTGCTTACAAGACATTGGTGCGGCCAAAATTAGAATATGCTGCTTGTTCTTGGGGCCTAGGTTACTATTAATCACTAATAGGAAGTCGTACACTGGCTCTCAATTGGCGACAGAATGGCAACAACTGTGGAACCAGTGTGCATCAAATAAGCTTTACAGTGTGCAACCGGTCGTTGGTCGCAGTGTTAGTTCATCACTGGGCCGCTACGACTCAGTCCTCATCAACCGTCTTTGAGTTGGTCATACAAGACTTACAAATTCTTATCTCCCAAAGGGAGAGATTCAGCCAGTATGTGAAGCTTGCCATTCTCCGCTCACAGTCAAGCACTTTTTGGTAGACTGCACCCATTACAGTGCAGCACGTCAGAGAGATATTTTGGAGTGACCACACTCAAGGACGTTTTTGAAAATGTTGCGTCTCGCAACATCATTGCTTATGTTAAAGATATTGGCTTTTACAATCGTATATAATGTTGTTTTTACATTAGCTAAATAGCCTTGATCTTAACAAGTATTTTAACTTTGCTTTTAGTACATATATTAACTGCTTTTAACTAATTTTAACCACGTATGGCACTGAATGGCCTATTTTGTGCTGATGTGCCATTATTAAGAAACTACTTACTCACTCACTCTCGATTGGCGCTGAATTCAATGACCTTGAATGACTTTGAACGCCAAAATAGGGGGTTTTATGGATTTTTTGGCGATTTCGGGCTATGACACAAGTCTATATCATTCACAAGGTGGCGGCACGTTACTATCGTTATGCGATCCAGATAGAAAATTTGGTATTTGTATATTAACTTAGTGTGAACACCCCAATTTTCAGCTACACTACTGAATTGGAACTGCTATAGGCTTTCGCACGTCTCGTGAGCATTAGCTCAAATTTCTTGTTGAGCATTGTCTTATGGCCAAGTTTAAGCATTTTCTGTACCATAGTAAACTTCAGATTGGATTTTTAAAAATTTTGGGGGAATGTTTTTGCATTAAAGTTTTTGATGTTTTTTATGATTGAGCCATCTTTGATGATTTTGCTCAGAGATGTGCAAGTATGATATTTTGATTGTGTTGAATGTTGATGCAAATATAATTGGTGCTTTATTGCAATACAACTGAGGCTAGAGATTTAAAAATTCGTGAAATACCAGTGATTGAGCTTAAATTTAAAAAAAAGTATTTTAAAAATATGCTATACATTTAGTTTTGGCCTCGGCCTCGGTTTTGGCCTTGGCCTGGCCGTGGACGTATTGCTGCAGCCTTGGCTTTGGCCTTGTACCTCCTGGCCTTGTTACATCTCTGATGTTTTTTCCATTGCGCATACTGTGTTTTTGTGACAGAATTGATTAAATATTTAATTATAGCAGCTTTCTAAAGTCTTCTGGTGGCTGTTTAAGCTGTATTTGTAACATTTGTCTGTACCACAGAGCTGTCAATTGACATTCCACCAGAGTCTCCGCCGGCATCGTCCAAGAAACCGAAGAAACGTAGAGCAAAGGATGGCGGTGGAGGCAGCAAGGACAAGAAAGCAAAGCGGAGCAAATCAAAGAGTGTCGTGAAGGGAGATAAAGTTGTCGAGGCGAGCTACGAGGATGGAAGTGATGGAGACGACGATCAGCTAGAGGTCTGTTACTTTGTGTGTCATAAACTTATTCACAGGAGTTCAGCCCATAGTCAAGGGGAGTTTGATGGGTTCGATCTACTTCTTTAGAGTGACAAACATGTGTCATTAGTGATTATCTGCGGTGACATCTAAGACCTTTCAACAGATCATCCCAATATAGCCTAATTAAAAAATAGTATTTATGATATTATCTAATTGTTCTAATTAATTATCGATGTGTTCCAGTATTGTATTGTAAGTTGCAGTAGATTCTTATTTTTTGTCCTTCAATTAATTCTGACATTATTATACAAATATTTCTTTCTGATCAACATCTATTAACACTACTGCAGTGCATCGTGTCTGTTGTCAACTTGGCGTTTGGCATGTGTGTGCTTCTACAAAATGATTATAATTGGCATTTAGGAATCTTCAAGGGCATTGGTGCTCGGTGAAAGCCAGTCTGGAGGAAGCCTTAAGCATAAGCAGCATCATAAGAAGTTGATAATAAAAAAGAAGGAGCTGCTGGTTGCCGCAGACACTGCGTCAGATGATGACGATGATGACGGAGACATGGGAGATGATATTCGAAAGGCATTCGTTGTACGTACATGTACTGCGTGTTGGCATGAATCGTTGCATGGTGCAGCTTGGATGATGGATGGTTAGTTGGCTAGTCGTCTAGTCGCATGGCATCCGCTTCCTTTCCTGTTTTCACTCACGTGCTGTCTGAGTTGTTGTTCTGCTAGCCCAACAGCTTTTCTGCAGTACAAAGAACAAAGACGGAGGGAGGGAAACCCACAGATTCCTCTGTAGCCATTGTGTTGGATGGACTGTCATCCAGTAGAGATGTCAACGTGTTGAAGCCTGTAGATGATCTTTCAACAACAGGCGAACCAGAGGGCTGTTGGTTCCACTAATAAAAAGTCGCCTGCACCAGAACCTTCTCGAGTTGTGCTTTTGCTCATGTAAGCAAGTAAATGAGTGTAGTTCTTCATTTACATAGCAGGCTACTGTATGAAGTTATTCACCTTTGGTGAACATGAGGCTGAGCAAATTGGCGACATATGGGGTTTTGTCCGTGTTTTGAATTTTAGGCTCAGATGTGGCATTAAGATTTGAAATAAGGCTTGAGACTGTGTGGTAGCCATGGTGTTCTGAAAATTCTTCAGCTGAGTGTTACCTTGTAATATCCGAAGCAGAATTATTTGAGCACCGGTAGGTATCAGCTGAACCTGCGCATGGAAAGTGAGACACATTTGGATTGTGCTTTTGCAGCAGGGTGTATTGCATTTGTGGACATGACAGATCACATTGCTCCTGCTGCTACTTTCTGATTTCCTACTGTTAGTGACGCAACGATAAGAATAGTAATTGATTACATGTACCTGGTATTAATTTGCTACATGTGTTGCTTCACTGCCATGACCCGCATGCATCTGTCTCACCAGGTTTTCAGTGTGGGTTTGAATATTGCATGCCACTTAATTAATTCTGTATGTAGAATCACACCCTGCTCTCTGTTTCATGGAATGTTTCTGAACGCTTTTTAGTGAAATCTTTGGCATTATAATGATTGGTATTAACTCTATTGCTGCCTGTGGTAGTGGCTATGTAGCTGATTCATGTGCGGTTGATTCTGCTCAATGTGAATAATCAGACTACCCTAAATAGTAAGGTGATAAATTCATCAAATTACAACCTTTATACACGTTGTTGTTGACGTTTCGGCAGCCACTGATGCCTTTGTCAGAATGATCGTCCACCAGGTGTCGCTGTGGCGGACAGTAAGTAATTATAGATGTGTGGAAGTTGGTAGGACCCCTCGTCTTGCCTCATCTCAATACAAAGTCGATGAACCGAGATGAGGGGTCCTACCAACTTTCACACATCTATGATTACTTACTGTCCACCACAGTGACACCTGGTGGACAATTGTTCCGATGAAGGCAACGGCGGTTGCCAAAACGTCAACAACAACAGTGTATATAAAGGTTGTAATTTGATGAATTTATCAATTTATTAAGTTATGTTTCAATCTATGAGTCTATTTAAAGATACCCTAAATAGTATTTTGTAATGAGAATTTCCGTGTCAGATTTAGATAATTATTGTTCTGTATTCATACGTGAGAAGCATAGTTTGGTGTTTCACATTCTTGAGCAAATAACATGATCTCTTTAATCATGTGAGTTCATATTTCACTTGAGATGATATTATCTTTGTCATCATTTGCTTTACTGTGAAAATCAAACATACATTGGCATTCTTGCCTCTTCTGTGTTATAGCAACAAATCAGTGAAGTCATTGTATGCTGTATGTTAGGTGCCATAAAACTTTTCATTTCCATACTGTTTGTATGCTACTTATTTCTCTCTAAAAGTACCATCACAGGGATTGTAAATCACTTGATTGTAGTAGTAGTAATGTACATCAACCTCTTTTCAGTATCAGCAGCAGCAGCAGCAAGATGTTGAAGCTGTTTGCCCATTTGTTGGTGCTTAGTTTTTTCGCATTAATTCTGATGTGTATAATCACTGATAAAACGAAGGATGATGTTACAACTGTACATGGCAGTTGGGAAAATCGCGGAAACACAGAAGTCATGGAAACCGTGATTTTCGTCGAATGTCGTGAGTTTGCCAAAATGCCGTGTTTTGCCATGTTCTAGCCTAAATGCCGTGATTTTGTGATTTTTGGCAAGAATTTTTGGTTTTTAATCAGCAAAAGTTTTGACACAGATATATGTACCTTTGTCTCTGCTACTGAAGTCCGTGTGCTTTGTTACCTTCTGGCTCAATACAAAGATACATGAGCACGATGTTATTGTAGAAATATGTATTTTATTACTCTGCAGCAATAAACTTTACACATGAAAACCTTGCACTGCATGTACTGATGGTTGTGAATACTAGCTGTTCAGTTTATAGACTATAATGGTCTTTGGGCCGTGATTTGATGCCATGTCTGTGCCATGATTTTTGCGATTTTTACATAAGTGTGCCAAGTTTTTTTTGGCCATGTTTCCTATTATTTTCTACTGTCCCTACATGTCAGCCATGAGTTGAAAAGAAAGACCAAAGTGAAACTTTGTTTTTAGATAGAGTATGGTAGGAAGTTGATGTCCCTACTTCCGGCTGTCAGACAGAGCTCTGCTGAGAACCTTGATGACAACAACATAAGTTGATTTCTTGCGAGTCGAAACGTTCTGATGACGAGTGAAATCTGTTTGGCAGGACGCCGACGGTGGTGACGATGCTGCAAGCAGCTTTACCAAGCCCAAGAAGTCGAAGAAGTCGAAGTCATCAAAGAAGAAGAGTCGAAGTCATGCGCCTGTCTCTGACGGTGTTGACACTCCAGACTCTTCAGCAATGGTAAAGACTCAGTTGTGTTCTGTTGCTGTTTGTGCTAACATTCTTTATTAAGTGAGTAAATAAGGGAATAAATAGCAAGACTTTTCCAAGGGGAGTTGAACTCCAATTCTGAACGCTGGTGCCCTTCATTAAGCCAACACTCTGGAGAAGCATTATGAGTTCACCGGTGGCTTCAAAACACTACGAGCTCAAGTAAGAAAGCTTGAAAGGTGCAGATTTCTGTCTGTGCCATGGATTTTTTTTCTGTTATTGTTGTTCTTAGTATTTTATTTTATGTATAGTCTTATACCAGTTAGTGCAGATTAGTTTCCACTTTCCAGTAGTGCATGGTACTTGATTTAACTTTTTGAAACCTAGCCATGGCCATATTTGACTGTAGCCAATTTAGTCAGGAAATATTGTTTCTTTGTATGCTGTATGTTTGTTTGGTGCCATAAAACATCTGTTTTTTGTACTTTTTGTATGCTACAGATCTCACTTCATAAAACACTGGTATTGAGTAGTTTGAAGTCTGCGAATGATACTTACTGTTATTATCATACAGGAGTGTGGCACACCATTGGGCACAGAGCCGGAAGATGCTGAATATAGTTCAGAAGCCACAACTCCACAGCTTAAGAAGAAACGACCGAGAAGGGATCGAGATTCTGGGGTAAAATTTTATTAGTTTAGTCGTGAATTTTCAATTTTTATTGTGCTATATGGCAACATGTATGTAATTTTTATCATTGTACTGAGCCATCAGTGTCAAAGTGCTAACAAACTGTGTGGTTTCTATACTTTACCATGACTACATATTTCTAATAAGTAAATAAATACAAGTTAGTTACTTGCTTGTTTACTTGATGAAGTCTGAGCACATTTTGCTGCACTGTGCAACTTGCAGCTGACGCCGGATGAGGTGTGCTCCAAACACGGTCTGAACAACGTCGACATTGACTACACGGATGAGAACTTTCGCCAGTGGACCAGCTACAAGCTGTATGCTGACCAGGTGCGGCCGATGGTCTGCAAGGAGAACCCGAAGGTTTCGATGACACGACTGGTGCAGCTGATTGCCGCCAAGTGGCGAGAGTTTGACTCGTTGAACCCATACAGAGACCAAGGTCACGGTGCCACTGCTGCTGCTGCTGTTGCCGCCGCTGCTGCAGCTAAGAAAGTCAAGGAAGGTCTGTATTGAGCTTTCAATAATTTGATTCATGTGCCATTGGTCAGGTTGCTATCAAGTAGTTGTTTCTGGATGGTGAATGTCTCCAGACAGGCCAACCATCTCGATATATAACCAGCACCAGGGTCACCACAGTTTTTTGTCTTTCTGGGGTAGGTCAATCAAGTCCTGGCCTGTCTGTCTGGGTTTTTCGGGACACATTCAGTCATTCTATACACTTGCTAAAATTTTGGTGTACAAATCTAGAAATTTTCCAGGGAGATGAAGCAGAAAACAAGAGTGGGTGTTTTTCTTATGAACACACTGTATATAATAATAAAGCAGCAATATGTACAATATATTGCGATACCATATTTTTTTGTTACAGTGTTATAATACAGGTTGGGCCCAAAAAAATTTTTCAACTTGTTTTTGTCAGAACTTTGTCAAATCTTTACCAAATTTGATAATTTTAGGCACACGGATGGCCAAGACAATAGAGTTACATGAGGTTTGCTCATTTTCTACCTCACCTAATTTATGTCAACACACTGCCCTGTAAAATGCAGATGCTCCATATTGTTACATTATGCTGTGATTATCAGTATCAGACTGTTCATCTTTTCATTATCAATTTGACAGAGGGTGCCATGCAATTTAACAATTTTGTGGTATTAAATATTTTATGCTAAAAATATCAGACTACAAAATAGCTGACTGATGAGCTTAAAACAAATCTAATCCATGAATGAGTGTTGTGCAGTTTGATCAGTCGATCGTTGATGCTGCTATCAGCCGCGGCGTCACGTCTAAGCCATTGTGTACACTTAGAGCATAAATTTTGATAATTTGAAAGAAAATTGTTACACAAACTTATAATTTTGCTTAATAAATCACATTTTAGCTTATTGTGTGCTTAATTAAGTTAAATTAGAACTTTTATGGGCACAACAACTCGGCATTACGCAACAATTTGGAGCATCTGCATTTAACACGGTAGTGCGTTGACGGAAATTAGGTGAGGTGAAAAATGAGTGCTATACCTCACATAGTTTTATCATGGTGGCCATCTGTGTGCCAAAACTTATCAAATTTGGTGGAGATTTGACTAAGTTCTTACAAAAACAAGTTGGGAAATTTTTTTGGCCCAAGCTGTATCTACAACATGTCTCAAAAACCAAGCCGCTTTTATTTTTTGAACAAGTCTGTAAAACATTGGCCGATTTTAATAATTTTTGGCATGCAACTTTGCGAACAAACGTGACGTAAATGAGTCTAGTTTTGCTCACTTTACCTCAATACTGTTGCTACACAAAAAATTTATTCAAATTGGCCAATGTTTCATGGAGCTATTCAAAAAATTAAAGTGGCTTGGTTTTTTGGGGACACGGTGATGTATAATGTATGATATACAATGTGTGCATCAGTGGAAGTGGAAGATGATGGAACAGCTGACAGCGATGACGGTAGCACAGGCGGAGGTCGTCGTGATAGAAACAGTACCAGTGGTAAGAAGACCGTCGCTCCACTCAAGATCAAGATCAACAAGAAAAAGAAGAAGCGACGTGGCAGTGACGTATGTGAGATTTTGTGGCTTCATTTCTGGGCAGTTTGCATTAAACAATAAGAACATTAACACAGGCACTTTGCTGCAATTTACACTCTGATGCAGAAGAAACAAGCTAGGATGACGTTGGCCCAGTGTCGACAATATATGCAGCCATCTGCTTCTAATATGTTGCCGATAGTAGACACAAGTTTGTGGTATTGCAGTGCAGTATCTCAGTTGAACAGTGAGACGGTGATTACTTGAGAGAACATCGATTGTCTCTTTGTAAGAAGTGTATGTCTTTCATGCATGTAATAAATTACCATGACGTATCTTGGTAATGTGACGTCAGGATGATGATAACGAAGGGTTCAACACAAGTGATGAAGAGTTCGAGCGACAGCTAGAGGAAGCAGCCTTGGTGGAAGAACAGGAGAAGGTCGAGAAGTCACGGAAACCCAAGGTCAAGAAAGGTCGCGGCCGCAATGCACGCAAGAAGACGAAGAAAGCTAACAACAGCTCAGTTGGGGAGAATGATGGTGATGGATATGAGGTAGAATGTGTCTGTCATAGTTGATATTGTTAGCTGATGCATTTGCACATATTACTTTTGGTAGTTTTATGTTGATTCATGCGAATAATGAGGATTTCAGTCGACTCGAGTTATAAGAAAAAGCTTAAATGTGTGTATAGCTCTTCATAAGAATCAGAAACCCAATTTCATAAAAACACCACGACAGACCCTGAACCCTGAAACTGAAGACACTTCAGCATGTCTTCAGTTTAGTTAGTTCACCATTTTTGTCCAAACAACGTTTTGGGCAACAGAAGATTATTTCAGTGCTTGCATTGCATTACATTTTACGGGAACTTACACTTATTAAATTCCAGAGCTAATGGGCGCCACATCACCTGCCATATGGGATCACACAGTGTTACCTGTCACCTGACACAGGTGAATGTGCTTTTCCTTAACTTGAGGCAGTCAGGTTGATACTCGATTTACTTTCTCCGGAGAGATGGAAGACTGAGTTGACCTATATATCAAGATGGTTATCTGTCCGCAAACAAGTCAGCCATCCAAGTAGTAACAACTTCATAGCAATTAATGACACCACTGGGAGTTGTGTTAGATATATCTTAGTAGTGCTATATTTGAGAAAGGCATTGCACTGTATTTGGAAAATGAGGATGAACCATTTCACCTTATCACTTATTATTTGACATGGTAAAGTACTAGTAGTGATGAACCTTGTGCCGTATATAACCGGCAGTATGTGCGCTGTTAGCATTTCGTGCATTTCATAACTGAGAATGTTGTATTAGATGAATGACAGCAGTTACTCATCAGCATTGATTGGTTGGTGATTATGAGTGATCTGATTGGTTTGTAGACTGACCATCAGGACTACTGCGAAGTGTGCCAGCAAGGCGGTGAAATAATCTTGTGTGACACATGCCCGAGAGCATATCATCTTGTCTGCCTGGAGCCTGAGCTTGAACACGCTCCCGAGGGCAAATGGAGTTGTCCGCATTGTGTGAGCATCATCATTAATATTCTCTCTCAAGTTCCTCGGCTAAAAATATCATAGCTAAATTTGATCGTTATTAGCACAAAACTTTGTTTTGTGTTACACAGTCTGATACTATTAACAGTGTTAGAAAGCATCGCTATCAATAATGCAGCAGTAAGAAAAAGTACTAAAAGCTTACCACTAATGTAGAATTGCACTAGCTCTTAATATGCTATATTATTCATCTGGTTACAGACATTGTTTGCTAAGTTAGTTACTGTATTGCTTATGTCTGTTGCTTTCTTTGGAATATGATTTCCTTTTGCCGCTAGATGCCGCCATGCCATCTGTCTATTGTGACTTAACAGTTAACACACCATATCGTCTAAGTGTAGTGAATAAGTAAGCAAGTTAATTAGTTTTTTTATGTCGAGGTTCTGTTTTTTTTTGTTACGTACCGGTATCTGTTTCTTGTTTTTTTTTATTTTGCATAACAGTGGTTATTCTCTCTCTCATTTCAGTACTATTTAATAGTTTTATTAGTTTATCTGAGATTCAAGTGGCAAAATGTGTGTTGTGTCATTTGTTAAGTTCTTCCATAAGGCCCATAGATCAGTGCTTATCTTTGTTTCTTTAGCCCTCAGCAAGACACTAGTTTACACTGTAAGACCATGGCCAGTGCATCACGTGGTGAGCCTGTTTGGTACCAGCTTTTGCTAGTACTCGTTGCATCCAGACAGGGATGGCCAGGCTGAGCTGGTCATATCATATATCGTAATGTAAGTAGTAGTGATTTGCAGCGTTACTCGTTTTAGGAACCGGGTACCCGGTTGTAATTACTCGGGTACCCGGACCCGGTTTCAGCTTTACGTCAGTATGGGAAAAATGACAATGAAGTGACATGTACTAATCTAACTACTCAGTATTTTTTTCTTAAAGTTAGGTTTTTCATATAGAACACCTATATTGTGCCTCTGATACCAAATATATATAGTCCGTGAACGAAAATGGCTGAAGTTGAATTTCCCCTGTAGAACTGAGTTTTGCTACGAAGGTTTCCGCAGTAATCAGTGCCAAAAATGAGTTCCGATTACTCTAATTTCGGAACCAAGTTTGGGTACCCGGTTCCTGGTACATATCACTATTACACTGTGTCCCATTAAAGCATCCCCAACATTTTTGACTGTGACTTGAAAACCAATTACCAGATTTTGATAATTTTGGGTACGAGTATTCACCATCACCACTCGCCATCAAATGACCATTCAGTTTCAGTTTGGATGCTTTTTTGGGACACAGTGTACGTAGCTGAGTTGATGATGCAACTGTTGCCAGGAGGAGAACGGTCCTCAGGAGAAGGAAGAGGATGATGCTCACATGGAGTTCTGTCAGGTCTGCAAGGATGGTGGAGAGTTGCTGTGTTGTGACAATTGTCCGTCGGCGTATCACATTTTCTGTCTTCAGCCGCCTGTCTCGGAGATTCCAGACGGCCGCTGGCACTGCCCTCGTTGCTCGGTACAGTTGTCTTCCCATCACTTTGTTGTTTTCCCATCACTGGCTATGTACATTTCTGTGTGGTATAGTCAGGGTGGTCATGTTGCCTGGAAAGTCCTTGAAGATTTTGTTTCCATTTTTCCAGGACCTGGAAAGACTTTGAAAAGACTATATAGGGCCGTGAAAGTTTTGGAATTTGATGTAACAGGTCCTCGAGAGTCCTTGAAATTCAAATTATCATAGACTGAAAATTATCCCGTCGCTCCTCGAAATGTTGGAAATATTTAAAGTTAACAAGACAATTCGCTTACAGATTATTTGTACCTCCACTTTTAAATTTGTTTCGCCATTCTTGTTTCTAGTGTGGTAAGTTGATAAAGCATTGCTGAAATAGGTATGGAAAACGTACTTGAAAGTCATTGAGAAGTACTGAATTTTTCCCCCAAAATTGCGGCCACCCTGTACAGTACATTAAGGATTTAATGTCAGGTATATAGCATCTTTAAGAAACTTTATCTGGGAAAGCCTATGTAGTTTATATCCAACAGGTTACGGTGGTGTGCATACCGTATGGGATGTTGTGAAATTTGTTAGAAGATCTTGCAGACTTTTGCAAGTTTTCTGATGTTTTGTCAGGGGTGTCTGATGGGCCAACAACATTGCATTTTAACCCTCCGGGGGCAATGTTGGAAAGTAGGGCATAATACGACATTACATAAGTATAGCTGAATATTTTGTAATCATGTAAGTTCAGTCAGTTACAGTGATGAAGAGTGCATCAAATTATCAAATCACTCAGCCTCTTGCCAATTCTAGACTGACTTTTTTTCTTTCAGTTGTAAGTAGTTCACATCTACTGCATCTTTGCTGATATCTGTCCACATCTGAAAATCGGGCCATAATTTCAGCTTAATTTAGTTTAATATTGCTTGTCTGCTTGTACTGCAGTGTGCACCAATTCGAGGTCGAGTTCAGAAGATTTTGACATGGCGTTGGAAGGAACCACCGAAGATTGCTGATGAGCTCGATCACGTTACACCCCACAGCCCCAACAAGAAGAAGGTCTGATTCTAATTTACGTCTGTCAGAGATTTCCTTTGTAAGAAGATATGCATAACTTCTTAGATAGTGTTGTAATTGTTCTTTGGTTCACATTGCAATAGTTGTGGTTGAGTACAACTTTCTTCTGCTGCTTTAAGGCAAAATTTTATGTGTACACAGCTGCTGTTGCTACTGCTGCAGTTTTTCTGCTGTGCAGTGGCCATGCGTGCATAATGCATTATTCTTGGCTTCATAAATTGTCTGTAACATTGCAGTACTGTGGTTGTCATATAAGTTGAATTACTGTGAAGGCAGTTGAACAATTTTTACACTTTGGAGGTCCAGTGTTAATGATTTAGTCCTTGCAACAGCACACTCTTGTTTGTTTAATCACATGCTTTTCAAAAGTTACTTCACGTTAGGTTGGCTCTACAAGGACAATTGCAGCAGCATGCTCAGGCCAAATGTGCTTTCTGTTGCTTATCCAAATGTGTCAAAGCATTGAATTAAGCATTTTCTTTGTATGGTGGTGTTGAAGGATTTAACTTACTGCATATACATGACCTGCCAAACGGCACAGTTCTAATATTTTCGTGAGCTTATCGACACCTGGTAGTTATTGTAGGTGAAACTCACTCAGCTGGCGCAGTCTGCACCTCTCAGCTGAATTATTTAAATATAGCAAAAACGAAACACACCAGCACATTGTGCCACATACAGATGCACGAACAGATATATTTTTTAGTTTTTTAGTTATTTTATTTACCTGGGATTTCTGTGAAGTATTTATTGTCAGAAATTTTAACTTTTTATTAGCATGGATCGTTTGTTCACACATACACAGTTTTTGTCTGCTGCTGGGTCTTCACCTACAGCGTGGCGTTTTTCGGCACTGTGCCATTTGCGTCGATTGTGTGCTGGTGTACGCAGGTTATGTATTGCTGATGAAATAGCCAGCCATAATGTATAAAATTTGTTGTAGTCAGTAATGTCAGTTTGTGTACTCGTTAGTTGTGGCTAACTAACAGTGAGGCATTGCTGTATGTGCTAATGATCTATAGCAACTGGAGCACAAGCAAAGAGAGTTCTTTGTCAAATGGCACGAGTTGTCCTACTGGCATTGTGAATGGGTCTCGGAACTGCAGGTCATCTGTCTAGTACTACATTGTCTGTCTTTAACTATTAATTAAACAGATACTTCTGTATATCGGTATCAAACTTATACCACTGTGTCATGCTCCACAATTTTTTAGTTATTTTATTGTTCATTTGTTGTAGTTACCTCTGCCAAGGAGGTAATGTTTTTGGTCGTTTTTGTTTGTCTGTCTGTTTGTCTGTATGTCTGTTAGCAAGATAACTCAAAAAGTTATGGACGGATCTTTCTGAAATTTTGAGGGTATGTCGGGCATGGCACAAACTACCAGTGATTCAGTTTTGGGGGTAATCTGGCAGGAATCCTGGATTCTGGATCACTTTGAAATTTTCGTTAGCATGGCGTTAAAGGGGGCATAAGGGAACCGATGGCAAAGTGAATATGGTGACGCTGCCTGGCGAATAACATTGCCTTGGCGGAGGTACCTGCGGGCTATGACTGCTCATCTAGTTTTTAATGTCTTACTTTGTAGTACAATACTCGCATGCTCGATTTTTTGTTTATCCAACTTGAGTTACTCCAGATTAGGCTAGTCCCACTTTTAGGCATTGTAGTGGCACAATTTTTGCAGGCTGTATCTCCTTCCAGTAATCCAACCAACAGAGAAGGATGAGTGTTTCTGATGAGGTTTAGCATGGCTCAGGAACACTGCAATAATTGCTTGGGCTGCCTCTTACCTACCAGCGATACATGCAGTCTGTAATTAACTTTTTCTGTTCGGGCAGAATAAGTTGAATGTGTCTTATTTTCATTGTCATCATCATCATCCTCATTGACATTTTCACATATTAACGTGGTCTAAATAGTAAGCATTATTTCTAGCACCACGTCATTATAGGTGGCAAATGAGAGGTACGGGTATAACTGACAAAACAGGAAAGTCTTGACGCTGTCGGAAGATTGTGAGCGACAGTGCAGAACTAGTGTCCGATAGAAGCTAGTACCATAGGTTAGCAGTTGGAAGATTGAATTTGCTGCACCTAATTTTGATGAAGTAACCAATCATATGAAAACCAGAAATGCCTGTTCGCTGACTGTAGCAGGGCAGAACGTGACAGAACGTGGTTAGTCTTATAGTTCGATGCATCTTACAGTATGGAAAATACAATATTGACTGTTGTTATGCTGTTAGTTGGACGTACATCACCCGGCTATGTATCGTAACTACATCCGCAAGAATGACATGGATGAGCCGCCGCCACTGGAGGATGGAAGCTCGTACGGACGGGATGAGAAGGAGATCCAAGAGGATCCTCACAACCTTGAGGAAAGGTTTTATCGCTACGGAGTCAGACCCGAGTGGCTGCAGATACACCGCATACTCAACCACAGGTGCACCGCCGGTCAAGTTCTAGTCAGAAGCATGAAAGGTTAAAGGTTGTGTACATAGCTCTTAGTGGTAACCCGTCTCAGAGTTATGGAGCATCACTTGCCGTATGGGGTCACACAGTGATACCTGCCACCCGAACAGGTGAATGGGCTTTGCCTTAACCGCAATCAACGTAGCTGGTACTTTATTTACCTACCTTGCATGGATAGAAGGCTGAGTTCATTTCACAGACATATAAATAAGTAGACTGTTTACTCACCGTTCGCGTAACGCAACGAGTTGAAGCCACTTGAAGCCCGTTTCATTAAATATTCATCGTGCATATTTCATGTGGTATGATCCACCACCTGTAGTTGCGTTTTTGATGCCTAACGCGTTAGTGTTAGTTCGTAATATAAGTATATTATAAATACGCCCAAGCCGGAGCACGAAAAGCAAATTTTGTAGTATATTGCCTCTGTACAACAAAACAAAACTCTTTAGATTTTTTTGTCTGCCATGCCGTCAGCAGGTATGCCTAACGCGTTAGTGTTAGATATGCCATCAAAAAATGCAGTTTACGTCACGAACGTCATTATCGTCTGCTAGCAAACCAGATTCTTTTTGTGACCCGGTACATTATTTTTTTCTAAATTGCATATCGTGAACTTTTAGATCATGTAGCTGTAACCTTACGACTTTTTGTTGTGCAAACCAAATTACAAACGCTTGTAATTCGAAATATATTAAATATTTATCGTGCATATGTGGAGATGGGCGTGGCATTTTTGGGGCTTCAGAGTTTTTGCTGAATCCACTATCTATGGTTCTATATATCTGTGGTTGATTTTGATGGTTGGTAATATACCAAGATAGTTTATTTGTCTGCAGTCAGTTAAATATCAGGTAGTAACCACTTGATAGCATATGAACCAGGATTTTAACCTATGACCTCTTGATCACAAGTTTAACATCTTAACCATTACACCGCCAAGCCACCTAAACTCTAATCGTGTCATGTCATCGGGCAGCTCTACTAGAAACATTTGTTGGTTTCTATGCAGGCTAATGAAGGACAGTTCTTTGTGGTATCTGGTGAAATGGAGAGATCTGCCTTATGACCAAGCAACGTGGGAGGCTGAGGATGCTGTTATACCAGAGCTGAATAAATACATTGAGGAATACTACTGCCTCAGGTAACACCAGTCTGGCAAACTACCATTGTTTCTGCTCCGTTTTTCATTGGCTAGTCATAGTTTGTCAGCAACTGTATTTTTTTGGTTTTTGATATATGTTTGGAATTATTTGCCTCCAGCAGTAAATTATGCATCTTTCTGGCCTGTAAGTGTTCTGTGAGGAATGTGGCTTTTACCGAGTTTTTACAGTGTGTTTAATATCAGGTTACTTTGTTAGTACTTGCAGTCGATGAATAATTTAGTTTGGCAGTATGCCTTGGATTTATCTTCTGCTCCAAGGGCAGCTGTAAGTGCAGCTAGATTTCTCTGTTCATTCACCGTATCATTCATTTTTCTCGTAATTTTGTTGAAATTTTTGAGCAGGTAAAATGCATTCACATATAGCTTTTTCCCCCTTATTAGCTTTTCCCCCTTATTTTAAGGTATGTGTTTGTTATTGCGATAGTCTAGCAGCTTTTTTGTTCTCATCAGTATGGTGATTCAAGAAGAGGAGGTATCGGAGTCATTTGCAACCCTACACCAGCTCGGAATAACTTAAGATAAATTCTATGTTGATTATGTAAGGTCGGTGATGCTGGGCATTGATGAGCGGCCAGGGAAGGAGAAGAGCAGAAAGTCCTCCAAGAAGTCGTCGTCGTCAAAGAAGAGGCGGAGAGAGCCGGCTGCTGATGACAGTGACGACGATGATGACGACGACGATGATGCAGCCAGGAGAACACTGAGGAAAGATCGCATCGTCCCCTCTCACCCAGTCACTGATGTAAGTGACATGCTTTGTTGCTTGTCTTAGCAGCTGTAGCTCGCCTATGAAAATATAACAGCAACCTTCGAGATTCATGCATCGAAGAGGGGTTTTTGGGGAACGTGACGTGCAATTGAATGGTGCCATTTAAATTTTACCTCAATCGACTTTTGTTGCCATGGTAACAAATTTTGGGTGAAATTCACTATAACTCGGCATAAAAAAATATCACTGACATTCTTGGACCAGGCTTCTGTACAAGAGTGTTCAATCGACAGGTCTGCAGACATCTTGTTGCTACTCATTGTTTACCATTCTCTTCATGTGTGGAGGATCTTTCTGGTGCCTGGGACCTGCATTGTTGGTACAGGAATCTCAGACTGAGAATTGCAGTCACAACGCTAACCATAGTACCTGCTGTGTACTGTCACATAGTCGAAATAACACTGTTGGCCGGCTTAGGGCTAGAAATCAACGCTGTCAAATCGGCCAAGTCAAATCATAATAGGCAAGGTATCTGGCTGATCTGATCTAAGGCTATGTTACCGCTACTGAAGTTTATCTAGCAGGCACATTTTAATTGAACAGACAGTCGTAAGCTGATCGTTATGTCTGGAACTGTTGATTCTGAAAAGCACCAAAGGAAGTTGACATTTGCTAGTATATTTGGATTGTACTTCACGGTATGTTTTGGGTCCGTGTAGTTGTGACTCGAGTACTTGTTTTTGTACTTGTGCATCTGGTACTGTACTTGCAACATCTTTGGATGTGATTGTACGTGTGTTTGTAGTTAACAAAGAAGTTCCTAGAGCAGCCGGATTACATCACAGAGTCAGGTGGGACGCTACACTCGTACCAGTTGGAGGGTGTCAACTGGCTGCGGTATTCCTGGGCGCATCACATCGATACTATACTGGCCGATGAGATGGGTCTTGGCAAGACCATCCAGACCATTGTCTTCCTCTACTCACTCTACAAGGAGGTTGATGTTTATGTCCGCCTGCCTTTGTGTCTGTTCGCATGAGTTGGTTTTATACTTATTGTGCAATGTTTGATTTTTGTCACTGTAATTGTCAATTCGTACATCCGAGTGCAGTGCTCACACTAATTAAATTGCCCATTTTTTCTGCCATTGGTCCTGGTTGTGTTAATGCACATTGGGCCATGGCTACGTGTAAAAACATTTTCAAAAACATTTTGTAAATGTTTTAAATCTTATACACGTTAACACATTTTAAAAATAAGTTGATAAATTCATCAAATTATAACCTTTATATACATTGTTGTTGTCTATGAGTCTATTTAAAGACATTTCAAAAATGTGTATCATTATAAAAATGTTTTATAAGTTACTTTTGTGCATGGGAACAGCAACACTGTGCCTGACTAATGACTGTCCGAGAGATTTGACTCTGTTGATGCTTTTAGGCATTACTAAAAGATTTCTTCATTTCTTTTCATTAACCTCAATACTACAGCACTTTTGTGCCACCGGGTATATAAAGTTATTGTCTAATGTGTATCGTATTTTATTATTGTAAGATTAAATGTTATTAAAAATATATTGACACTGCTTGTTAACAGGGACACTGCAAAGGTCCGTTCCTGGTGAGTGCTCCGCTGTCAACAATTATAAACTGGGAGAGAGAGTTTGAGTTCTGGGCGCCTGACTTTTACGTCATCACGTACGTTGGTGACAAGGACAGTCGTGCTGTCATCAGGTGAATGTGGTTTTCATGTAGCCTTTATCTTTGAATTGATTTGCCATTGTTGTTGCATCGACGAACTGTCATTAAATTCGGATCTGTATAGCACAGTTTTCAGGTTTTTTTTGTTTACTGTGAAGTGACAACTGAGAAATTTCTGTTCTCTGAGGTTTTAAACATTAATTTTGATATTGTTTGTGATCTGTTGTGACCTTTTTGTTTTTGATTGTTGATATGTTTACCATCTAATGCACCTATAGTCTTTTTTGTGGACTTCCAACTGTTTAATTTCTCAGTTCAATTAGAGCCGTGTCTGACATCCAACTTCATGCGGTTGCCCATCCAGTAAAAAAGTACACCATACACAAGCTTCCAGCTTTGTCATGGTTTATTTCATGAATTTCATAGCATTTTTGAGTGTCACCCTTATATTGTTTTCTCTTAGTTTCATGATGGCCTTCCATCAAATCCTTTTGACACCACTGCATGTCAATGTTTTTCTGTGACCACCGTGCAGAGAGCACGAGTTCTCATTCGAGGAAGGCGCAATTCGCGGAGGCAGCAAGGCATTCCGTATGAAGAAGGATGTAAGCGTGAAGTTTCACGTGCTGCTGACGTCTTACGAGCTGGTGACCATTGACCAGGCAACGCTTGGCTCCGTCGACTGGGAGATACTTGTGGTCGATGAGGCACACCGACTTAAGAACAATCAGTCCAAGGCAAGCGCTTAGCAGCTGCGCTAAATACGCTGAAAAAAGGCTAATTAAAATCGAATTATTTTGTTACATTCAGGATCGTTGTCGTCAGTTTTGTCAGCTTGTCTAAACCTTCTTGTCTGCTCTGCCGAAGAGGGAGGTTATGTTTTTGGATCTGTCCATTTGTATGCAAAGTAGTTCTGAACCGATTTTGGAGAAATTTTTTTGGTAGGTTGGGCGTGGCCAACCTACCAATTTTTTGTGATTCTGTGTCAACTGTGATTCTTTACCATCAGAAGATAGGGTGTAAACTGAGATTCAGTTGTGCTCACCAGGTGGCAAAGGTTTGAGATCACTACAAATGGTATTAGCAGAGTTATTTTTGAAATACTGTTGCTAATGCCATTGATTTAGTTTATGTTGGATGCTGTTTTCTGCACCTTGTTAAGCCATTTGTTTGACATTAGATTAAGTGAAAAGCAACCTATTCTGATGACCTGTTGTTTAGGTATTAACATGAATAGAAACAGAATGTAATGTTGAAGTGAACAGTGTGTGCTGATCGGCACAATGTGTAGGTATTTGATGTATAATTACCTCCGCCAAGGAGGTAATGTTTTTGCCAGACTTTGTTTGTTTGTCTGTCGGTCTGTTAGCAAGATAACTCAAAAAGTTATGGACGGATCTTTCTGAAATTTTGAGGGTATGTCGGGCATGGCACAAACTACCGGTGACTCAATTTCGGGGGTGATCCGGAAGGAATCCTGCATTCTGGATCGCTTTGAAATTTTCGTCACCATTGCTTTCAATGGGGCATAAGGGAAACCGCTGCAAAACCGAAGATGGTGCTGCCGCCTAGCGAACAATATTGCCTTGGCAGAGGTGTGCAGGCTCTGACTGCTTTCTAGTTCTGTATTTTTTCCTAGTCAATTGTTGTTCTTGTGGTGTGCAGTTTTTCCGTGTGCTGAGTCAGTATAAGTTGAACTACAAGCTGCTGTTGACTGGCACGCCGTTGCAGAACAACCTTGAAGAACTATTCCACCTTCTCAACTTTCTCTCATCGGAGAAGTTCAGGTGACTGATGAGTTGAATCCTTTACAGTTACTCATATGTTTCAAGCAAACTGCAGTTGTGCCTGATTTGCTACTGTAGCTGCAGCTTTTAGCCACAACTGATGCAGAGTTTGCTTTAGTTGTTTTTGTGTTCTGAATAGTAGCCCAATTCAGCTTGTCCAACCATTTGTAGGTGGTCACAGCGACTGCTGTTGAAGACTAATATTGACTGTGAATTTATTTACTGTTGAACCATGCACATAGGGCTTTTGCAGATAGGCGTGGTTAGGTGATACTGCTAATGAGGTCATCCACTAAGTGCAGAACCCAGCATAGCCATATGTTAAGCTTAAACTGTCAGTACTCTGCGATTCGCAACATTCTGGATGCAGTGGGAACACTTTATTGTTGTGTGCAGGCTGTTTAATATTGATGTTTTTTTGTGAATGTTGTTCTCGGAAGAGTTTGTGGATATGTCGAAGAAGGAGCGGATTCTAGAGACCCTTTGCGCATCATTAGTGTATTTATAATTTGCATTTTTTATTGCTTGTGGTCTTAACTCTAATATTAATATTAATATATAATTAATTATTAGTCTGTTGGTGACTATTGAGCAGCAACCTGCAGTTGTTTCTGGAGGAGTTTGCGGACATCTCGAAGGAGGAGCAGATCAAGAGGCTTCATGAGTTGCTTGGCTGTCACCTGCTGCGTCGGCTCAAGGCGGACGTGCTGAAAAACATTCCATCGAAGAGCGAGTTTATCGTGCGCGTCGAACTCAGCCCCATACAGAAGTATGCTTTTCAGCTTCTATCTGGATTTTTTTACACAGCGGTATTTGTTTAATTTTTTTTCATTTTAGTTCCGTTTCAGCCGGTTTCAGTGCTTTCAGTTAATGTTCTAGATCAAAATGGCAGCTAGCCTTTCAGTTTTCCAGTGCAGTCATTTATTATATTCATATTCATATTGTGCCATTTTAATTTTGTCATTTGTCACCTTTATTGAAATGATGCAAAGAAATTGTTATGTTTGTTGGGTGACTCAGTTTCTAGTGAGTGGCTTGCTTAAATGATTTTTAAAAAAATTCTGATTAAATTTTGTCTCAAGGTGAAACTTTGGGGATTTGAAACTTCACTTTAGCAGATCCAACATGTGATCCGTGCTCTACTTAGCGACGTAGACACAGATAATCTGCGCAACTGTGGTGCAGTTGATGTCACTTTGTACAGCAAAAAGTTAAAGGTGAAAAAGTGTGTATAGCTTTTGATGGAAAACCCATCTCAGAGCTACAGATCGTCACTCGTTATTTGGGATCACATAGTGTTAGCTGCCAACTGACACGGCGGAATCTGAATGTGTCCCATCTTAACCTCAGCCAAGCACTTTGGTACTCCATTTGTCTTCCCTGGAGGGATGGAAGGCTGAGTTGACACTGGTGGTTGGTTATGTACCAAGATGGTTCATCTGTCCACAGACAGTCATCCATTCTTATAGTAACTAGAAAGCGGTCATAGCCCGCAGGTACCTCCGCCAAGGCAAAGCTATTCGCCAGGTGGCGTCACCATCTTCGGTTTTGCAGCGGTTTCCTTATGCCCCCTTTAATGCAATGGTAACGAAAATTTCAAAGTTATCCAGAATCCAGGATTCCTGCCGGATCACGCCCAAAATGGAATCACTTGTAGTTTATGCCATGCCTGACATACCCCCAAAGTTTCAGAAAGATCCGTCCATAACTTTTCGAGTTATCTCGCTGACTCACAGACAGGCAGACAAACAGACAAACAAAAACCAGCAAAAACATTACCTCCTTGGCGGAGGTAACCAGTGACCCAACCTCGAGTCAGACTTGTGATTTTTTTATGATAAGTGTAGCATCCTCGTGGAAGGTAACCCGATAGAATATGTGGAGGAATTCTGCTACCTGGGAAGCATAATACAACACAACAGCAGCTGCGATGCAGATATTGGAAAAGCAAACTCAGTCTTTGCACGCTTGAACAGAATCTGGAAAGACAGGAAATTAAGCCTACAGATAAAAATGAGATTGTATGAATCACTTATCCTATCAACTCTGCTGTACAGTGCAGAAACGTGGAAC
>Ga0056128_1001365_pt1 | contig 26991 bp, 17 predicted proteins | sample WorMetLIZISLAND2_FD_71113 | JGI IMG/M metagenome (GOLD analysis project Ga0056128, IMG submission 71113) | Marine gutless worms symbiont microbial communities from Max Planck institute for Marine Microbiology, Germany - Olavius geniculatus... ... | reverse complement strand
GTAACTTTTTTGTGTGTAAATGCCTGTTCAATTTTTACAAGTTGCATTTGTCAACTTTGTCCATTAAACGAAACATGTATGTTATGCTACCGGTATGTTATGTTACGTGACGCGCCGTCAAGCTAACGGTCGATATGGTCGATATTATATCATTCGCCAGAGGCCGCCACCATTTCACCAATTCACCTTGCGAGTATAATGTCAAAAATTTTGTAATACGAGTCAAGTATAAATGCAAGACTAAATAACTAATAGGTCCTATGGTATATTAAAAATCATCAAATTCATTAATTACTCGCTTTACTATAAAGCGAAACAGCACGAAGGCATAAACGGCCAGGCGTATCATACATGATGCAGCTCCCAGAGAACGTTTACCATGGTGAATTTGAATATTTTATCAGGCCTAAATGGCTATTTTAACACTGCGTTAATAGTAGCGTTTTCGGATTTTGAAAGATATGGGGAAAATATGCACATGATATCTCAGCAATCATGTGGGATAATGAACTGCTCTTAAAGAACCACCCACAAGAAATCAAACATAGGGCCTAATGTGAGATCATGCAGCTCGCAATTGCTCTATAAACTATAGATCTACTTAGCTACCCACTGGAAAAAAAGATTTTTGTGCGCAGGTTACAATACAATCAAGGCAGGTCGAGATAAGTCGAGATAAGTAGGCCTACATCGATACATGCTGCGTGACTCCGATGCATTAGCGCCCTTGTCGTCTCGTCGTTGCATGCGACTGTCAGCCGTCATCGCCGCAGTAGGCCTAACGAGAAAATTTAATATAAAATTGTTCGGCCGTGTGATACGGACGGACGCCGTGAATTATTGGCTGCGGCAGCTGAGCGAGAGCAAGCTTCATGCATGGTCGCCTCGGCGCATCATCCGTCATCACTTCTGATAGCGTTCCGGAGATTTCCCAGCTCTCCCAAGTCAAACTGAGAACTCCACAATACAATAATATCATGGTCGTCGTCGTCGCAATTCTATAACTGTATCCTGCAACGTAGGCTTATAAAGCTGACCATTTTCTTGCTGCCGAACAATCATAATTATTATGTTCCGAGCATCAATTCTTATTGATGCTGGCCGCTGGCCGCGTGATGACATGATCATGGTAATTTCTACCGAAATTGCACTGTTAGCAATATAAATATTTAGTTCTAAATCCATTTTTTATCCAAAAACTATACCTAAAGTAAATTACAGTAGCGGGAGCAAGCTCAAGATGTGCTGGAGACAGTGGTCGGCAATGTCAATGTGCATAAAGCTGAGCTGTTGCTGCCCGCAGCAGTCAAAACTCACGTTCATTGTGCTGCACTGCGGTTATTAATTGCCTCGCTGGTAATATGCAGAGCTAATGAGAGTTTATGCCGTCCACAATGCGATTACAGACATGTGCTGCTTGCATCCAATGCAGCGACAGCAATAAAAAAACCGCGTGTTGACGCGGACCACATCACCGAAATGATGCTGCTACTTTACCTTGTAAAATAAAACGCTATCAACATCATGACTTAATAACACCAAAGTTGACGTGGTTACGAAAAGTGGCATGTGTGATGACTTATAGCCTAGTTGATGCCAACGGCTGCAATAAATGTTGCTAGTAAAAGTAGTAATGCAATGGTTGAATTAGAAACACTATTAAAAATTGAGCGACGCCAACTTTTAAAACTCACAATGAAGCTTGATTATGATTGTCTACGCATTTGTTTCATTGTGCACTATAGGTTTTGAACTTTTAGACGTCAAATTTTATCAATATCGTGCAGACACGATCGAGGTATCGTCGTATATCCACTTACGGTCTAATTGTCTGCTGTCAACGTGAGTGACTGATTATCGCGACTCCGCACAAGATGCACATTTCGCAGTCTGCATCGACGGTCTCATGATAACAATAACTGCAATTAAACAACTTTTGCTAAAAAAGTTAAAATGATTTCTGACATCTTGTTGAATACATCTTTTTTAATTGTTTTGCAGCATATTTTTTCTCAAGTGTTTTTAGATTAGCCCATCTTCAAAAAGGCATTTTTGATGACGCCACAGTTACAGCTACAGCAAACTACGTAGCAATAGGCTAAAATTTGATATCAATTTTGTAACTGATTGGTATACTAACAAGTGCCAAAAATTATTGAGATTTATGTACATTTGTTACAGTTAGAAATACAGTGGCCTTTTGTTCGGACGTAGTGTAAAAACATACAGTTCGCAGAGAGTCGAATCATTTTTACCAGAAAACGGTGACTGAAAAACAGCGAGTAACATCTAAGCTTTTCTCGGAAAAAGCGCCACTTGCTGTTTAGACGATTATTGGCAAACTGATTTTATACTCTGATTTGCAGTGAATGTGTATAGTTGACAAAATTTCAATCTGCGTCATTCAAACCGTTGCCAAAGCAACTACACACAGGTGTAATCAGTAGGCTATGCATTCGTTGGACAAATGAATGTCGCTATGATATAACTGCTACTGTTGACGTGGCCTTGGAGAGCGCTGTAAGCTTCCCAACTAGTCCGCGGGAACCCGCCAAAGAAATTTAGTAGGCCTACATAATGAGCTACAAAGAATTCATACGTGTAAAACATATGATGCATACACGTGTAAAAAATCACAAAGCAAGCGCTCACAAGTCAATTTTAAAATGAAAGTCTTTGCATGCTGCTGTAGTCAAAACTTTGAGATTATCGAAAGGCACTTGGCAATCATCACTGTATCATGTATTCTCTATGCATACTAGCACTCCTAAATTTAAAATGACTTTCTGGTAATCTTTGGCTGATTTGCTTAGTTTGCAGTTTCTAACGGTTTTTACTTAGTTTTTAATGTAATTTTGTATGGTTTTAAACTTTTGTTATTTTTATTTTATTGTATGTGTGTTTTTTATTGTATTCGTAATTTTGTACTAGTGCTGTCTTCGGCGCTTCAGATTCAGTTCGCTGACTTTGCGCGCCTTATAAATTTTTATATTAATTATATTATTATTAAAGATGGCGCTGGCAGTTGATTGATTGATAACAAAGCGAATCGAGCGCTTAATTAATCGTAGACTCAAGCCTATAGTTGCTGCCTATAGTTTACGCCTAGTTGCTCAGCACTGTAGCACCCTTTGACTAACACTAATTTTTTTATTGCTCTGCGACAGAGGTGTGCGTGTCTGTGAACAACTTGCTTAGAGTCGTTACATGGCAGTGTGAACAGCCCATGAGTCTTCACACCCGCGCAACTTGGGTTGCCTGCACGACGCCGTTACGTTGTTTTAAGAAAATAAGTAGCCAATTATTGTAAAATTTCGAATGAATTTTGGTTGACTTTATCATTATTATCGTTTTATCTTTGAAGAAAAGTCTTGGTCTTGGTCTTGAAAATTATCAAACTTTTTGCTAGAAATGACTATTTAATAATTCGACAGCAGTTAAGTAGTTGAGCAGTCAATTAGTATTTTGTTACGGTAACATCGACTAACATTGAGTAGCAGTACACGGTGTTTCATAACAAAGGACCACTTTTTGTTTTTTTCATAATTTACTCAAATTATGAGCAATTTACATGAATTTTTTACCAGTTGCAGCTGAGGAAATGCTAATTCAAAATACTTGAACAAAATATAACAGTTGATTAAATATTCTTTGCTAGTTCTGATGTAACGCTGACGTCATAATGTGTCACAGATACATACTTGCTAGTCTCAACTGGTGCTGTCAGTTGCTACCCTGCTTCGATGGTGAACTTAATCTGGTTCGCTAATGAAAAATGCTTACGTGCTACATATACACGGTGTTTCATAAAAAACCCTTTTTGTTTTTTTTTTCATAACTCGCTCAAATGATGAGCAATTTGCATGAAATTTTTATCACTGAGCAACATGGAAACATAAAATCGGGTGTCTTGTGATCCAAAAACTCAACATCTTGCAAGCTTGGTGTGATAGTGCACTGTCTTGCTCGAACATGTGAAAGACCAACTATCTCCACAGACATGTAAATTCGATCGCTTTGCGCGTTTTTGTGGCTGCAACTGTAAAACTTTAAATATTTGACACCAACGAACCAGATTTTTTACCATTGAAGCAGGGTAGCAACTGGCAACACCAATTGGGATTAGCCTGTTTGTACCCGTTACATCACGACTAGCAAAGAATATTTAATCAACTGCCATGTTCTGTTAAAACATTTCGAAGTAGTATTTATTCAGCTACAACTGATAAAAATTTCATGCAAATTGCTCATCATTTGAGCGAGTTATGAAAAAAAACAAAAAGGGTTTTTTTTATGAAACACCGTGTATATGTAGCACGCATTGCATATTTTGTCACATCTTGTCACACATTCTTTGATGAGAGGTGTTAATCAGCAAGTGGCATGGCATAAATACGTTAAAACATTCGGTGCTGCGTGAAAATTCTTGGTCTTTAAAAAGTCATGTTCACATTACCACTGTTTATTTGACACTTATACCCACGTGTTCTTGGAAATAATGCATATTATTCAGGCCCTGCACGTTAAACGTCTCTGTAACCACGACAACTTATGGCGCGAATATTTGGCGACGATCGATCAGTGTTGCTTCTCAACTTATATATTAGAGAACGACGTTTTTTGTCAAGTCTGTCGTCGCATTCAGTGTGCTGAGCAGACTGAGCTGCATCGACGTAGAGATGCTACGATGCTACGGACCGACCGGTCACTGGACGCAGTCATCAGCTGTGTGCTCTGCTGCTGCTGCTGCTGCTGCTGCAAGGCTGGACGACTGCAGACCGTCTGTCGCATTACGTTCGGCAAATTTGACGAGCGCGCGCACGTACGCACGCACGCGCAGGTGTTAACGATAATGTTATTGCATTCGACGCTGCTACGTACGACCTGACTGTGTAGATGCAACTCATCAGTGGAAACAAACAGACGCATGTCAACGGGATGTGCTGTTATATGTCATCGACTTTAGGCTGCGGCTGCGCGAGGATGCCAGCAGCGACTTGGCTGAAGAGAGCGTCATTGGGCAGCGCACGTTGTCGCTAATGCTCGAAATGAAGACGACAACAAAGAGGCGTGTCTAACGGTCGGTTGTCGCAACGTCAGTGCCGGTTGTTCGTTCGTTCGTCTTATTATCCGTCTGTCTGCGCGTCTGTCCATGTGACTGTGCGTCGGTATCGGTCGGTAGATGTGTGTCGAGCAGTCGCGTGCTGTCGCTAGTAAACGCAAAGACGTCGTCGCGTCGCGTCGTACGTAGTCGTAGAGCTGCTTGCTTCGGTCAACGATAGCGACGCGGGTGGTCACGTGATCAGCGCATCCTCCATCACGCTGACTGACGTCACACAGTAATGGATGAAGTCGTGGACTTTGAGCGACATCTGTCGGACGTCGACAACGCTACAGGTGCGCACGCCTCACTGCACTAACAATATGCTACGTGTACACTCTGTATACATGTATCTGTCTGCTTGTCACACCTGAATGTTCACTGACTAGTCCGTTAATCACTGCGTTTACGTGCATTCTGCAGATATACACTGAACCGTCGCTGAAGTACATCTATCTGGTGTCCCTGTGCACACCATTCTTTGACTCCACTGTTTACATGTTTTTGAGGCATTTTCGTTTATCATTTATGACAAAAATTCGTATGAATGGAACCTTGTCTGAGCTAATTGGGTGCAGTTTCCTTGCAAGCTTGTCGACTGATACTGGACGCGACCTTGTCGACACTAACCCCCTTAGAAATGTAATGGAGACCGTGTTTCATTACATACGTGCTATAATAATGTAATGTCCGAATACGGTTTCATGCTATGGCAGCGTAGTTATAGTAATCGACAGCCGGCATAAGATATGCATCGGTTACCTCTGTATGCGAATAAGCAGTTCGCCGAACTATCACGGTGGCTGTAATGATGCCTATAATTTACGAATGCAGAAACCACAGAGGAAAGACGGAGTAAACCGGAAGTCACGTACGATTACTTGCGAGAAATACGAACACAAACATCGAAGAGAAAAACGTTCATATTGTCAACACAAAAATGCCTTGCTGTCGCGGCGTACAGCGCGCCCTGCATTTCTCCATATGCGCAATCGACCACCGAAAAAATTCTCGCAGAGTTGCCTTTTTACAAAGGCTGCGGTTATCTAATAAATCTGTAATGAAATTTCTGTATGACGCATTTCGTAAAAATGTACTGCAAAAAAGTTTCTAAATGTAATTAATTTGTATATATACATATTTTGTCCTTTTGTTCTATTTTGTCTATGCTTAAGGCATTTTTTCATTTTGCTTTTTTATTTTTTTACTGTTTGCATTGTTTGTTTGTTTTGTTTTTTCTTGTGTTTTTTGCTTAGTTTTACATTGTTTGTTTTGTGTTACTGCCGTCATGGCGAAATAGCTTTCAATGCTGCAATAATTTTTTGATCGCAAAAGTAATTTGCAATGTCTTTCTTTTTACTCTACAAAAAATGTTATTTTTTTGATAAAACACGTGCATTATGTCAGATAATGTGTGGTTTCCTTGTTACGTGACACATTGCATCGTTGCTTTTGGATGGCTGCATTATGCTATGGGCTATTCTGTGTCCCTGTTTTAATTGAAATTTGTGGATTTTTCCTGCTAGATCTTCGATGCTGTCGTTTTAATACTTTTAAAGTAACCGAATCCGGCAACAAGTTTGGTTTAATTTAGTTCACCCAGCGGCTGGGCTAAACCAAACCGGACTGCATATCACGGCTTGTGCGATAGCAACAAACTGTTGTATAAGCGATGTGCCAAGTCAATGAGAAGGCCGAAATTATAATGCGTACCATATCGTCCGATCATTACTTTACCGTACTATACTCGGTTACGGTGTTAAGTCCGTCGTATTGTACAGTACAGGTGCAGTCGCTTTTCCAATAATACTCGGATGAAGGCATTAATAATACTGAGCCGCGCATGGCGGCGGCGGCGGCAAGGTTCGTATGCATTTAATCTAACAAGATGATAGATGACGTGTCCGTGTTTGTCTGCTGGCTGACTGTTAGTTGATTTGGTTTCACTCGGTCGCACGTCTTTCATTTCAAGTTAGTCTACTTCAGCGCAAATGTTTCGGTTCTAAACATGCATTTTGTGCTTCATTAAAGATATCGCATTTTATTTTTTCACTCATTTTGGCACACGTGAACCGGTTTTGATAACATAATTTATTAGTGTTGTAGTCGACGATAAACTGCGGAAGAAAGTAGCAAAGAAACTATCACATCGCTTTGTATCTGTGACGGAGTTATTATAAACAAGACTGTTAAAAATACACAAGATAATGTTCATACGAACACGGAGTCTGTCCAATGCATTTCGATAGTTTACAGTATATGTCTGTATAAATATAATCAGTAAGCTGTTTAGACTGGTAGAAAAAATCAAACAGTTTAATTTCAAACTGTACAGCAGCAATGATCCTTTCATCCTTCTCTATTATTTTACCTAAACAATAGACATTGTCAGTCACGAGACCATTCGATTCGTCACCAGCGCTTTAATATAAATGGTTTATCGTCACCATGGACAACTTGCGTAAGCCTATGAAATTTTTCCAGTGTACCACATACATTAACATCGTTGTCTTTCCAGAGTGGGTTTCCAAAGTGCACCGTTATGGAAATATGGCGCCTCATAGATAATGGGGTCACGAGTTTGACCTTTTGTGGTCACGTGACGTCATCGGTCACGTGACCATTCGACTCCCGGGGGTCGACTTTCTATGGGTGGTCTATAATCATCGAACTCCACAAACATTTGCAAAACATCATTTGAAAGTGTTTTAGCGTATAGCTGCGTGTAAATCAAAACACAAACCATTTTGCAATGCTATTACAGCGTTAACTGCACGCATTTAAATTAGACGAGATCGTGCGAAATGCAGCAGTTTGTCGAAATGCAGAGCAAGTAAATGTAAAAATGATACGCAATCAATGTTAAGACAGTTTGTGTTCAAGATGTTCGTCCTAAAGATAAAGATGCTTAACTACGGTAGCGATCCGTTGCCTGACAGAGCATACGGTGCATTGACGATTGCTCGCTGCAATAATTATTCGTTCGATAATGTCCATGCTGCCAATACGCTCTCGTTCGCTGGCGCCGTTTATCAAAGTCAATGTTCTTATCGCAGTGTTGACAGATCTTCTACTACATGACTGACTATACTTTATAGTCCATTTAAGACGGTAATACTCGGTTATTACTGAGCGAATAAACTGAGCTAGGAAAACGTGTCGGCCCAGTGCCGACATATCGTTCGGCCGTCCATTTCTAGCTGTGCACTGCATTGCGCAACCCTGAGCCTAACTGTGACCTTTGATCTTTGGAGGTAATAATTGGCACACCGGTTACCCGTGCTTCGGGAACAATTACATTTGCACCAATTTTGGTTTTCGTTTTTTTGGAGCTAGAAGGTTTTGCATGGGGGACAGAGAGACAGACGGACGGGCAAGACTCGTATTGCAGCCTAGTTGGACGGCAGCATAATGAAGTGTGAGCGTTTTTGTCAGCAGTTCAACGACCTCACGAACCCACAGAGAGCACATTGTAACAGCGTGAAATCAGAATCAACCCTGACGTACAGTAGGCCTACATCAACGTATAGTCACGAGGAGCGCATTGGCGTGGCGGTCGTCTTGGGCGAATTTTGCCCGCTGTTGTATAACGTGTCAAAATGTTTCGGATTCGGACAGCAGTTAGTAGGCCTAGATGACGCGCAGTTTGTATATTATGGATTGCCAAACTATCAATAAAGTTATAACGGAGAAAGCGCATAACAGTCGTGCAGTTTTCGCCAAGTTTTTAAACTGCGACCGTGTGTAGTTAATAGCCATGAGCGAACACGCAAGTGATACAGTAATGATACTGTAATAGTGAACAGCGTGCGAAAACTGCATTCTGCTATAGAAGTACTCGCACATGTGTGGAAAAAACGAACTAAAACAACCGTGGCGCAAAACATTTTATTTTGCTTCACTGCACTGTGAACCCTTGCGATGAAATAATACAACTTCTCTGTAAGTTCGTGGAGCCACGTTTCGCTCTGAGTCGACAGCGACCGTCTCCGGTTGTTTCAGTTTGTTTTATCTTATCTCACATGCGCGAGCGCCCTTGCTACCAGCGCTGTAGCAGTTCGTCGGTCGTCAGTCTCCGACTAGTGACCGGACGTTCGGAAGAGTGACCGAGACGCACTGACTGAACACTGAATGGATACAATCAACTGTCGTACAGTCTTACAGCGAAGTGAGCTGTCAGCTATGAAGAAGGTTGTTTGACCAAGGCCGAGAACGTGCAAAGACAACACAGAACGTTTTCTGTCAGCAGCTCATCGACGCAACGCCATATTAGTAAACAAATTCACAGCCAACTAACGCGATTTGAGATTTTTCAGGTTTTTTCCTGCTTGATATTGCTGTGTTTTTTTTGTTTGTTTTGTTTAATTTTTGTCTACCAATGTTTGTTTGGTGAAATAGAGATTATCATTAGCACAGTAGGCCTATATACATGTATTAACGCATCGGTTTTTGACGTCTACATTTGCATAAAATATACTGTGATGATAGTGCCGATTGTGAAAAAAACATTTCGCGCTACGATTGGACTGTTCAGTCGCAAGTGAACTCACCTCAGGCTGATTTTACCAACAACACGTCAAATTGAGAGAGTAACGTGGTCATCATCCTAACTAAGGGGCGACACGTGACGGCTACTTTCAAAGGTATTTCTGCTACATTACTGTAAAGATCTTGCAGCGATGACAAGTCTTGTCATCGCTGCAAGATCATTACAGTAATGTAGCAGAAATATCTTAAAAAACAGTATTTGAAAATAGTTAAGGAAAATCTGCAGCACATTTTGTGTCCTGGTGAAGTATATTTTATTTAGTTTTATTCCAAAAATATATGTGTCGTTACTTAAACAATTTATTTCTTTCTTTTGTCGACAGTAGCTAAGCACTGAACTGGCTCCGTGGAGTCTGCAGGGACGGTTCTTTGGATCTCGCTTGCTTCTCGTTTTTGGTTCGTTTTCAATTAATCTGACTGTCCTCGCGCTGTAAGCTTGTTAGTGGTCTCCGGCCGTTTGAGCGTTTGCCGGGAATTTCGTATTAAGCACGCCGCGCCGTTCATTTGATGCAATCGCAGCGCATGCTTGCATTAATTCACTTACACGACTCGCCCGTTTTTGTTGTCGCGCTGACGTTATTGTAACATTCAACGACACTTCACGTGACATTGTTTTACACTGTGACTTAATATATCAACAACTACGCTTATTACTTTGTTTTCTGATATTCTGATTTTTACTTAGCATTATACTCGTTCCATGCCTATTATTTTAGGGCCTACTTCCGTTTAAAACTGTTGCGGTTGTTCAAGTTCACGTGCGAGATTAAGCTGCCAGGTTGCGTTCATACAAATCTATACCAGTTACACTGATGCACTAAAGCTTAGTCGAATGTAAACTGCATTGTGAAAACACAGATCATTATAAATTGCAAAACTTAGTGTGATGTTTATTTCTGAACCCGACCGTTTTTTTTCTAGCCGGAAACTGTACCTGTGTGCTTAAGATATGCTGAATCATTGGTCGTCAATGTGACACATTGTCACTGAAACGACCGTATAGCAGCAGTCGAAGCTCACTGAAGTTTACTGTGCCAACGTTTAGATGTGACAGGAAATTAATTGGACAAATGTTCTTGCATATCATTTATTTCACGTCGTTTAAAAATCGTCATGACAAAGCTATACACCCAATGCATATCGCGTAGCTAACGATGTGCGAGAAACTGCATAGCAGCAGCAGCAATAGCTGAAGTAGTAGTAGTAGTAGTAGTAGTAACACACCAAATGATACTGGTTGAAAAAACATGAATACGTCTTTTCAAAATAATGTTTAAATACTTTAGTAAAGGTAAACGCAAACTAAAACGTTTTAGCGTAAAATATGTTTCGTAATCATGCGGATTATCACATATTTTTATTTGTTTATTGTTATATTAACTGTTTATTCATGTGAACATTTATGTAGTGCTCTTCATGAAATGTCGAGTTTTGTTTTGTTTTTGTTGTCGTTTTTTTTGTCACACCGCAGTTGTTGTCAACCATCGGATTAAATTGGAAATTCGTAAATGAAACTAACAGTCATGCAGTTTCTTTGATGTAAATGTGATGAGCTTCTTGCCTATTTCGTTATATTTTGGTCATGTTTGAAAGATGATAGATGCTTAGTAAAGCTGATTGGGGGTTTGTAAATTGACGGCGTGTTTCTTAGATGGTTTTGAACACAACGTTGTTTCGATTTTAATGTAATATTGGTCCCTTTTAAAATGCGCGATTTCTGCTAATATTCTCCAATTTACTATGTCAACTATCAACGGTTGCGAATAGACATAGACTTGCTGCTTACCGTAACAAGAACTGCTGACGAGTAAAAACGTTGGACCTTTAAATGCTATAATGCTAATTAATAAATATTACGCTTAATCTTCGGTATGTTTAACATATCTGCAGGCCTACATAAAAAGTTTTAGTTTGTTGTAGGCGGTTGGCCTAAGCAATTTCAAAGAGGCGACTGTTAGCCAAAACCGCGCAGTACCTGGAGTTCTGGATATCATTCAGTAACAATCACGACGTCTGAACTGACAGAAGTTACTTGTCTACTTAGAGATGTGCAGAATAGATGAAGCTGATCAGATAGAATGCTCCCGAGTTGTAGAGAAACCAATAAAAAATTTTATTTTCACTGATCGGACAGCAGTGTTACATCACATATCAACGGCGCAGCAAAAGCTGAGGCTGGTCTCCACCATATTATGTTCACGGAAAGACAGCATCGGGCGGAAGCGATTGCCAACCAGTTCTATGTGACGTCGTCTACTGAGTCGATGTTGTCAATATGCGTCAGACAGACATAATGGGACTAACCGAGCTGGTCGACATGCGCGTCAGGATGCTGTCGATGTCAGGACGAGATTATTGCATCCTTTTGCCGACCGAGCGACAGTGCAGCAGCAGGTTACGATAGCGTCATCGTGCGTGCTGCGGCGAGCAGACGACGTAAAACAGCCTGACCTCTTGGCGCGATGGTCGATAGCGACGACTGGCAGGTTGACTGACGTCTTCTGACTGACCAACTCGTTCTGACCGCATGGCATCGCAATCAGTCCTTAGTCTGCATTAGTAGCAGTTCGATCCGACTGTCTGTCGGTCTGTTGGTCTAGTCTGTGCAGTTGTGCTGGCAGTGAGACGAGCTGTAGGTCTCTGTACGGAGCGGACCGCCTGCTGTCCACACGTCAGTCTGTCAGTCAGTCAGTCGCTCTGGTCGATGTTCGTCGTGGGTGGGCTGCGGTCCGGGCGCTGCCTGCTGCTCGCTACGTCGGTCGTCGGAGATTGCAGCGAAATGGAAGCACGTCACGACCGCAGCGCAGCGCTGACAAGTTGTCTGATTCGCCGATCCAATTTCGTCGTCACCCGGTATAGCGTCCAGCAAACACACAAGCAGTGGGTGTCCGTGACAATCCAGCGGCGCCACATCACGCTAGTCTGTGCTGATTGCGTGATGGTTTAACTATAGCACCGTTGACGGATCTGTCGCGACATTTTGTCCATCTTTTATCCAACCTCCCCATGCACGCACAGTGACGATACGAAGCTCCAGGATGATCCAGACACATTTTGAGTCAATTCCTCCGTCACAACGCTGCTTTTGTTTCAAAAGTTACAGTATTGTGTTTTATTTTTATGCACTTTTTAAATGTATAAAACGTGCAGCTGCAGGCGTGGTATGCTGTCGCTTGTCACAATTGAGACGACGACAATTTAGGCTATCTAGTGGGGTTAGCTTTGGTGCAATATCGACAGTCACTCACTCATTGTAGGCGCTATCTGTTTGCTCTTTGCTGATTCTGACGCCACGGCGCACTAGAAACTTTTTTCTGCCTTTGCGTTGTGTAAATTTATTGCGTGTTGTATAGCATTGCGTATTGCATACATATTCAAATGTAAATGTCGTGAATGCGCTGTTAAATAATGACGTCTATTGCATGGTTGTAGTGGGCGGCGATGCGACTGCGGCGGAATCATGCCAGGGTGAAGTGATGACGGAGTCGAGACCCGCAGCATCAGTTGCCGCTCGACCGAGCAGCTTCACTCAGCAGCTGCAACCGCACGTCTTCCTGCAGTTTGACAGCAGCAGCAACATCTGCAGCGGCAGCAACGACGACGACGATGACGAGCAGACTCCAACGCAGCGTCAGCAGACTGCCAGCACGTCGTCGTCGTCGTCGTCACAGCAGCGAGTCAGTCCTCTTGAGGTCGACGATGAGCGGAGTGCGCGGGCGTCCAGTGAACGTCACCCAGACGACGAGGACACGCCGCCGCCGCCAGTCAGCGAGCTCAGTCGATTGCTACCTCTGTCACAGCCTCAGCATGATCCATCGAGCACCGTGGTCGTCATCTCGCCGCTGAAAGCCTCAGCGCTGAGCGGCGACGATAACGAAGCTGCTGCTGCTGACTCCAAGTCGCGTGCTGTTGACACGGACGACGATGAACTAGCCGCTTGTCAGCGACCTCTGAGCTCCGGCTGGGCCACGGCGCTCGCGGCAGCATCCATCGCAGGCAAGGCAGCCGCTTCGTCCGCCGCCACGAAGCGCCGTCCGAACACCGCCAAGTCCGGTGGTGCGTCCTTCAACATCCGAGCGTCAAGGTCACTCTTCTGTCTCACCATGTCTAACCCGATCCGCAAACTCAGCATTAGCGTCGTCGAATGGAAGTATCCTTTGTCGCTTTCAGACCCGTTTAGAATCGCACACTTTGCGCTATACGATAAAAGTGCTTTTTAGCTAAATTTCGTGTTATACATAGTTTAACGTAGTAGACTACCTGTCTCAACTGGTGATTTTACTTGCATTTTTATACGTACACTCACATTTTAAAATGTTTGCTTTATAACTTGAGCTGCTGTTAGGCTATATCCGTTTTATAGAAATGAGCATTACGTTTGTTTGTCTTTGTTAGGCATTCGACTTAGTATTACGCATTGAAAATTGTTAAAGGTAAATAGCGCCAAAGACAGCCAAAAAATTGTAAGATATAAAGCCACAGAATCCAAAGAACTGTTATGATTCACAAATACTTATATTGGCTCGTAGATCGGCCTGAATGGAAAGAACTCCGACCAATGTTACGTATTGAATAGGGTACAAGTCTGCCGGAGAATAACTTGTACAGTTGAGAACTCAGAATTCTAGAGTTGATTTGCAATCACTTTTTCTAATAGCATTTTGTCTTGTGTTGATGCATTTATTTGCTATCTAGTAACTGAATGGATTTTTTCGGCAATCTAACATAAAGCACTTAGTATGAGTGCAGTTTTGTGTACTTTGTGACTTGTTACATTTTTCAGTAAAATACTTTTGCTGTTAACATCGTAAAGAGACAGTAAAAGTGTTAGCGAAGCAATAAGATGTGTCATTACCGGGAAGCATAGAGTAAATAAAAGCCTCTGCACGGTCGGAGCATATTGCCGCGCGGACTGTCAGAGCGAAGAAGGAAGGGCGTGAGTGAATGGCTGGTGGTTGGTCTCGGCTTGGTTTCTATCGATTATTTGCCGGCGGCTTGCTTTGCGCACGTGTTCATGTCGTGTCTCTGACTTAACGTCGAACGCAGACCGTTTGAGTATTTAATTTTGACGACGATATTCGCCAACTGTGTGGCGCTGGCCGTCTACACTCCGTACCCAGAGGGAGATTCCAACGATCTCAACACGATTCTGGTAAGTAGCTCCGGCCACTAATTGGTTTCGCCTCTCCGTCGTCTCTCAACTAACTCGGCCGCCCACTAGACGTCCGCAAGTTTCCCCGCACTCTGTCGCTGGTCGTTTGTCATGGACTGTGTGTCGTACGGCCGGTCGCTCGTCGGCTAGCAGCGGGATGTAGCGTGACTGAGTGAAAAACGAGAATTTGAGTGTTTCCGCCCGCCGCTGACGACGGTTTCATAACTCCACGTTCGTGCCGTTCCCTTTCTAAGATGCAATCAATCGCAGACGTTTTATTGCTGCCGGTAGTAAGTATAAAGAGCGCAAGCGGGTATTGCTACGGCAATTGTGCGTCTGTCTGTCGTGCGTTTTTGTCGTAACCGTTCAGCACACACACCACTCTACAGTTTTCGCCTTTTCTGCGCGACATTCTTGTCAATTTCTTGACGTTTTATTTTTTTGCGATGTCAAATACTGTGTTGAAATTCCGATGAGTTTTTTCTCGTCTTAGATGTATAATAACGTCTTATGAAACATTGTTACTCAATTAGTGATTATCAATAAATCGCAAATTTTATTTTTTTGGTACTGGATTGGTTCTTAAAACTCAAACCCTGAGCGTTAAGTATGACCTAGGCCTAAGCTTTGTGGGATAATAATTTTTTTATCGATTATCTAGTAATTTTATGTGGAAAACAGAAAACTCTCTTATAATGGCTTATGCGTACAGAATACGCAAAATTTTGTGACGAGCGTTTTAGTTTAAAATATTGTTTTCAGCCACTTAACCTTATCAATTGCCTTACAGCCAAAATTTCTTGGCTTGCCTTGAAGCCAAAAGCCGTTGTCTTGTCTTTGCTGCGCTTGTCCTTGGCCTAGTATATTGTGGCCTTGTTAACATCCGTGTACTAGAGATACGCGAACAAAATTACACGATGTCAGTAGTGCGTAGTTGGCAATTACGACGCACTCTAACGACCGACCGAACATCTTGCTGTCTACAGCTTTGCATGATTTGGTTCTGCTGACTTCGTATGCAATGGTAGTAGTAACTACTACGTAGATTATTATGTTGTCTGCGAACGTATGTCATCAATAATTATAATTGACGTCTCAAACAGACTGAAGATTGGCCCATATTCACTCTAGCAGAGTCGGGGTCCGTTGCCGCTTACATGTAAAACTTAAACTAAAATTAAACTAAAACTACTTCATCTTTGACGTTGCCTACATCTCGCTAAAACAAAATCGAATGCAAGTTTTACTTTAGTTTTAGTTTTACTCACACATGTAGGTACCGCCTTAGTAAGCTTGGACTAATGTCGGTTGTCAGTCGAGTGCGGTATACGTTGTACGCTATACGTCACTAGCTGTCTGTCCGTCGTTGTACTAGCAGCAGCAGCAGCAGCAGCAGCAACTCTCATGGATGGCAATCAGGTCCGGTGCTTTGCCTGGCGGATCCCCGCGTCGATAAATGAGCCAAATTGTCGACGTCGAAGTTAATTACGCTCTTTATGTTCGCCGCAGTGCTGAATCCAGTTGTCCTGATGTCGACTGAATTGCATGCTACCGGACAGCTGTCAGTCAACCGATGATTTCATTCGCTTCTTGCCGGTTTGTAGGCTGTCGCGACATTTTACGTCCAGTTAGATGACATCGCAGAAAAAAAATCGACAATCTCACCAGTTCCATCTTGGTCTGTCTTACTGAAAGCCTACTGCAGAAACATCTGTGTTAGTAAATGGACAGGTGGCGCATAAAAGTGACACGTAGTGCTTTACGCAGATCAAGCAATCGGACAGTTTCGGAAGCAGTTAGCCTTAATCATTGCAGTAAAGAGCGGTCATGTTAAACAGTCGACGTTCGAATGCACTGTTCTAGGCTGATCGTTTCCGAAACTATTTAATCGTTCGATCTACGTGAAGCGTGTATCATGGTGTATGGTTTCAGTTTTTGTGCGGCAATCCGTAGTAAGAAGTAACGATGTAACAAATGTTGCCTAAGCAGCAGTGTTACTCAAAAAACTTAACTAACTTAATCAAAATTAGATTATTAAGACAGACAAATGCATCATTGTGCATGGGTCTGTATGACATTGGAAACACACTTGACAAAATTAAAACAAGAACACTTTATCTCAAGCGAGTGTTCATGGTTCAACAGAAGACAGCAGAAAGTGCTGTTAGTCTTCTTTCGCTGTTCACTGACCGTATTAATTTTAAAATGTTTTTTTACCAATTAAAGTGCCAATGTTAATGACGACGGTAATTGCCTATAAATTTCAGAAATTTGTTAACAAACTTGAATTTTAACGCTGTACGTTAACCTGTTAAAATACTCTTATAGTTAAGATTGTGTGTGTCTGTGATATGCCATAGGCCAGTAACTGTTTTATATATTTTTTGTTTTGTTATCTACCACATTGTGTTGGTGAATAAAGATTATCAATAATGTCAACAATGATGGAATATTTGTTAAGTCATGGCCGCGTAGTGATTTGTGAAAAAAAGACTGTACAAAACCGACAAGCGAGCCGTTGCTAACCTATATTGATCGAGTCTATAGCTCTGCATATCTGCATCATATTCTCATTTCTCATCAGTTAAGGATTAATCGCCTTTCGTATAAGCCATCGCACTCGTGCTGTATATTACGCCGTTATTCACTATGAATGTGAACAAACCGGATGTCTCGTATACAGATAGGCAAATCCATGAGATACGTTTTCCTGCCGGACGCCATTTAGTTCTACCAATGACGACAATGTGTAAATAGTTTAAGTTTTGACCTTTTAGATTTAATGCGTTCTCCATACGAAGACGCCAAATACGGGTGCCCTTTCAAAATGCGTGATTTTGACTACCATCAACTCATTCAGCGTGAAACGGTCGCAGATAGACACTGGCTTGCTGCATAGGCTTATCGTAACAAGCACTGCTGACGGGCTTTCTAAAGGTACCATCATCTATGACCTTGAGCGGTCTTGAAATACAAAAAGCGGGGTTTAGTGATTTGTTTGCATTTTAAAGCTGCGACGCTTATTTCAACAGTAAACTGCAACGAAATTAGGCTACCGGAGCTAGACCTCGACAACCTGCGTATGAAATTTTTAGGACGAGATGTACGGGACGTCAAATTTGGGTAACCCCTCAAAACGCATCACTATTTTATCGCACGTTGTACACTGATTCCCCAAGTGGCGGCCCCGATGCTGTCGCACGTTACGTGAGTTTTTCTCAAATTACTTGTTACACAGGTCATACGGCAGTTATGGCAGATATGCTCGTAAACAAACAGTTTACGCTGATCAATAAGCAATGTGCACTTGCAGCAGTGCGCGAGTCGTAAGGTCAGACTGAAGTCAGACAGGGTGTGAGAGTTTTGCCGTGCGATATCGCGGTCGCAATTTCCACTTCAGTGTGTCAGTGCTTCAGACACAACAGCAGACGACGACAATGAAAGAGGACTGGAGCTGGACGAGCGATTTAGTGCAGTGGACGTGGTATTATGGCGTCGGATTATTAAAGCACCAACAGTGGCGTAGCTGCTGCCTTCCTGCGGTGGAGTGGGCGACTAGCTTGGACCACCCTGTATTGTCAACAGCTGCTGCTGCTGCTGTATACAAACTGTTTACGGCCGGACATTTGGTTTTGATGGATAACCGTCGCTCGTTTCTCGTTCTGCGCATTACGACATGTCATCGTCATAGCCGATGGGTGGTCACGCTTTTCACCGGTCGACTTATTACGCGTCTCGCCCACTCGGCCTCGCTAATATAGGCCTACTTGGCGCGACCGCGACCCGCTGGCTTCGCGTAACTCTTGATGCAACATTGTGCTAGGAAAACGACAGCTTAGACTGATAGAAACTATATATCATGGTTTCTCTGTGTATACCGGGATAATACTGTTACAGTGAAATTTGCAGTGTTATTCTGGGGTTACAGTACGAGGCTCTGTCGTGTTCGCGTTTTTGCTGTTTACTTTGATCACACGTTCTATGACAGATATGTTAATTAAGAACTTGTTGTTTATGCATTGACCTTCGTTATGACGTTTCTTACATCCATGCTCTCGCATACCCATTGCCGATCTAGCCGGTCGTTTCATTTCCTGGGCTTTCTGTCACAGCAGTATTAAAATATTGACGACAGTTGACGACAAACTCAGAACAGAGCAGTAAATAAAAAATTATTGATCTATGAGTAAAGGCAGTCTTCGTTTTTTAAATTACTTTTTTTTCGAGCGGTGTGTTAAGTGAGAAAGTTGAAGTTAATGCTTACATGATTTCAAGTTACAAGTATACAGTACAAACCTAGATGACGGTAAATTAAAATTTTTTCGTCGTTTTCTTGTTATTTTTTTTAAATTAAGAAATAAAAACAGTGTGTGTGCTTTAAACATAAAGGTTGAGAAAAACCGAGGCCTTTGTTCAGACACGATAACACTATCTACCGCAACACCTGCTTGAATTTCATAACGTAACGTGATCATATTCTTATAGCGTATTAGATTTTAAGAGACACAATCCAGTATGGCCAATAACACAGCTTGTATATTAGTTTTGTCGATAATATCTAACAGACAGAAATGTAATTTTTGTTCGACTTGTGGCATTTTCTCAGAAATCAACTTCCGAGATGATTATCCCGAGAGACGTCGTGATTCATCTAATGAACAGTCGTCTCGCGTAATATATCCACTGGCAGAAGGATGCTGTAGGTTGAGCACGGTGAAATATACGTTCATTAAATCCCTTTCGATTACGTAGCGTCTGTCCATCGAAGCAGATTCCGCGTTGCAGATGCAGCTCTAAAGCTGCGGTCACATCACCTGATGCGTCTCAGCGGTATATACACAAAGGTAAGATAACCACCAGGGGCAAAAGGCAAGGGGCAGCATCTACTTGAGTGCGGTGGCATTTTGGTCGGGGGACGGAGGGCAAGCCCCTTCCCTTGAATTTTGGGTTGTCGGAAAAATTTTCCAAAAATTCTTCCTGTATTTGGTGCCAAAACATTTCGGAAAAAAATTGGTGGCAAAAATAAAACTTTGAGCATCTATAATCATTATTGTCGGATTAAATTTACAACAGTCTGTCGGAATTCTGTCGGAAATTTGCAATGTTTGTCAAAAAATTACAACTTTCTGCCCGCGTACTTTTTTACGCACGACACCGCTGAACGGGGGCTTTACAGATGACCTAGGCCGCAGAAGTCTTTACATCTCAATGCTTTGTACTGCTTTCAGTTTAAACTACTTTAGACTGTGCGCTGCTTACGTACCATAACTTATAATGACTGCAGTATAAAAACGTTCATTTTTGCTAGTTACATGCTGTCGCGCGTAAAAAGCGTTAATGTACATTATGCAGCTGGACGGAGCTCAGAAAGGCTAAGTCTAAGGCAAGGCTAAGTCTGACAAAAGGGCACTTCTCTGCCAGGCTGCCACCGTGGCTCCGGCGCTCCTGATCACCACATCATTCTTGTCTTCTCGACCTCGGGTTGAAAGCGATACAAGCTTTGTACGGAAGACACCAGACTCGGCGGTAAAATTTTATTGCACCCATTTTCAGGTGAACCGGGCGAACTCCGGCTATGACAGTGCCATGATGACAACACCGAAAATATTGTTGTGGCTGCGCTGGTTATTGCTGTTGCTGTTATTCAGTCAACTAGGCACACTGATACGCACGCGATCGGTCATTCAACGGAGTATACGTGTTACTTACTTGCTGTGTTCAGGATTACGAGCCCTGTGAGTCGAGAAACACTCTGTTGTTAAATAATACGGTGTCGATGTGACGATGTTATTTTATGCAAGCCTACTTATACGACGTCTGTGAAATGGCACTGTGTGCTCCTGGGGTTGCAACGAGATGTTGAAAGCGACTGTGTAAAGTTTTGCTGCAGATCGATGCTACTTGTGTGTATAACTAAAAGGGTACTCGAAGAGCGCAAACCTCCGTCAACGATATGTCATTTTTTGTTGCTTTCGCCAGGTGGCAGAGTCATTAAAATCCAGCCACCTTCAAGTGCATCAGATTTAACCTTTCCTGAAAATTTCAGCTTTTGTGTAATCCTGCTGACAAACCAACCGAGAGATAAATAAACGCCGACAATCGCATAACGCCGCCTTCCTTGGCGGAGGTAATAAACGCCGGGTATCACATAAACCCTTGGCGGAGGTGAAAAAATACACAATGTTGCACAGCAACCGAGTCTCTGCAACTACCGACCCTGCCCATGAACATCTAGACAGTATTCTCGCTCTGCCATTCGGCATCTTACTGCTCTGCCTAAAGTTTGTAGACGCCATGGGATGCCAGCGACGCATCCTCAGAATTCGCTGGTTCCATGTGTAACCAATGCTGAAGTGACCAGTCAGACAGAGCAGGAAGACCTCACCAGTCACATTCGTAGATGGCGTGTGGCAATCTTTGGACACATCCATTGACTACTTGAGGAGGCGCCAGGTCGGATGGCTATGCGACTGGCAGTCGACATGCGAGCTGGAGGCCGTCCCGACAACAATCCACATTGGAAGCGACGATCAGGACGACCGAGACACACCTGGGTCCGACAAGTGGAGATCGACACCGATACCTCCGCTGATTTTGCATGGGACATTGCCGTCGACCGCTGCAGTTGGAGGGCGCTACGACCCCAGCTGGTCAAGCGTGACTGATGATGATGATGATGATAATAATAATGATGGGATGTGTCTTACTAAGTGCACTGCACGCGGCGTAAAAGAACCCTCAAACGTCGCACTCCGAGGTGCGAATAGCGTCGTGCTGTTAACATTGCACTGAACGCTGGATATCGACTATCTTATAGAGACACTCTCTGGCATTTTGTGGTCACCATAGCGCCGGAGGACTATAGGTTTGCTATAAATTTGTTATAGCTTGCCTACAAGCATCGTTGCACTGTGGTCGTAATGTCTGTGCATTGTATCGTACTTGTGTATGCGGCTTAACAGTTACACAGTCGCGATTGGCTCACTCGTTGATGTTCATCGAGGCAAAATACAGTACGTCTTCATTTTGATCACTTAGGAAGCTGGATTATGCTGCAACATATATTGCAAAAGATCACACAATGGCTGGGTATCCTGCCACTGACAATATGCAATTCAAACATTTGTTATAAATAAAGGTAATTATTGGCACAGCTGTACATTGAACCCTACAAACGAAGTTTTTGCTTTTGAATTTTACACGATAGTCTATTTGCTGTAGCAATCTAAGATCCGAAATCTAAGCATTTTATTACAATGCACAATGTGACAGAGGGATTTGAGTTGATTGAACATGAAATGCGATAATTCTTAGTTCCTCGATTAATAACAACGTGTCACGATAGCACGGTGTACAGGCAAGCCCTGTAATACTGCTTATTGTCGGTCTATATGCCGTGTGTCTGACACACGTTTTTTTGTCAAGACGACCCAAGCTAAATCACAAAATATTAACCGAGCAGAGGCAAGGACGGACGTGGTCAAAGACGATAGCGATGATGTGCAAGTGAACGCTGGACATAACTGGCCTCTGAGACTTTCCTACGGACAGCCGGACGTACATGTACTCGTCAGCGCTATGTATCATGCCACGCTCCATCTAATTCCACCAGAACTAGGCCTACAGGCAGCGACTGTCGATGCTACGGCCATCAGTGACGGAAACAGGCGGCGTTAAAAGCTGCAGCAGCAGCACGACGATGATAGCTGTCAACGCAAGATGACGCGCGTCGGCCGTGAAAGCCGGTCGCAGTGTCGTTGAAATGTCAGTGCCCATGCTTAGGGAGCATTCCAGCAATGATGCATTAGTGGATTATGGTCATCCGCGAGTCCGTACGGTACTTTGGCGCTAACTATAAAGTGGCCAAACATGTCCGCTTGCTCCCCAAGAGACATTTAGCGAGCTAGTTATTGTAAAATGTCTAATAAACGCCCCTTTTGTAAGCTAGAACGAAACTCTGCACTTACTAAAGACCGGCTTTAATAGACCCGCACTTCGTCAGCGTTGTGTACCGGTAGTTGAAAAATACTGTCACTTACGTTAGTCGTCATTATTTTTTGCCATTCAATACACTGTATTTGCGTACCTTAAATCAAGAAACACCCAAACATACTTTTGACGATAATTTTGGTGGCAAGCGTGAATCAATATTTTGAAAATATTGCGTTCTCAATTGAACAGCAAATAAGCTGCAATAAAATCTGACACTTGCCTCAAATCTGTCGCCGCACTAACTTTACGAACCTTAGCGAACTTGATTGTTCGGCTCTGAAAAATTTCTCAAATTATTATTGACAAAAAGCGTGTGTCAGACACACGGCAGATAGACCGACAATAAGCAGTATTACAGGGCTTGCCTGTACACCGTGCTATAGCTCGTGAGATACGTTGTATGTATACTAGAGTCAATATGCTAATACGTAAATTCCACAAGTGCTCAACGGAGGTGAAGATCAGATTGTTCCGAGCCTATTATATATGTCTGTACGGCGCCGCATTATAGACGCATTTTGCTGCTGAAAGCCTAAACAAATTTAGACGCTGTTATCATAAATGTATTAAAATGTTTTTTTTGGGTACAGCAAATATCACAGTGTCACTGCTGTTCTGTTTGATCTGAAACTCCCCAGTTTTAACACTATTATGCACAATTTTCGTCATGTATACAGTGCACACTGGTGGTCGTCTGGCAATATGCTGATAATTAATCTCAGAAACATTGGAATTGTTCCTATGTGTAGCTGATGTGTTTTGCTGACTGTGTTTGTGGTTGCTCTTTGTGTCTGCATGTATATATATTTTCTTGCTTTTTACTATTCTTTTAGGCTTAGATCATATGGGTTCTTTACCTGATACAAATAAAGATTGATTGATTGATATTATCACATTAGTTACAATGATCTTCGTTTAACAAGCAATATAAAATTATACGGATATAGTCATACAGATCACTAGCTGCGACCTGGGTTTGTAATGTTCGAAAGCGAGCTCCAGAACTAACTAAAACTTCAGAATACAGTGAAGCAAAACGAGGACAATGGATTGCTATTACGGAGTGGTCTATGAGCAACACGTTTGATGCGTGACAGAAATGAATCTTTAATGATTACTTTATTACAATTTTTCCAATATTGTTATGTGCAAAACTGGTATTTTACTTGCTACACCCAGTTATAAAAAAAATTCTCACAATGCAGCCTTTTATAAGTGTTTTTGTTGACGTTTCGGCAACCGCTGCTGCCTTCGTCGGAACGACTGTGGGGTGCAATGTTGGAGGCTTACTGCAAGCTTAAAACAAACCCGAAAACAATCGCCGAAGTCAAGGAAGCGCTTCAGGTTATCTGGGGCAACCTGCAACAAGGACCGATCGACAAGGCTCTGAAAAATTTCTCAAATTAAGTAACTGAAGGCTTGTGTTGGAGCTTGGAGCTGGCGGTGGACACTTCAAACATTTATAGTGACAACAGAATTCTGTCATCTGATTATTAATTAACTGTGTTGTTTTAACGATGTTATTGAATTGGTGTTGTTGCTTAAACATTTTTGAATGCTGGAAAATTGGTAGGCAATCACGTTAAAAAGTCGATAACGTCGTCGTTTTTTAACAGAATCACATTTTAGTTAGCAGTTGAATGTACAAGGTTTAAGCAAATAAAACTGTGAAACTTTGAATCAAAATTCAATACGGTTGCTGAGAAAACAGCGAAAAACTTTAGGAGGTTAATTTTTTGCCGCACCCTATACATACAGCAAAAGTTTCGTCGATCATGAACGCCTGAAGCATTGATCGATCTCGGAGTGCAAGTTCGTGTAGTTTATGTACAATGTTCGGCATTACATCTGAGCGCTAATCGAAAATCGTAGTTTGTTTCACTGACTGATAGATCAATTATGCAAATCTGTCTGACTTTCTTCACGTCTCGATGACCGGTCTGTCGCTCGTTTGCTATCAGTCCAGGCTGTGTTCCAGAAACCACCAATTGTTAAGCGAAATGAATTTTGCTACACATTTCTACGTAACGTGCTTTGTCTGTCGTCTGTAACATTTGCGCCTTTTGCTTACATCGTTCGAGGAATATAGATGACATCTGGCTTGTGCACTCGTGGGGTTTAGTGACACATTGTGTTACATGGGGTTTTTTGGCCCTGCAGGGAAACGGGAGATTTGGTAGAACCCCCGGCCTAAACATGCAATTGCTTCCGACTTACGAAACGAGATGATTTTTGATTTACCAGCTAGCAGCATTGGCCATCGATTCTGCCTTTAACCAAATTACTTTCGTCTTTGTTGTCTTCGTCGTGACCAATCTCTCGACTTCTGAGATACGGTCTTTCTTGTAGATCAGTAATTTGTGTAACAAAGCAGCAAACAAGCACTGGATGTAACTGTTTTCCATCAACTGATGCATAGGCGGTGTCGTACGGTGTTAACGCCGCTAACGCTTTCCTGCCTAGACTGGTCGTATCTTGTTTTTCTTTGTCAGTTTAATCCATTCGTGTCGTTTTATTTGTTCTTAGCATACAACCTGCTTTGTTACCATCCATCGATGTGTGGTTAGCGTTATTACGCATTTATTACATAGCCTACGTCCCACGGGATGTATCACGCGTCATGTCCGTGCGTCTGTCTACAAAAATGACATGCATGGTGTGAACACGCAGTATCCGGTGTGCCAGATTTTGGTTTAAAATGTCAAAAGTCATAACCAGCGCACATCAAAAATCGCAGTAAATTGTCGCACATTTGGCATGCTCGTTTACTTTTGGCTTAGCAAACTAACCCTCCGAATATTTGTCAGTGAAGACAGAAAACACGCCCAATAAAACAACTAAAGGTAGTGTGAGAATATTCTACACTTGCGGATACTTGGTCCGTAAAACTAGCAGTAACTGGTCACCCGGCGCATCATCAGAGCGTCGTCTGACTACTCGTCGTTTCTGTGAAGTTGCGATGCGAGTAAGCGATCGACTCCAATGCCGCGGTCCGGCAGCCACGTACGTAGACCCCGCAGACTTCACTAATACCGCCTGTTCCACACCGGCGGCGCTTACGACTGCGTGGTGGGTGGTCCCCTCGGTGTAATGATTCGTGCCGGTAATAAAGTGACGACGTAGTGAACGCACGAACGTAACATTGGCCTCGTCGTTGATAGCATAGTAGTGGTGGTCAGCGTTCGCTTGGATCATGTCATTGTGCCATCATCTCACACCGAGAAGCATCCATTGATTAGATCTAATGACACGCTGACTACGGACGGCGTAAGGTGTACAGTACCGGTACGCCCGGTCAGTCGGCCGGCCAGCACACGAGGGAGACACGGCGGGCGCCAGCACAGCGCATATAGATTGCTGGTAATATGGCTGGGACGACGTTGACATGGTTGTCCGTCGCTGTACTTTCACCCCTCCAGCGATTGATCTGCTCCAGTCGACCAACCAGCACCTGCTCAGCCGTTGCTTCAGTCTGGTTTTCTGTCGGATCAGCCAGTTGTCGACAGATCTGTGAAACAAACCGCAGCGACACACTGGCGCTAATTGAACAATAAATCGACACAACTTTCTCTCGCACATTTCGCCTAAGTAAATAGTGCAAGCCGGTGCAGCGTTTTATCGATTCCTACATCGCAACGTTGTGATCATTTCATGAATTTAGATAATCACAAATCACAAGCAGAAGCAGCTACGTCTGTGTAAAAGAGGCGATTCATACAGAAACGGCAAATGCAATTACTAAATGGCGTAATTAAAGACGGACGAATATGTGATTCAGATTTTAAACGGGCCATATTTCTACGATTTGGCGGACTTTATCTCCGAGACTATAGAAAATAATATGTCGGATAAAACAGTATTCATTTCTGACTTATTCAGTCGGTGGTGGTAATAAATTTGACGAGTCAATATCAGCTGTGCAGATGCTGACTGCCCGGCGTATAGCTGGCGATCTCGGCGCCTGCTCGGCAGTCACAAAACTATTCGCTCCATCGATCAGTAAGTTTATTTGAGAACAGTGTGGCAGAATGTGCTGCAATTGAAGTCAGTTAGAATAGTCCGTTTTAAACAATAAAGATTTATTATAGACGTAGCTGTCATATTCAAGGTTTATATGTTGGATGTTTAGCATATGCAGATGATGTGTTATTATTATCTGGTTCTGTATGTCTATTGCAAAAAATGTTAAACATATGCT
>Ga0056128_1001363_pt1 | contig 27005 bp, 20 predicted proteins | sample WorMetLIZISLAND2_FD_71113 | JGI IMG/M metagenome (GOLD analysis project Ga0056128, IMG submission 71113) | Marine gutless worms symbiont microbial communities from Max Planck institute for Marine Microbiology, Germany - Olavius geniculatus... ... | reverse complement strand
TGTTTATTTACTTTGTTTACCAGTAATAATTTTTAGAATAAATCGTTTGATATGGGCAGAATAACAAAGGATGATCGCTGTTTGATCACGGGCTTACGAACTGAGAACTGTTTTGCTAGGAAATGTGGTCACACAATAAAGGTGCGGTGGGTGAAAGAACTTTACATTTACGCGCCATAAATTTCTGCTTGTAACAGTGAAAGAATGGTTAAAATCGGTGCTGAATTACCGAAGTTATCCCAAAATAAAACTGGGTATCCGTTTTTTTGGACCACTCTGTATTTTATTTGTCTAGTGATTTCGTTGCTCACATAAGTAAACTAAACAGTTGACAAAAGTGCAACATGTAGTAAAGAGCAGCGGGCAGTAAATTTTACATTAAATAAATGTGAGATATTTAGACACATATATTCAGACTAGCAAATTTTAAACGTGACTTAATAAAATTTTGCAGGAATTATTCCGTTTCTGATACCTTGTCGTTATCTCTGCAGCATGATGTCTGTATATATGAAAGTGGCACAGCGACGTTGACCATGGTCAAGTTATAGTTTCTGACGCTTTGTTTCATGCGGTTTTCGTTCCTGTGATGTGTCAGCCGAGGTCAGTAGTGCACGGACACGCGCCTGCATCTCTATTCTGCGTCAGATGCGCTGACAAATTGCACATCACATCACCTATACAGACGAGACGGCTGCTGGTGCTGCCATTGTTGAGATGGATAGGTGTCGATGATCAAACACTACAGTTACTCTGCATGCGGTCTGCGGGTGGCAGAGACAGTTAATATGCAGGTGTTTGAATCGACTGTCCACGCCACACGCTGTGCTCAGCTATCAAGTCTTCTAGCGTGCAATTAATGCGAGCAGGAGGGCGGGTGTTATAATAGCGTTCTGATCGTGCAGTTTTCACAGTCCATTGTTCTCACAAAGTGTGGCGAATGGTGATACCTGCAGCGAGTGGTCTGTATAATAACGGGTGTATTGTTTGTTGTTTCCGGCCACCATCCAGTGACGGTCTTTGATTGTCTACGTTCGACGCTGTAATTATTATATTGCCAAGGTCACAAAACAGAAGCTCAAGGTCAAGACGACGCACTCAGTACTCGCTGTCATTTGCGTTTAGAACTTATGCTTCAGCATAAACCATCGACGTACATATTTGTCCATGGCTGCTAATATTCCCATTAAGGTGCAGGAATTCATCGAATTTGGATGTCTCTTGCAGCTATACGAGCCACTTACGTTACAGTCGTGCAGGTGGATGACGGCGTTGACTTCGCACTTTAGCGCAAGTCGATAAATTTACCAGAGTTCGCAAGATAACGAGGAAATGAGGTGAAAAAATAGAATTACGAAAATCGTACCGGTAATAGAAACTGTCATTTACAGAAGTCAAAGTATTGAGATCTCAGGAAGACGTATAGGAAGATATTGGGAATTTTCTAGGAAATTATGTACGCGTTCATGCAGACTGTTCCAGTGACGAGCAGCGGCGGCGATCGGGTAAGCTCGGTCGGCGAGTACAGCACAGCTGGCAGTGTGTTGTCAAGTCACGCGCGTCATCCCATCACTTGGCGTCAAAGTCAGCTCTGCCCGGGCTGTGTTCTGGGACGACCGACTGACTTGCGGTGGTTTAATATCGCCATGACAGGTGGCCATGGCCTTCCCGACCTTTCGCGCATAAAGCGTTGTTACCGCCGCAGCAAAAACAATATTATCACACACACGCACGCTGCATGGCTCACCTAGAAAGGTATAGTCCGGGTAGTTGATAACTTTAGTGCTGCTTAGAGCTTACATGAGTCAATTTAGGAAGTGGCATGCAGCTGATTGGCGTAAGGTAATTACACCCCGGCGCATTATGCGGCAATCCATTGCCCACGTCAGCGAACAACTGGACTCACAACGCAGCTAGAAGACATACGACCGCTCCGATCAGGCGTAGACCTTCAAGCTTGTAAGCTACTGCTCATTTTCCGTCCCGCTGAGGGTAGGAGGCTGAGTACACGAATCGCCAGAAGCATTCGTGTACGGATCGTCTTAATGTACCGTTACGTCATTTGGCGTCATAGTCAGGTGGCCTGAGACGGCCGGACTGACTCTGACTTGACGGTGGTAAGTTTAATATCGGCGTGACAGGTGGCCATGTGACACCACCCAGCCGTCTGTCCGTTCATCATTGTTACCGCTTACTGCGTCACGTCACTGATCCTCCCTCCCTTCTCCCAGTTCCTGTGTTCGCCGCGCGTCCTTCAAGTTCCTTTGTTTTAGCGACGACGACGCTGCATTTTCCGTCGTCCATTTATCACACGCCCGACGCTCTGTCGCACCTTTCCTACCTTCTGATGCAGACTGCCGCTCGCCGTCTGTCGGTGCATTTCGAGTGGATTAACGCTAGCATGCAGCCCGGCTCTGTGCTGATCCCTGAGCCAGTCTGTGCCGGTGCCCCATTATAGAATCGCCTCCTAGAAAAGTATCCCCCGGCCGACAATTTATCGGCAAAATTCCGCCCCGCCCGGCGGCTGCATTGCGGGACAGATTTTTACCGGTAAATTGTCGGCCGGGGGAGACTTTTCTGGGAGATGATCCTATAATGGGGAGACGTTTTTGGGGCCGACGATATTTTAATAAGGGGGAGATACATCATTTCCGTGATTATCTCTTTTGGGCGGATTTTTCATGGGAGACATTTTAATGTGACACCGGCCGGGTGACTGCGCCGGCGGCTGTGTTACGATGACAAACTATCAGCCAGCAGCAGCAGCAGCATCAGTCCAGCTGTCGCGAGCTGATTACAGGCACAGACAGACAGACCACGTGCTCCGCCGTGTGGTCAGCTGAGGTGACGCACTGGACCGCTTTGAAGTGCGCGGTGACTGCCCAATGTCCGACAAAACCCTCACAACAAACGCCCTCCCCCATGCATACAACAAAATTCGCTCCCCTGTGCGGGCTGTGCCTAATACATTTCCGTACTGCTTTTTTTCGTCACGAGTTTAGGCTACGTATCGGAAACGCAACCACTTAACACCTTAACACTTGACTTTACTTACTTACTTACTTACTTATTTCCATTCGTCGTATAATCGCTATACAGACTGAGGTTGAAAAGAAATAAGCATGTACAAAGTCGCTCACTTAGAAGTCGCAGATCTAACTGTCAAAATGCAGTATTTTTATACTTGGGAGTAAGTTGCCTCCATGCAGTCGCCGCCGCGGCTCCGACTTTCACTCTGATTTCTGTTCACATGTTAAGTTCTTCCAACTCGGTTATCTAAAGCTTCCAATCGAATTCGCCAGTAGGCTACTTAACGAAATCACACCTTTCACCAGTGGAGGGGGTTTTGACATGAGGGGAGGGAGTTTGTTGTCTGTGCCACTCCTGTTTGTCATCCGATCGGCGCATGGACGCAAGGTTGGATGGATGAGTGGACTGGATGCTATTGCGAGGCGTTTGTTCTATGCAGTGGGCGCGCTGTCGTCTATTATTGATTCTCAGCGTGTAGCTGCTGCTGCTGCTGCTGGCCAGGGCTCTCTCTGCTTGATGGCCATTGCCCGCAGGCATACTGCAGCGCATCTGGACGGATATTCGGTGCTGGCATTTGCCATTTAATCGCTTAGCATTGTCAATTGTCTCTGTTTAGACGACAAACCTCTTCAAGAACTACACCGAGAAGAGCCACCCATGCCTTGTATTTCTTCGATTGCCTGTAGGGATGTGTCCGCTGACTTTCTAACTTGCTATCTTTCGCCAGATGGATTAACGAAAGAGAACGATGTCAAAGGTAATGAGACTAAAAATAGTGAAAACGAAAATGAGATGATTGTGAAGAAGAAAATTGTCATTGATATATAGACCTATCCTGAAACTATAGTTTAGTTCCTGAGTTAGTTTGAATATTATTATAGGCCTATAGTTTTGTGCTGTCTTTATTGACTGTTGCTATACGTCTCATATCGTTTTCCTCTGTTAAGGAATTTATCTTTGTCTAATGCCTGTGCATTTTGCGTGTGAAACAGAGAGAATATCTGTGTAAATATTTTGCGAATGTTGTGAATTTTGTTCAGCATATAACAACACTTCTAAACAATTTGCAAAATGTTTATTCTAAAACGTTTGCAAAAATGTTCAAAACATTTTAATGTGATTGCACACGCGCCTCGAATGTGCAGGATTTTCACAAAATGTTTGAAAGCCGTCGAATCTACTGGCGTTAGAAATGTTGCACTTTGTTGAAAATTTTTATAGTTTTACATTGTGGTTTCCGCTGTATTGTTTATTTCAGAAGTTTTCCATTATTTACAGTGGTCAGTGTTGGTTGCTGGTGCAGTCATGAAATTCTGTTTTATATCGCGTGATTGAGTTTCGCTTATTCATCGCATTGCTGGAGGGCTTGAGGAGATTTCTGTGATAGTAGATTTGTGTTGTCTGCATGTGCCATGGCTTGTTAATGCATATGACACACCTTCGTGAACAGTAGGCGAGTAAGGTCATACGTCAACAGCCAGACAGCTAGAGCTATACCGGTACAATAAGTCTTTGTGCAGAGTGCATGGTTGCTGCCAGTAAACCGATAAGTCTATATAGACCAAACAGCTGACTCTGGACCATGGAATTGATGGAACACGGATCATTCGCTGGTATCAGTCGGCATCGGCGTTGACATCGGCATGGGGGTGATGACACCGATCTGCTCAACTTCACCATAACTCCCCGCCCCTTTTTACGGATTGTTCAATGTCCACACACCACTGAATTACAAGAACACTCAACGTTGACTGACATGAGTGATGCCGTTTTGGCTGGAAATTCATGGGAATATTTGATGGCCAGACTGCTCGTGGACCCGCTGGGGCGGCTTAGATTTTTCCTAAAACTCCAGCTGGATTCAAGTTTAAGAGGTAGAGCTAACCTTCGGGAAGAAAATGACGGAGCAAGGTGAGAAAAAGGGGGCAGGCGGATGAAAAAAATGGATAAGGAACAAGGGAAGCGAATCTGGCCATGGACTCGCTCGCCCGAGTCGCCCCCATGTTTTTTAAAAGTCGGCGCCTCGGTCACTCGTTCGCTTTCCCCTTGATGACTGTGTCCATCCAATCCGTCCGTCTGTTCATTCTTCTGTCTGTCTGGCGAGCATTCGTAGTTCGTACGGCGTTGCAAACTGCTTAATTCAATTTCGTCTGCTGCTGCGAATGCGGTGAGTCGGTCAGACGGCCGCTGCTATCGACTGTGGACGCTCGTACCTACCTGGCAGTACCTGCATGTTTTCTGTGTCGACCACACACTACTGAGTACATACGGGTAGAGACAGCACTCAGGTAGATTGGCGCCGTGTCAGTGATGATGCATCGGTGCGAATTACCTGATCGCCTCCGTTTTGAGCAGGACCGCAGCGTGGCCATTGATTAGTCGCACCAGCAGGTTAGTCACAAATTATAACTGTACTGGACTGCGGGTGTCTGGCTTACTTCACGGTTTCCAGACACGACGAGCATCGGCGACCAACCGGATATCAGAATCTCTAGTCGCGACGCGTCGCTGTAGCCTAGAGACAGATGCGTGCTGTGCCGTGACTGGTTGGCCAACGGCGTCGTTGCGAGTTGATTGGATAACACACCTGCGGGCACCTGCACACCTGGCTGGCCTGATTGGCTCGTCGTTAACGCTAGCCGCCTAGGCGCCTGCCCGCCCGCCTACCTGGCTGGCTTAGAGCCTCTATGCGGCGTGGCTGCTGCTGCTGATTCTCGACTGACTACTAAGTAGGCTATTATGTGATGCGTCTACAGCGCCAGCGGCCAGTTGCGTGTGTGCATCAGTCCTGTATATATAGGGGCCTACGACGATATTGCATGACAGAGGTGGTTTACCTGACTAGTGGTTGCGGAAGTTTCGCGTAACTGCATCATGACATTAAACCTGGCGATCGATCGGCGTTCGTTCGGCTGATCCATTTGATACGCAGTGAAGATTTAGTAGTCGTCTTCAAGTCTCGTTGTCAGTGCACCACGATATAGGCTAGCTAGAGAAGGACGACAAAGCTGTGTCGAGCAGGTCGGTAATCGCCGGCAGTTAGTTGCATCGTTGACGTCACACTCCTAGGGCATCGTGACGTCATTATATATGTGCGTGCTTATTATTATAGTTAGTTACAGTTTTTCTGTTATATTTGCGTATTTATATTACAAGCTTTTCTTTTTTTTTATCCATACTGAAGTATGCGTGTTCTGCTATGCGTCCGTCCCATAGGCGGCATTAAGTGTCTTCCTTGTCTGTCTGTCCGTCTGTCCGCATGCATGCAGCTCCGAGTGTTAGATGTGTTTAATTGTTACGGTGGTGTTTTGTGTCTACACTGCAGGCTAGTGGAGCGGAGTGAAGTAGGTGGATGGTCTTGCTGGTTGTCAAGGACGCCGTGAGATGGCTGCAGTGGTTGCTAAGGAGGAGCCTAAGCCCCAGCATGCGGTCTGTATGAAGTCAGAGAGCAGTGTACTGGTGAACGTCATGTCGTCCGCGGGAGATGACAACGTGGTGTCAAGCAGCAGTGATGACTTGCTGATGCAGACCAGCACCGATCATATCAGCGACCACGACCACGATCACTTACTTGGTATATACACCACACGAAATATATGAGATTTAGTTTATACGTATACCTAATACCTATGCCTAACCACAAGTATCCATGCTGGCTTTGACTTATGATGCGTCTAGTATATACAGTGCGGGAACAGTAGCCTGCAGTATTATAGTGACTTCTGTAAACATAAAGTAAGTATTAGCATCTTGGCCAGTAGGGAAAGGGGCAAGTTAAGTGCCCCCTAAATTTTTGGCTGTCAGGGAATTGTCAGAAAATTCTTTTGTCGGATAATTGTTGTCCAAAAAGTGCAAAAACCCCTTTTTTGTAAAAAAAGGAGAGTAAAATTTAAATTTTTAACGCTCATCACTTTTTGCCATTTAAACCCAGGATGCCACTAAAAGTAAGCCTAAAGAGGATGTCAGACGAACGACAAAGTCAGCCGACTTTTGTGGGCGTGGTTTAGTTGCCCGACAAAATTGGCCGACAAAATCGGTGAACCATGACACATGGCCAATATTTTCGTCTGCTACTTCGTACGATATCAGCTAGCACAACAGCCAAATGCAGATTGCAAAATAATACTTGCATCACTTTTTTCTGCATCTAATAAACGAAAATAAATAACAAACACAATAAATAACTAAAATAAATATTTATCTTTCGTTGTAAACAATCACCATGGCAACATAAACAAAATTTGTTGTCCGATATACAAAAAGTCGGCCGACAGAATCGTCGAAGATAGAACATGCTCTATCTTGGCTGACAAAATCGGGCGATTTTTGCATGACACACGACAGATTTTTATCAGGCGATTTTGTCGGCAGATAAAATCGGCCGATTTTGTCGTTCGTCTGACATCCCCTTAAGTCTTACCCCGAGCTGCAAGGCATACCATGGCAGCATTGATCTTTGTCGTTTCTTGTTAGCCCTCAGCCAACTTGCAACACCACTGATGCGGGGCTATAGCATTGCCCCGGATTTTTCAAGGAGGGATGGCTAAGCTGAGTTGACATGATAGTGAATGGTGAAGATACAGTTCAGCAGTGTTTTGCATGCTGGAAATTCGCTGCAGGGCCGAGTTTAGCCTGTACATCCATCACAGCTGCGTTTAACACTGTATGTGCATTGACACAAATTAAGTGTGGTGGAAAATGCACCTGACATAATTTTATTATTTTGACCATCTCTGTGGCAAAAATTATCAGATTTGATGGAAATTTGACAAAGTTTTGGCAAATACAATTTTCCTTAGTTTTTTGGGACACTTTGTAAGCATAGATGTTAAAAACATTTAATTTGCAAATTTAAAAACCTAAAAACACTTTTATAAAAAAACTTGTAAAAAACATACATAAAAACATTGAACCACTTTTAGCAGAATAACACGTTAAATACAAAAATTTACCATTTGTGAAGAAAAATCTGAAGAAAAACTGCGTTGTGTCATGGTGTTGTGACTACACAGAGGCTGTTGATGAGGGCAGCAACAGCAGTGCTAGCGGTGCACAGAAACGTGGTGACAGTGACGCCACTTTGGTCAGCGCTGACGTCAAATTTCTACCACGTGACAGCGACTCCACCGCAGCCACGCCCACTTCCGGTCACGTGACACCCGCCAACGAACACGATCACATGGTCTCTTCCACCATTCACAGCGACGGTCAGTTACTGTTACATCCACACACTGCAGTTTGTCAAAAAGCCATCTGTTATTTCTGCAATAACTTATATCATGCAGTCACCAGCTTCTCTGTTATTCATTTAACCATTTCTCAGACGTTGTGCGGCTTTGTGCCAGTTGAATTTTATTAGGCGGTCGTCTTAATATATGCTGCATCGCTGGTTTTGCCAGTTTCTCTGTCCTGTACAAAGTCCTAACGCGAAAACAAAGGGCGTGGAAAACCAAAATTGGTGATGTGAACGTTCCCAGAGCATGGACTAACCGGTGTGCCAATTTTCAGCAGCCGGACAGACGGACGGACGGGCAAGACTCGTAATGCGGCCTATTAGGATGACCGCACAGTCGAACGTGGGAGCAGCACCGCGGATGTATTTGAAGGGACTGCACTGTAGACAGTTTGATGCAAAGTTGGTTTAGCTGCGGTTAATTGCTAAGTGGACTGCAGGGCTGACTTGTCCATTGATCGCTCTCAGTATCCGTCTGTGTCTGTTTGTCTGTCTCTGTCTGTCTGCGTGTCTTGTTGTATGTATGCGTGTGCTGAGCAATAATCTTTGCGCTTCAACGCGTCGCATCTGGCGCCGCTGTGTGACGCTTGGCTGCGTCTAAACGACGCAATGGACCGAGCGAGAGCAGCGGCACGGCGCGCGAACGTTGCCGGGATATAGCAGGCTACGCCCATGTACGCACATACGCACGCACACGGCCGGTGCGTGATGGATTTGTTCGGTGCCGGCCGAAGCTATAGGCCCGGCCGAGTCGAGCTTTAGTCTGATCACTTGTCACGCTTGATTAGGTGCCGCCAGACTCCGGTTCTGCCTGTGCTGCTGACACGTTTACTGCAACGTTATATTGCTGCAGCTGTAGCAACCGGCCTATAGAATGAACATTTCTTGACTCTGTAGTTTTTATCACCCATCTACAGAACGGTGTGTTCATAGCCTGCAGCGTTTAACGGTATAGCGGCGTGTATTCTTGCGGGCTTTTAGCCTTCTGCCGCTTTGTAAATCTCAGTGAAGTCGGAAATTTAATTTCGCTCTTATGTAGTGCAGGCTGATCAGTTTCCAGGAAGACTCTGACATGGTTTTATCAAACTTGGTCTTTGCCCTAATCCAGTCGACTTTCCACTCGTCTGCTTTTTGCACGATGGTTTCAGGCCAGACCTGTTGGGCCCATTTTTAGGATTGACGCCGGACGCGTTCCCCACTGGTTTTGTGAAATTCTGTACAATAGAAGGCTCACAAAAAATTTCATCTGCCCGCTATATAATTTTGTAATGTGGCTAGCACATTTTCAGTATAGGCCTGAAAATTTGTCCTCTCGTTTTGATGTCTAATAATATTGCTAGTAATTTTATTTTACAGTAGTTACTGTAGCGGGAAAAATGACAAAGTAACAATAATTTTTAATACATTAGGCCTATACTAACTTCATTGCATTTTTTCTACATACGTAATGCAAAGTTTTAAACGAAACGCAAAACGTGCAAAAATTCAAGCACTGTGTTCCCATATAGTAATGAGTTCCGCCCGGGGACTAGGTTCTTGGTTGTCTCAACTTGTCTGCAATTGCTGCTGTGTTTTCTGCTCGTCTGTTTTCTGTCCGTGTGTACGGCGCCAACACAGTGACAACGACAACCAGCTATTCAATACTAATCACGTTATTTGACGCTAAGCCGGCCCGGCCGACTCGGCGGACACTTTCCAGGCTAGACGAGACGTCGTTATGCCCTTTATGTCGTTCGTAGAGGGATTGAACGTGCAAACGTCATGGGCTGTGGATAATCTGTCGTAAGACTGTGCTGGTCAGTGTCATAATCCACTGACATCCCACCCCACCGCAGCCACGTACCGCAGTGCTGCTGAGTCCCTGCGGACCACACACGTTGCTGGCAAGTATGGGATGGTCCGGCGAAGACACACTGCGATGGGATTCGTTTGTCTGTTTGATCTGGTCTGTTGGAAGTTCTGACAGTCGTCAGTCGCCAAATGAGGGGCAGACATTAAGCATTGCTGGTCTTTCTGACTTTCTTGCTACCAGTTTTCTACTAAAGTTGTGGTTATGTCATCATGTAAGAAAAAAATCATGTACCCTCCGTAATGGCGTTGTGGCAGAGGGGCGGAAAGAGGGCAGACTGACTCGGGAGAAAATTTGCCACAAAAATCTTATTAAACTTTGCGCCACGCCTAAAAGTTGTTGCCATATTGCCTTGATAATAATACAAAAATTGCAAGTGTCTATTTTTGAAATAATTTTGAAAATCGGTCGCAGTTTTCCAAAGGTATGATGATGAATAGTGCAAGGGCTTAGTAGTTGTTTTTTTGGGGGGAGGGGGCACGGTGCAGTATAGAAGACTCTGGCATGCAGTCCGGCTGGCTGGTTGGAGGTGAAGCTAATTGTGGTATTACCGTACATCACGTCGACGTATCGCCAGCTGACCGGCCATACAGGCAATCAATGACTGACTGATGCCGCTACTGGCTATAGATAGCTCTGAATGATCAGTTCTGGGACTGCTTGCTGGTCAATAGCTTTCGCTCAGTCGGACAGGCCGGACGCCGGATTAAATCTTGCAGCGTACTGCGTTATGTTCGTCCCGTCGTCTGTCCGTCGAATAACGGACGTTTCACCTCTTTGACGTTTCGCCCTCTGCATACAAAACGTTTCGCCGGGCACAGATTGCGGACGACGGCGAAAACGGACGGACAGCGAACGCCAAAAGCGACTGAGAAGACAGTCGGATAAGACGTGTCGTCTTCTCTGTCGTTTTCGCCATCCGTGCGTATTCTGTTGTCTACGACTTTGCCGCTTTCATCGTCGACTGCCGCTGCCGTTGCCATCTTACACGACGTCTAACTGCAGCTAATTTCACTAGAATTATGACTAAAATATCCACACATCAACACATATGTATGTAGTTTACTTTCCAGCCGTCGTAACCCGAAACTCACTCTCATCGGTAGCTAGCGATATAAAAAAGATTCTTAAGTTTAATACTAAGCACATAACGTAACGACGAAGTTAATTCCCAACGATTCTTCGTCCGTTCGTTTTCGCCGTCCGTTCGTCCGTTAGTGGGTGAAACGTGCAGGTGGCGAAACGTCTTGATACCCGTGCGTCCGTCCGTGCGTTGGTGCGTTAGTCGGTCGTCGTTAGTGACTGGCGCCAGAGGCCACCACCGTCGCCTCCCGCCTCCCACTACTGCTGTATACTGCTGCTGCTGCTGCTGCTGCTGCATGGGAGACGATCGATGACGTCACGTATATCGCTCGTCGTCCTCCACACGTCGGTCGGTCGGTCCAGTAACTGTTGCCGTGGTAACGAACGAGCTATAGCGAGTCAGCTCGCTGGCGGTCTCTAGCTGACGCTCGGCCGTTCGCCCACACACCGTCTCGTTTCGCCCGGCTCGCCGCACGGGACGACGGGACGGCACGTCATTCGGTCGCTTTCTTGGACGTCGTCGTCGTCGGTCGTCGCTTGGAATGGAAAGGGGCGGGATGAGGAGAGGGAAGGGAAGGGGAAGAGATGACGTCATTCAGTCAGTCGGCGTGCGCTGGAATCCCGCGGGAGTTTGACGCAGGCGGCGTGGCGATGCATTGTAGGATGCATTCTTTCATTCGTCTTGGATCACCTGCTATTGCTGCTGCTGCTGCTGATGATGATGATGATGGTGGACTGATGATGGCGTTAGTGGTGGTGTGGCGATGCATTCGTCTCTTCATTGAACTGAAGTGCGTGACACACACACACGCAGACAGACAGCATCGCACACATGACGTACCTACGACAGTAATACATCCTCTCTCTCGCTGTCTCTCACACACACGACAGACAGTCCAGTCGGTGTGAGGAGCTGGGAGGACGATGAGTGAACGCTGATTGGTCGGTCGTCAGTCGTCGCATGTATGCATCTACGCAGCCCGCCGGCCAAGTCTCACAAGACATCATTTATTTACGTCTTCCAGCACCGGACGCCGCGTGTAAAAGAAGCTTCCCCGGGCGGGCGAGCGGACTGAGTTGACACGCTATGTGACAAGACAGTTAGGCAAGGCACCGCTGACTGACAGAACAGAAATACCTTCCTCCACACCACTCTAGGCTGTGTACTCCCAGATTATTAGAACTAGGAGCCGCCTACAACTTAGTCCACTGTAGGCGTGCTGCATAAAGCATAATGATATTGCTTGAATTTTAAATGCAGTTTTTTAAAAATAATATTCCGCACGTGCAGCGGGAACTTTACCGATAGTTTTGTGACACATTTTCTTCTGAGTCTGTCACTCTGTCAGTGAACGAATTTTGTAAATTGGTCACTGTTCGGCAATGACACATGATAAATAAAGCATGGGACAGGGGGTAGACAAAGTGCAATATAATACATCGAAAATTATTGCTAATTTGTAATTTTTTTTCAGTTGGAGAAACTAAACTGTTATAGACACAGAAAAACATGGAGAGCATTGTGTTCCAGTGAGTAAGCAGATGAAATTATGAGCTTTATTATCACGTGGAATCTTGGATTTCAGTAAAATAGTGGGGAGGGCGTGTCCCCTTAATGGCAAAGAACGGGAGATGGCGTCCCCTGCCCCGCTACGCCATAGTCTGTGTATGACCGCTGTGGATGATATAGTGTCATGTGAAGAGATGAAAACTAAATCATCCATCACTCCTCCGCGTCACTGTCACTTTGTCACTTTCGCCAATACATACCGTACCAGTACCACGCATGCTGCTATGTTAAAACATTTAGTTATTAGCCCTGCGTCGTCTTGAGAAATGAATAAAATACCTATCTTTTTCATATATTTATTCACCACAAAGTACGTATGTGATATAATACAACGAACATGCAGGTAAAGCTTAACTAGACTTAACTAAGAGTAATTGAAATTATACGACGTAAGTGATTCGGCGGGTAGGCTTTTGTATAAATTTGCCGAAATTACTTACTGCGATAGACCTGCGCAGGTGCTGGAGCTTCGAGGTGAGTTTGACGTGGTCGTCATGGCAACGTTGCCGACTGGATGCTGGGATATAAATCACCCTGGACAATCATGCTGCCATTGCTGCTGCTGCTGACGCCCACTGTCTTTCTGTCTGCCTGTCCTTCCGTCGGTATCGTCGTCCCGTCCGACCAACCGACCGTTATTCGGTTGCCATGGCAACTGAACGCTGGGCAGGTGAACTCAAGAGGCTGCTGGCCGGGCGGCGCTGATTTGTATTCAGACGCCGCACCGTGCCAGCTGGCCACCCAGCCAGGCAGGACGGGCAGGGTGGCCTGATGGCGGGCGGGCGGCGTGTGCGGTCTGGGACCGAATGAAATTGACTCGATGCCGGCCGCCATCTGCGACGCTGTCACAGCCATCTGGACTGAAGAAAGTCACTCACGGCTCACAGCAGCTGCACTCACCGACGCACGCTGCCTAACAGCCGGGAAAGACAGAAACTCCGTATTCTGTGCCTGTAGTACATGTACGGATTTTTTTCCAGGGGTTGCATTTATTGAATAGGTGGCAACGTCGTAATTAATCTGTCAATTTTGCCGTTTTCTTTGCAAAATTTGGAGAGAGAAAAAACTATATTTTTACAGCCTGGTACGAGCGCCGAGAATTGAACCCGCATCTATGATGCCTAGTTCCGTCGTCATAGCCACTGCACTGTCGAAGCTATAAAGAATAAATTTAAACAGTCTTTCAGTGATCGAAGGCTGACTTCGTGTTCGCACAGTCCTAGTTGACTCTGTGACTCACAGACAGGAACTCGTCAAGCCGCCAGTCGTCCAAGCCACGTGACAGCCACACACCGGGCGTCATTCTCTAATTGCGTTTATTGACCATCAGCTGATGAGTTTTAGTCGACACCCGGCTCAGCTCCTCACCGCTAGTGCTGTTGTTTCTGGTCTCTCCCTCTCTCTCCCTGTCTGTCTCTGTGTGTGGTTCTCTTTATGGTCACATTTGCTTGCCCACCTGCGTTCCGCCTACGTTTTATTCTCACCTCACCTGGCTCCCCAGAAAGTCATATTCATACCCGATCATTTGAACCCGTAGTCTGTCAGAGACTATTTAACTGATTTATTCTTTAAACTACCGCGCTGCACAACTTTGAGTACAGTATATAGCTTTGCTGCTTAGGCAACTATGATTGATTCACTGACTCTCACATTTATAGCAGCGTCTTTTCTGCCACACCTATAACGGCCAAAAGTAAAAAATTATAATAACTTTCAACATGCTATCGTCATTTTGTTGTATTTTTAAAAGATGCAGAACATGCACAGAAAAAAATTCAAGCAAAATTAGGACTTACGTTCGTGAATTCCAGGCATTCATTCGTCCACTTCTTCCGGTGCTACACATGCCCACCCCACTCACTCACTCACTGTCTGCATGGTACCGGATAGATTCCGTTGTGAGTCAAGTCGCGTGCTGGGTATAGTGGGATGGGGACATCGAGGACAAAAAATCGTGTCCTTGGCCTTGAAAATGCTGACCTCACACCCTTTACAGGGTGTATGGTTCCCTGTCAAAACCAGGAACGTCAAAACTACGCCACTATACGAACCCTAAACCATAGCCCTAATTTTAACCCTATCCCTAACCCTATTCCCTATACCTTACTTTAGGTCAGTCATCACTGTTTCCCGGTTTTGACGTTTCCGGTTTTTACGCTACAGGCTGGTGTATCGAATGTACCGACTAGCCGTGTGTATGTGTGCTATAGACGTGACGGCAGCTTCACCCGCAGCAGTGAGTGAGGAAGATCGTCGAAGGTCTACAGCGGCCTTACCTCCAGCTGCCACTTTGACTACTACGTCCTCGTCCTCCCTGCTGTCCACTACATCATCAGCTGACAACAGCACATCATCTCACCACTCACTGGAACTGCAGACTAGCGTCACCGCGGCCGATCAGCACGCCTGTGCGGAGTGTGGGGAGGAGTTCCATCTACCTGCCCAGTTGCAGCAGCATGCCGCCACCGCACACGCCAGTGCTGCTCTTACCAGTGCTACCACATCACCCAGTGATGCTGGCTCTTCCACCCTGCTGCCGCCATCCATCCTTACCACACCGACGTCAGCAGCGTCGTCATCAGCAGCTGGCAAGGGTTTGCGTTTTTAGCCAGTCTTAATAAACTATTTATACTCTCTCCACAGAAGTAGGTTGTTGACTTTGTCAGATGCTTGTCATCTTCTCTGCTTTTCTAGTCTGTTTCATCAAAAGTTAACAGTTTGTTATATTATTCATCTTTTTTGACAATCAGATCACAGTCAAAAAGAGATCACATGAACGTAGTAGCTTAACTGAAAAGATGAAAGTAAAAGTTTGATCAGTGAACAATGCCATGTATGCATCTTAGCTTCGAATTCGTGCATGTTAGTCATAAATATTTTTATTGATGATTGATTGTGTCGATGTTAAAACTCGGCAGCACTGCTTGCCAGAGACCAACGTGGTAATAAACGTTTATAAGTTAAAAAATGTTTTTGCAAACGTTTGTTTTACCAGCAGCAGCGGCGGCAGTGGCGGGTCTGGTTCAGCTGTCTCCTCCAGCGGTCGTATCACAGACGTGCGGCGTGTGTCGCAAGACGTTCGCCAACGTCTACCGGCTGCAGCGACACATGATGTGCCACGCCAGCGAGACCGCCGACCTTCGCCGCTTCCGCTGTCCCGACTGCCGCAAGGCGTTCAAGTTCAAGCACCACCTCAAGGAGCATTCGCGCATCCACTCCGGCGAGAAGCCGTTCGTCTGCGGAGTGTGCGGCAAGCGGTTCAGTCACTCGGGGTCGTACAGCAGTCACACGACGTCCAAGAAGTGCTGGGCCGGGCGTGCAGGCAGCTTCACGGCGTCACAACACGGCAGCAAGGCGCCATCGGCGAGTGGTCCCGGTGATTCGACGCCGAGCAAGAAGTCATTAGAGCGTGAGCGTGCCGCACCGCTCAACGTTCCTACGTCTACGTCCTGCAGTGGCTTCCAAGGTCCCGCGGCGGCAGCAGCGGCAGTGCCGGCTCTGCTGCCGTTTGACGGTGCCACCCTAGCCCGCCTCGCGACCGCCGGCGCCCTGCCGTTCCTGCCCGCCGCTGCGTTCGTCCGCCTCCAGCCGTCGTCGGTCGGCGCCGGGTTCGAGGTAGCACCGTTGCTGTCTCCAGCGGCACGCCCGGCTGACGCGTCGGCGTGGAACAACAACGCGAGTCCCGCGGCGACCTCCTCGGTGGCGCCATCGGTCGACGAGAACCAGAACTCGAAGCAGCGTCGCGTGCATTCCGACGTCACGGTGACGTCACACGTACCTGCTGGTGCGGTGTCACGTGGCCTGCCTCCCCACACCGCCGACCAGAACCTGATCGTGCTGGCGCTGGCGGCTGCTGCGCAGCACCGCAAGGAGCTGGACGAAGCACGCCTTGGAGTCGGTCTACAACATCACGACTACTCACAGGACACTGGCAGCATTGCGGACGATGACAGTGATGACGGTGACTGCGTGGGTGGCACGGGCAGCCCACACACAGCGCAGAACAGCCGCTTTACTACCTCGCCCAGACACCATCCGCGTGTACGATCCATGATTGCAGGTATGCGAGTACTGGTGGCAATAATTACAGCATTCTAGCTACTATACTGTGTAAGCTATAAAAAGTTAATTCCGGTACTTGCTGTAACTCAGCGCTGCTCACGTAAGTCAGACTCGTGACGAGAAGCGCTTGAAAGTATAAGAAATGGCAGTTGATTGGCGTGAGCTAATGATACCGCAGCGCACTATGCGGCCATCCATTGCCGGCGGCGCAGGCGAGCTACTGGATCCGCGATGCAGCCAGAAGACGCAACACGGCTCCTATCGGTCACTCTTCAGTCTTCACCCAGTAGCCCATAAGCTAATGTACAAGAATTAACGATTAATTAATTAATCACTGATTACTTTCAGTCAAAAGCTAACAGTGGTAAATGCCGAGCAAATGCACGTTTTAATCTAGCAACTTTATTGACATCTCTCTGAAATGCAGTGAAGCACATTTCGTAAGTGTTTCTTTTTTCTAGTCTTGTGTTAAGTTGTATACAGAATAAAACGTGGACGTTGTCTGGAGAAAAAGACTGTTGGTGTTGTCAGATGCTTCTGATCGTATCTACCGGGTACTTTATAATTTTTAGTGACAATGCCGACTTGTTTGAAAATTTATCGATTAGAATATGTGCTATTCACAAAAAAAGCTACCAGTGCAGAAAACTTCAGTGAGCTGAATAGCGAATAAATGTCGGAAAGATGTTGTATCATTAAATTTTTTGACGATCAATCGTCTGTTGTTAATCGCGATTCGCCATTAATTTCGCCATCACTGTTTGCAGGGGAGCATCGTCAGACGCTGAAGGAGTTCTACCGTGTGAACCCGCGTCCGTCCAAAGCCGAGCTGGAGGCGCTGCTGGCGCGTATCTCGTTCCCGAAGCGCGTCGTCCAGGTCTGGTTCCAAAACATGCGAGCTCGCGACCGGCGTAAGGCTCGCATTGCTGCCGCCAGCGGTGGACTTTACCATCGGGCAGGAGAGTCCGCAGTCACAGCAGCAGCAGCAACAGCCTTGGTACGACCCGGTTTGAGTCTGTGCAGCTACACGACACAGGATGAACCGTTGGATCTGTCGCGTCCGGACGCCCGCCCCCCGCCTGGCTGCAGCATCAGTCAGCCGCCATCCACCCCACACGACCACGAGGAGGAAGAACAGGCGTTGAACCTCAGCACTCGGCGACTGCGACGATCTACTGACGACGACGACGACGACGATGAGGATGACGAAGAGGATGATGAAAGTAAGCACCAATTTGCTGCATCTGTTTATTCTGTTACACCGACGGCGATTACTGGTTTCATTGAGCTTTTTTCTTTCATTGACGGCAAACAATATTTGTTTGTATCACGGCTAATACGGAAGTGTTTTGGGCGAGAATTTTTAGACATATTCGAAGATATTTTCTCATTACTCACGTGCTTTCGCAAGAACGTTAAAACACTGGAGAAAAAGTCCGAAAAATGCATCATACAGAAATTGTTTTCGATTTTTAAAAAATGTTATCGACAAAAGATAGGATGTGTTATATTTTATTGTTGCTGCTGATAGTAGATACAATGATGATGCTGATAATGCTGAAGGTAAGATGATGATGGACACATCAGCAATCACAGCGACGTCATCGCCGGCGGGCAGCAGCAGCAGCATGGCGTCCGTCAAGTCAGAGGGTTGTTGTTGGTCGACGCCTGACCACACGGAGGATGACAACGATACACAAAGTCTTGACGCCAACACCGCAATGGCCAACGGTTCACTTCACGACGTGAGTTCAATATAGCATATCTCGGGGGAAAAAACTGTGCCGGTGCTTCTTTTGAATAGCTTTGTGAAACTTTGGTGGTTTCAATAATTTAGGGCGTGCAACACCGTGAGGAAACTTGACGTAAATGACTGCAGTTTTGCCAGTATTATTTTGATACTGTTGCTACACTAACTTGTGAAATGTTGAAGTTGTAGTTTGGCTGTTTACAACAATGAATTTATACTGGGTAGCACATGCCTTGGCTTACAAAAAATGATAAACTGAGTAGCGACAAAGACGACTGACACTTTGTGGTCTTTCGAAAAGTCTCACATGGTACATCACATAATGTTTATTACCTCCGCCAAGGAGGTTATGTTTTTGCCGGTTTTTGTTTGTCTGTCTGTGTGTGTTAACAAGATAACTCAAAAATTTATGGACGGATCTTTCTGAAATTTTGAGGGTATGTCGAGCATGGCATAAGCTACAAGTGATTAAATTTTGGGGGTGATCTGGCAGGAATCCTGGATTCTGGATCACTTTGAAATTTTCGTTAACATTGCGTTAAAGAGGGCATAAGCGGAACCGCTGCAAAACCGAAGATGGTGACGCCACCTGGCGAATAGCATTGCTTTGGCGGAGGTACCTGCAGACTATGACTGCTATCTAGTTACAGCATGTGCTCAAAATGTTCAAAATTTTTTTCTCCAGTGCGAATGCAAGCACATAGATGCTGACGCCACACGCCAACAGCATGTTCAATAACCGCGAGGCTCAAGAGCGTCTCACTCACTACTGTTACGTTCGATGCAATTAACATTGAATAAGTAACGGATTTTCAATGATTTTGTACCTTAGATACTGATTTTCAGAGCTGGCGCTGTATAGCTGGTCTGCGTGTCATTGTAACGAGAATTTGATGTGTTTAGGCATGTTTACTGGTGACGGCGGTGTCTCCGGCAGGTGATGCTGGTGCAGTAACCGGCGTCCATGGTGAGGACACTGAGGACAGTGCTGGCAGTGGCCGCGGCACTGCACTGGGACTGGGAGGTAACTCCTCACCCGGTGGTGCTCGTCGTAAGCGTCGGTCGTGGAAGCAACATCGTGTTGATGCCTCGCCATTGGATGCAGTGTCCTATCATGTCACTGGTGTGGGCTTAAGACGTGCTCATGGCAGCGAGTTGTACGCCTGCGATCAGTGCGACAAGATGTTCGGCAAACAGAGCTCACTGGCACGACACAAGTACGAACATTCCGGTACGTACCACCGTCTTTGTAGCAATTCGTAAAATTGTCACCAATTATTCATTATTCACTCTTAATTACAAGAAAAGCTCAGCTAACGCAAAGGGGAACGCGCAACAGCGGTGCATGTTTGAAAGCCCAGTAAAACAAAATCAGTCGCCAGAGGGCGCCAGACGACCGGCGGCTAATTATGTATAGTGTTTTACTTGTACTCACCAGACGGCGTGACCTGTCTCGCTCTGCCAACGCCGTATCGGCTGGAAATCGCAAATTTTCCCTACCCCCCTCTCATTTAGCACCTTTGTTTGCGGTGACCCCTTTTGAATTTATGGAAAATCTTCACGGTTCCTGAAGCTAGAGTCTTCCAGGCAGCCGACAATGAAGATTCGGTGATTCTAACTTGCATCGTTTTTGACTGATCCACCCGTGTGTCGGACAGACGGACGGACAGACAGACAGAATTGCGATGGCTAAGACAGCGCTACAGCAGTAGCTGCTGTTGCGCATAAAAACTGTTCTTTTTCTGTCAAACAAGTGTTTGATTGATTGATTTCGATTAGGGAAATTCTTATATGCCAGTCCCCGTTGTTACCGCTTGGATGGGTGACTCTGTGGACGCAACAGTTCAAGTCATTCAGGTCAACTCGGTCTTCCATGCCTCAGGAGTAGTTAAATTGAGTACTGGCTGTGATTAATGCAGGGCGTGTTTACCTTTGTCACGGGCAGGTAACATTGTGTGATCTCATACGGCAAGTGGTGCTGCTTCATAGAGATTCTATGAAGTTTGTTGCTGTTATTTTCATCAGGTCAGCGTCCGTTCATCTGCACGATCTGTGACAAAGCGTTCAAACACAAACATCATCTGACCGAGCACGGCCGACTCCATAGCGGCGAGAAACCTTTCCGCTGCGAGCACTGCCTCAAGACGTTCAGTCACTCTGGCTCGTTTTCACAGCACATGAAGAACCAGTACAAGTACTGCAAGCCGCCGCCCTCGGCTGCAGCGCCGGGGTCAACTCAGCCTCCACTCCTGACCGGGTCGTCGGTGTTGATGATGGGGGCCGGTGGCAGTGACAACATACCTTCATGTGTCCAGTCTGTCACTGACATCTAGATGCGTGTACGACAATACCCCCTCCCCACAACAAACCCTTACAACAAAATCCCCCCCCACAACGAAAACCCTTGCTGTAACAGAATCCTTTCCTGTGATGAAATGTGTTCTTTTAAAATAATTTCATGTAGATCGGTTTTGATCATTTTTCCAAAGTGGAGATGGAAGCACTTTATATTTGAAGTGAAATCATAGGTTGGGGGTTTGTTCTTACCGGCATCTAGACACACTAGCAGACTGTCGTCTATGTGTCTCTGTCTGTTTTGTCTGCATGTGTCTGTTTCGTCCTAGTACTACTGTTGTTTGTCTTCTTGCATAACGTGTCTGATGATCGCAGTGGACATTTGACGCTGTCATTTAGAGCATTTCCATGACTGTTGTTAATAAACAAGTGAATTCTGTATGTAATTAGTCTGTAAATTTTTGCCAATAACCGCTGAACTGTTGTGTTGGTCTCTATGCAAACGGAAGAAGTCGACTGTGTTTCATAATTGTTTGAATCTGTCTGTCTCTGCTAGCAATCAAGACTTGTTTCACCGAAGTTCCGTTGTCATAAGCACCTATGCATATTTGATGTTGCCGCCGATGCGTTCCAAGAACAGTTAAATTTGCACGTTTTGTATTTGTTAACAAATGCATGTTTTACAATACGGTTTCATTCCAACATGGCCGTCTGTTTCCAAACTGTTTGCACCCATGATAATATTTTATTAAACGTTTAGGAAGATGTCATTTCATTTTAGAATTAGTAGTAAGTTTTTCAGGGCATTTTGTTGTTGTTTTGATTAACAATTGTCTATATGCCAGTCCACAAAGATTTGTTATTTTTGCTTATTTTTGAAACAAATCGGTCTAATTCGTGTCCTTTCACACAATGGACTTTGTGTGCTAGTCATATTCAATGCATTGCTTCTGTCTTTTGATGTCTTTTATTTGCTTTTAATACTTTACTCAGCGTTGCATCTTATTAATGTGTGTGTATTTAACGATGACATACTCATAGTGCTAGGAACTTTACAGTTACATGGATGTGTAGTTGTAGCTTGTAGGACTTCATAGAAATTGTATAACTACTGACAGTGACTGATGATTGATTCCGCCAGTGCCAAAGGCCATGTACATACATATTCTGGTGTTTTTAACATTTATTGCATTTATGTATCGTTTCGACTGCTGACAACTCTTCACACAGGCATGCCAGTGATGTTCTGTAGTTTTTATCAGCCAATTTTACATTGCATTTTGTTAGCTGCTGGTAAATGATTCATTGACTTGCTGTGCTGCCATCCTAATGGGTCACATTACTTGTCTTGCCCATCTGTTTTTCTTATACTGCTCCTAGCTTAAAAAAAAGGCGTGGAAAAAACAACATTGATGTAAACATTCCCCATGGCAGAAGTGACCAGTTTTGGTCACTTTTAAGCAGAAACGGTCAAAGGTCAAATGTGGTGTATGTTTACTTGTAGTTTGCAGTGCCACTCTGTTGATGTAGAAGTGGGCTTTGAATTGAAAGTCAAAATAAGCAAGTTCTATATGTGAATAACTAGACGGATGGCCGCATAGTATTTAGGCACTGGGTCGACATATTTTCATTTTGGCATGGTACATAGAAACATGCAGCACAGCAGCCAGTTGGTTGCTGTGGAAATTGCATGCCACACTGGCTAAGTAAACTACACCGTGTCTCGGAAAAAAACTGCGCCATCTGTGTTATTTCTTGAATAAGTGCGTGAAACATGGCTGGTCAAACTACGATTTCTGCATTTCATAAGGTAGCGTTGCAACCGTATTAAGCTGAGGTGGGTAAAACTAGCATCAACTTTCTTCACGATGTTGCATGCCAAAAATTATTAAAATTAGCCAGTGTTGGTTGGAGTTAATCATTGCATAAAAATAATGCTGGCAGTTTTTTTGTCAGACGTGGTGTAAAAACTTTTTTAATAGCATTGAGTGCATGCCACTGTTTGATCGCATACTTATTTGTCGTTACCACCTCAGTATTAACATTGTAACATAAACGACGTTATTATACATTACGAGTCATTTTCGTCTAGTCTTCCGTGTCGTGAGCATTTCATGTCTTAGTCTCACATGAAATGCAAAGTCTGCAACGAAATCATTGTCTTCCACTATTGTACATATGCATATTTAGAGAGCATTTCTCTTGTCTGTCATTTTCATTTAACTACTAGTGCATGCATGCATCGATTTAGGTGCGTTACGTTTTATCCGGATAATTTCAATTCCAAGATGTTCAACATTGCCAAAAGTTCAAAATTATTTTTGCGATATGAATTTGTTATCATTCTAAGGCATTCTGACCATTTCTACGTTTATTTTCTTACATACATCGCGGTATTCTCATATGGGCTGCTAACAACATGATTTCTTCTTCATTGTTGCATAGTCCTAATAATGTGTACCAAGTGTGTTCATATATACAGAAACGTTTATAACATTGCCATTCATATACTCTGCGTTTCAAAACAGGACCGTGTAAGTTACAAATCTAGCCAAATGTTATTAATTCTAAAACTTGCAGTGTTTTAGAACTTGGGCTTCTGGGACGTAGTGTTGCATTTTCTTAGTATTCTAAAGCTAACTGACTGACGCTATGGTGCACTATTTTTCATTCCATCAGTTTTACGGCATATAACTACTAACTAGCCTCTTCTTTTTGCTGCAGAGAAATGCCTTAGTGGATTTGTTTTAAAGCATTTATTAAAATAACGTCTAGAAGTATGTGATGATGAAACCATTGAAATGCTTATTCTATGAACCAAGAGTTATCTATATTGTGTTCACTAATGTTACTTGAAAAATTAACGAGTCCAGTTTTTTGAAATGCAATGTACATAGTGCTGCTGAGTATTTGTTAATGAGTGTCGAATATGCTGTTTTTTAGTTTACATAACTGCTGTTTTAGGTGATAATAACCTTATGCACTGTATAACACTGCTGTTTGTTAGCTTTTTGACCTAGTTGTAGTTGCTTTCACGTTTAGCAGCTTATTCATAGTCTTCCTGTTGAACAAATTCATGACTTATCTGCGAGATAGCAAAGTTTATCTATGCTACTGTTACATGATGCAGCTGTTTTCTTGTTAAATTTCAGCTGAAAAATGATAAATGGTTTTTAGTGTGTTTGTGATGTATTGTTTTGAATATTACTTATATCAGCATTTTTTGTATTCATGCACTCGTGTATACCTGCTTCTCTGGCAAACTTAGTAAAAAGTACAAAACACTGCTGCTCATACGATGGTCACACTCGTACTGCATATAGTCTAACACTATGTCTGCGATGTTATAACGGATTGTTAACTCCACCATTGCATTATACCGCTACAGATGTATTTCATTTAACACTCCACTCTAGGCAGTTTTTTAACGTACACTTAAACATCGCTGACTGTCATTTTGTAGGCTGTTTCATAGCACATGTTTGGCTTCATAGTTACTGTTGGTTTCATTCCACGACAGTACTGTAAGTATAACGGTGTAAGTAAGTAAACTGTGTTGATAAACAGCGGCGGCGTGGGTTAAAAAAGTAGCGGGAGGAGAGGGGACAGTGCAAGAGGTTGCAATTTTCCAACAGATAGCTGCCAATTTTCAACTGAGAAGATCACGGGTGCTCAATCGGAAAATTATAAATTTCTCTACCCCCAAAATGGGGATTTTCAGACCTAGATGTTGTATGTATTTTGGAAGAAAAATATTCAGAAGGGCTAAGTATCTAAAATTGCCCGACACCGCTGTTGTTGAAGAGACGAGATGTGGCACTGAAACTGATGTGCAGTGTCGTTTATGCTGTCTGCGTATGCATTGTGTTTGTTAGTGATTTTCTCTGATCCAGTCGTGATTGTATACAGCTTTCATTTTCCGGGGCGTTTACACCGCGACCAAATGTTTCATCATAAATGTAAATGCTTTCAATCCTTTTAGCGAAGGAAGTTATTCTTTAGCAGCTTTATGACCACAACTTGCTTTCGAATGTGTTTTACATGTGTGCAAAATGTCCCGACATCGACACCAGCTGAGGCTTTGTCTGGACACTATTGAAGCAACTTCAAGCACTCCCGAGACTTTCTAGCTGGATTTGGGAAAACCTTTTCCTGGAAAAAAGCGAGGAAAGGAAATGAGAGGGATAAGGAGAAAGAGGGAAGGAGGGATGGAGCTTAGGATAGACGCCCCTGGAATGATTCATTTTGAAATACAGCCTCGGTGGGTGTTTGATGGTCCTGTGTTGTTGATCTGTCGTTAAGCAATATATCTGCCTCCTGTGTTTGATGCGTGTATGTGTACGCGTGTTTGTATGAATTGTGTTGTTGTTAATGTGTACGCTGTCTGCAAACTGCTGCATAAGTATACTGCATAGCACCATTCCATGTTCAGGTCGAGACTTGAATGTTTTCATTTAAGACAGCTTGGGCGACTTTTGTTTTCTCGAGTTGATGCATGGCAGAGAAATGTGCGTTCGTTGTTGCCTTCTTTGATTCTGGCGTGTGCGTGTGTGTGTGTGTGTGTGCGCGCATTTTTTCATTCAGTATTAAATGTGATCAAAACGATGCAAATAATTAGCTGATAGATCGACGTAAGTGCGGTGTGTCCGTTTGTGTCGATTCAGTTTGTATTTGTGATCCACTCTCGGTTGTGTCGCGACTTCGTTGCATATCGTTCTGCCGTTCTAGGGCTCAATTCACTGAAGATCTTAACATAATCTTAAGACGGTTTTCACGCTTACGGTCATTTTCAGACAATGATCCAACCAGTGGCGTATTTAGGATTTGGCAAAGGGGGGGCCACGGCGAGCGCGCAGAGCGCGAGCCTATAACGGGGGTCTGAAAACGGAGCCCCCAGCGGGGTCGAGGGGCAGAGCCCCTGGTCGAGGGGTCAGCGAAGCCCCCTGAAGCTGAAACACTTTTTGCTTTTGAACGTTCAATAGAAGCCGCAATTTCGGCCATTTTTTGCTGAAATTTGCTGGAAAACGGCCCAAACCCACCTTTTCATATAAAGTCGCCTGTAAAAAATTTTTATGGTCGGGCCAAAGGGGGGCATCGCACCATGGCCCCCCTAAATACGCCACTGGAAGTAGGCCCCCTTAAATCCAGCTAGGGGGCCTGGGGGAGCGCTGTAAGCTCCCCCAGCGGGGTCTGGGGCGGAGCCCCAGCAGAAATCGAATTTGGTGTATTTTAGCCTTAAAATGTGACATCTGGTAGCCTCAGTTTTAGTAATTTTTACCAGATTTATTGACTACAGATTGTGTATTTTTTTCTAATTGTGTTTCTGTGCTTATGGTCTTAACTCTTAACTCTTAATTTACTTTTTATCATCAGCTGCTGTTCTCCATGGCAAGTTGCCTATTGTATGTCACTTTATCAGTGAATAACGAAAAAATAAAAATTAAGAATGAGTGATAGATACCGGTATACGCGGCGCGGCAGTGTTCGAATAATTGTCAAAAAACCAGTGGGCGGTCGCCGGCTGGCGAGCGCCGAAGGCGCGAGAGTGGAGGCGCCGCATAGTTTTTTTGCAATGGCGTAGCCAGGAAATTTTTCCAGGTTTGCAAATCCAGAGAATTTCCCCCTTTCCTTCCCTTCCCTTTTCTCCTCTTTCATCGTTAGTCGTCTTCACCTCTCTTGTTTTTCTTTATTCCTCTTGTCTCTTTCCCTTTCTTCTCCGTTTCCTTTTCCTTTTTCTTGCCCTCGAAATTCTAGCTACGTGGTCTGCAGAAGTATCGTGAGCTCCCCCAGTTGGGTCTACTGCAGAGCCCCAACCGAAATCGAATTTGGAGCATCACAGTCTTAAAATTAGAACGGGTTAAAGAATTAACGCACGTTAAAAAAATTAACGCATGTGCATAAATTCTCTTAATCAGTGCCGGCGCCAGAGAGTTGGAGGCCCCCCAAATGCAACTGTGAGGCCCCTATAAACAGTCCCCAGCAGAGTCCAGGGGTAGAGCCCCTGGTCAGAAAAGTAAGGGCAAAGCCCCCTGAAGCTGAAACATTTTTGACTTTTTGACGTTCAATGGAAGCCGCAAATTTGCCCACTTTTCTAAAATTTGAAACGCAAAAAATCAGACACAATTTGTGTTGT
>Ga0056128_1001362_pt1 | contig 27005 bp, 11 predicted proteins | sample WorMetLIZISLAND2_FD_71113 | JGI IMG/M metagenome (GOLD analysis project Ga0056128, IMG submission 71113) | Marine gutless worms symbiont microbial communities from Max Planck institute for Marine Microbiology, Germany - Olavius geniculatus... ... | reverse complement strand
ACTATACCTACCCTCAGTCTTGTTGTCCTTGGCCTTGGTCCTTGGCCTTGGCCTGTCCTCGAGGACAGGCCAAGGCCAAGGACCAAGGCCAAGGACAACAAGACTGAGGGTAGGTATAGTCTGCATAAAATATTTAAAAAACTGTGGCTGGGTGAAATGCAGTGCTTTAAAAGTGTTCTCGCATTGAATCTGCAATAATTCTGAAACAGCAACCCCGTTATCACGTAAACCAGCTAATGATGTTGTTCAGCTACATAGCAAGGTGTCGCAGTTTTTTGTTGAGCTCCCTTTCCCACTGCAGGAGTGACTGCGAGTGTTTCTTGAACGTCACGTATTCCTGGCCAGACACAAACGATATATCATCAGAACCATTGCTAGCATTTTGCAAGTAATAACAAAGTACCACTGATTCAATTCAGTGCTTACGCATAAAATATACAGTGAAGATGCTGAATATGACAAGAAATTTAAGCTAGTGCTCACGAGACGCGCAAAAGCCTACAGCAGTTCCTGTTTGCAAACTGTCAGTCTATCTCCAGCCATTTCATTCCAGTTAATTCTTAAGAGTGTGCACTGCAGCCGAAGATCGCAAAAATCAATAAAACCCCTTATTTTGGAAGTTCAGGGCCTTTCAAAGTCATCGATGTTGATATGACTGAAAAGCTCGTCACTGGTGCTTGTTGTGATAAGCAGCATGCCCATGCCTACCTGCAACCATTTTCACAAAAAACTGGTCAACAATGGTAAAATAATGACTTTTACGGGGCTACTGCTCTTTGATGCCCTCATGCGCAGGTTTCCTTGAACCTAGAAAATTGAGACTTGGACCATCGAAATCTACGTTCAATGCTGAAAATTTTATATGCAGCTCCTCCATGTCTATCTCAATTGATTTCGGCACAATTCGCTCTTAAAATGTGTCTCACAGCCCAAAATCACCAAAAAAATCCATAAAACCCATATTTCGGCATTCAAGGTCATCCAAGGTCATTGAATTTAGTGGCAATCAAGAGCCAGTGTATGACTTTCTATTAGTGATTAATAGTAACCGAGGCCTTATCTCGCACCGTTATTGAGATACAGCAACATATTGGCTAAAAATCGCAAATTTTTCCAACCCCCCTCTCATTTAGTGCCTCATTCATTTCATTTTCATTTCATTTCATTTTATTTGAATCAAACAGCATGGCTTATAAAACACAAGAACACATACACAAAACACAGAAATGCTAAGCTAAAAATAAAGGAAAAAAGAAAATAAAGAAAAGATGCATCTAACCGGCTACACAACAGCTACACAACAGAACAGTCAGTCAATGTCCACAGTATTAAAGCATTGCACCAATGAATTCTGGCTGTTATGCCACATACAACTGAATACACATGCACCATTATGTAGAACTGTATCAATCACCCGCAAACAACACCAGGCAAACCATTCTGGGTGACCCCCTTCAAATTTATGGAAAAGCTTTACGGTTCCTAAAACTAGAGTCTTCCGTGCAGCCGATAGTGAAGATTTGGTGATCCTAGCTTGCACTGTTTTTGACTGATCCACCCGTGTGACGGACAGAAAGTAGACCTGGGAGTCGGGCCGATCAAGTCGACTCAAGTCGACTTGGGCTTTCCAAGTCGGGTCAAGTCGGTCTGTAGTAGCGTCACCGTCAAAATCTTCTGGCGCGGGCGGTTTCATTACAAGTCATTTCAAGTCGACTTGAGAAGTCGACTTGACCAGTAATCTTGCACCTAACAGTTCTCTCAACGTGGCTATCGATGAGTTCGGGCAAATAACTCATCTGTAACATAATTATTTCAATAACCGTGTACAGTAGGCCTGTACTGATTAAGGTGAACGAATTGTCGAGTTTCAATGCTTCGCACAGTTCTGGTTGTTAGATGACGTAGAAACCTAGGGCCTACGTGTGAATTAGCCTAGTGTGAATGACGAAATTTCTGTTGTTTCCTTGCAAAAGGTGGCTGAAATTTAGCGTGCCTAGGTTTTAAGACATGGGGCTAATTATTATAGTGTAAAAGTTTTCCAATAAGGCGGGAAGCCCTAACCGTTAGCCACAATACATCCGTTACAGACCAACAGACGGACGGACGACAACGATGCCAAAGACGCTGTACAGAATAGCTGTATAGTGCGCCAAAAACAGTCACAAAACACACAGTTTTTAACTGTGTGTACGAACTTTTTTCAAGAAATAACAATAATAAAAGACGTCCGCCGAAGGAATGAAACACTTTATAAAATGATAGCTTATAGTAGCCCCTATATGTACAGCACTTACGCAAGTTCATTGCAACTTCTGAACGTCTTAAGTCGTTTGACGTCGACTCAAGTCGACATGCTGCTGTCAAGTCAAGTCAAGTCGAGTCGGATGTGCTCAAGTCGACTGCTGTCGACTTGGGGTCATTTTAGCCTCAAGTCGGGCCATGTTTCTATACCTCAGCGACTCGCAGGTCTAACAGAGAGACAGAATTGCGATGGCTAAAACACACTAAAGCAGTCTAGCTGCTTTCACATGTAAAAACGTTGAATTAATGTGCGATATATGGACCCGCAAATCAGCTAGTATACGAAACCACAAACGTACAGTTTGTGCATACAGTTTGCCCATGCTACAGTCTGCGGTTTGTGATGGTAGCGCATTTGGAAAAACAGTCACAAGCTCCATTAACTAAATGTCTTAGTTGTCGGAAGTCGCAGTTTAAGGGTTCTGCTGACAGACACGACAAACAAACAGAGAGAGAAATGACAACGGAATGCAATAACAATAGCAGTGTCATACTGTGAGCGCACTATTAGCCTAATGTCACTAGTGAAATGAAACAGAACAAGTGCTGAAGCAGATAAAAGTGTAAAGAACATTCCATCAGCTGACAGCGGAAGAAAAACTAACGTACGGTGACTGAAACAAACACACAGACCTGGGTAAGTGAGTCGTACTTGGCCTGAGCATCAGTGATGCATCTACGCAGTCTCTGCAACTCAATGGCTGGAGCTGCCGCATCACGTCTGAGAATCACCCGCAAACAACACCAGGCAAACTGTGCAGGCAGGGATAAAAGGTTGGCTCAAAAAAACCTAGGTTCTTTTCAAGTTTAAAAAACCTTTAAAACCTCAACAAAAGTCCAAATTTTAGGCTTTTTTATCTGTTGTGCGGTTTATAATATAAATCAAATTTAATTTCACGTTTTAATCACGATTTCTGGGCTATGAGAAAAAAAGAGAAGAGAGGGAAGTTTATTTGCCATATCAATCACAACCAATACAATAACAATTTCACACAATGGCAGGCTGCCAGAAAGGAAAACTCCATCACAGCTGGCCACCTATGATAACTATAACCAATAACTATGAACAATATAATAAAAATAATAATAACAAACAAAAAGACAGACGAATAATGCAACCAAAATGATTACTAAAAAGTGCACAAAGCAAATATTGTAAATCATAAAGAAAACTGGGTTAGTTTGATATTAGACATGATTATTTATGACAATGCCTTAATGTAATTTTTTAATTTACATTTGAAAGAATTGATGGAAGTAATTAACTTTAACTCAAAAGGAAGTTGATTCCAAAGATTAAGGCAAGAAGTTGGAAATTATAAAGATCAGGAATGTTAAGCATGTTAAAATTTTCATGTAAATCTGAAACAGGAGCCTTACGTGGGGCACTCTGAAGAATTTGTAACAGGTTATTGTTTAATATCATTAATCTATTTAAATAAGCACGGTAGGTATTCCGGTAAATTTCTATACCATATAGCAAATGTGAGTATACAAAAGCAAAGTATATAGTTATCAAAACTTTAACAGGCAAAATGTGGTGTATCTTATAAAAATACTAGTAAATTTTAGGATTTTGTTATAAATGTAATTAATACGTTCAGAGCAAGTAAGATTATGACATCACATCATTTAGTCAATAAAAAAACAATGAACCATTGAGAATGGCAGGCGACGCTCCGTAGCTCTATGGTGGGTTTCCTAATAACAGCAATACATCACCTTCACCTTTACCTTTAATGGTGTATAGAATAATTCTTCATGGGTCTTTAAATTTGTGCCTCATCTTCTTTGTACATTAAAACCTAAAAAAATATTGAAAACCTTAAAAGCCTAAAACATTTTAAAAAATCTAGTTGTTTTACATCCCTGTATAAACTTTTTTCTAGTTCACAGAACTACGGAGAATGTGCATTGCAGATCAATCATAACACAAACATCTTATTATGAGTTAATACTGCTCAATAAAAGAACAAATGCCTTTGGACATCTTGTATAACTAACTGCATGACTCAATATCTAAAGTGTAGAATGTACTCAGATTTCATCTTCATGTCTGTCACCGTCTTCTCCAAGCTCTCAACTTTCCGCCTCAGCTCTTTATTTTCTGCTTGTTTTTCCTGAAAACAACAAACCTCAAATTCCAAATTCCAATGAGGCACAGAACAGAGCCATCACCAACAACACCTCCTATGCTTTATACTGCAATGTCACCCAATCATGCATTCTCGATGAAAAGCCGACAGCTAACATCAATCGAAAGAATGATAATTTCCACAGTATAATAATACCACTGATATCTGCTTATAAATGCACGTCACGTCTAATCGAGTAAGTCACTATAAAGTGATTTATTGTCTTTTACCAAGGATTTACGCATATCACATGACAAAAACACCAAGGTTTCTAGCTCGATGCAGAGGACAAGACTTCTAATTTTGCATAATATGTGCAATGTTCAAGTACGGACAAAATAATAGCTGTATTAACTACAATGCAAACTGAGGACTGTACAATGTAACTTGGTTGATTGTAGAGACTGGTGCAGTTATTCTTGCTCAACTCAATAAATCCCATATTAACCAATAAATTTCAGATTCATTTGGCTCACCGTGTAGGTACAATTGAACTACCCATCTAACTTTATTCAGTTTCACAGCAACGTTTATAATTGCAGTCAGTGGTCTCTGCTAACTAGGAATTCTCACCACCAGGATTTTTTCACAATAACTAACCAAGTTACTAACAACTACTTTCATAACTTATTAAAACATGACTTAGGTCTAATTAAGTCGCGGTGAATTGGTGAATCCTATATAAGGCCCATCATGACAGTACACAGTAAAAGTAATGAACGACTGAGTAGTTTCTCAACTGTGCATCGGCATGTGATAAAAAACAATGTAATGCTGCATAGCTTCCATACAAAACTAACTGCTGCTGGTTGTGAGTACTGAGTAGCAATATGGATAAAAAATGTGAAATCATGGTTACTGCTAGCTGCCACAAAACAACAAAAACAAACATTATATCTTAGTGCAAGTGGTGTTTAATTAATAAAACTAATAATGTTGCAAAAACATGACTGTCTAATGGTGCAGTGTGAATGACAGGACAGTATACAAGAAAATCGTTAGTGGCTGTATGCAGAAAATGGATCTATCAGCAATAGTCAGACTAATATGGTTTGTAATTTCTAATAAAATAACTTCAAATTTCTTTACACAAAAAAACCAATAATTTTTCAAAAACTTGTTACTAAGATGTGTGATTAATTTTAAATAGACAAACCTGAGACACTTACAAATGTAGTGCACAATTAAATAATTATGAGAAAATAGGCCTATCAGTGGAGGCATATCCACCAACTGTGATACACAGGAGTGCACCGAAATAGAATATGTCACGATGTGGCAAAGAGTCAACATTGAAACAGACAACTAATTCAAACTAAACAGTTAGTAACGACGTGCAAAATGCAAGTGAGTGAAACAATAAAAACAGCAATAAACACGCAGATGTGAATACCTGTAGCTGCCACAGCACAGCTGAAAGGCACAATATTTATCACACATGCAGACACATTTGTGTTATTTGTTTTTAACTGACCAACTTTTTCTGCAGTTACCCCAAGTTAGGACAGCACTCAGAGTAAAATTTTGGGGCTTAATGTAACTGCAGTTTTTACAGTTTTTCCTGTCACTCAAAGCACCGGGGGTGTTTGTCTAGAGTGTGAACATGCAATTGCAATCACTATACGTACTGGTATAAAATGCCACATAATGAATTGTGTTGCAAATTAAACATACATGTTTATTTTTGGCAGCTGTCTTATGCAATGACACATATTATCAAACACAAAAAACTTTGCTGCTGCATCTGTCAACCAAAGTTAACAATACACTTACAGCAAACAGTGCCACGTTTAGTAACTTTAGCAAGTTTTACAGACTGTTTTATTTTCACTTTTACAAAATTATAATTTTTTCCTTCTTGTCCCCTGCAAGCACTGTATCCCCATGCAACTGCAGTCCCTTAACATGTCACAGAGGTCAAAGTTATACAAACAGCATTAGGAATCCTATTATTTCAATTCTGATCACACAGTTTGCCCTGTGTTGGTCATTCATACCATCTATTTTTCTAAATCAATCTTGACATATTTGATTATGATAAAAATAATAAATAACCTGAAAAATTCTGCCTCTTGAAGCAGCAAGTTCTATTAGGTCTTCCTTTTCTTTTGTCAATTTCTCAACAGTGACTTGTGTCTGTGCACTGCTCTGCAATGAGCTTGACTGCAGCTGATGAAGTTGCTCCCTCACGTCTGTAACCCAAACTAGATTAAATCCACATTTATTATAGTCAAAAGTGTTGCAGCCAAAAAACTAGATTACAACATGCAGCAGAACATACCGGTAGTCATATTAGAAGGTTATAGTTTTATCATTATTAGTAGTATTAGAATGCTACTGTGGTTTGCGGTAGCAAGTTTAGAAAGATCGTGACTGCTGAGCGGACATGTTTAAACCATTAAAATGACTTCTGACAACTAAAACTCAGTGTGCTTCTACTTCTGGATTTTTGTTCAAATGGCCATTGTTTTCAAGCCCGCTATACAAAAAACAAATTAATTTTTGAGCACTAACAACATGTGTGACCTTCCTCTAATCTAACCAACTGCATTAAAAATTAAAAAAAACACAAAGTCATATCGATCAGTACACTGCCCACAGCAGAACATTTCTACTCTTAACATAATTACGCAGCGATGAAAAAATGAAATTCACCAGAAAGGGCAAGTTCAGCCTGAGTCAAGGCATCATTATGAGCATCACGTTCTGCCTGATGATGTAGCTTCAACTCATCCACCTGCTGCTGAATCATTCTACAAACAATATCAATTATTTGTCAACTTATACAGCAAATTCTTCTTTCAATGAATACACAAAGTGTTTCAAAAAACAAGCCACTTTTATTTTTTGAATAGGTCTGCGAAATATTCACCAATTTTAATAATTTTCAGCCTGCAACATCACGAAGAAACTTGAGGTAAATGACTATAGTTTTGCTCAACTGACGTTAATAGTCTTGCTACACTACCTTGTAAAATGCAGAAGCTGTAGTTTTTTTCAGACATGGTGTACTTTGTTGTCCAGTAGTGTAGGCTTATAACAGAACATTAGCAAGTGAAGGCTGCAGAGCCTGACCTGCACTGGGCATGCTTTGACAATAACTGCTGCTTCAAGTTGCTCTCTGATTTCTCTAACTCAAAGATTCGTGAATCTCTCTCATTTACTGCAGCACTGAAAAGTTGCTTGTTCTCACGCTGTAGCTGTTCATTTGACTTTTCCAACTCAGCATTGCGTTGCTTGTATTCATCTTTAAACTGCATTCAGCACATCATCAAATCTATTTGTCACACAGTCAATCAGTTTCAATTCAAACAAGACCCATTTAGTAATCTGCTAGCAGTTTCTATTACTGTTATGTTTGATTATATAACCATGCAAATTAATTATCTTATACCAGCAATGCAGTGGTTTGAGTGATCAAATTGCCCTAGTCATCCCAGTATACAAAATGCCCAGGTATCCCACATATCTCGTTCCAGGTGAGCAAAGTATCTCAGTTGACCCAGGTATCCAAGATAGCCCATATAATCCAACACAAGCTAAAAACCCTAGCTTCAGACATGCCATCAACAATAAAGTAATATAACAAAATTACACAACATAGAAAATGAAATCTAAACATGCTTTTTAATATGTGAAAGTCCACTTATGTTGCAGAAACAAAACGTGTCACAATTTTTGATTAAGCTGAGCACAAGTACAAATTTTAAACTGTTTAAAACCTGTACAATTATTACCCAGTTTATTACAATGTCACGACAATAATTTATACAAATCTGAAACAAATTGTTGCCACCATCACTTTATATATTTATTTATTCAACTTATTAACATTTATATTATTTATTTATTTGCTGAACAGCAAAACAAGTGTGACAAAATTACCTCAATCATTTGTTGATGATTAGACAAGAGGTGACTAAATCTAGATTCAAGCAAATCATATTTTTTCCTTTGCATTGTAAGATCATCATGCGCTTGCTTGCAATCTGCTACTAATGTTGCATTGTGTTTCTCAGACCAATCCACAGTCTGCGACGCTTCGTCAACACGCTGCTTCAACATCATTATTAACTGTGACTGCTCATCAATACGTGACTGAAGCATAGCATTTTCAGAACGTTCAATTTCAGACAATCCACTCTGGTTTAAAACAGACCCTGTACTTGTCGAGTCATCATCTAAAATGTCCTATAAATGACTGAGATGCACACAATAAGTAACATACTCTCAAACTACTAAAAGTATACTGAAACATAAACCTAAGCAATATATTCGGCTAAGCAAAAAAATGAATATGACGATAATTATAGAAAAAAATCTCTAAGCTTAAATAAATGTCATGTTATGTTATTATTAGTGCGTCCTCCAGAGTGCGAATAAGGCCAATACTAACCTCCGCCTATTCGCACTCCACACAGAGTATGACTGATTACCACAATAAACCATAATGACGAACAAGACAATGTCAAAGACAAAGGTACGGCGAAGACAGCCTATAAGACAAACAGACAAAAATGTCAAAGGCAAAGATCAGTGATTGTATGGCAAAAACAAACAGACAGAAATGTTGACAATGTGGCTAAGTCAAATGAGACGGAAAGGTGATGGGAAAACAAACGGACAACGAAGGCAACAGCAAAAACAGGAGACATCTCTTCTCTTTGGCGTCACTACAGTCACCGTGCATCTTCTACACCATCTTGTCCAAAATTTTCTCTGTTGTCTTCACTGTTCGTCTAAAATGGTAATTTGTCATACCTCTCGGTGTGAACTGCCATAAGAGATAGTGCATATGCGGCAACAACGGCTGACGGCAGCCCGCAGTCAACTTGGTTCGGAAAGTGCACTTTAGTAATAAATTATTCAAAACAGCACAGCCCTAATGTGGCGAACTACTTTAGTGCACACGAGATATCATTGCCCTTCGCTACAGTGAATGATGGCGGATTTTAACAATTTACGATCTAAAACTTCACTCGTCTAATCGTTGTATGACAAATTCGATTGAAAAACGAGCGGAATATGTTTCTTGCAGGTTTGTTCATCACAGAGCTCCGTATTCTGTCAGTTATTTAGCGTACGCAATCACTAGAAAAGCTGATCGCAAACTACCCACAGTAATGAATAGTTCCCGTCATCTTCACTCGTCCCCACATTTCTTTCTGCAATACAGTTGGCGAAGTTACCTTAAATTCCATTATCGTCAATCGCATTATATGTTTACCAACAAAATTTTTGTTTGTAAACAATCGGACTAAGTTACCATAGAATATATAATATCAGAAATTTAATTATTGTAGTCGGTGTCGCAATAAAATTATTTGCATACAAAGTTGTATGCTAGTGACTAGTGATTGCAATCCCAGGATTGAATTTTCAATCCCTGGATCCGGGATTGAGAAATTTGTAATCCCGGGATCCCGTTTCGGGATTAGGCTTACGGATTGGTCGGCATTTTGATATCCTTAATTGACTACTTTCATGAATATGATGTGGTATAGCCCCCCCCCGGAAGGTATATTATCCGAACTGCAGGGAGTGACCATGACTGTCAAAATACGAATTACAGTGCATAAGAAAGAAGGGGACTCTACCGCACATAATATTTTATTTACCAGAAGACTAAAATTTCTATTTCTATAATTTAACACGCGAAAAAAATTACAATCTTAACTAATGTTTGTAATCCCCAAATCCCGGCCGGAATCCCGGGATTCGGGATCCCGGGATTGCAATCCTTACCAGTGACTACTGTAATAATTATCAGTAATTATCAGACAGCTTTACGTTAAATCACGTTGAATGTAGTACTTGCATATCGCTTTGTTATTTGTCACTTCATGATGCTGTATGAAAAATTCCTTAGCAATTTTTGAGCCTACTTGTAGGCCGTTCGTCCTTGACCTTCCGTCAGCTCTCAGCGGAGTGGGTGTGGCCCGTGTCGGGAAGGAGAAAGGTTTGGGGAAGATGCCGTACTGTTGTGGGCGACGTAAGACTATAGCATTGCGATGGTTACCGGTAGACGGTTGTTGAAAGCAGCAAGGGTAAAATAGTTAATCGTGCATCATTTACTCAGTTATTTGAATGTTCATTTTTGCAAGCGGTAGGTTACTGTTGTTGCGACCCTCGGAATATGCCGCATGCGGCTAGTGGTGATGACTCGATATCAGGATTTAAATTTCGATAATCTATCGATACGATATTTTACAAAAAATGCGGTATTGATATCGATATAGATATTTTTGAATGATAAGTATGTAAATCTTATACAAGCACGTGAACAAGAGTACAAGACGTGAACATTGAGCAAAGCAGTATGCTTTACACATGTACTAATTGTGTCAGTGAACTTGGTAAAAATGCATATTACAGCCGCCACCCCAGATTTTATTCAGAAGTGACTGAAATAGGTAGAATTAGTGTTGTTATACAGGTTTCAGACTAATTTAATTATTTTTAAAATATCGTGATAGATCGAAAATTTTGATATTTTTTCAATGATACGATACAATACGATATGTCAATATCAAAAACGATATATCGATATTTTCAGTATATTGAGTCATCGCTAGTGGCCAGTCCCTGCAGCCGACCTGTCATTTGCTCTGAACAGTACTAAGTAGACTGTTCTGCAGTGAAGCCAATTGTTTTAAAGTTCCACACAGTGAACTAAATTGTATACATAACCTGCCAAATGGCACAGTTCTAATATTTTCGGCAGCGTATTGACACCCGGTATCAATTGTAGGTGAAACTCATTCAGCTGGCGCAGTCTGCAGCTCTCAGCTGAATTATTTAAAACGAAACACGCCAGCACATTGTGCCGCATACATATGCACGAACAGATATATTACCTGGGTTTTCTGTGAAGTTTTTGTTGTCAGAAATTTTTGCTTTTTATTAGTATGGATCGTTTGTTCACACATACACATACACAGTTTTCGTCTGCTGATGTGTCTTCACCTCCAGGGTGGCGTTTTTCAGCACTCTCCGATTTGCATCGATTGTGCGCTAGCATATGCAGGTCATGTATTGAATAGAACATAGAATGACGTAGGTTACAGTAGAAATATTTCTGCCACTTGACTGTTGCTCATGTTTGATGATGTTTCCCATAAAAATTGCCAGACATACAACACTTTACCTTAGTTATCAGCCAGCCATTTAGCATTTAGCTATAGCAACGAGCTGCCATAGCAAAGGTCCACCATAGTGAAGGTCTGAGATAGGTTTGTGGTTGCGGTTAGATGTTTTTGGTGCCACTGGTGGTAGTAGTGGTGAGGGTGGTGTGGTGGTGTTGCGGACCTTCGCTATGGTGGACCTTTGCTATAGCGGGCTCAAATCAGCCCATCACCTTGTCAGCTGAAGTTACGAACAACAGTTACTGATGCATCATCTGGCCTGTCAGCTAGCTATGGCACAACTACATGGTGTTGCATCTGAGTATTACAGCTGACACTAGTAGCCAGTCTAATGAGTTGCATTATGGGTCTTGTCCATTAATCTATTCTGTACGGCCAGCTAATTCAAAATCAGAAAGGTGTATGAAAACCAGAAGTGGTCCGAACGTTCCCTAGGACCTGGGCATTCCTTTGACAGGTAGAAGCAGGCAGCTGGATGCAGAATATGCTTCTTGGAAACAGTTGGGGGGGAGTTAAAAAAAACAAAGTGGGGGAATGTTTTGGTGGCAAATTTTTGGCTCAAACCCCATCCAAAAATTAGTAATCTGTTGTTGTGAGATAAATTTTTAAATCCTTAAGTGCATCAAAATGCGCTTGTGGCTAGGATGGGCTCAGGACTTCACTGCAGGAGCTAACAGCGCTGTCTACAAGGCCGTATTTAAGGGAGGAACCGGGGGAGGTGGCTAATTGGTGCCAATTTTTTTCCAAAATGTTGGGAATTTGTTGCCACAGGATGTGCTTTGAGAGCTGTGGGTGCGAATGCATCAGAATGTGTTTCAGCCAGGACTCCACCCTGGACCCTGCTGGGAGAGCTGACAGCACTTCCCCAGACCTCCCGCTGCCCGGACGTTCGTTGCTCTGTTTGCCTAGGTCGTTTGAGTGAATGCTTTCATGTGAAAATGGCTTTATCGATCAGGTCGAATAAGTTGAACGGAATATAGTAGCACAAATTAGTCAGATTACTTGCCAAATTCTCGTGCATTTTAATTGCAATTTTTATTCAACAGTTCAAAGATGTATAACATAAATGCAAACAGTGGAGTGTGGAACTTTTTCTGATGACTGGTAGAAATTCTGTGCAGGCTGGAAACTTCCGCCACAGCCAGTTGCTGTTTCTGCTTGAACTTTATGCTCTGCCATTCGTATGGTTTCACTGCATCTCATAGGTCAAAGGTGTAACCGTCTGTGGCTTCAGTTATCTAGCCATTGTCCCGTATTTTCCATGCATTTTCCAGGGTCATACTGCACGTGTGATGTGCCTCAGTTACGCTACCATTATTGTTACTGCCGTCTCAGCTTGTTGGCCTATGGCCTCGTGCTCGTAGTTCAGACCATTTAACAATAACTGAGGGCAGTCGTATGCCAGGCCACATTTTGAAACGCTTTCTAAAGGCTACTAGTGTGTGCTGTAACAACCACGGAGCTGTAACCAAGGTAAAGTTTATTTGTATTTAAATGCATAATTTGATAGGTGAAGTGTTGTGTGACTATGCCTTTTCTGTCTGCGTGCTGACTGACCGTGTCAATGCTGCTGCGGCTACTCCACGGCATTGAACATCATCACCTGGTGTTTCCTTCCCACATTACGGTGCATCCTGTACAGCCTAAACCCTATAATTAGGTATAGACTTAATTGATTATGATGCAGGATTCATTAAGTATGCATTGTGCCAGGTTGTGAAAAATTAGAGTTTATTCCAGTGTTCTATTTGATTGAAATATTTGGCCCATCTGCCATAAAATAACTGAACTGTGTATTCATATTCAGCTGAATAGTGTGGAAAAGTCACGCTGAATGTGAGTAATAGGACGCTTGGTGCATGTGGAAGCTCTAATGAGTGTCGCAGATGAGTGAATGTGTGTGCCAGTTGATTACCTATAAGTGGCTTGGGTCTAGCTTCATCATAAGCTTGGAAAATACACTGCCTGTACTGCTAGCCCAGTCGTCAGAAATTACCAGCAATAACAGGGCTGGTAATACAATGGTACGGATGCAGAGGCGTAACAGCGGGCAATGTAGTTGCTATTCGGGCACTGTCAGTAAGGCCCGAACTCCATTTACTTCAATTTGTGTGCAACGTGCCAGTAGCAACTAGCCAGTAGACAAGGGGACCCTGAGGACCCGTCCTCAATCTTTCAGACAAGACGAGCCCGCGTTTAAACTGCACTAAATTTAGTTAGTTGATTTAGTTAGTTAGTTGGAAAATAATCAAAATTGTTGCCACTAGATCTTATATTTTAAAGATATAATGCACCAAATTCGATTTTGGCTAGGGCTCCCCAGAGCCTTAGCTGGATTTTAGGGTCCTACTTCTGAGGGAAGGGAAGGGCTGGAGGAGGAAAGGGGAAGGCAGAGGAAACGTGAAGGGAAGAGAGAGGAGGAGAAGGAAGGGGAAGGGAAGTGCAAGGGGTCGAGCCCCCTCTTCTTAATGCACATTTCTGGCGACGCCGCTGCAACATTCTGTATGTGCAGCCAGTTTGTAATAGATCACAAATTTACAATATCTTGCCATTGTTGTACAGCCCAATAAATGCCCCACAAATCGTCGTAGTGGAGTTTGGGTCGTCTTAAATGAATGAAGCCAGAAGTCCACTACTTTAGTTATAGTGGATTTGTTGTTGTGCAACAAATCGAAGTAAGTGGAGTTAGGACGGCGTCAGACAGTGAGCGGTGCACGTATGACAGACGGTCAGTTGCGTGCAGATTCCACGCACATCACGCGTGGCGCCACCTGGCCGCCACGTTCAGTAGACAACAGACAATCTGCCACACTCATGTTAATATTTCACTTCACACTGTGTATAGCACTCAGCTTAGTCTGTCTCTCTAGAAGAGCTTAGCAAGTTAGCATGTCTTCTCGATATATTTTCACCGTTGATCACAATGGGGATCATTTTATCCGCCGAAGGAAAAAGGTTATGTTTTATCCTGTTTGTTTGTCTCTGTCTGTCTGTCTGTCTGTCCACAAGGTCTTTGAAGTTGTGAAGAGATTTTGATGGAATTTTAGAGCGCGATGAATTGGATAATCTGCTAGATTTTGGCGGCTAAATGATTAAAGTTATGCATGGGAACCCATCTCAGAGCTACGGAGCGTCAACTGCCATATGGGATCACACAGGGATATGGGATCACCTGCCACCGGACACAGTACGCCCGCCTTAACCCCAGCCAGGTCCAGGCCGGCCAATACTGGCTTTATCGACTTTAGGTGGAAAGCCGAGTTGATCCGGGTGGTTCTTATAATGAGATGGTGATTTACTTGCCCGCAAGTAGTAACCAAGGTCGGCATAGAGCAACTTGAACTTGATCGAGAACAAGGCGTTTAGCTGTACACTAAGTCGCCACGTTGCCTTGTTCAGGAAACTTTGTTCTACTTTGGGTTTTTGTTTTGCAAGCCTAGACCTACTTCCCCAGAGCCACTTCAGGGTTTTGATAGGGAAGTAAGCTTCGTAATTTTTGGCAGTTTAAAGCCGTGGTCACATCCTAGACAACATTTGCAAAAAATACTACAGTGCAGATGTTTTATGTTTGATTTTATGTGTAACCACGTCAGAAACCTTTGCACATATGTTTTGCACACAGCTTGAAGATTGGAAGTGGTTTCAAAAATTCAAGAAATTTTGCTAAATTTTTAACGTCCGCGGCCTGGCGCCGGGAAATCGACGGCTCTAAAACATTTATGCTAATGTCAGTTTTACGTTTTCAAGCCAACCTACCGTCATGCTAAAACTGTTTTAAAGCAGTTCAAAAAAGGTTTTAGCATAAAATATTTGTGAAAATGTTGTAGACGTGGTTATTAGCCGACCATACTTTGGTAACGGTCGAGCTATTGTCGTGATTGTCGTCCGTCCCTCTGTCTATCCGTTTGTAACGGATGTCTTGTGGCTAACGGGTAGAATAATTAGCCATGGGTGTTAAACTTGGACGTGCAAAATTTCAGCCATCTACTTCAAGCAGAACATTTTCAAATTGGGGGTTGAATGGATGGGGGTAGGAAAAATGTGCGTTTTCCAACGGAAAACTGGCCATATCTCGGAAATGGTGCGAGATAAGGCCTAAGTTGCTATTGATCATTGATAAGAAGTCTCATATTTTTTTTCAAATGACATGAAAATCATTCACCTTGAATGATTTTGAAGGTCAGTACTGCAACAGGAACTTATAGGCTGTAGCGTGTCTTTTTATTGTGAGAAATATTTGCAAAACCTGCTTCCGATATTCTCCTTGTTTAATGTTTATTTACTCTGTAGCTTATATATCACCTGGCAAAATGGCCACGTGCGATGTCTGTTATACTAGCGTTCATTGTAGCTTTCGAAACAGCGTTCCGTTAACATAGCGTGCATGGAACTGCGTCACCTCTGACAAATCGATTTTTCTCTATGACTGGAAGTCGGACGCTGGTCTTCGGACGTAGGCGGTACTGTTGACTTCCTAGCGATAGCTGTGCTTCTTGTAAGTAAATGAGTAAGTAAGTAATTTTTTGCAGTCAACGGTCAAACGCCGTTGACAATAAACAGAAAATACAACACAGGCGTGTTGAAAACTGTTAATACTCTGAAATAATACTTAATAATAAAAAATAACTGAAATAATAAAAAATAATAATAATAATAATACTTTAAAAAAAAACAGAAACAAAGAGAAAGAAAGGAAAATGGCCTATGTATAAAGCACAAAACATTTGCACAGCAATATTTTGCAAATGGAGTTTGCGTAACGACGGCGGCATAGTGACTAGCGGGACATGGATGGTTGGTTGATCGTATTCTAGCCTCTATGTCTGTTGTGTGCAGATGGTGAAGCGGGTGCTGATAGCGTTTGATTTCGACCACACGCTGATCGACGAGACGATTGACACCTACGTGTTACGCCTACTGCCACCGGACCACACCGACCTACCTCCAGCTGTCAGCAAACTGTACTCAATCCACCACTGGAACGAATACCAGCGCGAAGTCTTCCGATACCTCCACTCATGCCGGGTGACCAGGGACCAGCTGCTGGCGTGTGTGGCCGAGATGCCGATGGTGGAAGGCATGCGCCAGCTGCTTGAGTACTTGACCAAGTACCGGCTGAAGACGGATGGAACAGTGAATGGGCGGGAAACAACTAGTGAGGCTGTGATGAATGGAGTCGCGACGAATGGAGTGATACCCACCCAGCAGCAGCAGCATGCTGTGACGAGTGGTACCACTGGAACTGTGTCAGCGGCAGCAGGTCTGCACGGATCCGCGGTGCATGACGGGAAGAACGCATCGTCGTCGTTAGAGGCGCCGGTTCAGTTCGACGTCATCATTGTCTCCGACGCTAATTCGGTCAGTCTCCGTCATCATTCTGTTACATCTTACTTATTTCGGACCCATATTGAAGATGTCCATTCACTGCACAGTTGTAGCAAACTGATAAAACAGAATAATTTGGAAAGCATACAAAAAGTTCGGTAGATTTAACTAACATTCTGGATTTGTTGAACGTTTATTTATTTCTGCAGAAACATTGTCACTTACTGACAGACTGTCAGTAGTACTTGCTAGCATGTTATCAAAACTTGGCGCTTTCTTATGGCCAGTTCACACTTACGACGTCGACGCAATTTAACTGTTGAGTCGCGTCGGCGTTGTAGGTGTGAATTGGGCATTAGCTGCTGCAGATACAAATGTTGTGGCAAAAACTATCTAGTATGTATTTCGCCAGCACCTTTGGCAGGTTTTTTGAGCGACAGCATTTGATAGGCTCTTAACTGCTATGCAGTGAACTGTAATGCTTTTTTTCAATTTTAATTATTACTTATAAATATGTATCAGTTATATAGAATTTTTTGTCATCGTTTTTTGATGTGTTGATTGAGTAGATCAAGTTAATCTGATGCTTCTTGGTACCTGGCCTAACTTGAATTATCTGTTGTCACCAAATCTTGTAACACCTTATTCTGGGACAGATGAACTGGTTGGGTTTTGGGTTTAGAAGGTCAAAAGGGTAAAGGTAGGTGTATAGCTCTTAAGGAGCAAATCCCTCACAGAGCTACGGAGCGTCGCTTGTCATATGGGATCACACAGTGTTACCTGCCAACCGACAGAGGTGAATGCGCCCCGCCTTAACCCCAGCCAGATATGCCAGTACTCGATTTACCTACGCCGGAGGGATGGAAGGCTGAGTTGACGGAGGTGACTGGTTACATACCGAGATGGTTTACCTGCCCACAGCAGTCACCCATCACAGTAACCGGGCCTGGCGTACAGTAACTTCGCTGATCCGATCAAATGCATTGCCACTACACCACGCCACTAACCCAGTGTCATAGGTCAAAGGTCAAGGTCACAGCATGACATATACGGTGTCTTAGAGCATCTAGTTCAGTGCTATGCTGTCTCGTTAACGTCAGTGGTGTGTCTGATGTCTGTTAACATGTGTATGAACAGGCAATAATAGAGCACATACTGTATGTGGTCGGCCTGCGGTCGATGTTCAGCAAGGTGTACACAAACCCAGCATCATTTGACAACTCCGGCTGCCTACAGCTGTCTCCATACCATCGTCAGGACTGGTGTACAATGAGTCCGGCCAACATGTGCAAAGGTCACATTCTTGATGAACACTGCCGCAAGTCTAGCATCAAGTACGATGTCGTCGCATTCGTTGGCGACGGCGAAAATGATTTCTGTCCAACGGTGCGACTTCGTGAAACCGATATTGTCTTTCCACGCCGGGGATTTCCCCTCGACAAGCACATCATTGAAGGTCGAGACAAGGTTGCAGCCACTGTGAGGCCATGGGAAACCGGATATGATATTCTGAATGCAGTGAAGGAAGACTTAATGAACGTTAAGGCGTAGGAAATTGTAGGAACTGTAATATCGTAGAATGGTTTTGCAAACTTTTTAGTGAATTTGAAAGTGTAGGAAATGATTAGTTTGTGAGAGCTTGTTGGTTGTTATATGTTGATTATGGTGCTGTTTTTATTCTAGCTGTGATAGTTTGATGTCATCAGTATATAGTTAGCCAGATATCAACCGGTGCCTATTTTAGTGTGAGTAGTTTTTTATGTGTGCTTGTGTGGATGTGTTGTTACATATTCTGTTGTTAGTGTTATATTTTGTTTTAGAGGGTTTTTTATTGGATGGAGATTGCTCATTGCAATTGAAGCTTCACAAACTGCTGTGTGTCTGTGTGATTTTACGTCCCAATATTATTAAATATATAAACTAACTTGTTGTTTCAACACTTTACACTGCTGACTGGCAAATTTGAGTTACTATACATTTCTTATTTTCTCCATTCTACATGTAGTTGCTTACTTTGCATGCAGAATTTGTTTATCTGTAGGTTGCAACTGTTTGCACTATTGTAAATACTGCATGTTTTCTGTTGATGTATAATAATATAACTAGAAAGCAGTCAGAGCCTGCAGGTATCTCCGCCAAGGCAAAGCTATTCGCCAGGTGGCATCACCATATTTGCTTTGCCAGCGGTTTCGCTTATGCCCCCTTTAACGCAGTGGTAACGAAAATTTCAAAGTGATCCAGAATCCAGGATTCCTGCCGGATCATCCCCAAAATTGAATCACCTGTAGCCTATGCCATGCCCGCCATACCCTCTAAATTTCAGAAAAATTTGTCCATAACTGTTCGAGTTATCTTGCTAACACACAGACAAACAGACAGACAAAGTCTGGCAAAAACATTACCTCCTTGGCGGAGGTAATAATACACATACAGGTAATATACAGGTATTTAATTATACATGATAGTAATATTTACCAGCTGCTTTTACTTTGATGCACGCAAAATTACTGTAAAACCTTACTTATACAGTAGATGCATGGCCATAAAAGGTAGGCCACAATGAATTGTCTTTCTGCATTCAGATCTGTTGTTTACTTTTTGGATTCAGTCTAGTCCATAAAGTGACTATTGCTTTGAGTGTTTTTAGTCTTTTTGTCCTATTCTTGTATCTTGAATAATGCTTTTTTTCTAAAGACTTGTATTCAGTCATAATATCCCAACTTGTGCTTTCTATACTTGCTAGTGAACTCCTATTGATATCTGTCTGCCTACTATAATAGCTTCTGCAGTTACAACCAAATATTGTGAACTTACTTACTGTTGAATTATAGGTCTATGTGTTTTCCACAGACTTTGTAGAATCGTTGTGTCATTATGATGATTGTAGTTTTGAGTTAAATATTAGTTGTAACAATGTCTGCATGGCTTTTAGTAATTTTTTTGGCGATTTTTGGCTGCAGAAGACTGAATTGTGGCAAAATGGATGGACCAAGACAACTTGCGAACAGAAACTGCTATAGGTTCTCGCGTATCTCATGAGCATTAGCTCAGATTTCTTGTATTAGCACAGTGGACTAATCTGGCAGTTTTCTGTCATTGTGAAAATGCATTATTTTGTGTCATTATGATGATTGTAGTTTTGAGTTAAATATGAGTTGTAACAATGTCTGCATGGCTTAACACTTGAGCATGTGGTTAAAAACTTTGAAATTTCAGCCATTAGAAAATTATTTATGAAATGTGACTTACGCCTTAAGTAACTGGTGCCACTTCTCCTGTGACAGAACCAGTGAATTTTCTGTTTCTTGATATTTTGTGTTTCTGTATTACTGTATGTAAAAAAACTATTTAGTCATTGAGATTTTTGTAATTAAACCAAGTTGCTTCGCATTCGGTTAACTGCAGCAGGCTAAAATAAAGCTTTTGTGTAAAATGTTGCAATTTGAGTTAACCGTGTTTATTAAAAATTGTTTTCAGCAGTCTTTGCTGCAAAATTGTATAATTCCATTTCTATAACTTTATCACTGCTTAAATGTTTTTTGTCAAATATTTTGTTTTGGGTTAACAGTTGAGTATTTGTTAATTTTTACCCGCAAGAGCTAGCGTAGCTATTAGCATGTATTAGCTATGGTAATTCTGTCTTGATGTCTGTCCGTCTGTCTGTCTGTCTGTCACGTCCCGGTACTGTTCCAAGACCAGGTGAGATATAGATCTCGGGTTATCACCTTATGATAACATAGAGTCTCTAGTATTTCGAGACAAAATTTCATGCCGCTGGGTGATGGGGATCCTCTCGAACGAGGAGTAAAAAAGGGGCACCCCCCTAAAAAGATGTTATTTTACCACTATTGGCTGGTCTAGCGTGAAAATGCTTGCAGATAGGCTTAGACATGCTGCTAACCATAACATGCACTGGCAACGCGCTTCTTAGTGGTGTCAACATCGATGACTTTGAATGACCTTGAATTCCCAAGACAGAAGGTTTTAGTTAATTTTTTGCAATTTTTGGGTTCAACACCTATTTCAAGAGTGAATTGCGCCAAAATCGTTGGAGATACCTAGACAACCTGCATATGATATTTTCACCATTGAAAATAGATTTTAGCAGTCTTAAGTTCCGACCCGCTACGTTCAACGAGGCCTGCGCACACGGGTGTCAAAGAGGGGTACCCCCTAATAAGTGGTTATTTTTCCACCATTGGCTTGTTTAGTGTGAAAACGCTTACAGATAGACATAAATGTGCTCTTATTATAGCTAGCACTAGTGGCTTGCTTTTTAGTGGTATTGACATCGTCGACTTTGAATGACCTTGAATCGTAAAATAGGGGGTTTTCGGTGATTTTTTGCGACTTTCGGCTGCAGAAAGGTGAATTGCAATCAAATGGATAGACATAGACCAAGACAACCTGCGAACAGGAACTGCTGTGGGCTCTCGCGCGTTTCATGAGCATTAGTTCAGATTTCTTGTTAAAAAATTATATGTTTTACACCGTGTTATGTCACTGGAATTTTCTGTTAAAATCTTTACATCTGTAGGTCATAAAACGCTGGTAAGTTGGGATTGTTTGAGGCTTTTCGTTCGTCTTTGTTGTTTCACAATTTGTGTTATGTACTGAAATTGTGGACAGTCTTGGGCAATAAGGTTTATTTTGCTTATGTCTAGTCTGATATTTAATTTTTGTCTTGTCTTAGATTTTTGTGTTTTATTTTAGCAAGGGTTACTTGTGAGTTTTTGTTGTAACTTGTATTGTTCATATTTTTCCTTGGTTCTTATGTATTCAGTTGTTAGTACCAGTGCAGTTGATGGTTGTTAGTCTTTGAAGTGACTTGTTACATGCCTGGTCGGACATTACCATTAAACACAGCAATGGTACTCTGTCATGCATTCAGTTTGTTTTTGTTGGGTTTAGTTGTTTATAGAGTTTTTTTATATTTTTCTCTGAGTCACTATACTTTTATTCACACGTAGAATGATAGCTCTGCCAGACCAAAGAATATGCTTTGGATTGTTTTCACAGTTTATGAGTTTATGAGTATTATCATAGTATCATTGTATTGTCAGTGCACTTTCCTGATTGATGTTACTTTTTCTGTTTTGCAGTTATTTCTTTCAAGTCACAAACTTGCCAATTTTTTTATGCTTTAGGCCCCACTGTTTTGTGGGGAGGGACATTGCAAATTTATGAGCAAAGTTCTCAAATTACACTCAGACTCAGTTCCTAACACCTGCAAAAGTTTGGTGTTAGTTGGAGGAAGGATTCTTGAGATTATGCACTGAAAACAGACGAAAACCATGTCAACAGCGAAACATAATGGCCTCTCTATGCTGTCGTAAGCCCTGCTGTGATTAGCGTAACATTGTGAGAGCAGGAAAATAAGTATAATAGTAAATTATGATTAAAAACAGAAACGAACTTAAAAATTGTTTATTAGGAACTCTTAAGTAATAGGCACTGGGGGTGTTGTGTTGAAAACAACCATTAGAAAATTGAACTTTTAGAAATTGTTAACTGCAGCAGATGTCAGTTTTTTTCATTTAGGTGTATTTATTTTACCCTGTTGTCGTTTGTAACTTTGTGATTAGTTTGATGCTTATTCAGATATCTTGTATTTTTTTGATTTTTAGGCTGAAGTAGCTGAGTTATGCAGTATGATTGCAGACATACTTATGAGTATTGTTGTAAAGTATGAAACCGTCATATTGTTAATAATAATTATATGTCATTAAATATACAGTAATATTATAAAGGTAGTCTCGTTTTCTTCCAGCACGTTTGAAACACGCTCACTAGCTGTCTAGTGACCACTCAGGCTGTTAGCTCTGAGTACATAAGCTGTTTTAACTAGCACTCAAACTCACTGTGCCACAAATTCTCTATCTGGCTGTAGCTACAAATGTACAAGTCATTGATGTTGTGGACCAGATTATGTCATCTAATATACGCTGATTGTAATTCTTGTCAGAAATTTATTGAGATAGCATTTTGTCACCTGTTACATGTGTTCAAAATACATTAGACACTTTTAATAGGCCTATCTGTGTGTTTATAGAGACTGTCTGGATCTATTTAGAATTCATGTTTATGGCAATTCTATACAAGCGTTGTCTGTTGCTTGGTATAAGTTGTTAACTCATTGACGATTTCAGGGCAATATTTGTTGTTGTTGAATTCTTACGGAATCCAGATTCATTATGTCATAAGTGCATTATTATGGCGTATCAGTTGGACATAGGCTATTCGACAAAACTGACAAAGATAATAGAATAAAAAGTCTATGTTAAAAAGTTTGCTCACATGTAAGACACAGCTTAACTTCATGTTAACTAATACACGTGTGACAATAATTTATAGGCTCTACGTAGGGTTCCGGTATTGTAAAGTTTAGCTTATAGATTTTAAAGAAATTAGGACAGGTAAAATAGTGTAGTTACTCAGTAGAATTTTTGGTTTTAATTTGCGTTTCCTGTGTTTCTAAATAGATCTGGATAGTTTTTGTTAAAACGGACCAAAAGACGTCTTAATCACGTAAAAAGTGGTGAAATTGTCTACATAATATGTTGATTAGAATGGTCTGAATAATCGTTGGCAGTTACATTACAGTCAGGTGTACGCGTGCCTTGTGTTTGGCGCAGATGGTGAAGCGAGTTCTCGTAGCGTTCGACCTCGATCACACACTCATCGATAAGAACAGTGACACGTACATACTGCGACTGCTGCCTGACGGCACCCAGCTGCCGCAGTCCATCAAGAAACTGTACACAAGCGCCGGGTGGAACGACTACATGAGGGAAGTGTTTCGATACCTGCACTCGTGCCACGTGACCAGAGACCGGCTGCTGGCGTGTGTGGCCGAGATACCGCTTGTTGAGGGCATGCGCCAACTGCTGGAGTTCCTCAACACGTCGACGCTGACGACTGGAACTAGTGACTGTTCTGTGCGTGAAGTGACAGATGACGCTCACGTTGCTGACACTGATGTAACCGCCACACAGCAACAGCAGCAGCAGCAGCAGCATGCTCTGATGACAAGTATTGCCTACACCGGTAGTGAAGCTGTGCCACTAGTAGCTAGCAGTGAACGCACTGCTTCGACTGCTTTTCATACCAGTCAGCCAGAAGACTGCCGAGTACAGTTTGAAGTCATCATCATCTCCGACTCTAATTCAGTCAGTACATCTGCGTCTCAGTCTCTCTGCAGCTATGCACTGGCGTGTCTTTTTATACTGCATTGAAGTCTTTGGTTGACTGTTTCTAAAGGCGCGTACCGAGCGACGTAATTGAACTGAACTGAACTAACACGTTTTTTGTTTCTGACGAACTGAACAAAAAGCCAGGCAAGCATGGCGAGCCCATTGGTGATTGGTTGACGCGTACGTTAACGTAGTCACATCTAGGTTACCGACGCCGTTAGGCGGTGCCTACGGTGATGCATTACTGCTTGCCCATTGGTCAGTTTCTCAGAAACTAAACCTGAGTTCAGTACAGTTCAGTTACATCGCTCTGTAGGCGCGCTTAGAAAAATTACTAGAAATAGTAGTAGACGTAATATAACAGCAGCAGCAGCAGCAGTAGTGGTAGTTGTAGTTGAATAGTTCTCTGAAAAGGGTTGGTGGATAAAAAGTATGCTAGAAAACTGTTTTGTTTTCATTCTCGTAGTTCTGTTGTTTTTTAATGATTTCCTGTAGCGTTACTTTATGCAGTACTTGCAACATTTTTATTTGATCTCAGTCTTTTGGCCATTTTTTGTTGATTTGCACGTTTCTGGCTAGCGATAATTTGTTTTGTTCGGTTAGGCTACTTAGACAACATTATTGTCATTGCACAGTTTTTCTATTAACGCTATATGTGTAGGTAACAGATAACCTTTGGATTTAGAAGATGTTCTGACTTCTTGGGGTGTATTATTTTGCTATTAGCAACAATATTCATTGTGCTGTTTTACATGTTTGTGCAGGCAATGATTGAGCATATATTCGAAACGACGGGTCTGACTTCAGTATTCAGCAAGGTGTACACAAACCCAGCATCATTCGATAGTTCCGGCTGTCTACAGCTGTCTCCGTACCATCATCAGGACTGGTGTAGTTTGAGTCAAGCCAACATGTGTAAAGGTCACATCCTTGATGAACATCGTCGCCTGTCCGGCGTCAAGTATGACGTGGTCGCGTATGTCGGTGACGGCGCAAATGATTTTTGTCCAACACTGCGACTTCGTGAAACCGACATTGTGTTTCCACGGCGAGGCTACAGCCTTGAGAAATACATTGCTGAAGGTCGTGACAAGGTCACAGCCACGGTGAGGCCTTGGGACACGGGCTTGGACATCGTCAGTGCACTTAAGGAAGTCCTGATGGGCGCTAAGGCATAGAAGTTATACGACATTCCAGATACGTTGCTGTATAGCTGTTGATCAATCAATCAATCAATCTTTCAATCGAAAAAAAATTGTATAGCGCGTTTATACAGTCCTGAACGGCACCGCTTAACAACTAAAAACACTACCCCTAAAATATAACAATAAAACTTAACAAAACGGTATGATGATGTCTTAAGTCCGTACTGTTGAGAGAGGTTTTGATGAATTTGAAAATTATATGTTGAAACTCGATTTTACGAAGAAATTCGTAAGTCAAATGATCAGGTTCTGATAGCTTCAGGCTATTAAAACTACGCTGTTTTCGGAAAAAGTAATATCCTAGACAGTGACAATAAAAATGTCAAATCTGAACGAATCCAAATAGACTTGTACACTTAATCCTCATCGAATCCGTGAAGTAACCACAAAATTTTGTTCGAAAATATTACTTCGTAGCAGAGATATTGATTTTTAAATATCACTGATAAAATATGTCAGTTTCCAATATGGCGTTACGTACTGGGCCTACTTCGTCCGCCACTCTATAAGTGACGTTCTGCTGACTCAGTGAACGTAATTTCGTAAACAATAATTAACGGAAACAATAAACATGATTTATTTTCCGCAGAATATCGTACTTTAATTAAAGTGTTCAGGCAAGAGAAAGGGTATGATGCTAAAAGTTTATCGCGTAATTTGGACGAATTTCAAAACAAGCCGTAGCCACTGGATTGAAGAAACTGTTGTGTAAGATCAACTTTACGTTTTGGGTGACCTCACTAAACCCGCTGTAACAATTCTTTGCGTCAACGAACTTGAATAAAATTTGATTGCAGTTAGATGCTGCATTGTTGGTGTATTGTTGGTGTATAATTTTGTTAAAATTTGACATGTTTGTTGGAGTTACGAAAATGTAAAGAGCGGGTTGGTTTTTTTCTCCGGACAGTTGTGTGTGGTATCTAGCAGTATGAGTATTTTGTGTTTGATGCATGGTGGCTATCACTGAATGACATTGCAGATACTTGTTTCAAAGCAGATCATTAAAGTCATGGCATTGTCCGCCGTTTTCGAAAGTTTGCAGTAACATCAAACAATCTAAACAAGTTTTTCTAGATCAAGTAATGCTGACGAACATACAACAAACAGACAAAGACTTGTTACAAAACCCTGTTCATGAACGTTATACATCAAAACAAGACGGAAACAATAACTCTTGCGCTATTATTTAATCAGAGAGAAGGGTTTATCTAATTTTCTCTCAATAAAGCCGTTCATGTGCTTCGCAGGAAGTAATTAACTTTCATTGTAATCTAGGCCAATGTAATGCGCTTAGGGGCCAATAAGATATTTGCTTGCCATCAGTTAGAAGTTTTCTGCAGTTTTGAGTACGCCATAGCGCACAAAGCATAGCAGAGTTCGAATAATTGAAAAAAAAACAGGAGTAAGCCTGTATGTATATAGATTTATCTTCGTTTATATCCTGTTTGGTTTTGTGCGAGCGGTGGACGATGCTGGTTTACTCGTCAGTTATAGGCGACCATTGAGTCAAAAGATACACGAAACGGTGGCGATAAGGTTTGCAACCCGGGTTAACCCGAATCCGAAAACCCGGGTAACCTTGAGTTTTTTCAAACCCGAAAACCCGGGTTTGGAGAGCTTGTAAACCCGGGTTTTCGGGTTTGAATTTTGACCTACATTATGTTTAATTACACGTTAAAATAACTCGGCAGAATACGCAGT
>Ga0056128_1001361_pt1 | contig 27009 bp, 13 predicted proteins | sample WorMetLIZISLAND2_FD_71113 | JGI IMG/M metagenome (GOLD analysis project Ga0056128, IMG submission 71113) | Marine gutless worms symbiont microbial communities from Max Planck institute for Marine Microbiology, Germany - Olavius geniculatus... ... | reverse complement strand
TGTGCATGGGTTAATGCAGCTAGCACAAGCAGAAGGGTTAAAGGTAGCCAGACAGCAGCTGGGCCGATGCAATGCAGCAGCTAGCTCAGTTGCTGCTAAGGTTTTGTTTGATTACAGACGTGTGTGACTAGCACTTCTTTCTTTCAGTTTCATGTAATTCCCACGGCCCGTTACCTATTTGCAAATGCATAATTAGGAAAAAGGGGGGGACCAATCAATCATCCTTACAATCTTCGTTTGCTAGCATTGCTGAGACGTGCTCGGTCTGAGCTTTAAACTCTGTCGCCATTGTTTTAAACTTATGTCATGCTCGGTACATTTTATCAAACGTAGTTGTGATTTATCATCTGTTATTTCAGACAATGTCTGTCTGTCTGTCTTAAACAGGTTATCTGTAGATCAGTACAATTTATGGATATATTTAACGTTTCTATGAACATAGTGTGATGTGTTTTTGATGCAGCTTATGTGTAAATTGTGTGTAGGAGATAGCCAGGAGGAAGTTCTGTATGGAACGTCTGATGGACAGATTGGCTTGGTTCAGCTCAGCAGGTTTTGTGCTGTTTTTTCCCGACATTAAAATTGTATTTATTTTCATCTTTTTGAAAATTACATTGCTTTATATGACCGAACGAAGTAGTAATGTCAAAAAATTTTAACGGAGGTATAGTTTAAAGTTTTCATTTGACAGAGTAATAGTTATTAGGTTTTTGTAGTTTTTGTTTGATGAAATAATAGTCATGCACTTTTTGGTCAGTCGTTGCCGATGTAATTTATTGACGATGTAATTTATTGACTGTGTAGTGCTGCTAATATATCAACGAGGTGGTGTAGATTCTAACACCAGAGTTGATTGTTACTGATGTGAATTTTTGTCTGTGTGTGTAGTTTGGTTGGTGAGCATGTTTGGCGAATGCCGAATGAAAAGCGATCTGGAGGTTTGCTTGTTGTTGACTTTATTATTACACTAACCAGGAAAATATGCACGCGTTTGCGTGATAAGTTGTGGAAATACTCTACCATCTGATGGTAGCTGTTGCACAGTGTTGGACAACCTTTGTCTCAAACATACAAAGTGGGCCAAAAAATGGCACCATTTTTTGTACACCTTATAATTTCCCCATATATTAACCGATTTTCAAATTTTTTTTTCACTGTCAAAATCAGGAGACAATTTGTAATAAAACTATTACTATAGATCCCACCACACCCAAAGTGTGTCGCTACACTACCTTGTGAAATGTCAGTGTCTTAAGAATAACAATTAAAAACAGGACAACTTCTGCAACAACACATTTTGAGAAATTAACAACAGAAACAATGTGTTTGTTGTCTCAGTTATTGTCTAACAATCATATCTCACAGTTTTTATGTCAAATGTTCAATGTGTGCGCCTTGCTGCTGGACGATGCATTCAAGACTGCGACGCATGGCACAATTAACCAAACGCTGCGGCAGTTTGCTCCACTCAGCGACGATCGCCTGCTTCAGCTGGCTGATTGTTGTGAATCGTCAAAATTGATAGGCCACCTGTTGAAGAACATCCCAAATGACATAATTGACTGGATTTAAGTCTGGGCTGTTTGGGGGCCACATGGCAGGCAAGATAAACATTGATCACGCAACTGGTCAGTGGCGTCGCCGGCTTGAGTGGGTCATCTGATATTTCACAAGGTAGTGTAGCGACACACTTGAGGAGTGGTGGGATCTATAGTAATAGTTTAATTGTAAATTGTCTCCTGATTCTGACGGTGAAAAAAGTTTAAAAATTGGTTAATATTTAGTGAAATTATAAAGTGTACAAAAAATGGTGCCATTTTTTGGCCCATTTTGTATGTGGTTTTGCACCCCCCCTTTCTTCCAATAGATTATGAGATTGATGAATGTCTGGAGGAAAACAGGGAAGATTATTAGAACTGCCATTGTTGATATATATGCACACTTATAATTGGTAGTTTTTACAATTTTAGGTTTAGGTTGTTGTTTGTGTTTTGTGTTTCATTTCATAAAGCTTAAACTTTCTGTAAAGGTTAAACTTTTTGTTCTGTTATTATGTGTGTGTGCAATTTTGCCTGCAAACGCCGTTCCCGAAATGACCTATACTGTGTCGAGTGGGACGTTAAACCCTACTCACTCACTCACTGTGCTTTGGCACTGTTTGCTAGATGATGTGAAAGGGTTTGGCCTTAAGCTGACCTGTTGAGGCAGCAGTCCCCAACCTGGAGCAGAAAGTGAGCAATTTAAATAAAGCAAGCACAAAGTAATATTAGCTGTGGCAGTTGAATATAGCAGCAGCAGCAGCATTGACTGTATTGGCTTACTGCCAGACTGTGCACTTGTTGTAACTGGATCTTGCAAGTTGGATTCAAAATGATAGGCTGCAAATTGCATACCCCATATGCAGAAATGCACTGCCATGTTTGCGTGATGACAATTAATGTCCGTCAGTAAAATATTGTTGAAGATATCGTGTCATTTGATGTCGTTTAATTTTGATCCGCTTAACGGCATTTAAGCACTAAAAAAAAATCATACTAGTACTAATAAACATGGCTCCATTAGCTGCTGAAAGAATGCACTGCTTTTTGTGCATTTGATGTACTTTGTTTTGCGGCACATTTGTTTTTTTTTTACCACTGTAGTGAAGTTGCTGTGTTTGTGTGAATATGCAGGAGTTTTGTGTTTGTCGAACTATGACGTCACGGGAGACGGAGTAGTGGACTTATTGGTTGGTCGAGATGATGGGCAGGTGGAGGTTTATGGCTACACTGATGCAGGCGAACCAGCTCTTAGATTTAGCCAGGTATGCTGACGTTTGTGTGCATTTTGTACGTAATTTTTGAACAGTTTGTATCTCATGATTCTTATGCGGTGTTTGTGCTGACAACATGCATTATTGAAATCGGTGCAAGAGGCTGATATATAAAAGTCACTTTTTTTACGCTAGTTGTTCTGATTTTTTTGCTGTGATTAGAAACGTAGTATCATAGCTATATAAATTGTAGTGCAAATAATGCTGTTTTTTGTTCACTATACATCAGTCTTAGGAATATTTTTAGAGTATAATTTGTGTTCAGTTTTGTGTTGAATTATGATTATGCTGCAGTGATTACAGCTACATGAAGGGCATCCGTTCTGTGAAAGGTCTTGGTATTACATTTTGTACTAGTTAAAATTTCATGTACCTGATTTAAACTAGAGCAACTTTAGAAACATTAACCATTTGAACAAATGTAAGAAGTGGTATATGTTTCATTAGGTTTAGACTTGTACAGGTTTTTGTGCACTGTTCATATTTATCTGACAGACACGCTGTAATTGAACTGTTGAAATTCTCCTGTGAATTTTTTTTGATGTAGTAAATGCACTTCAATGCACAAAGATTTTTTCCCGTGGCTTGAGAGAATAAACATTTTGTTAGATAGTGTGGGTTTGTTTATGTGCATAGACGTGTGGTGAAAGTGTCACAGCAGTCCAGGGAGGCTGTGTCGGATCTGCAGACTATGCTGAAGTTCTCTGCTCCACATATGGAGGTCAGCATCTGCATTTTGTGTAAATAATTACAGCTGGTAACAATTGAAAACATGCTATTAGTTACTTGTCAGAAATTATTGACCAACTGATTGTTGGCTTTGATTAAGAATAGGAAGTTGTATGTTCTTACTTAGTATCATTATCAGTTACTCAGCTGACATGTGTCACAGTCACTAAGCATTTTCATGCAGGGTAGGTGGACTAGAACGTTTAAGTTTTTTTGAACCTTTAAAGTGCTTAGTGATAGATAGGCAGCATGAGTGCAACCATAGAATAAGAGAGTGTTGTATTGAGGGTGTATCTGTGTGATGTCATGCCTAGGTTGGGTGATGGGTATTGGGTAATGCTTGAGTGCTTTGATGGAAATATCAACTCATTATACCACTGCAGACATGGTGCTAGATAGCTACTATGGAATAATCGATGTAGCTGTGTGATGCTATGTTTAGGCTGGGTGATGGGTTTTAGTTCAGAGCCTCAGAGACTGCCAGCAGCAACTGCACACAAGGAAGCAACTCCTGTGTTATCTGATACTTCCACCAGTGCCAAAATTCTCCAACTCAAGTAAGCAACTTAAATTGTAAGGTTTCTAAAGATTACAGCTTTACATGGGAAACCCATCTTAGAGCTATGGAGCATTACTTGCCATATGGGATCACACAGTGTATCTGTCACCCAACATAGGTGAACATGCCCCAGCTCAGCTCCAGCCAGACAGACCGTTACTCGATTTACCTACCCCGGAGGGATGGAAGGCTGTGTTGACCTTAGTGTTGGTTATATGCTGCAAACAGTCACTCATCAAAGTAGTAACCAACCCTACCTGAAGTCGAACCTACAAACTCTCGATTGTAAGTCCAACGCCCTGCCTTTAAACTTCCAAGCCAAGTTTAATTGTGTTGAACATGTGCAAACTGTCATTGGTTTTTGTGTTTCGTACCAGTCTCTACACTTTGTGTCCAGAAGGTATTTTTAGATCTGACTCCTATCTAGTTCTGGACCAGCCGCCTATCTAGGAACCTACTCAGTTTACATGTATTAGTGCGATAATTGATGATTGCAGTATTTTGTCAGATTCAGGTGACTAAGTTGAAGTTCTTTGATCTGCATAATACACATTAAAGTGTAATGTTGAACAACATGTGTTTATTGTAGCTGGTTTGTATGATTCATAGACATCTTCTGTAATGAAAAACTTTTACAATGCTGGGGCCAAATTTACAAACATTGTCGTAAGACATGTCGTAAGTCATATAATTGTCATAACTCATCAGTTAAGATGTCATAAGATTATCTTACGACATGTAGTAAATGAATTCACAGAATTTATCTTTAATGATTGTAACTTTTTTCGGAAAGGTGTATTGTTGTCATGGTAACTATGGTCGTCTGCGTGTAATGAGCAGTTTCGTATCTATAGTAATCAGTCACTGACCAGTCAGTAAGCAATAGCAGTAGTTTAGAGTTAAATTTGTGATGCTAAATTCAGAATTTTCCATACTCTGACTACACTGTTTCGAGTACATGGCATCAATTTACTTTTTACTTGTTTCTATTTGTTATTTATTCAATTTTTAAAATTTAATTTTTAAAAATTTTTATTTTTTATTAATATTTGCCAGTGGAGTTTATAAGTCCAAGCGTCTTTCGAGAAAGCTGTAAAAGGGTGGGAGATGTATTTGAAGCACTTTTTGGGCATGGCATGCTTTGCAGCACTGCATGGACTGCACATGGTAGTGAATAGTAGTAGTAGTGATAAATGCATTTTTATAATACGCATCAGCTATTTACCTACTAAATCAAATAGTTCTATAGAGCCTACAGAAAGAAAAACAGCCTTCATCAATCACATGCGGACAGCGGTAGATTATGCAGTTTTATTTCGGTATTGTGGTACTACCGAGTATCATGATACCTGAGTCGTTATTATTAATTTCATTTATCACACCACACAACACTATTATTTATTGGATGTATTATTTTTTATTCTATGTCGTTGTCAAGATATATGTTTACGTTACTACGGCGTAGCAATGGTCTGTCACCAGTGCAAAGTGCTGTTTATTTATCCAATAACTAATTTATCCAGCAAAAAGACCACACAAAACAGATAGTACAAATCTAACATTAGTAGGTTATGAGTATAATTGAATTAGAAGTCTTATAAATCGACATGAAGAAGTTTTTCTTGTTGGTAGGATTGGAATCTAATCATTTTATTTGTCATAAGATATCTAAAAATGGTCGTAAGATTTTTGTCCTAAAATTGTTGTAAGATGTTTTGTGAATTTGGCTCCTGATCAAGTTTCAGTAGAAACTGTTGGTGGGTTGATTGCAGGAAGGAGCTGGAGGAGTTGACCGATCGTTTGCAGGTGGAGAGAAATCGTTACCAGGTGACATCTCAGAACGACAGTGCCATTTCGGCCATGCCTCACTTCAGCATCAACGACAAGTTCATTCTGAACCAGGAAGATGCCAGCTACACGCTGAGTCTTGAAGTACAGTCGCCGATCGACTATGTACTGCTGCAGGTCTGCTGCTGTCTTGTACATCTCTGCTCAGTACAATACAGTAACACAGTGTGAGTGAGTGATTGAGTGAGTAGTTTTTTAATGGCAGGGCAGCACGCAAGAGATCATTTTGTGCCATGACGATGTTAATTAGTGACTGATTTCACACACTGGTAATCAGTGCTATCTATCTAGCCACAGTATAACAGATGGTGCAAACTATGAATCTGAAAAATTTTGTATTAGCAAAAGCAATGTTCTGATAACTGTGGGCTAATTATCTCTTATTGATTGCATACCTTTGAACTTGGCTCATGATTTCTATTTATCTGCTGCACAGTCTGCATTATCAGTTAATGCCACTAGGCCCATTACCGTTATTGTTTTTCCTCTTCTTTTCCATGATGCAGCATTCATTAAAATTTTGATTTATTCGTTTGTGTTGTTACAAATAATGTTTGCATTGAATATTTTGATGCACGTGTTGGTTGGCTGTTAGTATTATTCAGTATGTGAATTTAGTAATAGTGGATCTGTGGTAAGGTATTCATAGCAGTGGATGTTTGTCTGTTGTAGAGTGATGTTCCAATCGACCTGATTGACGTTGAGAAAAACTCAGCGGTTATCAGCCTCAGCTCCTGTGACTCGGAGGTAAGTGCTGCTGAACATTGAGTCATGCATTGTGTGGCTTGGTAGTCTAACTGTTAGCATGTTGAACTAATTGAACCAATTATTGAGAGGTTGTGGATTTGACTCGTGGCAGTTCCACCATTGGGTAACAACTAGAGCTGTCAAGGCGTTAATTTTTTTAACGCATTAACTCAGTGCGTTAATTTTTTTAATGCATTAATTAACACGTAAATTAACGCACCCAGTCCCGTCGAGATGGAGAGTAGGAGGTAAATTACCCTGGGCCCGAGACGTTTATAAGACCCGCCTGAAGAATATAGAAAGTTAGAAAAATGAAAAAAAAAGTTTAAAAATACATATAATTTTTATTTTTTAAACGTATTTAGACTATTTACTATTTAACTATTACAGTATTTTATTTTGTGCCACACCATGTGGTTCCCGAGAGGCGACGGTTCTGTCAACGTCGAGTCGTAAAGTCCTATGCACGTCACAGAGTTTCTACTACGCGACTGATCTGTCGACGTACCCCTACGCAATGGTCCTGTCGACGTCATTGCGTAGTGTCGACGTCGAAGCGTAGTGCCGTATGCTCGTTATCCGGTTTTCGCTACGTCCTTTCGACGTTTAAGCGTAGTGTTTTGTCGACGTCGAGGCTTAGTGTCGTAGTGTCGTATTCAAGGCATCCGGTTACCGCTACGCGACTTTCAGTCGACGTCGAAGCGTATTGCAGTATGCACACTATCCGGTTCCCGCTACGCGACGGTCCTGTCAACATCGAGGTGTAGAGTCATATGCACGCCATAGGGTTTCCGCTACGCGACTGTCCTGGTGACGTCATTGCGTCGTGTCCTTTGCATGCCATTCGACCGTCGCGTTGCGTAAACCGAATGGAATGCAATCGACATTACGACATGTGTGTTAATTTTTTTAACTTGCGTTAATTTTTTTAACGTGCGTTAATTTATTAACGCATTAACGCGTTAATTAACGTGTCAACTGTGACAGCTCTAGTAACAACCCTAGGCTAGTTGTTTGCTCCTATGTGCCTCTCTGGTCAAGCAGTATAATTTGGCACTGGCCTAACTACTGGCAAGGCAATGGCAGTATATGGGAGATGTCTGGCCTACTGTCCGTATAATTGAGCTGAGTCCGCAGCTCACTGTTGGCCTAGGGTCATTTATCTAAGCTGTGAGAGGGTGATGCTGACAATGGGTTGACTTTACCTTTACATCAGCTGTATAGGCCTGTTTGACCGAGTACGAGGGGCGTTCAAAAAGTTTTGCAAGTCGATATGTTAGACTGAAAATTTTTTTAATATCTATACACCAACAAAATACACAATTTAATGAACTCGTGAGCTTAAAGCAGATATGACGTCATTGTAACTTATGACGCCCTCCAGCCAGGCTTTTACCACAGACTTGAGTTATTCATAGTGGACACCACAGATAAAATTTTTGACATTTAGAAAAAGATAATAGTTACTGTAAGTCAAGTCTCTGCTGTATGTAGGGTGGTCCTATTGTACAAAGCCAGAGTTGCGAACAGCTTGCTGGGTAATTATAACTTTGGGAGTGGGCTGCAGTGCTGGGCACTGCCGGATTTAGGGAAAATCTTCAAGGCTCGCTCTCGGGCCCTCACACATCAAGGCTTCCCCGGTCATACATTGTAAAAATTGTTTAACCTTTCACAAAGATGACAGATATCACTAACTGTTAACTTTTCGATAAAATTTTACAGACAACATCAAATCCTGATGTGACATCGTAAGTAACAGAAGCATTCTTATTAATGGCCAGCGCAGATTTTGGCTACTGTGTATTCATATTGCAAATAAGAAATTCTTGAACGTATTTGTCAGGGCTTCTACAAAATTACGTATTCTGGGGCCTCACGTTCGTAAATCCGGCTGCAAACTGGAGAATTGTTGTGTGTATATTTGTGATGTTTGTGACAGCCCTCGAAATTGTATCTTTTTAACGCTTTATGACATCATAAATTTCAGTGACATCACATCCGCTTTAAGCTCATATGAGTATGGGAGAAATACAACTTTTACTGGTGTATTAACTTTAAAAAGTTTGTTAGTCTAATATGCGGGGGACTATCGAGTTGGAAACTTTGTCTAATTTTCTTTGTACGTATAGTTTTATCATGGCTGGCACAGATTTTGGCTATTGAATATTTATAATTGAAAATGAGAAATTCACGGACATACTTGTTAGGTCTCTCATAAAATCACATGTCCCAGGGCCTTGTGTTGGAAAATCCGACGATAGACTAAAGAAATGTCATGCAACAGCGAGTCCAATTTTGCGCTTATTGCACTGGCACTCCAAATCCTTATCCTCTATGATGTCACACATATCCACTTTAGGCTCAGATGTGTTTAGGAAAAACACGCATTTTATTGGTGTATAAATTTTGACAAGTTTTTCAGTTTAACATATCGACGTGCAAAACTTTTTGAATGCCCCTCGTGTCATGAAGAGCTAGTTAAGACGTTTAATTTTTTGTGTATTTGTCATTAATGTGTAGGATGGCAACTTCATGTTAGCGACTTACCGCTGCCAATCCAACACAAAACGCCTTGAGCTGAAAATCAACACAATCGAAGGCCAGTACGGCCTGATCCGTACATATGTGACACCTCACGCGAAGCCAAAGACGTGTCAGGTCCGACAGTATCTAATCAAACCACTGTCAATGCACCTGCGGACAGCACGCTTTGATGACAACAGGTATTGCTGCCAACCTTCTTTGCAGCTGTAACTGATTGAAATTTCTGTTTGCTGCCATTTTCTTTATTTGTTGTTTATTTTCTTGTCTGTATGGTTTGATGTTATACATCCAGATGTTATGTATCCATTAACTACCTAATTGTGCATTATTGCTAAATGCTTGAAAATCTTCGACAGTTAGTTTTTCTCATCGATACACTCATTTATGTTGTTGGCAATTTGTGCGATTATGTCAAAATCTGAGCTTGAGATGGCAGCAATTGGTGCCATTTGATGTGTTTTTGGTTTTGCATCAATTTGTTATTTTTTCTCACCTGTATATAACATATGCCTACTTTCAGAGATTTTGTACAGTGTTGTTAATGAAACATTGCTTTTAGTAACGTGACGTTTATATTGCATGATATTACCTATGTTCTGTTGCAGCTGAGTGGTATTCATTTTGCACGCCATAGTTTTACGATTCGAACTATGTTTTGACTAATGCTGACTGTTTATTTACTTACGAGGGGCGTTCAAAAAGTTTTGCAAGTCGATATGTTAAACTAAAAAACTTTTCATAATTTATACACCAACAAAACGCACCTTTCTCCTAAACACGTACTAGCCTAAAGTGGATATGACGTCATCATAATATAAGACATCATAGAGCGTTAAACGGGAATGATTTGGAGTGCCAGTGCAATCAGTGTAAAATTGGGCTCGCTGTTGCATGACATTTCTTTAGTCTACCATCGGATTTTCCAACACAAGGCCCTGGGACATGTGATTTTGTGAGAGCCCTAACAAGTATGTCTGTGAATTTCTCATTTGCGATTATAAATATTTAATAGCCGAAATCTTGCCAGCCGTGAAAAAACTTTACATACGAGGAAAATTAGACAAAGTTTACAACTCGATAGGCCCTTGTATATTGGACTAACAAACTTTCTGAAATTTATACACCTTTGGTGCTTTGGCTATGCAGAATAGCATACATGGGTATGAGAAACATTAATGTTATTAACGTTATAATCATGGCACAGAATCCCCTCTCTGGTGCTGACGTGCCATCGAGGAACAACCGAGTCACTATATCATGTGTCGATGACTTGGTGCATAGGCCGCTCAACAAACTGAAGCTGCTTGGTTCATTCAGCACGGCAGAGATGCACTGCTGGGTTGCATCTTGTCTGCCTGAGGTACCTGACCGCACTCCTGCTGGTGATGTAATCACTTTCAGCTTTGTTTCCACATTTCTCGGCACTGTCTTGGAATGCACGTATCGGTTTGTGTCACTCTTTCTCTCTGTAATTTATACAGATTGACAGATAGATCTTTCAATGTACACATAACAGACTTATGTGCACAATGCACATACTGTTCACTATATGTGACACTGACAGTAGAACACTGCCGGTTTTTATTAAAAGTGTGGTTTATGTGTTAGAGTGGTTAGTTATGGATAATGCTTTATATTAGATATTGTTGTGCACCTGTGAAGTCGCATAAATTCTATTTTCGTTTATGCATTAATTGTAATGAATGTTTGCGGTGCACAGGCGAGGTGAAGCACAGTTCCGTTCTGACAACATATCCACGATATCCATTTTGAAAGATGCATTGACCAAAGAAGCTACCAAGAAAAGCATCCGGCTCGAAGTTACTTGTGGTGCGTATGAACAAAGATGTACTGTAGTTACTGTTTGTGATGTCCCTACTTAGACCTTGTGCATGTGTTAGTGCTGTGACTTGTTCTATGTACACCGTGTCTCAAAAAAAAACATCATTGACATTTTCGACTGTAACTTGAAAACTACTTATCAGATTTTGATAATTTTTGGTAGGAATATTTTTGATACAACTTGCCATCAAATGATTATTTAGTTTCCCACCTCACCTAACGTTTGTTTCTGCACTACCTGAGGAAAACACAACGAGCAAAATATCACTTTTTTATCAAATGCGATATGATTGCTTAATTAACATAATGCATAAAAACACATTTTGTTCATATTTTTGGCACTTTGCCCAACATTTCACCCAGTTGTCCATTTTCCAACTGCCTGCAGAAAAGTTGCTCGAAGTGTTGGTCCACTATGCGAACACAGGCAAGGAGACATTTTCTCCATTCATTCACAGCAGTATCGATAATGTTCTGCTCCTAACCAATCCAGGCTGTACCAGTTGCTTCTTGACTTCACAAACATTTCTAAACTTCATCTGGTAGACACAATGCTGCACGACAGTCAAATCTTGTAACAGACCGGCTGTTTGGGCCCACAGATTAGAATAGATGGAATTTATTGATGTTTTGTCATTCATTTTAACACGTATTATGATTGGTCTGATTTGCTCAGGTAGTGCAAAAGCAGATGTTGGGTGAGGTGGAAACTAAAAGACTTATTTAATAGCCAGTTGTGTCAGAAATATTTCTGCCAAAAATTATTAAAATCTGCTAATCTTTCTTGAAGTTACAATCGATAACGTTGGGGATGTTTTTTCAGGTTTTCTGTTTATTTCAACACATATTTTGCTTGATCTTCTTTCCCTAGTCAGTGCAGTCATACATTGTGTGAGGTGGAAAACTGAATGGTCATTTGATAGCAAGTTGTGTCAGGAATATTCATATAGAAAATTATCAAAATCTGGTAACTGGTTTTCAGGTTACAGTCAAAATTGTTTGGATGTTTTTTTGAGACACAGTGTACTTTGTGGATGGCTTTTTACAGTAACGGGTACTACAATGTGTCTCAAAAAAACATACCCGACATTTTTGACTGTAACTTGAAAGCCAATTATCAGATTTTGATAATTTTTGGTACAAATATTCCTGACAGAACTTGCCATCAAATGACTGTTTAGTTTCCCACCTGACAACAATGTATGCTTCTGCACTACCTACTTAATAGCACTGTTTACTCTGTAAAAATATTAAGAACAGAGTACCAGCTGAGGTTTTTCTGTGATGCCCACAGTAGAGGCAACTGCACAGTACTCCAACGAAACAACAGCATCCTAACGTCAATCACAAAATTTTAAGTTATTGAACATTTACATGAAGATACTGTTGATTAGCAGTATCCTGGTCAAAATTTACAGCAAGTCTTTAAAAACTAACATTGCTTTACTCTGACAAAGGCTTGGAGACATCTTTTTCATTGGTGACGTCACTTTGCAACCGTAGACATTCGTTACAAATGGAAAAGACGTCTTTGGGTCCCTGTTTGAGAAAAGAAACAACAGTTTGCCTATAAATTATGAATGACAGTTTTACAGTCATGACATAAATAATCAACAATTTCTTAGCGTTATAATGTTTAATGAATAGAATTTTGTGACTGATGCTGTAGCTTCATTGAAGTAATACCGTGCAGTTGTCTCGCGTGAGCGCTACATTAAAACCTCAGCCGGTACTCTATTCTTAATATTTTTACAACATAACAAACCTGTTGAATGCTGACTACGTATTTTTTGTACCATAATGTGTTAATATTAAACCAGGATTGTCGGAGTTATTTCAACATGTAGCAAGTGTCCGGCCTTTTTGGGGACACGGTGTAGATGATTGGATTTTTGACATTGTACATGCCTGTGAGTTGTAATGTATGTTGCTGTTTGTAACTGAAGATGTGGAAGACAGTTCAATATTTCACATACTGAAACTCATACATCCGAAGCTTGATTATCAACTGCAGTTAGCCAAGAAGATGGAGCTACTTGAAGCATTAAAAGTATGTAGCTTAATGGTTTTGTGATGATCATTCCACTGTAAAAGGTTAAAAGGTAAAGGTGGTGTTATAGCTCTTAATGGAAGCCCGTTCCAGAGCTACGGAGCGTCACCTGCCGTATGGGATCACATAGTGTTACCTGCCACTTGACACAGGTGAACGTGCCCCAGCTTAACCCCATCCAGATACACTGGCACTCGATTTACCTACCCCAAAGGGATGGAAGGCTGAGTTGACCTAGGTGGCTGGTTGCATATCGAGATGGTTTACCTGCCCGCCGGCAGTCACCCGTCAAAGTACTAACCTGGCCCGGCGTAGAGTAACTTTGTTGATCGGATGAAACGTGTTACCGCTACGCCAATCGTCTAGGCCTATATTTACTACTGTCATTTCTATTATTGCAAGTTTCTGACTATTGTTTAACTGACCATTTTTTTAGTACTTCAGGTTAGGCCAGACCTTAATAATAATAAGTAACCTTTAACAACTGCACCAATCCTGGAAGTCCGGAGGGCCCCGGCCCAGCTCTCTAATATCTGGAAATGTCCTGTAGTGCGTCCAAGGTAGTCAGGAAAGAACCCAGTCCTTTCACTAAACACATATCAGGGAGGGAAAAGCAGAAAAATGCCCAAAATTTTCTCTTTTTACTTGAAGCATTTGGTAAGGCTGAAATGCACCAAATATATTTTCCGGTGGGGCTTGTCTCCAATCCCAATGTGGGGCTTACAATGCACTCTTGGACCTCAAGAGTCCATAATTGGTTAGTGAAAGTATGCCCCTCCTCCACATCATTTGATGCCTGCAGTGCAGTGCTTTGCCTCTACCTTCAAGCACCCCAATATTGACAATGGATTTACGCCACTGTCTTTGATAATTATCGCAGCAGCTGTTGTTTGACTAAAATTTCTCCATTGTTACTATGATTAATGATGAAAAATTTGTATCTCCACACATAAGAGCTTTTCTCTTGAAAATATGTCATATGGCTAATATGCAGATTTATTCATTACAAATGTCTGCTCAGGTGTTATAATGGAAGGGATCCTGACTGCCTAAATTGCTCCACTATATCAAGTGGGGAATGCAAACCCGGCGGGTATTTTTCAAACCCGGGTTTACGGGTTTGATGGGTTTGGAGGTCGGGTAAAGGTAAAAGTAAAGGTAAAGGTCGTCAATTTGTATAGCGCATCATCACGAACATGTGCACGCCTCTAATGCGCTTTCGTCACTAATCAGAGCCGCCTGCTGCACGGCCACCGTGTGCAGCCTGCAGACACAGGCTGGCGCAGCAGCCGGCTAGGCAACCCTAGTCAGCTGTACCAAGGTCCCCACCTTCCGTAACCCATGTAAATGAGTTACTACTCATTTTACCGTCCCGCAGAGGGTAGAAGGCTGAGTCGACCTAGCTGGCAAGCTTCGCACCGAGATGGTTTACCTGCCCGCAGGCAGTCACCCATCACAGTACTAACCGGGCCTGGCATAGAGTAACTTCGTTTCAGCCGAAACGCGTTACCAACTACGCCACACCAACAGCAACCAGGGTACCCGGCAGGCGGCCGGTAGTTACTGTTGTGTAAGCCTACAATTAATGGACATGTCAGAGATAGATTCGCAAGTCAGGAGCCATAGACTAGACTGTAATTGAAAAAGCATTTAGATGTATGGAAGCGAGTTAAAACAATACGAGCTCTATAAGCTTATTGCCATTGCTGCCCGCTATAGTAGAGTTATAGACTCCATGAGACTATGAGCAAATGAACTACTGCATAGGACAAATAGGTTGAAACTTTGCAAAAAATTAGATAGGCCTATGGCCAGTTTTCCGTTGAAAAGCGAACATTTTTCCTACCCTCTCCATTCAACTCCAAATTTGAAACAGTTTCCTTTGCACTGTGTCGTCCAAATTTTGCATGCATAGGTTACTTTTGACCGATCTAATTACTCGTGCAAAAAGATTTTCTCTATCTATCGGTTAGCCTCTATAGGTCTACATCCGTTATAAACAGACGACAGACCGGCAGATGACAACTCGTACCAAAGGGCCAGCCAGGCTTTCAAGTTCAACTTAACATTTGCCTCAAAAAATACATGTAAAATTTGTCGTCAGCAATTCTATACTGTTTATGTCTACTGATTGACACCCAAAATTAAACCCGTAAACCCGGGTTTTTGCACATTCTCAAACCCGTGTTTGTGGGTTTGAAAACGGCCGGGTTTACGGGTACCCAGGTTGCATTCCCTAATATCAAGTCTCACATCATCTATAGACACATAAAGCTAACTACGTCAATGAAGTTCCTTTTATTATTTTCACATTATCTGTCAAATTTGCTGAGGCTGACGAGATGGTTTTGTTAGTCACCTGATGGCTCGTACTGTTATCTGTTAGGATCTGGAAATGCATGAAAATGGGTTGGATTGTTTATCATCCGAGAACAAGGAGATATTGCAGAATGCCGAGCAGTTGAAGGCAGAATTCAAGAAGCATCCATGCCACCTTGAACGACTTCATGGTCATTGCATGTTTGTTGTTGACAAGTGTCCAGTTTTAACAGTGTAGGAGCAAATTGTTTGGTTTTGATCATTTTTTTCATCAGTGAGTTGTGCTGTGTTTTGTTTTCTGTATTTGTTTATTATTAATTTACTCATATTTGACTATCTGGTAATTTTCTAGGAAAAGTTCTTATATCTTTATGAAAATTTTCAGCTTCCACAAATGAATGGCATTGTTATATTTTGACACCACAGTAGTATAGTTTTTTTATGGAGAGCATTGTGGGACCTGGTCTAACATGTAAACACAGGCTGGTTAGCAGGAAATTGAGAACAGTAGCACCAGAGAATGCCAAAACAGCATTTTTTCAGTACATGTGACTGTCATTGCATGTTGTAGGCATGATAACGGATCTGTACATTGACAGCTTCAAGTTCCGAGGCCGAAACGTAAAGGGCAAGATACAGCAGCTCATGTCCGTTCTTGAGAACTATACGTTAAAAGCTCTGCAGGACTTTTTCAGCTCATCAGCCATGTGACAGTGATGCAGCTAGGCTATCAGTGATGTGGAATTTTTGGCACTGCAGCTGAAGTTTTCAGTATCTCATATCTCTTGTGATGTATCAGCCCATCACTTACACACAGTTTCAGTGTCTGCAATGCTAGTCTGCTGCTGACACTTTACCACTGCGTAGTAAACGTGCATTAATGGTCCATCTTGCGTGTATCATTACTTACATTGTTGTTACTACGAACTCACCCCCAGTTCATATTTCGGCAGCGTTGTTTTGCTGTAAGCACCCGTGACACTGGCCAGCCTTTGCAGCTTGGCATGGTCCATCCATCCATTATGCCTGTGCACACTGCAAGCTGTGTAATGGAATGAGATACTATTTAGCAGTGGTCTAAGGAATGTAAGAGTTAGACAGGGTACCCAACACCATGGAATGGCGGGATATAGTGGTTCGATTCCAAGGGGTCTATTTTGTTGCTGCAAATTGTTGTAAATTTGCATCTAGTCATATAGTGTACCCTGTGTCCCAAACTGAGTTTTTGGTTTAGATTTGACGTAAAGATGTAGGTGTTTTTAAAACTCATGTTACTGTGCAGTAATATTTTACTTGTCGTACAGTTTAATTAGCTCAGAACACGGTGCACTGCATAAAATGTTTTGAACTGTAGTTTGTAAATTGTCATGTGTCGACATTGATTAAGCACGGAACTTAAGTATTAGTAAACTTAAGTATTAGTAAAATTTAATGCAATTAGTGTTTGTATTAACAAGAACAACCCTCATATCTTTTTGTCTTATTCCTCCTGCAGTTCTGAAGTCTTGTAGACTTGAGGGAGGTTAAATGGGGTGATCATCCCCACGCTCACAACATCAGTTCGGCATATGGCAAAGTTATAACATCCAAAATGTCTTAGATGGTGACAGGGAAACAGCGACATGTAGCACGGTATTTATTAAGACATCAACAGCCGACAAAGAATTCTACAATCAGCATGTGACAACACAATGACACTGGTAAACTACAGCAGCTCAATACACTCGCCCGGAACACGGATAACCAGAATTCACACAGGCAATGTGAGCCAATGTTTGCTAAATGTAAGAATTTATCTAAAAATGTAACAACCACAACAGATTTCAACCTGTCGCATTAATAATAAACAGTCACTACAGACCCAATGTGAAACACCTTGACAACTAATACCTGAAAACATCATTGTGACTACTATGTACAGAATGAGTGAGTGAGTGAGTGAGTAGGGTTTAACGTTCCACCTGACACAGTATAGGTCATTTCGGGGACGGTCTCTTCAGGCAGAATGCACACAAACACAATAATGGAACGGTAAGTTTCGACTTTACAGTAAACAGAAATTTGAACCTTTACAGAAACACAAAATACAGAATAATATAAACATGCTCTAATGCTAGATACAAGACATATTTCATGTTTATTGAAAAATGGTCCATGACAGTCCCCTAATAGAGAAATGTGTGCCCCATAACCACAGAAATGAGTAATTTAGTGAAATCATTGTCAATGGTCAACAAAACAGCAAATTAACTGCCATGTGGAAGCTGCTTGCAGCTACTGCTATAGGTCTGAGTCAAGTTCAAGTACAACATCCAACTCCTGTGACTAGTACTTGTGTTGTCAGTCAACGATGCTATGGCCAACTGTTACGAATTCAAACACCATGCTACTGCACTACAGCGGATTGCCATCAACAGCAGCTTCGTGGCTGGAAGGTAATCCTCTAGCTTGTCAGAAAATGTGCTTCCAAAAATACAATATTTCGGGCTAGGAATCTGACATTTTCGGAGAAATTTAGGGAGAAATTGAAATTCTGATCATCCATATCTTCATATCCTCTGTGTTGGAATCTTACTGCTGTTTGTCAGATAATTCCAGCTTCTTGTTCCCCGAAACTCTTAACCCACGATGCTGCTGACCACCAATAAACAACTATTAACAATGTACACATCAATGTCTCACGATAGCAATAAACACTAAATAATCTGTTTCTTATATTATGAAGTACACTAATCTGTGACAGCAGAGGAAATACATACGGTAACATGATTTCAGTTTACAGTACTACGTGAAAACCACTGTATAATACACATTTCTGTATGTACAATAAGCAATGGTTGGACCTTTGGTGCTTGCAGAATAGCATACATGGGTATTCAGCTCATAATAATGCAGCATTTTCCAAATGACATCATTTGAGGTCAGATAACTGAAAATGTAAATTAACAGTTACAACAGTACCCATCAGGCGACAACAGCGGTGGATGATATACTGGGAATCAGTCATAACACAAGCTAAGGTGTACCATCTCTCTCACAGGCCTCTCGCCATATGCATTTTTTCAGGAGACCAAAAACCCTCAAAATTCAGGACATTCATAAGGACAAAGTGTTAGAAATGTACAAAATTGATATTTCTGGAGACATGACAACTTCAAGGCTCACATTGAAGGACTGCCAATCCCCAGGGCATGTAACAAGTCACATCAGGACAAGATTTAAACAACAGGACAAGTGAGAGGCCTGCACTTAGAATGAAGAATTGTTGCAAAGTGAACGTAACAGAACATTACGCGGGAATGTTTACAGTGCAACATCAAAGTAAACGCTGAGCAACACATTACGGCATCATTAAACAACACCACAGCATAGTACATATACACAACCACAGCCAATGACACCATCGTGCTGCTTAATTTCCACTATGTCAGCACGACCACGACGAATGTGTTAGCAGTATTGATCACCAATACACAACAACGGCCAGCAATTCAGCGTGGACACTGGTACTTGTATCAGCCACAATGTACGCCATGCATGAGACAGAAGCCTATTAGATAACAAAGAAATACACAATCTTGAGTGCTGTAAATTGCCTGTAACTGTCTAAAGCCCAAATTCCATTATGCCGACACAAATCATGTCACCGACTTTCACGGTTTGTGTCGGGGACTTTCGTGACTTGTGTCTGCGGGACTTTGTCGCCGACTTTCCCCGTGCATTGCAATGGGCTAAATTCCATTAGAGTAACACAAATGGGTTTGTCGCAGATTTTGTCGCAAACATCTTGACACGTCGAGATGGTTTGTGTCCGCAACTTTCGTGATTTGTGTCAGCAACTTTCACCAAAACTTCATGGTTTCATGATTTGTCACCGTTTGTGTCCGTGACTTTCTTGATTTGTGTGCACGACTTTCCCCGCAGGGAAGTTTTGGTGAAAGTCGGCGTAATGGAATTTGGGCTAAAATGGCCAGACAAAATGGTATATACAAGAATTACACGGGTCTGCAACATGATTCGTGTTAACATTATTTGATCAGTGTTGTCAAACAAATTACATCAACATATAAGACATAATTAAGCAAGCATGCCTGAAATGGCAACAGCAGCATAATGGCATTCATTAAGTTATTTTATTACCATATTACTTATTGTTGTTATATTAATATAGCAGTAAAAAGAGTAATGATACAATGAAGTTTTTTTATCTAGACTGTGTAAACACGATCAACAAAGAAACATCAAAGTCTACCTAACCAGTTTCAACACGCAAACAAGAACTGGTGACACATCTAATGAGTGTTGCGATGCACGTCTACCACGCACGATCATGCTGCTTTTGTCGACAGGATTAGAGCAACTATCAGGCCATACAACCCGAGCACCTCAGCAAAGATCAGGATCAGAATCATGCCCACGAAGAGTCGCGGCTGCTGTGCGGTACCCCTCACTCCTGCGTCTCCGACTACACCAATGGCAAAGCCAGCAGCCAAGCCCGACAGACCAACACTCAGTCCAGCCCCCATATGCATGAAAGCCCTGCACAACAACAGCAGCTTGTCAAAAACTTCACACAGATGGATAACACAAGAAAACAGATTTAGCATTGCTGGACACCCCAACCAGAAAGCATCTAACAACTCTAGGAAAATATGTCAGCCAGTGCTGACATGGCTGTCAACCTTCGACCTTTCTGAGCTGAGAACTGGCCCAGCGATTACTCCAGCCCTAGGGAAGTTCATGCCAATTTTGGCTTCACTGTGCCTTTTCGTTTTCCACTTAGGAGCACATATGGGATAAATGGACAGATTGATGGGAAAAACCAGAGAAAGCAAGTTTTGTGGATAAAAAATTATGTCCTGAGTAAAATTAAAATAGAGCTTCAACAAAGTTTCACGACAAATGCTATGCAGAACAATGCCTCAGTGGTCACATTGGTGTAAAACATTCATAACCCACGTTGTCAGCAAATGCAGTGGTTAAGTAGTTTTCTTTCCGGCATAGATTCAACATGTTCATTAATTAATAGTGCACATGCACACACACACACCAACAACAGTCAGCTGCGAAATTTAAAAAATTCTGTCTCTAAGTGTTAAGACACTAATTTTATCAAACCTCCATAAATGCTTACAACTAGAAATGTACAGGGTGGGCCAAAAAATGGCACCATTTATTGTACGCCTCATAACTTCACCAAATATTAAGTGATTTTTAAAATTCTTTCACTGTGGGAATCAGGAGACCACTTGTAATGAAACTGTCACTATAGATCCCACCACACCTCAAGTGTGTTGCTACACTACCTCGTGAGATGTCAGATGACGCACTCAAGCCGGCGATGCCACTGACCAGTTGCGTGATCAACGTTGATCGAGCCTGGCATGCGGCCACAAAACAACCCCGACTTAAATTTGGTCCATTATGTGGTTTGGGATATTCTTCAACAGATGGCCTATCAGTGTTGACAATTCACGTCAGTCAACCAGCTGAAGCAGATGATTGCCACTGAGTGGGGCAAACTGCCACAGCGTTTGGCTGATTGCACCATTGGTCAGTGGCGTCGCTGGCTTGAGTGCATCGTCCAGCAGCACTGCCGACACATTGAACATTTGATGTGAAAACTGTGAGATGTGATTTTTAGACAATAACTGTTTCTGTTTTTAATTTCTTAAAATGTGTTGTTACGAAAGTAGTCTTGTTTTTAATTGTTATTCTTAAGACACTGACACTTCAGAAGGTAGTGTAGTAACACACTTTGGGGGTGGTGGGATCTATAGTTACAGTATTGCAAATTGTCTCCTGATTCTCACAGTGAACAAATTTTGGAAATCAGTTGACATTTGGTGAAGTTATGAGATGTACAAAAATGGTGCCATTTTTTGGCCCAAACCTGTATGACTAGTCGGTTCTGATCACTTCATTTATTAGTTTGCATGCGATGCTATAGCTTAACTTACCTAAATAGAGAATATCCACTTGAGGCTGCAACAATGTTACCAGCAATCAGAGCTGCTACGACGAGGCCGTAGATGGCAATAATACCAGCCATGACAACAGGAATGATTGACTTCATAATCAGCTCTGGTCGCATTACAGCCATTGCTGCAATTCCAGTTCCAGACTTGGCAGTGCCGTACGCTGCACCAAGTGCTACAAACACATACATCACAATTCAAAATTATTGATACTAAAGCTTCATACTTCTAACTGTCTGGATTATAGAATTCCAGGTGAAATTACTGCAATAGCTCTACCCAATTCCATGCCATGATATGTGGTACATCAGTCAATCCAGGAACCTGTGCAAATGCCGCTAGGCAAAACCACTGCGGACGATGGTAAAAGGCGGATGTGCGGATGTGGCAACGGGTAAAACACGGATCTCGATGTGGAGAACATCTGCATTTTACCCATCGTACTCAGCCATGCCTCTGGACCAATAAGCGGTGTATAACCGTGTATTAATTTGGGGCCTTTGGGCGCCGGACGTTTGGGCACCATGCTTTGTGACTGGCACGTTATTAAAATTACTAGACTTTGCATAGAGTTCGAGTTAAAATCATAAGTTGGCAAAATAAAAAAGTTGGCAAATCTGGGTTTACAATAGTAACTTCTTGCTGCACTTAGTAGTCATCGTTGTCGTGATCCGTTGTCGCTTGTCATCATGTGACGTCACTCATCGTGCACTGTCGCGCATCGTCGTATGTCGTCATTGTCATACGTCGTCGTCCTGCGTTGTCGTCATATATTATCTGTGCATTTTGTCACACGTTACGTCAATGTTGGATTTCGTCATGTATTATTGCACGTCATCGTCGTATGTTGCCATTGTGCATTGTCATCGTCAAGTGACAAAGCAGACCATTGTTTTCTGAGTAAATGCGTAGAGGAATTCGAAATCAGGAATCAAGCTACTGTCTAGGGACTCTAGGCCTATGCAGAGTGTGAACTGTGAATAAATTCACAGCGGCAGAGTTAAACGACTGCCACCTATGAAGAGTCCACTGAGCAGTTAATTATGGAGTGAATGATTGAAAAACTCAACAACTTTCATAACTGGTAATGTACGTGACAACTGTTATCCGCACATCCGTCTTTTACCCACACATCTGCAGATTTTATCCGCCTTTTTTACCCGTTGCCACATCCGCTTATTACCCATAGCCAGCCACTGCAGGTCGCCTTTCACAAACTTATTACAATACACATATTGCATTGCTTCTTGCCAGTGACTCAACCAGCAACATAATGATGGCTAGATTCACTGCTTCAGTTAAGGGTAATCATAATGACACAAAATTATATTTCTTTGTAATGTCGTGTCTCTGTGTATAAACTATAAATGCTTCTTGTGACATCCATGTCGACAACATTTCACTACTAAAATCTTTAAAATTTCTTCTTTTTAAGATAGGAAGTATACAATCATGGTAACTGGAACTTTCGTTCCCACGTACTTTTGCTCCTGGGAGCGAAAGTTCCATATATGGAACTTTGTTCCCTGGTACTTTCATTCCCTGGAACTCTCGTTCCCAGGAACTTTCGCTCCCCTGAGCGAAAATGAGGTGGAACTTTCACTCCTCACTCAGAGTTAACATTATAGGCCTAGACACTTAATAGAAGCAGATGAAATCAAAGGACGTTAGCATGCGGTGTAAATGCTCAACGTCCAAAACAAGAAAGCCCAGCTGTCGCTAGGGAACGTGCTACAGCTAGCCTATAGAGGTTTTCCGAAAGATTAAAAATGGGTTTAAGGTTTAGGGAAGAGACTAGAATTTAAAATAATGGTAAGAAGTTGACAAAAAATATAATTTAAGGAAGAATTTATAAACAAATATAATTTGAGGAAGAATTTGGGTAACTTAATAAATTTAAGATAAATTCTTAAAATAATTTGCTAGATCCTGCCATTTTTTACTACAGTGAAGCTGTACAAAGATATGAACAAGCTATAACCCCTTAATACCATTAGTTCATCAATTAAATAATCACAAGCTAATAGCTTAGAATGAGCTGTTGCTGATGACAATAGAAATGAATGAGAGAATAAATAAATAAACAAGATTGCAGGTCATAGATAGACTAGGCCTATAAAACACATGCGATGGCTAAGACGCGCTAAAAGCAGTAGCTGCTTTTGAGCGTAAAATGTCCGTCGACCATCCCATAGCAGCAATCGGTTGGTCCGTGGTCGGTGCGCTGAGATGAACAGAGGACAGACAGCTTAGATGACTGTCGCGCTCTACGCATGTCGTGATGGTTATTGCGACTTATCGTGTAGCCACAATACTGCACAATTGGCACACAATAGTGCATTCAAGGTCATCCAAGGTCAGTGATTTAAATGTCATTTGAAAGCCAGTATTTGACTTCCTATTGGTGATCAATAGCAAACTAGGCCCTATCTTGCACCGTTTAGCCAACTTCAAATAGCAGGCCATATCATCAGGATCAGCTGGACGACCAGCCAACCACACCATGTCATGGACCCATCGTGGTAGTGGCAGATGACGAGGTCGTCCAACAAAGACTTGGCGGTCTACATTTAAAGAAGACCTGGTGAACCGAGGAGTCAATTGGAACAGCATGCGGGCTGTGGCTACAAACAGAAGCAGATGGCGAACTCTTGCTGCCCATTGTCCTGTCAAGGACTAGAGGATCTAAGTGCTAAGTAAGTAAGTAAGCCACAATACACCCGTTACAGAGGACGACAGACGATGACAGACGACAACATTGTAAGACGCCTACAGCATTGCTGTCATCTGGCGCTCTTTGATTCAAGCGGGCATTCCCAAAATGAAGGAACCATAGGGCTGGTCCGTGACGACAGCAAGTGGTCTGACATTGCTGCCATGGAACTCCGGGCGCAGCGCCACTTGCAACGTCACAGTGGTCAACACTCTGGGAAATGCTTATATGCTTATCAGCAGCAGAGTGTCATCACCAGTGCCAGTGCCGCTGAGACTGCATCTGTCAGAAAAAGCAACAACTACAGCCCACTCAGCGGCACCCATGACTTTTTTTCCAGTGGCACTGGAGACACAAGTTTGGATCCATGAGTGTCAGCACTCAGGAGTTCTTGTCACAAATTGGAAAGCGTCTGACCGAGATGACGACGGAAACCCGTGAAATGACATTCTTATTCCAGCGCTTGTCGGTCACCATCCAACGCTTCAACATGGCATGCCTAGCTGATATGTTTGCAATTTCCGAGCCCGCATCGTAACCATTCCAGACATAATTTCTGTAGTTCAATATTTCAGCCCTCGGGAACTGAGTACTGGGGCTATAATAAATAAATAAATAAATAAATGTTTCCTTAACAAGCCAGGACGTAAGGTAAATCCCCACATTATCGCACATACGTCCCGTGTCAAAAGAGCAACAATCGACGACCAGAATTGGCACACAGCTGAGCCAAAGTCAAGAGATAGGACGGAACGGCAACGTCTGTTGATCTTGCTGAGTTTAATTAATGACTGGCTTAGCACCAAGCACGCGCCAGTCAATGCTTTCCGTCTATCCAATTCGGTCGGTTGGTCATTCCGAGCAAGCATTCCGATTGCCGTGTCGGTGGAGCTATAAATAGAGCAGACACACAGACAGACAGACATACGCTTTAGATTTGCTCAGTTTAAAACAGCTGTATCAGCGACAGATCAATAATTCGTGTTGGAGAGCGAAATCACGTTACGTTGGTCATGGGAGTGAAAGTTCCATATGTCAAACTTTCGTTTACGGGAGCAAAAGTACGTGGGAACGCAAGTTCCATAATTCTACAATCATCATGGTCATGTGATAAAATTAAGTACTGAGTATTTTCGTCGTGAATATAACAATGAACACAAAACACACAATGACTGGCTTAGCACCAAGCACGCGTTATTAATACTTAAAGTTATTAATAAAGAGTAATAATAATTACGAAAAATTACTAATGTGGCTAGTAAGGCTTTAATACCATAGCCAATTACGACAACTTCAAATCGAGTTTTGTCTAACGCAAGCAACATATAGCGTAAACAACTAAAGCGTAAAACAGTACACTGAACATACCGCTAAAAACCATTGCAGAGGCGGCTCCCATTGCGCCGAAAAACGGCGAATAGGCCGGGTTTTGGGAATCGGCCATGTCGACTTCCTTAGTATGATGGGACTAAACGAAAGAAGCGCTTCTATCTCCTTGTAACTTCAGTACGGACCGCAACGATCTTCTGGCGGCGTAAAACTGACTAATTTGTTGAATTATACCAGTGTATCGTATTGTTACACTAAATCTGGCCGCTGACGATTACTAAATGACCAACGTATTGAACGTAAATACAGGAATCACTGACCACCGGCTCACGGCTAAATTGATTAGATGCACGGTCACGTGCTGATACGCCTCTTGCCTGATAGAACGCTGTTCACGATTGGTCGATCTACGGCACTGCATGTCATTGTAGCCAATAGGTGACGCTGTAACAACCGCAATCCAGCTGCTGGTTTTGGGTACAAGTCTTGGACATTTTAGGCTCTATTTGCTCTAATGAACATGTAAATGCAGATTGTAGCGTAGAAGAAATTGTAGACCATAAAATAGCACACGACTTCAAAGTCTTCACAATAAAATAGTAACATTTCTGCATATTAACTCAATATAATTAAAAAGTAAATACATTATTGTAATAACAGACTACAATGACGTCACTCCTATACGTCATTACCAGACATTTCATCAAATAAGTAAGTAAGTAAAACAGTAATAATGTTCACACACTGTAGTGACTGTACAGTTTTCTGGTGCTCTGCGCGGTTATTGGCGCTGTAGGCCTATAATTTGTAAAAAAAAAAATCTGTACCGGTAGCCTAATTAAGTATGATGTCACGTCATTTATTCAACAGAAACGATGTGACAATATATCTAGTGATTGCAATTCCGGGATTGAATTCTCAATCCCGGGATCCGATATCGAGATTGAGAAATTTTAATCCCGGGATCTGGATTAGGCTTACACAATGGTCGCTGTTTTGGTATCCATATAGTAGACTTATTTTATGCATGAGAATGTAGTAGGCCGATCGATCGTATGGAAGGTATTGCGAGTGTAGGGAGCGACTGTGAGTCTGTGTCTGTAAAAACACAAATTACAGTGCACAGAAAAAGGAGTAGGACTCTGACGCGCATCAAATATTTTATTTATTAGACGACTAAGCCTATGGAATTGTTGTTTGTGCCATTTAACTCTCGAAAAAGTACAATTTTAACAAATTTTTGTAATCACAGAATCCCAGGATTGGGACGCCCTAATCCCAGGATTCGGGATTGGCGAAAACAGCCGGGATCCCATTCTTCCTGCAGGCACAATTCTGCGTCTTGTGTCCCGCCTTTTTTGTAAGTTTGTACACTATAATATAAAAAAACTTTTAAAATCTAGAAACGTTTCAAGGCCTATTTAAAAACAAGAAATTTGAGCTAATGCTCACGGGACGCGCGAAAGCCTATAGCAGTTCCTGCCCGCAGGCAGTCACCCATCGCAGTACTAACCGGGCCTGGCGTAGAGTAACTTCGTT
>Ga0056128_1001360_pt1 | contig 27009 bp, 14 predicted proteins | sample WorMetLIZISLAND2_FD_71113 | JGI IMG/M metagenome (GOLD analysis project Ga0056128, IMG submission 71113) | Marine gutless worms symbiont microbial communities from Max Planck institute for Marine Microbiology, Germany - Olavius geniculatus... ... | reverse complement strand
AGTCCACGGTCAGATTGCTATACCAGCACCAGTCTACCTCACTCCAAACACGCAGAGCACAAGAGGACATGGTAGCAGGTTTTGCATTCCAGCTGGGTGTGTTGATGCCTTTAGACACAGTTTCTTTCCAGTTACCATCCGGATATGGAATAACCTGCCTTCTGATGTCGTCATGTCTCCTTCCCTCAAGGTCTTCAAGTCCCAACTGGCAGGTGCCATGGTGATGCAGAGGACAGATTAGATCCATCCCGTTTTTATCAGCCGCACATCTTGCATGCTTTTATCTGTTCTGTCTGGAGTTCAACAGTTGTTCCCGGCACTTCATGCACCTCTGCCATGCACGACATTACTGGCAAGAGGATATGTGCATTATTGGAAAAGAAAGAAGAAAGATCTTATATTTGAAATAACAACAAAATACGTCAAAAAATATGACAGCCAGCAGACCTTGAATGATGTCTGTTCCTATAGCAACGGTCTCTGCAATTCCTTGAACAATGTACTGTGACAGCGGAAATGTTGGATGATTGTCATTCATATCAACCAAATTCACTATCAACTGTAAACGAACAAACCAGCAACTGTCAGTATTTACTCACAAAAATGCACCTTACCTTAATTGAAAAACAGCACTGGAACAGTATACATATACAAATGCCGAAGCTACAACACAGCACTGCATTGTGTCGCAGCAGCAACTGGTTTAATCAAAATATTAAAAATGGCTATTCAATAATAATAATAATAAACAAATTTGTACAGCACCTGACTTCAGAGACACTCGATGGAGAGTTACAGTGGTGCTATAAAATTAGAACTAGGCCTAAATGTTTGACTGAAAAGAAATGTTGTTAAAAACTACGCTTTAACAGAGCAATGTGTACGAAAACCTATTCAGACAAAAATGGTAATTAAAGATGTTTTCAAACGGTGTACAAAAGTTAACTGAGTTCGGCTAGAACAGGAAAAGATACAGACGTTCACAGTGCTGGTTCTGGCTGGACGGCCATTCTCGATGACTTTGACTTTCAAGTGATACTGCTGCGGGTCCTTCTCATAGTCCAGTATTCTGAGCAGGTCTACCACTCCCGAGCTGTGATCAATCGCGAACTCATTGGACTGTGAACCAGACTCTGTTGTCAGCTCGTAGGTCAGTGGATAGCCTTGGTGAGACAACGCCTTAATCTCAATCACGCTATTACATACACATGTACATCGATACTACAAATGTCTGTACTAAAGTGCCTAAATACATGCTCTAAACTTAGTGAAATAGTTCTGTTGCGTAAATCAAAATCATCACAAGGCTAACACACTGTCTTCATGTCATTTCATTAATTTTACATCAGCTTTAATTGCACTTTCTTGCTCATCTTTCTGTACATAAAAAAACTTGAAAAAACTGCACAAAAGTTAATGCAAAACAGCATGGCAAATGGACAATGCATGTATGTGAAATATACCGCTAATACTGGTATAATAAACCATTTCCTCATATTATAATATATAACAGTTTGCCAGTACAGTAACAAATCGCTTTAAAAATCAGCTATAATTCGCAAACTGCAGCCTGAAACACCAGCAAATTTCAACTGATAGTGAGTTTCATGCTTGCAGTAATTCTTTTAATTTTGAGAAAACTGCTTCCTGAAAACTGAGACTACATCAACTGTTGTGAAAATAACTGGCACAAAAATTTGATTAAATTCGTTCAAACAAACAAAACTATACCAGAGCGTCTGGAATGTGTAAAACGTACTTGTATCGTTCAGTGGCACTTTCCGGCACGTTGGCGACATACTGGGTCTCAAAGAACTGCGGGTCACGTTCACCGACCAGGATCTTGAGCGAATGCGTGGCAGACTTCTGCAGTGTTTCAGCGCTGACGTCCTGAGCTGACACCCCAAGCTCATACTCCATGTTGTGCAGCGTCTGCACGCCTTTTGTACGCACGATTCCACTCTCCGAATCAACCTCGAATCGATCGTCGCCACCTGCAGCCAGATTACCAAATATCCTGATAAACCTAAAAGCATAACGTAAAAAGCAACTACTATACTCTCTGGTCAGTAGCTATAGCCGGTAGAGCTGATCCCTGCACGCAGTGCTATGCTAAGAAAGAATTCTATCCAATCAGTCCTTAGTAATGGTAAGTCAGCTAGAAAACAGTCGGTCCAGTGCCAACATATTTGTGCGGTAATCCACCTGTGTGAGCTCAGAATCAACCCATCGGTTACTTCTGACCTGTGGAACGTTCACACCGATTTTGTTTTTCTGCACCTGTTGGTTTGTCAGTTAATACAAGATGGAGAGACGAACAGACGGACAAGTAAGACCTGAAGTGCAGCCTACAGGAAGCCACAAAACAAAGAAAAGACTTAAAGACGGTCCGACGAAACACAGCACCGGACCACACCGGACGGACCCAAACCGGACGGTTAGGGTTAGGTTTATGGTTAGGATTAGAGTTAGAGTTAACCGCACTGCACCGAACGTGGGGTATTTCGTCGGACACCTGAAAGACAACTAAACAAAAAATAGGCCATTTCTGTAACCTTAAAGTCTTTGGACGGTAACGTGCATTGCAGACCCTTGAATACAACAGTAAATAGTGCATGGAATTTCTATAAATTTTAAACAAAAAAAAACTAAACGTTCGCATTGGCGGGACATTTGCGGATTTTCAGACAGACCACCACCAGTGGTTACAAATTCTATTCCTAATCAGCGATAGCTATCAGAAAAAGAGAGGCACAAACCTGAGTCGAGGATGTATCTGACGATGCTGCCATCATCAGCGTCCTGCGCCATGAGCTGGTAGACGCTGGCGCCGGGCGGTGCATTCGCTGAGACTGTCGTCAAAAAAGGTCGAGGCACATTCATAAACTGCGGGATCTCATCGTTCACGTCCGTCAGTCGAATCCGTACCGGCTGCTCCTCGTAGTCTGCAGACAAACGCACACCACCGTCGTTTATTGGTATTGCAGACAGAAGACTGGACTGCGACAATACAGAAACATACACTATACTATACGCAGTAAAAAATGGATAATTTTTCAGTTTGCACAGAATAATGTTGGAAAGTTTCTGAAGACCGCAATCGCTTGACTATTTCCTGTGATTTGAACTGACAGTCGAGATAAGACGCCTCATCAAGAATATTACGAGCGGAAAAAATCGTTGTGTTAATCCCACTCGGCGACCTCTAATGTATCCGCTTGCTTTGGTGATGACCAGTGACCACTGTGGTCCAGGTGCGGGGGGGGAATAACTAAACCTGTGGCAGCAAGCTATAGACAGTATTACCCAGCTAGAGACCGTGGTATTATTGCCGCGGGAATGGGTGTAAATTATGGGGGTAATACCACGGTACTGGGGTCCAAATACACGAGAGTATTATATCACAGTAAAGAGGTCACATTTGCTGCCATGCATTATATTTTTCGTTAAAAAAAGAGGAAAGGCGTTAATAACTTGGGCCTTGCTTTCCTATTCACTGATGATTCCATGTTGTTTTGTACTCCAACATACGCTCCGGACAAACGAAATCTACTGTACTGTACAGTTTTGTGCATTTCTAGATTTTCTTGCTTCGTTTTAGATGACAAACTGCGCACAATGTTCGTCGCGACTGCAAAACGCGTGGTATACTGATCACGATGGTTGGCTAGCAGCTAGAAGCAACCAAGACACAGCAGTGATGGCGTAAGTCAAGCGAACGACAGTGCACCGGACAGCCCAGCAGCGACAAAGACATGACAGACAAAGGGAGGGAGGGAGAGCGCTGGCAGAGTGGTTATTGAAGCGTAAAGCTGGACGGTCACTCGGTCAGTCAGTCTGTCAGTCAGTGGAACAGTCGGACCATCCAGCCAGCTAGGACCACACCCACCCATACACCCAGCACTCTTCATCACACTCACGACGCCACGCCAGGCCGCCGTCCCATTGCCACATCCCCAGTCCGTCTCCAGCGATGCCGAGATGCTAGGGAGATTGTGCCACGACAACCGCTGCACTGAGAAGTGGTGGTAGCTATATGAACCGGCAATGCAGACAGACTTCTTGGTACCGCACTTGGAAGTCCCGAGTTGATAGAAATACGGTTAGGTTCAGTCCAGTTCAGCAATGCTATTAACAGCACACAACCGTGTCCCTGTTTTCACTCTAATACGTGCACACTTGCATTCCTCGTAAATATGATCTGACACGCATACTGTTGGCTTCTGAGTTTGACCACGTCTGGCAAACTTTCTGTCAATATCACGCCGATGTATATTGTATTCGTCGCCAAAAACTGGAGACTGTTGAATAGTAAAGTTACAAGTCGCATCGCGACGACCAACCATAAAGTATCAAGTTGAAGTTCTTGCAAATCAGACGCAATAGAATCATCAGAATCGACTGCAGGCAGCAAACGCCATAGCGTCACACTCAGAACGACAACTGGCGACTGTTTATGAGCACTCGCCGCCGTATGATAACAACGGCGAGAACGATGAACGACTAATAGCAAATTTTCTACTCCACACCCACGTGACAAACCGCTTGCTCCTCCCTGGCATATTGCGGCTACTGGCACGCCGTCTGCAGAATGAACGATACTTGAAATTCCCTCACTCACTCTTCCCGAGACACTTCCCCGGTTACTCGCATCGTGCAAGATAACAGCATAATAACGAAATATAGCAGCAGTAACGCTATAATAATTCAATAATTCAACGCAATGTGAAGCCAGATGCACCATTAAAAATACTATCCAGCTATATGCTTACTAGACACCGAGATCGAACACGAATCAAGACAGAATAAACATTTTCCCCAAGATAAAATGTTCTCTTGAACACTTCCATGCAGGACTTCCATGCAGACGACTGAGTGATCACCGTGAGCATAACGCGCCAGTGACAGAGGAGCGGGTTGCCTAAATGTAAACGAGCGACATCTGAATGCTGAACACGTACTGCAGTCCGTCAGTCGTCTGTTGGCGCGCACTATATATACTGTATACAGTAGAGTGTATATATACATTAATCTGTGCGTCATTTGCCTGCAACGCGTATACATCCTACCACCACATAGCTGGACAGCGCAAAGACGTCACATCCATAAGTATACAACCTAGCCTCGTAGCCGGGGAATGCCTCCCTCCAAAATTTTAGTCTTGTCGGCAAATTTTCTTATTATGGCAAAAATTTGGAGTTCGTTGGCGGCGATAGAAAAATCAGTATTATAGGGCGTCGGGCGAGTCAAAATTCTGGTAAATAACTTTTTGTTAGTAGACCAAAGTCTACAAGAATACCCCACAACCTAGCGAAGTGCCGTGGTTTGCAATGTCGTTTAATGACTGTTGATAACTTGCTCGGTTTTTGGAAATATTTGTCGTCAAAGTCCGAAGTCATCCTATAAATTCGCCGTTTTGTTCCACGTCCCCCTCCCGCAAAATTTAAAGAAAAGGCATACATTTAATACTACTAATGATGGCGGAAATTTGCAGCGGTTTGTCGGAAAACTGCAATTTCTTGCATCTCGCATCGCCGCAACTTCTTTAACGCATGACGCAGCTTGGACGCCGCTTAAAAGACGGCTTCGCGCGCTTTAACGTATAATGTCAGCTGCAGCAGCTGACATCTATGGGACGTCGCCACCACACGCGCACTATTCTTTACCGACCCAGCACGCCTGACCTAGTTCATTCGTCGCAAGGGTGAGACGGGGGAGCACGCAGCATGGGGCACCTAGCCCCTAGACCTCCCCTGTGCAGTGTCGTCGCCCGGGCGTTACCATGACAACGCGCAGCAGTCGCTAAGTGCGACGTAATTGGTGAATTGACGCGCGTCGCAAGATGGCACTCAGCCGCAGTGCCGTCCCACTGTCACAGCCGAGCAATAATGCAATAATGTACGTCGTCAACGCCGCCACAAATGCAATTGAATTGGCGTGCGGTAGGTACCAGTAGGTCGCTCTTGCGTGTGGTCCGCGACCGGGCACGGCACGGCGACTTATCGATCTTGCACTACAAATTACAACGACGAGACGTGTTGTAAAACGTACGTGTCAATTGCCGGACAAACGGCTCGATGCGCTAAAGACCCACAGGCCAAACAGACAGACAGACAGCCGGTCAACCGACGTGCCACCGCTACGCCTATATTACAGCAACAGACAGTCAGCGCGTTCCGTTACGATGCGCACCATAAAGTACCACTTAAATCGACGGCTGCTGCCAGCTTCGTCCACTGCACTGCAGTACCGCACGCGGTAAAAAAGCATAGGCTAAATTAGTGATAGCGAACCAATGACAGCAAGAAATCAGCAAAGGTCCGAAACACAGAAAAACACCGAATGGGACGACCGGTTTCAAAATAATGATATTCGTTCGTTCCGCACCGAAACTCTCGATGAAAAACTGACGGAAATACCAGCTAGTGTAAAGTCAGCAAAACGGACCGGCCATGGTCGGATATCGGTAATTCGATGGTTCAGTGGCGTTTACTCTAAACAGAGATGACGAATCACGGACTAAGCGCTATGAGGCTCCGCTATAGGGCCTGCAACAGCTACCTCTAACCCTAATACTAAGCATTGCACCTAAGTTGATATAACTAAGATTGCACAGTATAATACCGGTACACAGCGGAGATGGTTCGTTTCGTTATTTCATTTAAATTGTTTTATGCTCTGACCGCTATCGCTACTGTCCATTAGCTATAGCAGGCCTCAGCTACAGTATAACGGACCCTATATGTAGCTATAAAGCGGGCCGTTTGGTACGCCGTGCGGCGCTCAACAGTCAGTCGGTAGACGGGCATTGGGCAATGAGTGACGTCAGGTCTGCAACGGTTACAACAGCAGCAGCAGCAGCAGCATGGGCGGCGGCAGTGACGAGGTCCAAGTGCAGGTGGCGTTAAGAAGCCGGAGCTCCACAGGGCGGGCGAGCGGGCCACACGCGGCGTAATATGAGACCACACACGCGCACGCGCACACGCGCCGATCAATAGACCATTTGCCGGCTCGTGCGTCACAAGCAAGCACTGACCGCTTCACGGACCACCCAAGACGACGACGACGACGACGCTATCTGCAACAGCACCAAGACGACCGTCACGTGACCCCCAGGCTCGTCTGACCCCCAATACCCACCCCTTCCTCTCCCCTCCCGCCAACTCGTTAAGCCTCCGCGCATCATTACCGCAGTGCACGCAGCCTCAGCAGTCGCCATCACTCGGCTTGATGATCTACGACGATTCGACGCCACTCTCCGACATAACAGTAAAATAAAGTCCTTCCTCTGCCCCGCATGTCTCATCTCCACCGCTTCCTTAGACCTCAGCCGCAGAAGTGCTCGACGACAGATCAGGGGCTAATGCATCGCGCGGTGTGCCTTTACTCACCAGTTCTCGCTGGTACTCATTGCGCCTATACACGGAGGGATGGCCAGGCTGAGTTGACGTGGCTGGCTGGTTACACACCGAGACGGTTCATCCGTGAGAACGGCCCCAGACAACTAGTGGCAACTATTATACATGATACACAAATTAGGGACTTCGTGAAATCTCTACAGTAAAACTACAAACTTAACAAGCTTACGGTTAGAACCGCAATAAGCTTGGCTTAGCCTATTCGCAGTATATCAGCCACCAATGACCAATCCACACAACACGATCTAAAACTGACGCTAAAATAATAATTAAAAAAAACAACAATGAAACTATTAATCATGCAATTCCATGATGCTAGCAGGTACTATTTACTGAAGCTTGCGTGCTTCTTATGTGTTTATGTCTAATTCTGTCATATACACAGTCATCTCTGTCTGTCATGTTTCAGTCGTGAATGAAGTGAGTGAATATGTCACAGCACAGCAGTTCCGAGCAACGCTGACCATCTAAAGGTTGAAATTTAAAGTGACGGACGTAAAGTGCTGTCGACACATTTAATTCTGACCACTGCATTTCGCTCTGAATGCAACCAGAATATCGCGTAGTTTCGACTAACTGTTTATAAAATGTATAGGCAACTATGTCCGGCCACTGCAGTACTCAATGACAGTAGTTACACAAAATCAAATTCATCAGTAATTTCAATACAAATTTCACGAAATCAGAAACCAATGATTTCACTGGAGGGACGTCATCTCTTCCAGGGCAAAACATATAAAGCAACTGAAACTTATCCGCAACCGTAAAGCTGAGAAAATTCTCCCACTGTCCATGTCCAATGCCCAGCAGCACTTCATTTCAACGGCTAGATGGTTGAGAGCTGGAGCTGAAGCTGAAAAGAGTTAATTAACGACGTTCGATCGCACTCAATACAGCAGCTACTAGCTAGGCCTATACAGCAGAGCGCTATTACAGGACGGACAGACATTCGAACCGACGACTGAAGGCAGCAAGCAACTAGCGCCGTCTAGCGGTCTCAATGGACCTCTGTGCTGATGGAAAAATGGAGACTGGCAAACCAACAGAATCCCACCTTTATACCGCTATACATAACATTGCTGGCAATAATGATGAAAGGCGGGCATGATGACTTGGGTACAAATTTTATGGAGGTCCGCAGCGCCGAAATTTGGGAGGGCAAAAATGTCAAAAATTTGACGCGATTTCAGACAACGTTAGACTTCGATCGTAAATATCTCCCGAACGGATCAAGATATCGACAAGCGGACAACAGCGTTATCAACTAAAATCCCCCTCACATTTGACGCAAAAAATAGTGAACTATAACAACCAGCTTTACGCGGCTAATGTTTACCCACCCAAAATCAACCCTACGAGTGCTGTGTAGACTAATGTGTCCACGTAACTGCAACGAGCGTAATTTCATTATTTCAGCCACCTATATTGTCCCCGGTCGCGTCAGACTTACAGACCCAGACGACCTCACGTTGGGTTCTGTCCCACATTTCTGGTCATAATCATAATTAATACTCGAAAAAGTATCTTAGATAATGCTTATTTTAAAAAGTAGTTCCACTCGTGTTTAAAATAATTTCTCTTCAGTAGATTAGATTGACAAATTTCGTCCAAGGGAGTGAGGAATTATGTCCAGAATTCTATGGAGACGGTGGATAGAGAGATGGATGGCTGGATGGCGAGTGGGATATTGGAAATTCGGAATGAGTCAGTCAGTGGGTCTAGTACTCCGGACATCCTGGAGACACGCCACACCGGCCTGATCCCCTGCCTGCTTGCCTGCCTAGTACTAGGCACCAGCGCTGGACACAAAGGCGATGCCGCAGCCTAGTAGCTCGTGCTGCCGCCTGGCGATCAGCGACTTAATTTACACGCCGCCAACCAGCACAAGCGATGCACGATAACCAGCAGCACAGGGGGCGCCTGCAGCCCCCACCCACAACTCACAAGTGTTGCACCGTGCGGGGATGTCCTGACAAGCCACATTACGGGTCTTGCCCGTCCGTTCGTCCGTCGGGCCATCCGTCTGTCACGCAAAGTCTACTGGGAAGCCAAAAGACGCAGAAAAATAGATGAGAATGTCCTTGAGGGCCTCGAGAACACAGTCGAGGGCCGGAGTAAGCGGTGTGCCAATTTTCAGCCCAAAAGGTCATGGCGGATGGCTGCACAATAAGTCGGCAATGGGCTGGGAGTTTTCCAGTTACAGATTTACTCCACCATAACGGCAGTGACACAGATACGATATATGCAGGATAAAATCCAACAAAAACAGATAAATAGATACAAAGACACAAATACAAAAACAACATTCATACATAGTTGCAGACAATCCCTACCGTGGTCAGCCACCTTGCCGTGGTGGTGGGGCTTTGCACCGATGACCCGGAAGATTTCTAAAATCTAGAGGTGAGGAGCCAACTAAGAGCTGACCAAACTCGTGTAGGCAGATTGCCAGTGCTCTTGTGCTGGTTTCGGCTTCACAGCCGACTACGGCTTTATAGCCGCTACCTGTAACCTTGTGGTTATTTCGGGGACGCGCATTGGTCCGAGCTGATACGGCCTCAGCGCTGGGCAGGTGTAAGAGCCTGTCCACCCCGGAGGTAAGGCAAGGTAAGGTAGTCGCAGAGACGCAGACAATACCGTCCTCTAAGCTTTGCCATATTTTACACTACCATGTCTAAACAAAAATCTCAAACAGATCTCCAATAGATTTCCCACAGCATCAACTGACAGTCTTGAGACGTGGTCGAAAAATGCAACAGTTCTATAGCCTAATTTTTGTCTAAAATCTGGAAATCTGGCGACATTAACTTGTTGTTTCTGGCTCAATTCTGTAGCCCCTACGAACAGCAAATACCCCCATGCACAAGCGCTGGCAGACAATTGAATCGGACCACCCAAGTCGTCTTCGCAGCAGTCGCTCTGACGTCATCAAGCACGATGCTGCAGTAAGGAAATATGGACGCCACCTGCTACCGTATTTGTGCATTGTGCACTTGCCGCATGCCTGCAGAAACGCATAAATTCCGTCTAAGTATACTTAGCACACCAGTAACTACGGCACGTTTCAGTATACATAATTCTAAGTGTTAGCCACTGCATGTACGCTACTGTGCGAATAACTCGCTGCAAAAATAGCACAAGAATAAAACTAGGGGCCTACAATAAATTGTAACCGGTTTTTGCCGATTAAATTCTGTTGCAACGGTGGCGGGAAACATTCTGTGATGCTAATATCGCACTAAAAGTAACAAAGAAAATTCTCCCATCCGTTAACTGATACAGGTCAGAAAACTGTTGAACGTGGAATAATGTCGACTGCACAAATTCACTGCAACAGTCGATTTCTGTCCCATGCCAATGCAGTGCACATTCCACTAATGACGTTCACTGGTTGCATGCAATTTGCTGTATTCATAATGCCGTTCATTGCTACGGTTACGCTATAACCAACCGGTGCGATTTGCTGCAGCCCGTGTTTCTGGCTTTCTGCACTGCAAGCGAAGCCAAAGCGATGGCTGCATTTTAACGCCGCTACATGCACGGAAAGCCCGTGCGTCTCATGCATATCTCAACGTCTATAAGTTATAATTTATTCATCGGAATGGTTGTCGCGATACGCTAAAGCAAGACATTGGATTCAGCATGTAAATCGCACGTTAACACGCATGCCCGATCGCCATATCACACAGACAAAAAATGCACAGTGTTCCATTGCAAAAAAGTAACTTGTGGCAAAAAACGTCACTATAAACAGCCAGCAACTAAGAACATGATTTGCCTACGTACTGTAATCTAGATCTTGAGTAGAAATACACCCAAGCCAGAAGGTTCAAACACAAGTGAAGAAAGATGAACAGAATACCGTAACACAAGACAAAGCTGAATGAATTATTCACTTCTGCACCAGAGTAGCAATAACCATGCATAAGATCAAATAGTCTGATGGATTTAGTTTTAGCTTATACAGATTTTTTTCCGAGTGCAGCTGACGTCGTCTTGATGTCAGACTGGTATATTCTGCGATAGCTAAACGCTCGGCAAAAATGTCAGCAGCATGCACAAGTAGAAGTAATTCACAGGCTAGATTCATCGACTGCGCGTGTAGCATGAATAACGCGACTAACAGATCGTTCATCTGCAGCGTCAGAGTGATGGCGAGTGATGGTAGATTACGTTTACTGCTATTGCTGTCGTCCAGTGGACGCAGTCGCTGCAACTGAGGGACGGAGACGCCAATAACTGCTATGGTCACTGCTCATAAACCATCTCAACCTGCCTATAGCTATAAGTACCAGGCGACAATCCGCCAATCCGTGACGGCACCGGCCCCGATTAGCAGCCAATCGCAAACCAGGCGCTCAGACCGTCGTCGCTCAAGATTAACCCACACAAGATTCAACACACCGCCACTATACCATTATTAGAAGTATTAGACGCATACAGCAGCTGCCGGCGACCTTCAGTGGGCAGTTCCATTACTTACCTCAATATTTCACCGCAAATACCGGCCTCATATTTTGCACGGGTGCTATTTTTGTACGCCCAATAGCAGCGTACATATACTTCGCATATATAGTGTTAGTGTAGACCTATGCTACAGTTATGAGTAGAATGGCACTGATTAATGGTGGCTGCGTTTTGTTGCGCAATATAACAAACGTTTCCACCACTTAATGTACAGCAACGTCACTTTTGCAATCAAATCATAAATCTCGATTAAGCTGCTACTATTGAAGCGGCTGCAGCGCCAGTCAAATTGTTCTCTGGCACAGACAGTGAACTGAATGCCAATCAGCTATGTCACTTCCCATTGATTACAGCATGCTATGATCAGATATAACAAACGCTAAGAAAGAAAGTTAAACAATAAAACGTGTGTATATAAAAAATAACAAGAGCCCAGCTGTCGCTAGGGAAGATGCGCTATAGGCCTATTTGGCTGTATAGCGTGTAAAAACTACCCCGGTGGAAAAAAGTGAACATATGGGTGGGCATATCATATGGATGTTCGTCGTGTGTTCGGACCTTTGCTATAATCTCACCCAACCCAAGTCAACATATCGAAGGGCGGCGGAGGCACTCAGTGTACCAATTATCAAACTACCCTTACAGACTTTGACGTGCTCTCCATAGCTTTTAGTGAAGGCATCGATGAGACAGCCGGTGTCTCATTAAAATGTCTCCCTCACGAAAAATCCGCCCGGCGAGAGATAATCACAGATTTGATATGTCTTCCCCTTATCAAAATATTACCGGCCCCATAAAAAGTCTCCCTATTATAGGATCGTTCCCTAGAAAAGTCTCCCCTTGGCCGACAATTTACCGGTAAAAATTCGTCCCGCGCGGGCAGCCGCCGGGCCGGGCAGATTTTTGCAGGTAAACTGTCGGCCTGGGGACATTTTCTGGGGGGGGAGAATCCTATAACGGGTCACCAGCCGGACAGAAGGCCCTGTTAAGCAATTGATTTCCCGCGAGAAGTCTCTATAGAGCCGGGTGCCACTAGGGACCACACCGGCTGACAGTCAATGACTGCCAGCACCTGCACGCTTGTACACGCCTATCCGCGACCCACCCACCCACTGTACCGCGGACTGGTCGGTCGGGACCATCAACGTTGATGACCCCAGAAGCACTGGGTGCACGCAGGAACTATAAGAAAACTGAACAAATCCAGCATGCCACCGTTTATATACAGGGTAAGCATTCTCCATGCGCTGATAGGTTTGCGGACACTTCTCTGAAGACTTTCTAGCACTCCCCCATGTTGCGGTTACACATATCATGCATACTGTCAAGACTATAAATTGATCTTATGGAAGTAATAACTGACCGCAACAGTAGCCGCTGGCTATGACATCTAATTTTATTTCTTATCTATTTCTCGTTTGCAAGATCATTTTAGTTCTTCTATATTTGTAGTTCTTGTCCACAAACAAGCTTTATTTTCGTTCTTATTAAGAAGCCGTTCACGAAAACAGCACTTCCATTCTCCACTCAACAGACGATACAGCAGCGTAGTCTAATACGGCAGACACTAACAATAGGCCATGTAAAAATTAGTGTGGTGGTCATCAACTGTGGTGCAGCTGCAGACTAAGCCCACGCAACCATTTCTCCCATCAGTCACCCGTAGCAGTCTTGGCCTGTCTGGTATGTCACGTGGCTGTCCTTCGACCTGTCTTGTGATGGACGAAGATGCTACATCAGGCTGGCTTGACAAGCCGGTCGGTCATCAACGAAACGACAAAGATCCACTGCACAGAAGCAGCACAGATGGCGAATTACCCGTCGCCGCAGCAGCCTCGCAATTAATACAAGCGGCGTCGGCCCCACTCGCACGCATGCCTCGAAACCAAAGAACGCCGACAGCCTTCTGGAGAAAACAGTGAAGAAACTATAGCATGATCTACGTCTAACGTGTAAGTTGCAGGTATAGATAGAAACAATATATCTATAGCAGGAGGGATTTGCAGAATCGGCAACGGACGGATATTTGTCACGATTGAGAAGATGAAGACAAGAGCAGGGCGGCGGCGCAAATGGGAGAAAAGACAGCCAGAGATAAAAAGACAGACAGATTGGATCGATTTGCTGGGTAGAGTTGCTGCAGCAGCTGACCACACATCAGTCACACATACCACAGTGGTCAGGGGATACACTATACATCACATAACGGGGACAGGGCGACGCCGACATAATAGCTATCTAGAGCCGAGCTTATTAGCAATCTGTCACCCCCAATCACACGCATGCACGCTCTACCACGTCCACGCTTCAGCATCTGACAGCTTTGCAGTTTGCATCATCATCTTGTACAACATCCAAAAAGTACGGAGTAGCGTCATAATGTGTGAAGATATTTGCCAGTGTATATTTTTGCAGCGATACTGAACTTAAACTTATTCAACCAATACTCAAATTTTTAAAAAATCATAAGTGTATGGGCTAAAAGTTTACACCAAAAAGCAACATAGTTTCAATCATATTCAATGAGCGTTGAAAAGACAGAAAAGGATTCTGCTCGGAAAGCAAGATTCAGCCGTTGTTTACTATACTACGTTGATTCATTTCTAGCAACAAGTTGTTAAAATACAAGTGCTCAGTTAATGAAAGTGTGTGATAGCATTTATTTAGGAGATGTAAACTTTTGGTTGACATTATGTACATTCAACATATCAATAATAACAGTATTCAAGCACCAGTATTTTATGTAAAATTATCAGTCGTACTAAAAAAAGAGAAGTAAAAGACAATATTCCAAATTGTTACTTAATAATATCCTGGTAACTGATAATTTGTGTAAATAACAGGTGAAACCGGACCTAACTTTTTAGGTCCGAAGTGTCTCAATTTTTTGTCATGTCCGAAGCCGACTTAGGTCCAAAGTATGGTCCTAAAAGCACACACAAAAAAACTAAATAGTTGAAATAAGTTTGGAAAATATACTTGAATGCATTAACTTGTATCCAGTAAAGTAAGTAAATAACTTATTCAGTTTAAGTATATATCTTGTTGGAAACAAGTGTGTACATTCAAGTAAATAAACATACTAGACTCGGGTATGTCTTGACTTAGCTACGTTTCAAGTATATTTTTTACTTGAAACAAGTGTGATTTAACTCTTTTTCAAGTATAATCTTTTTTGTGTGTACGAGACACTTCAGACCTATTTTTCAGTATATATTTCTCTGTTGCTACCAACACTTTTTAATGAATAAAAGCTGTATATGTGAAGTCAAACAGCAAAGAAAGCGGTGATGCGGGTGTGAAAGGTCGACTGCATGGGGGGCTAAGTAATTACTGTGAGTTGAACGCCAACGCGTATATACGAATTTAATAGCCTTTAAAGTCAGCTCATTGCAGCACAATAAAAAAGAATTTTAAGCAGTCGCGAGAATCACGTGCGTAACAAGTGAAGACCAAACCATGCAACACCGTCACAATTCCGCAAACCGTTCGACTTTGAAATTTTCTCAGTTAAACCTATCGGTCCCATTGATCTCATTTTGGAAAAATTTTGGGCAAAATTGAAATGTTGAGCATTTATAATAGGCTATCGATGCCGCTGGAAGCAGAACATTATCAAGACTTGTTATTTTAAACATGTAGTGTAGGCTTAATTAGCTGGACAATTGGACAAATCAAACATTACATCAAAAGCATGTGTAGTAAATTTCAGTATTCTCTCCTAGACATAGGCGTATTTGTAAAAATGCCACACAAGCCAGCCAGTAAGCATCAGCTGCTATAGGCTTAGAGGATGTAACTGACTTTCATTAACTTTCTACTCCATAAGCAAGCCATCACTCTCACATAACAGGACGAAAGCTTATGTACATAAGTAAGTAGTTAACTTTGACTCTAGTCGAAAGCAACTATTGCACATCGTTTCATTTAGGTCCGAGTGTATGAGACACTTCGGACCTAAAAAGTTAGGTCCGAAATGTCTTAAGACACTTCAGACCTAGGTCCGAAGTGTCTTATGTCCGAATTCTCCCATCAGCAAATAACATGCTGCATTACATTACTGCATGACATGCACGCAGGATGCAGCCTAAAGAAAAACACCAAAGTTCAAAATTTAAAGGCTCAAATGTAGCAATTGCACCATAACATCGATAATTTTATAGTCAATGTTCAACTTCAAAACAAATGATTATTTTCACGTTAGGTCTCTATGAAAACCAGCAAACCAAAATCAATTGACAAAGTATACAGTGAGTGAGTGAGTGAGTAGGGTTTAACATCCCGCCCGACACAGTATAGGTCATTTCGAGGACAGGAACGGTAAGTTTAACCTTTACAATAAAGAAACAGAAAGTTTAACATTTACAGAAACACAAAACACAAGGAACCTAAAATTGTAAAAAAATTCCATATATGTGTGCATATGTAATTAACATAATGGTAGTTCTAATAATCTTCCCTGTTATCCTCCAGACAGTCATCAATCTGAAAAGTATACACTAACAACATATGCACTAAAACAGACAGCACTCAACCAAGGTCCAAAATGAAACAAACTGAAAAGCTAAAAACTAACCTAAGATAAAAAACAAGCAACAGGATAATGCAAGTAACTCACAAGCCGGATCATCTGCACGAGTGATGAGAACTGTGAAGTTGATGTCTCGTTGTGTCTCATAGTCAAACTTCTTACCCTGGCGCAGGCTCACTGTCCCAGTCATTGGCTGAACTTTGAGGAACTTGGGTGCCGGATCTTTCAGTGCAAACACCTCGTAGTACTCACTGTCAAGGTCCAAGATGTCTCCGACCATGCTCTCCGGGATCTCAATCTGTTTCAGTGGACGCAGTTCTCTTCGAACTCTTTCCAGAGTCCGTCTGCGCAGTCCTCGGCCGACAACATCTATGTGAACCATGCACGGTTTGCTGTGCCTGCCACCCGAATCAACCGCAAACACACGCAGCTCATACTTGTCCTTCGACAGTCTGTGTCCAGACCTGCGCAAAAATATGCTCCCATTCTTCCGATGAATTCCGAAGTGCTGATCGTGATTTTCGATACGATAAGTAACAGCATCGTTATCGGCATCACTCGCAGTGACAGTAATAAGGTTCCGCCTGGCGGAATACTTTCGCCAAACATTCACATAGTAAGTTGAAGAATCCATCACTGGCACATTGTCATTAATATTGTCGACATTGATCCATAACCTAGCAACAGCCGGTTCCCAAATACCACCTTCAACTCCAGCAGCTACCAGCAGCATGTACTGCGACTCAACTTCATAGTCTAGAGGCACCCGTGATTTCAGCTGCACCACTCCGTCATCACTTGATTTTAGCTCAAAGAGTTCGGCAGGGCCATCAATGATGGCATAATGCAGTGGCATTTTTTTAGCTGCCGAAATATGTGCGGCCATGCCTTCTAAGCCTCGAACAAGTGTCCTTGGTGGTGAGTTCTCACGAATATGGCCATGATACGACTGGTGCAGAAACCACACCATCTCCTTACCATTTCGTACCCGGAGAACAAGTGTATCGATCCACGATTCAGTTGCGATAATACTACGAACGTAAAGCCGGACATCCAGGCCAATCAGATCTGACACTCCAGCCAGTGTAATTACGTCTCCGTTTGGCAGTACATCAAAACGGTTGGTGACGTTAATGTAAGAGCTACTGCAATCGTGTTGTAAGTCCAGCTGCTGACCGATGAAAGGTACGGAGGTTACCACATACCCCGGCACAGCGTCATGCGGCACTGCCACCAGTCGAGGTAGCTCGGCTTCCAGATCCAAGCTTGCACACGGTGTGGATCCACACAGACCCAGCAGGTTTGCCAGACCCGCAACGACAAGCAGCAAGATCATACCGGCATCAGGTTGAAAGCAGCCAGCACAGGAGGCAGTTAGCATCGCAAAAGTGCCTAACTACATTGTCAACGCTCAACAATCAACATCACCGCTGCAGCAACAACACGGTCTTTACGATCGCAAACTCATCACTCGGCACATCTAATCTGCCCTAATTCAGCGGCACATTCGCATCGACGACAAAACCATTCACGACCTGCGGTCATCTGCACACGGCGCTCCGTGCAAGCTCCATGGCTCGTTGACAGGCTGACAGCAACCGATAACGTCTGTTGTCACCAGCAGCAGCAGCGGTCCACGTGCCACGGGCGCCGCGCACCGACTAGCTCATGAATATTCATCAGAAGTGTGTACACTACACGGTGACTGAAAAAACAAGACCACCGAATTCGTATCTTACAACTTCACCAACATTAATATTGACCGATTTTGACAATTCCTTTTTCTTATTGGCAGACTTCCCAAGAAGTTTTTAAGTCAGCAATCAGTAATCGGACATTATTGAAATCATGATTTAAATAAATTTCTGACAGAAAACTGGCAAAGTTGTACGATACGATATGATGAATGATGATATAAATGAATGATTTGCACCGAAAACTAGGAGACTAGCTGCCAGTTTGACATGAATCATACCGGAAAAACCAACAGAAATAAAACTGGTTCAAAGAAAACTGAAATGAGAGAAAAAATAATTGTGCGTTGTTATCGCAAAAAGTACATGTTCTTTCTAGAATATTAGTTTCCTTTGCTTGTGTTATTTTTCTATTATGGGTAATTGTAAACTGAGTTAAATAAATATGTTACGTTATGCTATGGTTGACAGGTGGAGAGGTTACTGAGGACGTTTTTCAACATACTCGGCTTATAATTTCTATACTTTGGCTTAAAGGGTTGGTCAAACTAAAGTCTCAGGCTTTCAGCAAAACTTGAGCTTAAAATTTATAAGTAGATCAAAGACCCGATTCACCTCTTCAGTCTTCACTCAGTGCACCGGCCCACTCTGTCAACTTTGCCTGTTTTCCATATATCGACATTATAGTTTGGATATTACATTTTCGGGCGATACCGGGAATTAGTCAGAACGATTGTTTGTTTTGTTTTTATTTGTTGAAAATTGTTGCATTTTTAACGTTATAAATAAACATAACAGTCATGAACTTAGAACTACTGGGTATTTGTGTGTTTCAATATTTTAAAAATGTTACGAACAATTTGGTGCAATTCGTAAGAAGCCGGTGGCAGCGTTACGCGACTGTAGCCGCCCTTTACGAAATCCGCTCAATTCGCCACCAGTATTACTCGGTAGCACTAATTGCTGAATCGGCGCCGATGTAGCATACTAGAAGAGGGAACAAGCTAACTTGCATACACACCAGAAACAGTAAGCCTAACTATTCAAAAGTGTGGCTTATTCAGTAAGGCTTTCGCACAACAAAATAACTCATGTGACAAACAAAAAGTGACATTCATGAAGGTCTGTGAAGCTAGTGCACATGCAGAATGCAGATGACTGTTTCGGTGATTTTGGCTCATCTGGCCAATGCCATTTTTGCAAACTATGAGGCATAAAAAGGTGCCGATTCAGCAATTAGTGCTACCCGTATTACTAACTAAGATTAACTATGTGTTTCCGGTTGCAGTTGACGTTTCAATCAATTTTTGAATTGATTTCATGTAGTGCTGTTAAGACACACTAGATTTGCGAGTCGCTGAGGTACAGAAACATGACCCGACTTGAGGCTAAAATGACCCCAAGTCGACGGCGGTCGACTTGAGCACATCCGACTCGACTTGACTTGACTTGACAGCGGCACGTCGACTTGAGTCGACTTCAAATGACTTGAGACGTTTAGAAGTTGCGATGAACTTACGTGAATGCTGTACGTATACTGTAGGCTATTCATAATGTGTTTTATTCCTTCGGCGGCATATTTTGTCATTCTCATTTCTTGAAAAAAGTTCACACAGACAGTTAGGCTTAAAAACTGTGTGTTATGTGACTGTTTTTGATGCAGTGCAGCTATGCTGTACAGCGTCTGGCATCGTTGTCGTCCGTCCATCAGTCAGTCTGTAACGAATGTATTGTGGCTAACTGCATGTTCGGACTTATGGAAAAAACTTTTTACACTAATAATTAGCCCTGTGTCTTAAACCTACGCATCCAAAATTTCAGCAATCTAGTGCAAGGGAAACAACAGCATGGAAATTACATCATTCACACTAGGCTGATTCACACCACGTATGCCTCTACGTTATCTACATGAACAAATATGGCTGTGCGAAGCATTGAAATTTGATAATTCATTTACCCTAATAAGTATACTGTTATTTTATATATAGGTTTACGGTTACTGAAATACGTTACAAATTGCTTTATTCACCCAAAATTATCGATAGCTGCGTTTGATAGAACTGCTAGGTACAAGATTTTTGCTCTAGTCAACTTCTCAAGTCGACTTGAAATGACTTGTAATGAAACCGACGGTGACGCTGCTACAGACCGACTTGACCCGACTTGGAAGGCCAAGTCGACTTGAGTCAACTTGTTCGACCTGACTTGCAGGTCTAACACATGCATCAAACAGTGCATTCTAGCTATCGATAACTCTATTCTTAAATGCATTGCAGGGTGGTCCAAAAAACGGCACAAAGTTTATGGCACAATAATTTTGCAACCGTACATCACAAAGTCATGCGGTTTGCTGCAAAATGTTCTGAAAGAAATTCTTTATATGACTAAAGTCAGTGTTTAAATACAGCAATTAAATATTTTTTTCTTTTTGCCACTGGCAAGTGAACCGTGCAAAAACAGTATTACCTTCAATGTACCTTGGTCCATAAAAACATGCCACTATTATTTTTGTAATAGCTCCGTGAAACATTGGCCAATTTCAGTAGTTTTTGGCATGCAACATTAAGAAAAAACTTGACACAAAGGTCTGTAGTTTTGGCCACCTCACCTTAACACTGTCGCTACACTACCACGTGAAATGCAGAAGTTGCAGTTTGGCCGTTGACAACAATGAATTCCTACCGGGTAGTGTATGCATCCGCTCAGAAATTATTAACTGAGTAGCGACAAACGCAATTGGCAATTATTATCACTCAAAAAGTCACAGCATATGCTCAAAATGTCCTCCTGCAGCAGAAATGCAAGTGGTAGACATTGACATCACTTGCCAAGTTGGTTACAAAGTCTGACTTCCGGATGCCTAAAATGCAGCGCTGGAACTGCATGTGGAAGGCTTGTAGCCTTTTGCAATCAGCCTTGAGGATGGTCCATGTGTCAGCTCCATGAAGTCAATTTAGTTGCACAATGTTGAACTCCCTCAACTAAATCAATATTCTTTCTATAGTACGGGCTCCAAATTGGTGCACTATACTCTAGATCAGGTCTTACAAGACTTTTGCAAAATAGCTTCCTTAGATCTATCGGTAAAATTTCTTTTTATTACCCTAAGCATCCTGTTAGCTTTTTTGCTGCCTGACTACACTGTTTGTCCCATTTCAAATCTTTACTCACAATTACTCTCAAATCCTTTTCTTCATCTACTGTTTCCAATTTGTCACACCGTCAAAAATGTTCATACATATGCTTATTGCTTTTAATGTTTTGCATCTGTTGAGTTTTGTGAGGTTTCCATTCAAGGAAAAATGCATCATTTGTCCATGAAGCTATTTCTGTGCAAAACTAATAATATTATTGCTGCAGACAGGAGACAGGTATTACATAATTGTTTGTTTTGTGTTGCAGAAACGTTTGGGCAGAATTATCCAGAGGTGAGTTTTGTGTCATTATTTAGGGTGGAAGATTAAGAACTGGTTTTTATGCTATGATGTCATAGATAACTTTGGTGAAAAACAATTGATTCAAAGTCTGTGGATGAAGTCTAGACCCTGAGCCACCGCCATCGCTGAATTTTTTCTTTGGCTAGCCAGTGCTGCTGAAAACGATTTTGACTAAGTCTTAACCGATATTAGATTATACATGTTGCCATTGGAAAAATATCTGGCTAGCCTGATTTTGTGAAGCAGGCTCTATACAGACTAGTCATTCAGCTGTCTTCATGCATTATAACGACGTTTGATGGTGACTTGCAATGCACATTTGGACCTGTAGATACAGTGCATCAAGCAAAATAGTACACTTGACCGCAAATTAGTATTAATTTGTACCAGCTCTAGTGAGAGGTTATAATGTGTGCTTTCTTTAGTGTTATGCAGTGCATATATTTTATGAGATAGTAATGATGGTTATTTGGTCTGCAGGATTCTGATGGGACTCTGGATTGTGTGAGCATGGCACTGACATGTGCATTCAACAAGCACGGCACACTGCTAGCTGTGGGGTGTAACGATGGTCGTATCGTTATATGGGACTTCTTAACTCGTGGTATTGCCAAAGTAATTGGTGCACATGTACATCCTGTCTGCTCCATTAGGTTGTACATTGGTTGCATTGTTTCAAGTTAACTCTGTACTTATTAACCTTTTCACTATTGAGTATTTATCAGTTGTCATATAAATGTGCTCGATTTTTTCTTCTGGTAATTACTACATGCATGCCTGTATAGTCATACTCTGCGGATTTTGTTCACCGGTAGCTGAATTCATTCAGATGTGAGTTAGCTGATGATTGAGTGTGCAGTCTCTTGGATAGTGTAGAGTACTTTGAGAAATAATATTGTTACAAAGCTATAGTTATGTATGAAGGTAGCATTATAATGAAATGTTTAATTTCACTCCTCCAACGAACAGTCTCATTTTTTTCTAGAGTTTCCTGCATCAGATCCAGTGTAGTTTCAATAGCAAGCCCTGTATTGATGTGTCATGAGTGCTCTAGCTGGCTGATGTCTGTAGCGTTGGATTCTGTCTGATTGCAGTTGGAATCGCAGCGGACACAAGCTGCTGACAGCATCCACTGATTTTGTGGTTTCAATCTGGGACGTTATGACCGGCGAGTGTGATCGGACCTTTAGGTTTCCGTCACCAGTGCTGAAAGTTCAGTTTCATCCACGCGACAGGTTAGCTCATACCTGACGATATTTCTTTTTATTTCCGAAGCATGATATTTGATCTTTGAATTAAAAAGAACAACACTAATTATTTGTATCACTTTCCCATCAGCTGTGTCTGTTATTATAAAGCAGTTACTTAATTTACTTAAATCATTGAGTGCTCTGATGTTGTTGGTTATTTGACATGAAAGATCTGTGTTGAACTACAAAAAACATCTTTAGTAATTGCCAAATGTTAACTTATTGTTTATGTGACTTAGCATGGGGGTAACTAGTAGAAAGCTAGAAAAGTTGCTTAAACATAGCCCAAAATAAGTACCATAGTAGTGAAAGAGTGAGTGAGTGCTAAATATTCCGCCAGACACAATGTAGGTCATTATGGGGTCAGCCTTTTTCAGGCAGAATGCACAGTGCACACGTAAACACACAATAATGGAACAGAAAATTTAACCTTTACAGAAAAAACCCAAATGGAACCCCCTTCCTTCGGGGTGATTGAGCACAAAAGCAGCCGCTCAGCACTGAGACCACTCATGGGCCCAGTGCGCAACGATATGGAAGACACAAAACACAAATTATCAATCCTAAGCTTAAAATTGTAAGAACTGATCATTGTTACCATGCATATGTAACAGTAATGGCAGTTCTAGTAATCTTCCCTGTTATCCTCCAGTCACTAATCTTCGGAATGCTGTCTATTGGAGGTAGTAATAGTGGTAACAGTACTGCTGGTAGTGATTGTAGTGGTATTTTGTGAGGAGCTCATTGTTTAGGCTTAGCATATATTATAATTACTAGCATACATAATTTTATTCCGCGGTGTGCACACATACTTTTTCTCAGAACTAATGCGCTAAGATGTATTGATATGTGTATATTCAATCATTAGCATCTGCAGTAATGCTTAGCTGTACCATACTGACATTCAAATTGACTTGTGTTTATTGGTAATTGCAGTAACCAGTTCCTTGTGTGCCCCATGAAGCATGCAGCAGTCCTCATGACATTGGAAGGAACACACAAAACTGTTCCACTTGAAGATGAAGTAATATTGTCATCATCTGTTTCTTGTTTTGCATTTTTTTATTAATATTAATTACCGTATAGCTTTTCAGAAGTGTTTCAACGAATAATGTTATGCATGTTATTTTAATTGCTCTGCAGTTATTTTGCTGTTTGGGTAAAGAATAAAAAATAATGTTTTTTTTTAAATTTAAGTACAGACTGCTGTTCAGATATAATCACCAACACTGATAGCACTGGTGAACTAATAAAAATAAGAATAAGAACATATTTGAAACAGTTTAACAATTTACGACAGCATTGGGGACAAATAATATGCACATGATGGCAACGTCAATGTGGCAGTGTGGCAACACACATGATGTTTGTGCATGCTTTGCAGTCGGATTTGAATATAGCTGCATCCTTCGACAGACGAGGTCGTTACATTTACACCGGCAATGCTAGGGGCAAGGTGTGCTTATCACGTCGTTGATTCACTTATATTGCTAATTAATCAATCTTAATTTTGCATACCATCGATTTGTATAGTATTTTTTGTTTTTGCCGCTGTTTTGAAATGAAGGTAGCGTATAGGAGCTGAGTCTACAGACAACTGGGATGCAGATTTACATTAGTTGTGTTTTCTCTAGTCTGATGGAACCTTCCTAAAATTGGATATAGATGCTGAGAAAGTCCAAAATTTGGCAAGTTTCTTTCTGAGAAACCAAGTAGTTGAGTCATTATTTTTAGCGCAATTTTACTTAACTTACATTGGAACATATGAATGACACTTGCAAGCTTATTTTAGCAGATATTTGCTTGACCGATATGTTACATTTGATTTACCATGTTTCCTACTAAAGTTAACTTACACAGTCATATTTGACCATATTTAATAGAATAGGTCATGAAGTCAGTACTGAAAAAGTCCTCAAAAAGTTGTGAATTTCGATTATGTCATTTGAGTGGGTATCGTGTAGATAAAATAATGTGTGAGTCATTTGTAAACATGGAAGTGAGTCTCTTAATTTTGCTGCTAGTAAATATGTAAATATGCTGACGGTTGGGTTTTGCTCTGAAAACATGTTTTGTGTGGTGTTTGTGTGAAGATCCTAGTGTTTAGTTCTGACACTCTGGAACAGAAGGCGTCTTTTCGTGTCACGACCACAACGTCCAGTACAACAGCTCTCAAGTCCATTGAGTTTGCCCGGAGAGGAAAGTATGTCAGAATGCCAACTTTCTTTCCCATTTGCACATACTTGTCTTTTTTGTTCATTTTCCAGCCCATTTTCTCCATGGTCTGTTTTGCTGTCTTTTTAGAGGAGCATCCCTTGTGTGTTTTTTACATAATTTGCTTTAGCCTAAGTCTTTTCCAAAATTATACATTGATTTTTATGTGCTGTTTTACAATGTTATTAGTCCACCCGGAAGCGATAGCTTTCAGAGCGGGCTTATGTTCTGCTGGCATTTATTCTTTTTTCCCCTCGCGTAATCTCTGAGTCCATGGGTCGATCGCCGCGAAATTTTGCATGATGCTAGGAAGTGTGTTTGATTTAATAATCCCAGTCCTAAATTTCGAGGGAGCCTCCCCAGAAAAATTTTAGCGGCCAAAACATGCAAAATTTGGCTTGATTTCTGACGATTTTAAAGTTTGGCGTCGAATATCTCCGAAACGGATGAAGATATTCAAAATCAGTGAGTTATTTGATCTATCCCAATTCCTCAGGCATTTGGCGAAAAAAGTCCTGTGAACTTTGGTCAACTAATTGCGGAGATCTCGATGTTGAATCATACCCACCCAAATCGACTCGTTTGGAAGACCATATTTTGGCCCCTGAGAGACGATGCGCCCACAAATTTTTACACGCGTTAGAGAATGACCAAGTCTTACTAGCGCACCCCCACCACGGATGGGGTCTCCCTTAGAATTTTTTTCTAGAGGGGGTCCAAAATTGGCTCAAGTTTCAGCAAGTGCACAAATATAACTTTGGCGGTAGTGGGAATAGCACCATGATACTTTGCCACATGATGTGCCTCTAGGTTGTGGTGTTAACTTGGGTACAATTTTGGGGGGACACCGCCCCCTTAAAATTTTGACAGGCATAAAACCGTCCAAAATTCGGTGCGATGTAGGCAAACTTTCGACTTTGACCCCGAATATCTCTAAAAGGCATGAAAATATCGACAAGCGTTAGACGTCATTATCAAGGGCGATTCATCCATTGTTGAACAGAAAACATTAGGTGAACTTGGTCCACTAACAAAAAAATTATAGGCGTGCATGTTTACCCACCGTAAGTCGACATTGCACGTTCTGCGTATGCTAATGCATTTGACTGCGGGCCATGTGACTTTGCTACCGGGTAAATTCCCCCCACCCCCTGTGAATAAACTCCCAAATCGAACTTAGGGCGCCGGGCGGACTCACGTTGGGCTTTGCTTCAAATTTCTAGTTGAAATTTTGTGTTAAATGTTACCAATGTAGTTCTTCTGCTAAATGGCATACCAGCATTAGGGTTTGCAACCCGGGTTAACCCGAACCCGAAAACCCGGAGTTTTTTCAAACCCGAAAACCCGGGTTTGGAGAGCTTGTAAATCCGGGTTTTCGGGTTTGAATTTTGACCTACATTATGTTTAATTACACGTTAAAATAACTCGGCAGAATACGCAGTGGACGCGGTCAAACTGGGATCGCCGTCTTTGAATCAAGCGGCGTGCGAGGGCGCGGACTGCAGCTTGTATACAATTTTTTGCAGAGTATTCCACCAGCGTCAGTTGAGGCTGAAAGAGCATTTTCTGCTGCCGGCATCTTGTGCACCAAAATACGATCGCGACTGGCTGACGAGTCGTTAGACATTCTGTGCTTTCTCCGCTCCTATTATACTCAGAAGAAAAAACAAGTGTGAACAATGAACATCAAAGCTAGGCCTGCTGTTTTTAACCCTTTGACCGGAACGGATGTAAGACGCCCTTGGCGTGGTCGGTTAAGTTAAGATGCGACTGAGTGGACTGACAAGCCATTTTTCGCATGAAAACCTTCGCTTAAACGACGTCAGCATGATGGACAACAAACGTCCAGAGAGGATGTTCGTTGTCCATCATGCTGATGTCGTTTAAGCGAAGGTTTTCATGCGAATAACGGCTTGTCAGTTGCGTCTTAACTAACCATGCCAGGGACGTCTTAACACATACGTTCCAATCAAAGGGTTAATACAGTGACTGCATATA
>Ga0056128_1001358_pt1 | contig 27030 bp, 15 predicted proteins | sample WorMetLIZISLAND2_FD_71113 | JGI IMG/M metagenome (GOLD analysis project Ga0056128, IMG submission 71113) | Marine gutless worms symbiont microbial communities from Max Planck institute for Marine Microbiology, Germany - Olavius geniculatus... ... | reverse complement strand
ATGCTTGGTCTGATTTCCCCAGGTAGTGCAGAAACAGACGTTGGATGAGATGGAAACTAAAACACTTATTTAATAGCCAGTTGTGTCAGAAATATTTCTGCCAAAAATTATTAAAATCTGTTGATCTTTATTTAAGTCACAATCGATAATGCCGGGGATGTTTTTTTTCAGGTTTTCTGTTTATTTCAACACATATTTCGCTTGATCTGCTTTCCCTAGGTAGTGCAGAAGCATACATTAGGTGAGATAGAAAACTAAATGGTTATTTGATGGCAAGTTGTGTCAGGAATATTCCTATCAAAAATTATCAAAATCCGATAATTGGTTTTTAAGTTACAGTTAAAAATGTCAGGGATGTTTTTTTTGGGACACAGTGTAGATGTCGCCACGCCCATAATTCGAATTGCCTATAGCGTAAATAAAGTTCTAAACAAGTGTTTTGTGCCCTACAAATTTATTTTCTCAGTAAACAAGAGTGCTGGCTAACAAGTTGATGAATGCACACACCTGTACAATTATTTTTACGCACAGTAAAGTGCACAAAACTAAATTAATCGGTACATAACTACATATAAGTTCCATAATCTGGTGCAAAACAGATGTGTAAACAATGTGTTTGATTGGCTGACATGTGACATCAGTCACCTTCCTGCACTGCACCGGCTTTACTTACTTTAGACCCAGAAAGCTTTTGGATCAACATGGATCTTTATGGAACGATTAAAAGACACGAAACTTTTGTTCCCGAAACAATAAAAATGACTTGGAGCAGCCCAGACTTGGTCAGACCTTCCAAAAAACACAACCAATGATACTGCTGTAAATAAACCAGCCCTCAGCTTTGAATATGGCACGCTGAGCACTTTGTGTTGTTGTGCAGTCCTTACTTCACGATCCCAATGTAAACAGCCCTGCCAACAATGAGGCAGCAAGACTCTATAGGGAACATCGGCGCGAGTACGACAAGAAAGTGGCGGCCATCGTCCAGGAAAGCTGGCTCGAAGATGAAGACGATGAAGTTGAAGAAAATGTGAAAGATGACGAGGAAGTTGAGAGCCGTCGCAGTGCTGATAACATGCTGGCGTCTGCTTCCTGAGACTCCACTGCACTATACCATAATGTGACAGTTTCAGTGTAGATTCAAGATTTTCTGTGAATAACATTTTTTAAAATTTATTGCCGAGTTGCATTTTCACCTCAGTATATCTATAGATACTTGTGTTCCTGCATGCATTAGTTATTGATTTCCCACTAATATCTGAGTTTAATTAAATGGTGCAATCTTGCAGGCTTTGCAGATGCTTAGACATCGCAGAATTTTTTTGGTACATATTGGTCATTTGTACAGAATTACAAATTGTGTGGAAATGTACAGTCAGTTGTCGCTGGTGTTCTTAAATGAAACCTTATTTACACAAAATTAGGCTTGAATTTTAAGCAGCATCATAAGAATAATTTTGACTTACCACAAAAAACAGTTTTTACGCATATTTGAGCCTGCCATTCCAATAATTTGTTGCCGTTTACTTGTATTTAAAAATTCTGAGTGCAGTCTACAGTCTGTACACATAAGACACAAGCTATGGAACTGTGCAGTGAATAAAAAAGCAAGCAACAAGTCTACACGTGTATCTTCTTCACAAAAGTATTCAGTTAATACTAAATTTGTGATAAAATGTTCTGTAAATAAGTTGCATGTCATTTAAGCATAATGTGAAAAATCTGAAATGTCCATTTTGTAGGAAGTTTAAATATGAATGCCAGCTTCAGACTTTATTATGATAACACCATTGTTGTGATGTTATACTTGTTAACTCATTTATGGAGCACTTGTTGTAGTTCAATGTTGACATAAAAGTTTGATGATTTTTCTATTAATTATGCAAATCTGTAAAGCAAAACCAAAAATGTGGTGCAATACATTAGCTAAAATTTTGTTACTGATTACACTGTTTGAGAATTTTGAGGCCATTTGACTCGGTTTTCGGTTGGTGGCAAGCAAGCAAAGAGTGGCATTTTGGTGACATTTGTTTTTTTGTATTTCACTACTGTTTGGACATTTTTGACTTTATTTTTCAAACAGGTAATAAATAATAAGAAATCTTTAATTCAGGCTTTGAACCACGTTTTTTGCAGGTTATTAAACCTATAACAATAACGTGAGTCGTAAATATTGTGACATAATGAAAATTTTGTGATGTAGAAAAATAGTCTCACCTGTCATCGTTTGCTCTCAATTTGTCATTATTAGCATTTGAGTGGAAACTTGAAGCACCAGTGTTATCTTTTGATAGAGCTCCATATGTGTATTGTTGCTGTGATTTAAGCTTAGTTTCCATTCAAGACACGCAACACAGGAATAGACACTGCTTCTGTCCCTGTGTTTTGGCCATTGCATCAGTTGCACCAAGAAAGTACGCAAAGGCACCCCTGTGTTGCATGTCTTGCGGTACATGGAAATGAGGCTTAATTCAAACTGTATGCACGTGACACAGTGTGGTGTGTGACATCTTTTGCCTGGAGTTTTCCTCTGCATGCTGTTCAGCTGACCTTGCTTGCAGGGTTCACTTTTAATGGAACATGCATCGATCTCTCTTCATGGTTGGAGACATACTGTGAAGTTTTGAAACTTTGAACCCAGGGAAGACCAGGCTCCATGGCAAATACTCCCCTCCTTTTCTTTTTTCTTTCCCTCTCTTTCCTCGTCTTTTCCGTCTTTTTCCTTTAGATTTTTTTACTCTCCCTCACCTAAGAAGTAGGCCCTTTAAGTCCAGCTGAGAGTCTGGGGAGTGCTGTAAGCTTCCCCAGTGGGATCTGTGGTGAAGCTCTGGCTGAAATCGGGTTTGGTGCATTTTAGCCTTAAAATATGACATTTGGTGGCAGCAGTTTCAATGACGTTCCTGAAAATTGACTGACCAAAATTTGTATGAGTGGAAAGTCTCTAAGTTACTGCTATCACTCACCAAATATTGGGATGGGGACATTCATGGTAGTGTCCCCAGTCGAAATATTGGCGACGTGTCCCCCCTGCCTGTCCCATGGGGATCGACGCCCATGGGTCGCAGAATGCATGCGTTGGCGTTGTACCCATCATTGTTTGGTTTGTGTTGTTTTAGTCCCTGCTCGACGAGCCTAATCCGAACAGTCCGGCGAACAACGTGGCCGCCCAGTTGTACCGCGATAGTCGGCGAGAGTACGAGAATCGAGTGGCGACTATTGTAGAGGAGAGCTGGGTCAATAACTGCTAGTGATAGATGGTCCTAGACGATGCCTGTGCTTACAGTTGCATTCTGGCGAACAACTAGAGCGAGGGGAATATTTTTAAAAATAATTTCACAGCATTCTTTGCTTACAAAAACTAAGTGACATGCAGAATAATACACACAAGAAAGAAAGCAAAAATACTGCATCATATCAAACTAGGTGCAAAGATTTTTTGTTTCAGTAAAACTTTTTAAAGCAAACAAAAAAACTGTACCAGTATTTTTGAGAGGTTCTGTAACCATTTTTGGAAGGATGGCAACTGGAAGCACTAGACTTACATTTCACGCCCTTGCAGTTGGCATGATCCGTGTTTGTGAAATCGACGAGTTCAGTTTCTGCTGACATTGAATAGGACTTTGACAGTATCTGCATGTTTTATTTGAACTGCTCACTGCTGTGTATTGTTTCATATTTAGTCGTTTGTCCCTGTAGTGATTTTTTTTTGTTTGTGTATTTTGCAGTTAATTATCTGTTTGGCAGATGGGCTAATTTAAAATGGAATTCATTGCAGTAACATAACATAAAGCAAGCGTAAAAGTATGAATAGAAACATTCTGTAACCTTGTTTTTAAATTGTATTTTATAACCTATTACAGTACCATTAGCATGTACTTTAATCTGCATCACTGATGTGCAAAAATTACTCGCTGATAACATGTTGCATTGTTCCTTTTTGAGAAAAAGTTTGTTAACCAACATGTTTGAACGAATCAGACGTCCTGTATTTTGGTTAGCATGCTTTTAAAGATTACTCCAGTTAGGCCAGCATCAATCCTTAAAAGTGAACTCTGGAAACAGCTTTTTAGGTGCCAGATGTTTTTTTGTCACTCTGCAGCCAGCTGACAGCATCCAAGCACTAAAACTGTAGCAGGTGTGCTTGCCTGAAGTGACAGAAACGCTGGAAATATGGAGTGCCTGAATAATAAGTAAATTCCTAGGAATTTGTCATAACTGTGTATTGACCTAATTTCAGGATTTTAGTGACATTTTATGACCTAGTTTTATAGCCTATCTCCAACTGCAGTGTCTGAAGCGTTCTAGTTGACCAAAATATCACTCAGACAATTGTGGCGACCGAAACGAGAACCATAGCCAGCGGCGGTGGAGTCTAGAATATATTAGGGCAGGGACGGGGTCAGCTGCCAGCTGTCTTCCCTTATTTTCCTCCCTTGCCTCTCTTTCTCCCCTTCCTTCTCCTTTTCCTCCCTTTCTTCCTCTTCTCTCGTTTGCCTTCTCTTTCCCTTCCCTTAGAAGCCCATCAAATCCAGTTACGAGGTTTGGGGGAGTTCCTCCAGCTGGGTCTGAGGCGGAGCTACAGCTGAAATCGATTTGGTGCATTTTAGCCTTGAAATATGACATCTGGTTGCAACAATTTTAGTTATTTTTCTGAGAATCAACTGACCAAATTTCGTGCAGTTTAATCAATACAGGCAAATCGGAACCTAAATTTTTTTTCCAAAATGGTTGCTAATAAATGCTAAATGAAAAAGCTAGCGCTAATTCGGCCACCGATAGATGCAAACATCAGCGACCGGTTGCCTAAATCACAGAAAACTGCCCGGAAAGCATACCGGTATTTCTTCTCAAAAAAGAAGTGCTAGTAAGTAGGCCTAAGACCTATGTTTTTCAGGCGGCCAAAGATTAAGTGCCGGTATGCCATACTAGTCGATAACGTTGCACTTTGACTCCTGGGGTTGGTGTACGTGGGTCCCAGCAACAGAGGCACAGCCCCCGCGCACGGCCGAAAGCCGTGCTGACGAGGGTGCGGGAAGGGGGTACGAGGGTGTCAGGCCCGCGAACATTATTGAAATTGCAAATGCGAAATTCTGCATTCTGACGCATTTTCAGCCATTTTGAAGCCAAAAGTGATGTCTCACTGACGTCATTGTAGGATTATTTGGGGTCAGAGATCAGTAATTAACCCCCAGGCCGAATATTGTACCCCCTTGACTCCCCGGCTTTGCCGTGACTGCTGGGGTTCTCACATGGTAGACGGATACAGATAGCCTTTGCAATATCTTTGCAAGTCTGACAGGAAACCTGTGTAGGCCTATACGAGTGTGTGCTGCTATCCATGCTAAACCGATTACTGTATCAGTTATGGGGTGTTTACACGATCCAGCAAACGTCCAGCAAACTTCGAGCAAATGTATTCAAAATACACGTGCTAATGCTGGACGTTTGCTGGATCGTGTAAACACCCTATTAATCACGCCCGCAGTGATAGCCTATAGCTATAGCTGAGCGAGCGTTTTTCACGTACATTTATGTGCAAGTAATGAAGACAGCGGGCGACCACGTCAGATTCATGATATGACATGTCATGTAGATAATGTGGTGTGATGTGATAAGCACCGGTCTGACCGACCGTCGTTTGCGGTCAGCTCATCACATAGCCACGAAATCGCCGCAAAGGTCGCGGCTCTAGCAGCCGTATTCACCGAACCGTTTAATCGACACTCCACAATGGTGAAATTGACAGCGAACTCGATGCACGGTGCAAAATGCAGTACGGCAATAGCATCGGCGCTCAGGAGAGCCCACGGATCGCAATGTTTTCTTTGCGGTTTTTACGCGCGATAGCAGATTGCTTCGCGCGTCTTATAGCTATGGCCTGGGCGTCGTCTGTCCCTCTGGCTGTCACACTGCTGTATTGTATCAAAACAGAAAAGCTAGGACACGAAATTTTCACTGTTGGCTGCCGTGGGACCTAGTTTATCGTGACAAAATTTCGTGCCCTTGGGTGAGGGGATTCTTTTCGAATGAGGGCGTCAAATAGGGGTACCACCTGAAAAGACGTTATTTTGCCGCTATTGGCTCGTATAGTATGGAAACGGTTGCATATATAGATACAGACATGCGGCTTATTATAATCAGAGCAAAAAACTTCAATAGTTTACAAAGCTATGTAAGGGCGATATGAGTCAAAATTCGAAAACAGAAAAAATGGTTTTGGGGCGATACTATCGCGTGTTGAATTCCAGACTGGCCTTTACAAGCCTAGCCATTCTAAATACTTGAAAAAATATTACTGTAGGCCTATATCCTAAACAAAATTTCGTTGTAGATACTTTTACTAAGTGCCAAGCTAAGCTAAGTGAAAGCCGTTTTCGAGTGTTGACTCATATCGCCCTTACATAGCATTGTAAACTGTGAAAGCCGCTTGTGAGAATGCGTAGGCGTATATCCGTCATGTAAGTTTTTACTCAATGTAATTTAACGCACAGTGAATTTTAAAGTTAAGGTAGTAATAAATCAATTTTTTCTTTCTTAACAGTAACGTTCTATATATTGTATAACTATAATTTTCTGTTACTGGCACGCTGCCGGCGTTGCAGCTGGTGACGTCACAGGCAATGCATAAACTGCTGCTGGCCTACTGATGTCATTGTCACTATGACGTCACGCCACTGCACGCACACGCAGACAGAAAATCAGACATGCCTGGACGCGTCTTTCTACCATGGGCATTGACATTCACTGCAATATACGTGGTGTCAGCACAGACTGGTGTACTACATTGTTTCGGCTTGCGACTTCTTTTTTTGTATTTTTATTTCAAGTATTTAGAATGGCTCGTCTTGTAAGGGCCAGTCTGGAATTCAACACGCGATAATATCGCCCCAAAACCATTTTTGCTGTTTTCGAGTTTAGATACTTTTACTGGGTGCCAAGCTAAGCTAAGTGAAAGCCGTTTTCGAGTGTTGACTCATATCGCCCTTACATAGCTTTGTAAACAGTTGAAGTTTTTTGCTCTGATATTTACTGTTTTTAGTCGAATTTCGTCGAAGTTTTTGGTATTTGATTTTATGACAATAAATTTATTTACTGTTTTCAGAATACCCCCAGGCAGATAAAGGAAGTTGGTGCAAGGAAAAAATTATGTGTGATGTAACAATGTCTGCTGCAGCCAGTTTTGTCTTTGAATAAGAACGATTAGTTCCACGCAAACAGGGCTCGTCATGGGACAAATTTAAATGACACCATCCGATAGCACGGGTCCGTAAATAGGGGGTAGGTGCAAATAGCGCGCAATTATCTTTTACGGGTGCCGAGTTATAGTCAATTTTGTCCCAAAATTCGTTGACATGGCAACGGGGGTCGGCAGGGGAGAAATTTAGATGACGCCGTCGGAAAGCCCGGGCCCGAAAATAGGGGGTAGGTAAACACAGTGCGCAATTATCTTTTACGGGGACCGAGTTATGCCGCTTCGAAATCCCGATAGGCTGTAATGCAAGTGTTTAAATTTTTTTTTAAATTGCGGCATAAAAGGGGTAATTTTTAAAAAAAAATAATCTAAAACATATAAGGAATGTGTCCGGCGTCAGGACGTTTCGTTTGAACCATTAGCGGCGTCGGTCGGTCCAACGGGCTGGTCTGTAGCCGTGCGCAAGGAAAAATTTTTTTAAAAAATAGACGCCTAACGGCGAATTTCGCCCATGCGCAGCCACGCCCCCTTTAAACCGATTGTAAGCAAATTTTGCTTGTGGGGTCGAGTGGGCGATGTGATCACCGATGCCAAGTTTTATGGAAATCGGTTAAGGGGTTTCGGAGTTACAAAACCCCCACGTTCATCGGTGTCGTAGCATTTCGCCTAATCGCTCCCCCAGTTAAGTCTACTGCAGAGCCCCAACCGAAATCGAACTGGGGTTAGGGTTAGGGTAAGTATACGATGCGAAATGAGATTAGACGAAATGAGACGACGCCCGTCGTATAGCCTACTTACTTACGGTCGGCCAAAAAATGGTACAGAAAAAATGATTAAGACAAAACAAAGCTTGTCAAAGAAGCAAAAAACGACAAAGCAAGTCGTTGTTGTTGGTCCGCCTATCAAAAAAGATTAGGCAAAATGGGGTTAGGCGAAATGCGATTAGGCGAAATGCTACCCAACCCGTTCATCGCCCTTACAACAGCACTACCGCGCTGCACTGTGACAAGCACTGATGATGGGCTTCTTTAGATTTATCAATATTGATGACCTTGAACGATCTTAAACCACCAAAATAAAGGTTTTAGTGAAGTTTTCGCAATTTTGGCTGCAGCGCATATTTCACCAGTGAATTGCGACGAATCGGCTGCAGATAGAATCTGGCTTCGAAACACTGAACTAGAACAGGTTCATGAATTCTGCTACTTATGAAGTTTACTTACCGAAGATGCTCGATGTGATAAGGACATCAAGAAAAGAATTGCAATGACAAAAGCAGCTTTCATGAGAAGAGGAGAATTACGAGGGAACATCTCTAAGGATTTAAAGAAACGGATGGTGAAGGCACTATGAAGTGTAGCTCTTTTTAGCTCAGAGAAGTAGACACTTAGAAAAGAAAGCCAGACGTATACAAGCTTTTGAGATGTGAATCTGGCGCAAGATGGACAAGGTCAGCTGGACAGCACATGTGTCAAATGAAATGAAAAAGTCTTAAGTCTGGTGCAAGAAGAACGTTCTGTGGTCCACGTTATCAAGCAACGCCAAGCAAACTGGATAGGACATGTCTTATATCATGACTGTCTTCTGAAGACTGTATTAGAGGGGAAGATGGAAGTGAAACGGCCAAGAGGAAACGTAAAAACTTTCTTTTTGTTTTCTTGCTCTATAAGTAGGTTTTGTATCTTTCTTCTTGGCAAAAAGGAAGATGTTGGGCTTACTTATGGAGCAAAAAAAACAAGAAGATCGGTTACGAGGAGCTGAAGAGAGGAGCACAGAGTTAGGTCGGATGGCGCCATCGTCATTGGAACCTGCTTTAGGACAGAGCACGCAAGAAAAAGACCAAGACAACCTGCGTATGAAATTTTCAGCATAAAATGCATAACACTCTAAGTGCCGACCACCTAGTCCAAGGAAGCCTGCGCAGGCGGGTGTCAAAGAGGGCTACCCACTAAAAAGTGTTTATTTTACCGACATTGGCTCGTCTAGCGTGAATACAGTTGCAGATAATCACATATCTAGTGATGAGCTTTTTAGTGGTGTCAACACTGATGACCTCGAATGATCTTGAACTTTCAAAATAAAGGGTGTTGATGATTTTGTTTTCAACTTTCGGCGTATATTTCAAAATGGCTGGAGATAGACCTGGACAACCTGCGTATGAAATTTTTAGCACAAAACGTAGGGGCCTACATTTTAACAGCGTAAGTTCCTACCTAATAAATTCACGAAGTCTTCCGTACGAAGGCCTCAAATTTGGGTACTCCTTCAAAAGGCATTATTATTTTATTGCATGCTGTACACGTTTGCCCAGGTGGCAGAACCGCTGCTATCGCGCGTCACGTGAGCTTTGCTCAATTATTTGTTTTCATTCACGTTTATGTCTCCGTCTGTCGGCTTCAGTAGGCTTAGCGCCTATAGCTTGCACAGTTCATTCGCATAGACTCGAGCAGACAGACAAGAAAAGCAAGCAAACAAACAGGAAAGCAGACAACACAAACAACGCAACAAAGTCACTGAGCTAAAAAATATCCACAGGCTGGCCCATATTTTATTCAGCGCGATCCACTGAAGCATATCGGCATTAGCATAACCTATTACTATCGTCGTGACTAAATGGCCTGTTGGCTGTTTAAGAACCTTGACGCCATTCGTCACAAAACAGTGGGACCACCCGCAGTTAGTTTATGCCAGGGCGCATGTCAAACGTTGAAGCGCCTCTGAAGCTACGGCACTATGGCGCTGTACAAATATTATTATTAACAGCGGGTGACCATCAAACACGACGGCAGGCTACCGTCGAGCCTGCCGTCGTGTTTGAGTCCGAGTGATGTGTAACCACAAGTTGTCGATCGACCCTCAAACTGTACAACGTCAAAACGTCAAACGACCGTGGAAGAGTCATGCGATGCATAGGCCTAAATTTAATGATTTTTTATATTTTTGTGCGTCTTCCCCCAAATTGGGATTTTAGCCTCAAATTTTGCATTTTGGACGACAGTTTTTCCCACCGTGGTCAGCCACCTTGTCGTGATGGTGGGGCTTTGCACCGATGATGACCCGAAAGATTTCTAAAAACTGGAGGCGAGGAGCTAACTAAGAGCTGACCAAACCCGTGAGAGCAGATTTGCTACACGTTACCAGTGCTTTTGTGCTGGTTTCGGCTTCGCTGCCGACTACGGCTTTACATCCGTCTATTTACGGCTTCATAGCCGTCTACGGCTTTACAGCCGCTACCTATAACCTTGTGGTTACATTCGGGGACGTGCATTGGGCCGAACTGATACGGCCTCAGCGCTGGGCACCTGCCCACCCCAGAGGTAAGATAAGGTAAGGAAGGTAAGGACGACAGTTTTGTTTCCGACAAAAGATTTTTCGACAGCCAAAAATTTATATGGGGCAATTCTCTCCCTCTGCCCCCCGGGCCACAAAGCCACTGCTGTGTGTAGGCCTACGGTTAATTATCACATTTTGGAAGATGGTCGAATGCGGGATCCGCAACTGTGAAACGCAAACCACAGCAAGATAGTTTGTGGATGTCGTTCACTGGTGAGCTATACTCGTGCAGACTTCAAAGAAGGCGACCAAATAATGACAGCGATGTCGACATTCAGCTGAGATTTATGTGTCCGTTTCTTTCTTTAGCTCTGACAACAGATTGACCCAAAACAAGCCCGTGGCAAATAGGCTTTACGTAGGAGACTGTCGAATCGATCATAGGTTCTTGCTAACGCTGACGTCGCTAAGTAATAAATCTTTACACTACAGATCAAACAGGCGACATTACATTTCTTTTGTGACGTAATAGCTCAGTCGCAATTGAACAGTAAAGTCTTGTGGACAAACGGTGACTTAGGACTGAGTTGCTGCTGCCCCTGATCGCTGCATCCTACAGACCAAGGTAGCCTATGCAGAGCGCCATATACAGAATGGGCCAAAAAAGTTAGCTATTGTACTTTTTTCCATATCTTTGCTAAATATTGACCAATTTTCACAATTTTTACCAGTAAACTCGGGAAAAATGCTACTTAGCGGCATGCAATCACACTTACTATGTCGCTACAATACTTTGTAAAATATAAATATCCAAAAACGTACACTATCTACAGATGGTAATAAAGTCGAGTGGCAAATTTTTAAAGTATTCACGTAAAATGTTAATTATAAGTTATACTAAGTGTCATAAAGGTTTAGGTGCAGCTACGGAGTAAGTTTTCATTTTTCAAAAATAGTGCACAGCTTGTAGGGCCGCACAATTAAAATACATTGCTCTGTATATATATTTAACTTTATTCACCATATAATAGTAGCACATATAAAAAACAAACATAATTAGAACACAGCGGACAGTAAGACAGAGTAACAGTAAAAAGGACACAAATAGATGAAAGTCTTAACTAACGAGCGAAAAGCCCGAAACTCAGTTTGTATGCTCATGCAGTTAACTAAGCAAGATTGCAGCCATCAAACAGCATTAGTATACATTGAAAATTAGTGCACGGTAAAATTGTTCAAATTATTTGAAAAAATGTTTAATATGTTTTTCAATGTTTTTGACACTTATTATAACTCATATTGTAAAATGTAAGTTAAATACTTTAAAAATTTACCATTAGACTTTCTGTCCATCTGTAGATATTGTATGTTTTTGGATATTTATATTTTACAAGGTAGTGAAGCCACAATATAAGTGTGATGTGCATGCCACTATGAGTTGCACATTGCCCACTAGTAAAAAATTGTGAAAATTGATCAATATTTAGCGAAGATATGGACAAACTGCAACAGCTTACTTTCTTTGGTCCACCCTGTATTTCGTATACTTCTCGCCACGCGTTGTCAGATACCTTTTAAAAAAAAAAGATAGAATGAGTTGGCTTTTGTTACTTTGTTAGGTCTTGGCTGCTAACATTCAACCCGCAAATACAATATAACTGTCGTCCTGATGCGAAGTTAGTAATCAATGTGAAGTTGGCGTCGAGCGTCACTTGGCTGCGCTACGCTACAGTTCACAGTCATGTTGTTGGCATGACGGCTGAGCTGTTCCCGGAGGCGCCCGCTCCGCAGCGCTTAACACGTATATACAGAATTACTATATACAATAGGTTAGTATACATATAAGCTGTAGACTGAATAATGCTGCAGGAAATAGCCAAGCCAGCCGGGTGAGCGGCGACACGAGTCGTTAAACAGTTACTGCAGGCCAATCATAAAGACATCGTCAAAACCTGCCACGTACCAGTACCACCCACACTGAATCACTGATTTAAGTGCAAACTGAAGCGAATTCGTTGCCTGGAGCTTGAAACAATTACTTGAGTTTTATTGACTGTTATTGGCATTAACAAAGAGTTCGGTAATTAAACTATAATTACCTGAAAGCACTCTACAAGCAAATTACCGTGACGACTACAACCGTACAACGATCATAATCGGCATGACATGCATTTTAACATTTTATATAGGCCTGCTTGCCGTGAAGACAATAGGCATATGCATGGAAGAAAACAGCACGCCTATTGTTATATACTGAATACTGACAAACGGGGTTGATAACAGTGTTTGAATTGTGAAAAATTAGCTGAGGGTTGAACTTTTCGACGGTCGGAGACCGAACAAAATTGTGATCTAAATCGTATGTATACAGTATATAGCTGACCCCCTGTACATAATTTGACAGTCTGTTAGGGGGGGTTGAGAAAAGAGTTTGGGTTTCAGCCCCCAACTCCCCCGGCAATTCAAACACTGGTTGATAAATGAAAATAAATTTTTAACTCGTATGACCGCGCGCGCGTTAACGTAATGAAGAACTGCATAACACTAATAAATTTGTTGAAATATATTAGCAAGAAATAAAACGCGTTAACGTTTGCTTAAAGTTGAACAGGAATTATAGAAACTAACATAAGCAAAAACGCATTTACTGTGACTGATAAATTACATGTAGTCCTAATAGGTCACGGCTCACGTACGGCGATTGTCATCTAGTTCGGTGGAGACAGGAAGACACAGTAAAAGTGACAAAAACTCAGAAACAGCTAATGAGCGTCGCCCATGGTGGCTATGGTTGTCAGTCGCCCAGGCCCGTCGAAAAGGTGGGGTAGAGGGGTAAGCTACCCCGGGTCCCCGCGACGTTTGGGGCCCCGCCATCGGCAAGAAATATAAAGTACGCCAGAATATACCATTTAAAAAGAAATTCAAAAATTTCCTTCCGAGAAGTGCCCCGTGAAAATGTTTGGGGGCCCTGCGAAGATGTTTCCCGAGGCCCCGCTGTGGCTCTCGACGGGCCTGCAGTCGCCGCAGCAGCAGCCTTGACACCGCAAACTGGTCTACTAGTATATACGAGGTCATCAGTCGATGAGCCGTGCAGAGTGCCAGCAGCACTCGAGGCGCTTCAGTTCAGTTCAGTTCAGTTGCACCGTCTGTCGGCCCGTGACACCGACAACAGTGGCGCCGCTAGACGTTATAATTTGAAACTATATGATAGAAGGTCGAGTCGCAGAGATCGAAACTCCACATTAACTAAAGCTAAATTTTATTGCCCTTGCTGTTGTTTGTTTTAATATTAGTCGATTAGAAACAGTTTTTCTGATATAGCTGATGAAAAGTGTGACTGGAAGGCTTGGACTTAGTCAAGTTAGCTAAGCCAACATTCGGGACGGCTTCGGCTTCTTAAGTTTATTTGTCCTGTGGCTGGCGCCCCACTGATGTCTAAGAGCAGTTTTAATGACGACAGCATCGGTGTCGTGGGGCAGCCGCTGCAGGCACTTCGCATGACCGCAGTGATTCACGCCTCTTTGTAATTGCCGCGTTCTCTGTCTGTCTCCAGCACGCCTACGCTCGATAATACGTTTTTGCAATATCCGCTGTTTGGTAAGTGTTTCTACTTGAACAGAGAAGCTACAGCTGCTGAGCCTGATTTCAGTCTAAATAATCAAAAACTGTATATATTATAGGTGGATATAGATGAAATGTGCGCAAAACTACGAGTAGGCTATTACTGCATTTAACTATTTACTACCCGGTACATACTATATAAAAAGCGTGCAAAGTTGCAGTGTACTATCTTATCATTGTGCATTACGTTTTTCTCAATACGGAATTATCGGTTTTATAACAATAGAAATCATTTAGCCTGCGTATATTTTCGCCATAGTATATCGGCAATTTGGTGAGAATGAAACCGAGTCGTTTTCACTACACAATGTGGGTTAACTGAAAATGCCGGACATAAATTTGACGGACATGAAATTGAAGGACAAGATTATCAAGATATAACCTATATCGTTCAAAAATAGATTACATCACAAGACAATGTGCAATTCTTTTTGAAACAACAACAGAACACATGTCACAACAGCAAAGCAAATGTGTAATATGTATATGTATAATATGTTGAAATGCATAAATTATTACGAAAACATCAACTTAAAATTAGCTACAGGTGGGCAATAATAACTCGAAGTCTACTCAATCTATGCCCATTCAGCCACTTAAAAACATGTCTTGCATTTTCATTTCCGTCAATTTTATGTCGCCGTCAGTTTCATGTCAGGCTACTTCATGTTGCGAAAAAGTTGTCTAATTAAGCGATATTTTTAATTTTTGGCCGGCATCCTATAGTACGTTACAAAAAAACTAAGAGGATGTGTATTGTAAACAAGTAAAAATAAGTAAAAATAACTCAGCTCGCGGGTTCATGCACACACAGTCCATCGTTTCCTAAAATCTTGATCATAGTTCTCAACATTGATCAAGTTCGCTGCGGTATTCGAATCTAGTAGACACGTTTGGCGGCATTAAACCTACATTAAGCAGCCATCAATGTCTTACACACAGGCAGATACTTCAACTTTATAGGCAAATGTTTGTATCGATTTAAACCAATCACATATTTTTTCCGCTATTTTGCTTATTCACTGCTGTTAGGGGCGTGTGCTCCGTGCAGTAAACGAAGCTGGCTCTCAGTTTTGACGTGAGTTATTTTTGTAAGATATCGAGTTCGAGTGCAGCAATTAAGCACAATGCGGTGAAACGTTAACGTGCATACGTGTGCGGGTAATTATCAATGGACAGTCGCCGCGTACGCACGCGCGTATACAGGGTGGGCCAAAAAAGTAAGCTATTGCACTTTGTCCATATCTTCGCTAAATATTGATCAATTTCCACAATATTTTACCAGTAAATTTCGTACAAAATTTGCTACTTAGTGGCATGCACATCGCACTTATTGTGTCGTTATACTAGCTTGTAAAATATAATTATTCAAAAGCATACAATATTTACAGATGGACAAAAGATTTAATGGTGATTTTTTGAAGTAGGTCTATTCAACTTAAATGTTAAAATATGAGTTATAGTAAGTATCAAAAACATTGGAGGGCATAATTAATATTTTCTCAAGTAATTTTAACTATTTTACTGTGCACTAATTTTCAATGTACATCAATGCTGATTGATGGCTGCAATTTTGCTCAGTTAACTGCATGAGGATACAGAGCAATGCATTTTAATTGTGCGGCCCTATAAATTGTGCACTATTTTTAAAAAATAAAAACTTACTCCGTAGCTAAACCTAAATCTTTTTGACACTTATTATAATTTATATTTAATATTTTACTCAAATACTTACAAAAATTACCATTCGACCTTATTACCATCTGTAGATATTGTACGTTTTTTGATATTTATATTTTACGTTATATTTTACAAGGTAATGTAGCGACATAATGGGTGTGATGTGAATGTCACTGAGTAGCAAATTTCTTCCAGAATGAAGATATGGAAAATGTACAATAGCTTACTTTTTTGGTCTACCCTGCATAGCGGACATTTTGAGATGGCGGTACAGACCGCGGAATGCGGAGCGGGAAATTAGAGACCCCCACTTTTGCGAGTGGGAGATTTGCCATACAGAAGTTGGGCTGCTATACGTCTTCGTCGCCAGGTCTAGTTAGCTCAAGTTTTCCTCTGACAAAAATAAGTATAGGGTCTAACATGCTTATCGAAGTCACATTGATTTGGTAAAATTTAGGTACGTTTTAAACAGATTATTTTACCTGCGAATGCGACACACCAATCAAAACCGTTTTGCAAAGCGACATGCCGTAATTTACTAACGCAAACTGAAATTACAAACGAGCGCATTGTTGTAACTTAAACAGTGTACATATATTAATTATAAATTTCATTACTTTACATGTGATTTTTGTTTTAAAATTACGTCGAAGCGGTCACGTATATGCTGCCAGTGACAATATCATGACTTGGCGTGCCTCCCGCAGCAGGCATGCAGCGACTTTGCGAATGAGGTTAGTTGAACATCGCCAGAGCAGCTGATGTCAGTAGACGTAATGGTCCCGCTGCGATAAGGCGCGCTTAGCTTGTTGGTCGTGATTATGCATGCGTGTTGCCGTTTGAATTGCGCCATACTCTCACTCGCTTCGTGTACCGACAACCTTGCCATCATCCGACGCGGTCGAGCTCAGCCAGCGATTGACGTTTGGCCAAATGATTAACGCATTCCTGTATTACTGACGTACGCGACGATCTTGCGACGATCGCGTCGTATACCCAGCTCTGCCAACTTGCGCGTGTGGGTCTGTTTCAACGCAGACTAACTGAGGCGCGAAAGCCTTACTTGATCAAGACGCTGTGTTTATTGTCGTTGAAGGTCAGTACTGTTGGTGGCAGCTGCACTGAAGTAACAACACCGACGTGTGTCGGTGTCAAGTATCATCGCGATCATTTAACACGATGATGGTGATGTCTGCGTCAGCACAGCGTTCAGCAACTTTATCGTCGTCGTCGTCGTCATCGGATCGCGACGAGCTTCGTTCCGCAGAGACGACGCACGCCGCCATTCTAGCACCTCCGCCGCCACCACCACCACTGCCACCGCCACTGCGGCTGGGCGTTACAACGACAGCGACTGACGAGCTGCCAACGCCGCGCTCGCGTCTACGTCGTCTGCAGTGGGTCAAGATCCCGGCGGGACGTGTCTCTGCCGCCGCCGGCGCACGTACCGTCTGGACACACGTCGGCAATAACTCCGCCTCCTCGTCCTCGTCCAACGCTCATCCATCCAAACTCGACTTCGCTCAGATGGAGGAACTCTTTCGCGTCACGGAGCCGTCGGCGTCAATGAACGGCGTCGTGCAGCGTCAACACGGAGCCAGCCTGTCACACGATGTCGACCGCCGCGACCAGGTGCGAACCGGATGGAATGCTTGAAGTGTGAAAATTATCAATATTCAAAAACGTCACATAAGCACAATAGCACATTATAATAGTCTAACGTAACTTTAAGTTTGATACATAAAGTGAGGGTCCGTTCTCCATCATATCAATCTGTTTATTCGTCGTTTGATCGTTTCTGTTTCTGTCTTAATTTGAGTATTTTCTCTATTTAAGAAGCAGTAAGCAATATTCCGTCCAGTCTCTGTGCAGTGCCGTTGTTTTTTTTATCGGCCGTGAAACCGCCTGACACTTGCAAACTTTTCCGTCTTTCTAATGTTTTATGCATGGCAATTTTTTTTTATTTTTTATGCGGTGCTTATGTTCTAGAATTCTGTTGTCTTTACTGACATGCTTACATAACTTGTTAACTTTTTTTAACCGGTTCAGCCATGATCACAAGTTTGGCACGATCTCGTCCGCCTTGAGTTTTCTTTCAAGAACTCCGGAGCCTACGACAAGGAATAAAGTCGCAGAGCGCACAAGTATTCAACATGCGAGACTGCACGGTGTGTGGTATAAACTTTTTATTGCCGGATTTTATTCCTGCCAGCGGAATAGAAATGCTGCATGCAATCGTGTCGCATAAATCAATTACCGACACTGACAGTGACTTTAGGTTAGTTACAACGTGCATATTTAATTTAGACAAAACAACCAACATTTTCGTCATTTATTTTAATTGTGTTTCAAAAGCTGTTTTTTAATTTGTCGCTGTTTGTCTTTCGAAGTATGGAGGATAGACTATATTGTGCTAGCAAGGGTAGTGATTCAGTATGTAAATGTATTGTGCGTTTGGTATGAAACTGTGATCGATGTAAATTTAAGATGCTGTGATTATTCTTGTCGCGTGCGTCATCGGTTGCGTCAGATCGACCTGTTGGACAGCAAGCGCAGCTTGAACGTCAACATTTTCCTGCGCCAGTTCCCGCAGTCGCTGTCCACTGCCGACATAGTCAACGCGCTGCTGCTGAGTGATCCGCTACAGACTGACGAAGTGGCCGACGGTCGACGCGGTTGTGACGCCGAGATGATGAGTTGTCTGCTCAAGCTCGCACCTGACGAAGACGACGACGAGGTCCAGCGACTGGTGGCGTTCAACGGCGACCGGCGCAGACTCGGGCCCGCTGAAAGATTTCTGACGCAGCTCGTCTCGCTACCCAAGTACGCACGCGAATAGCCGAGCGGTGTCGCCGCTTTTCGTTAGCCTACTGCACATATCCCACGCTTTGCGTAGGCCTATTCTATAGTGCACACAAATTGTGGTATCGCCGCCGTAAATCGTGTTTCCGTTTGTAATGTTGCTGTATTTTTAGCCCTATAACTTAAAAATTACACGCCTTCACTCGGTAGAGGCCCGACACCAGAAACCAGCAACTTGCGATATCAGGGAAACGGCCTTAAATTGTGCGTGACATACGTAGCGTGCGACGTATTTTAGCTTGACGATACGCGGAAACGCGATGGCAGATAAACGTATCGCGCAGTTTGATTACAGCGACAGCAGGGCGTTCGTTGTCTCAAATCTGTTGCTGTTGCTTCGTGATTGATATAAACTCTAAAACAACAGCGATGGCGCTGACTGTCATCGGTTGAAATTGAACTTAGGTTGCATTCGATTGTGCCACGGACTCATATTGTGTTGATTGACAGCTATCAGCTGCGCATCGAGGCGTCGCTGTTGAAAGAAGAATTTAGTAACACGGTCGACTGCATAAGGCCCTGTCTCGACGCCGTCATTCTCACAGCAAAAGGTTGATTCCTCGTGTAATTGAACTACTTCCGTTGTTTATGTCTATTGATTAAACTGTTTGCAACATCGATTTAGGATCATTACGGTGTGCCTGTTTACGCCCCGGCTTTCACCGGTAATCATTGCGCCTAAAACAAGACACTAACGACTTCCGTTACTAGACGACAAATTAAAGATTGTGCTCACGATAGTTTAAATACTTGCCTAATACCAACTATACTTGACAGAAAGTGTTGCTCCTTAAAATGTCATTGTGAAAACGTGTGCTGGGGCAAGTGCATAATACATATTCACGCAACACACATAAGCCTATTATACGTTTCTGGGTCTGTCTGTTTTTTGCTGCTTATTTTTGACTGTGCTTTTCTGCACTTTTGTAAAGAAAGAAAGTATGCTAGGCCTATGGTATATTGGTAGTGCAAATATGTTTTGCGGTTGTTGTCAGCAATCAAAGAAAGTGAATTGCTACGCGAAATTATCTACATGATATTGGTGGCTGGAAATTTTCTGAACACCGTAAGTATTCATGCAGTCTTCATGTTCATACGGTTGATGGTAATATTAATTAAAATTAATAGTTACAATCAACGAATCCGCAGCATGCTGCAAAATGCACACTCGTACAGGAAATGTTACACTGTTATTCAGTAATAAAAAACTCTAGACTGTCAAGCCTTGCTCAGTGCTAAATACTGCTTACTCGCACTCCAGCAGTGGTTTAACACAGCCTATACTATACAGCAGCGTGAAAATGGATAAGCAGAATTTGATAAATCTGCCAGTAGCGATAAGGTCGGGCACCAGTTTATAAAAGTTGGTGGACTCTGTCTACGTAGTTTTTACTATCAGCGCAATACTTTTATGTTTTAATCCGGCTATTGTCTGCAACACAAAATGAAGGTGTTTTATAAGCATTGACTGTGTTCCGCTGTGCGGTGGCAGGGTGGCTACGCAGGCAACGCCGCTGGCTTCAAGCTGGACTCGCTACTGAAACTGACAGACATTCGTGCCAACAAACCCAACATGAATCTGCTCCACTACGTCGCCATGGTAACTGTATTTGCCGTATGATAATTATCGTAAATAGTAATACATCAATTATATTGCACTGTATAATTTACAGATACAAAACCGCTTTCACACATGAATAATAATAAGCATTTTATGATTGAACGCTAATTGCACAGTCAAAAGACTGGATTATGAGTAAATATTCTGTGCAAAATGGACAAAACTTTGTGGCTTACGTTTGTGGATTATTTGCTCTATATTCTTAGCATGCTTAAGCCTACATGTGTTTGTATTTATGCTAGTTTAGCATAGCTGAAATTTGAAGGCAAGAGATGATAATATTACAAATTTATTGTTGGCCTATTTTTGTACTGCAATGATTACTTACTCAACTCTAACGTGCCAGTAACTAGGTGATATAAGCATATTTATTTATTGTTTATAGCCTCGTTTCATACTAGGTTAATTGACATTGTAGCTGCGTATTGCAGATTTACAAATATATTAAGTCATTAACAGTACTGTGACGTGACGGAAATCGTGATGTTTTGACGCTACAGCAAGCGGAGGCACAGAACCCCGCACTACTCAAGTTGCCGCAGCAGTTTTCTTACCTAAAGGAGGCCGCACTGTGAGTATCCGAATTATTATTGTTATTATTATTATTACTTAGAGGACGCGAATTCGAATTTATGCAGCAAATGCATCGTAGGCGTGTCCGCACTGCTAGCTCAAGTGTGCATGCCGTCGTGTATATGAACTATGTCTGGCCGTCACGCAATCAGACTTGCAGTCGGTCAGTATCTAGGCGTAAAAATGACTGTTAAAAATACGTTACGTTATCAACTTGACGATACAATACAATACAATAATTACTGCGTGGGCTGGACTCAAACGCTGGCGTCGTATTCCGAATGACATTGTTGTAATTCAGCGTTGTTGCTCAGTGAACGTAGCTTGATTAAATTAAACTTTAGTAAAGTGAATATAGCTTTTCATCAATTTGTTGAAAAAAAACGTCTAAAAACCAATGAATTAAAAGAATTATATTTCCATAAATACACGCTTGCAAATTTATATAGCCTCTTTTACGTGTAATATGCCGTGGTTGTTATTGTCATTTTTTGTTGTTTTCTGATTTTGGTTTTAATAAACTTGCGAATAAAAGTAAATACGTTATTTCTTCTAACAAAAACTGGAATTTAAGTAACTTATGTAGGTCATGTTGCTTTTTGCTGGAAATGAGTTAGAAATTTGGTATGTAAGCTTATTACGATTATTTTCTCAACAGATAGCAAGTTTTTGCTACTCTGCAAGCTTGAAATAAAGTAATGCTTGAAACAGCTGTACTGCAAATATTCATAATTTAAAAGACAGACAAGTTACAAACTTACCTAATCTTAAAACTAGTTAGCCTACATTGTAACTTGATTAAAACTGTGTCACGTGTGCACTGCATATACGTTTGATAGGTGCATTTAACAAGTAGGCCTATTCAAATACTGATTTACTTAGTGATAAAAAGCACGACCATTATGTGACTCGTTTGAGAAGTAAAATTAGACGAGACGACAGTACGTCTTTTGCCATTTTACCGACAAGTGACGGATTTCTAAGAGTCTTAGCTATGCATTATAACTGCTGCTTTATTCGTTTCGTTTGTATCGCATCGGTCGTTACGTTTAATTTGTAATCGTTATAGCCTATTATGTCCAGATACACGTCGGAGACGCTGGCGGCGAACGTAGCGGAGCTGAGCGCGAGAGTGAAAATGATATCAAGTCGAATAGAGCAGACAGCTGATACTCAGCTACAGCGACAGTTTCACGGCTTTCTCGAGGTATTCGCCATATACATGTAATGACATTGTGATGGCGGAAAAACAAACAAGAAAACTGAAACGCAGCTGAATTTTAACTAATACCAACTAACAGCGTCGGTTCTCATAACGGGCTAAATTGTTTTACGCGGGACAGCAGAATGCTTCGCGCGTCTTAGCTATGGCTTGGGCGTCGGTCCGTCTGTCTGTTTGTTTGTCCGTCTATCTGTCACATTGTTGTATTGTATCAAAACGGTGCAAGTTAGAATCACAAAATTTTCACTGTGGGCTGCCCCAAAGACTCTAATTTTTGTGACGAAATTTGGTGCCGTTGGGTAAAAAATCCCCCCAAACGAGGGCGTCAAAGAGGTGTACCCCATTAAAAACGTTATTTTGCTGCTATTGGCTCGTTTAGTGTGAAAACGGTTGCAGATAGGTACAGATATGTTGCTTATCATAGCACTGGTCACGCGCTTTTTAGTTTTATCAACGTCGATAAATTTGAACGATTTTTCAATCCCCTAAAAGGAGGTTTTCGCGAATTTTCTGCAATTTTTGCTGCAACGCACAATTCAAAAGTGAATTGCAACGAAATGGCTCGAGATAGATTAAGCAAACTTTGTATAAAATTTTTAACATCAAACGTAGATTTTACAAATCCCCTTAGGTTTAAGGAGGTTATTTTACCGATATTGGCTTGTTTAACGTGAAAACAGTTGCAGATAGGCATAGACATGCTGTTTATCATAACAAGTAGGCTGGCGACTTTTTAGCGGTATGAACATCGATGACTTAAATGACCATAAACCTTCTGAATAGGGTGTTTTATTGTTTTTTTGTGATTTTCGGCTACGGTGCACACTTCAAGGGTAAATTGCGACGAAATGGCTGAATTTAGACCAAGACAATGTGCGAACAGAAACCGCTAAGGCTGTCGCGCGTCTCATGAGCTTTGCTCAAATTACTTGTTCTATTCAATGTCATGCCGTTATTTTGCTAGCACTTGTGCGAGCCGTTTGTTCAGTGCATAGCTTGTCGTCGTGTTAATATTGTTTATGTTGTTCAATGTCGTTTTATGGTTTTGATCGAACAAATGGGTCTGGGGTTGTGTGTAACCCGTGACTCGTACGCACAGACTGCGGCAGACGAGCTGCGCGAACTACAGCGCGACATGAGCGACGTCGAACGACTGCGCAGTGAACTTGCGCTTTACTTCTGCGACGACGAAGCCACCTTCAAGCTGGACGACTGCATCAAAACATTCAGCGCATTCTTCGCTAGTTTCGCTAAAGCGATCGAGGTAGGAATGAACGTGAATGAGTGAATGAATAAATAAATAAAACAGTTTTATTTCGTGTCGCTACCAATAGCTGGATTGAGCTAAAAGTACTGAACTAAAAGTTAAAGAAAAACGTTAATGTTAATTCGTAGGCTGTTTTTATGATGGACGATTTTATTAGATAGGCGGTGTTTTTTATCTGTATATATCTGTCTTTTCTTGCTGTCTGTTTTGGTCTTTATGACGAATAAACGTGTTCATTAATAGCGGCAGTTGACTAGAATAATGGATCTAGCGTGCACCTACCTACCACCTGGCAGATGACTGCCGCATGATCCGCCGCCGCCGGTCCGGTCTTAGATCGTCGTCGTCAACGACCAAACTGGAGGACCCACCGACCAGAACGACGTTCGGTGACCGATCTTTTGCCGTCGACGGACCACGTGTGTGAAACAGCCTACCGGCGTCCATTCGCGACCCATCATTGTCACTCACTGTTTTATCAACAGACTCATAACTCATCAGTTCTGTTTGGGCAATATATGCGGCGTTTGTGATTTTAAATAAACGCCTTCAAAACTTGTGAACTAACTAACTAAGTACGAGGTAATTCACCAACTATTATGCAGTAATGACAGAGCATGTTTTATTGAATGGACGGGCAGACTGATAGGCCGGTGCATAGACATCGAGGTATGGCGTTGCGCGGTAATTTAGGCTACGTGACAAACTCACGGTTGTCAATAACTAAGGTGTTTAAACACAAGCGGCCACATAACGAGGGTCATTCCATATATTATACAAGTTACAAAACGAGATCATCCTGTTATTTTTTACAATACGAAAAATTTATGCGAAATATACATGGAGAAAATGATGCTATTTTGTAACTTTTATGGAATTACTTTTGTACTGATAGCTGTGTGTAGGCCTACTAATATGAGAAAAAAGCTGAATGTGCGGCATTGTGTAATGATGCGTAATATCACATGTAGGAGAATGGTCAGAGGCAGCAGCAGCAGAAGCAGGCGGATGAAAGACGTCGACAGCGTGAACAGCAAATCTCAGCCAGACAAAGCCTCCTAACTGTCACTGCCGGTTCGTTTTTTTCATTCACACATTCATAAAATAGCCTATACACTCAACGCATTATGCTTTCGAGCGCCACATGTAAATGCATTGTTTATAATACATGCAAGTTGCAGCATCCAATTGCGCTTAAGCTTACAATCGTGCTAATTATAGGCTACACGTGATTATTTTCCAGGTCCTAATGCGGAATGATTTACGAGCTGACACTGACAGCACTGACTCTTCTGACTTAGCAGTTTTCAACATTCTCTCGCTTTGAAATTTTTAGCTAGATACTCTGAACTGTATTTTTTCTAAAAGTTCCTTTAATCGAAATATCGCAGACTACGGATTATAACTTGTGACTTCGATGCATTTTTATTGTAGCACGTCAGTGGCTTCTTTTCTCTGTTGTGTATACAATGAATAATGTTCACCGGGAAAGTAGAGTTAATTGGCTGAACAAGCGAGGGTGGTGTACTGTGGATCATACAGGTGTTCATCGTGGTCAGTGCACTGCAAGGCGCTACTGGAGGCCGTGTTGGCAAGACGACGAACCGATCGGCAGCGAGTCAGCGGCGGGTGATGTAGATATTACGTCACTGTCACCGGCATGCAGCTGGAATCAGTCGACATCACGCTGTAGCAGTGCCGCTGGTACGGCCTGTACGTCGTCGTCGTCGTCAGTCGACCCAGTCGAGCACAGCGCCCAGTCATCACCCGCCTTGGACGAAGCACTCTTCACTGCGGCGCTCCCTTCACAACGTCAGCGACGTCGCGCGTCCAGTTGCGCCACCGAGCAGCGAGAACAATGTGCCGCCGTCGAACTATCACCGCCGACACCGAGTGACGATCTGCTGGACGTGTTGCAGCACCGCAGAGTAGCAGGGAGTCAGTACGACTGCTCTGCCTCTGCTGGCGGCGGCGGCTGCTTTGAAGGTCGAGTGGGGAGTCTACGGCGCCGGCGTCGGTCCACTGTGACGCCGGAGCTGATGCAGCTGGACCGCGAGCGCGCAACCGCGTCGCCTACTGCAGCCTGCGTCAGCACGCTGCACCAGGCAACAGACACCACGCCTGAACCGCCACCACCTACTACACGACGCCGCCTGCTGCCGCAGCCAGACCGCTCGGTCTCGGTCGACTCCGCACCGGTCACCAGCAGCAAAGACGCAGAATTGCGTCGGTTGGTTAGTAGCCGACATTTTATGCCGATATCTAGCGAGCAGGAGCAACAGCGTGAGGGCGAGACGCACCCGGCGCGTCGTCTGCCGTTGGTTGTCGACACCGGTGTCGGTCGGACTCTGGTTGCGACAGCTGAGCCGCAGCGCGACTGTCGCACACTTGAAGCAGCAGCAAGAGTCACGAGCGATCACCAGAACCAGACTACATTATGCTCGACGCACGAAGACTCAGCACGCAGACTACACCGACAACAGTCAGTCGACAAATCAGTCGACGACAGCGACGACGACGACGACGACAAGCTGCAGGACCTTCCAACAGACGAGCAACGTGGAGGACAGCTGCCGGCGAGGTTGACTTTCCGTTCGTCGACGTTACCGCGACGCTGGAAATGGCACAGTCCAACCGGACAGACACAAAACCTGGTGGACAGCAAAGACTGCCGCGAGGCGTGGGCGCGCCAAGACGTGCAGCGTGTAACAACCGAACCACAGAGTCCGACGTCGTCCAGCACTGATCCAACGCCGACGCCAGCTGCACAACCGCATCAGTCGACCTCGACCTTGGCTCGCGTCGAAGCCATGAAGGACCGTTTCAGACGACTTTCGGAGATGTACAAGAACAGTCAGAAAGAAGACGATGCTGCCATGATGTCTACCAGAACCAGAAAATCGCAGAATACCGACGTCGGCAAGAGTATCGAAGATCATCAGTGGACCGGTGACGATAGAGAAAACACTGCGGGGATTGAAGTGGATTCGAAGACAACGCCAGCATGCAACAAGACGGCAGTGACGGCGACGGCGTCTGTGACGTCAGACACAGAGTCGCTGTCGAGCTGCGGACGTGATGAAGGCTTCGAGTCAGAGACGGCGACCGGCTCAGTGCTGGGTGCAGCTGATGTGAGTTGTGAGTCTCATCAGTACACGCCGGACGGCGTCGCCGAGGACACGACGACAGTCTGCAGCGAGGCGAATCTATTCGCTAGCAGCATTGACAGCATCATCCAGCAGATGTGCCCGAGGATGCTTGCAGCCGCTGACGCCAGTTCCTCGTCGTCGCTTGGAACGCCGTCGACGGATGAAGCGTTGCGGTGTAGAGGAGTGCTGGCAGGTAACGACGACGTCTCAACGTCAAGCCCCGGCGCGGTATCGACTCGACGCTCGAGGCTCAGTCACCAGAGAGCTTTCATTGAGCGCATGTCGGCGCCACGCCGCTCCGTCACAAACTCCCCACAGCGACATACGTCCACCTTCTCCCCTTCAGACACTGTGCCGTCAACGGCCGCAATGTTTAGTTCACCCGCTGTGCGTCGCAGGACAAGGACGCCGTCGGCTAGCGGGCCACGTGACAGCATGCTGCTGTCAGTCGCTGGCTTGCAACATCGACGAAGTTCTGACGTCACTAGCGGCGGTGGTGATGAAGTGTGCGGGTCAGTTTCACTGTCGAAGTTTGTTCGCGGCAGCGTCGCCCGCACGTCTCTACCACAC
>Ga0056128_1001355_pt1 | contig 27056 bp, 17 predicted proteins | sample WorMetLIZISLAND2_FD_71113 | JGI IMG/M metagenome (GOLD analysis project Ga0056128, IMG submission 71113) | Marine gutless worms symbiont microbial communities from Max Planck institute for Marine Microbiology, Germany - Olavius geniculatus... ... | reverse complement strand
GGTTGAGGTCGGGGCTGTTGGCCGGCCAGAGGTCAGGCGGGATGAACGCTGGTGTCTCACGACGCAGAAACTCAATCGTCGCACGTGCCCGATGTGCGGGTGCATTATCCTGCTGGAAAATGTACACGTCATCTGCCAGCACATCGGGCCTGTGTTCTCGCAAAGTAACACATGCTGTTAAGTGCTGATTCTCTAACGATTATTTTTGTCGAAATCTATTGCTATTGAACCAGGACTGTTGGAGTTATTGCAAAAGGTAGCAGGGGTCCGGTTTTTTTTGAGACACAGTGTACAACTGCACGTACAACTACTATTAGTAGGCTACTACTAGGACCTACATAGTACACTTACAACAACAACTACTACTACTTGGATGTCCGGCTTATACTGGAGACCCAGCTTATGTTAGGGACCCAGCTTTTATTTGAGACCTGGTTTCTATTAAAACATTTGACTTAGAACCCCTGCTTGTATTGGTGATAGGGTTGTTAAACAAAGTTCGGATTTGCGAACTTCGAATTTCAAGTTCGAATTCCTGTTCGTTTTTCAGCCCTTTGATATTTGAATCCAAGCATCACTAATTAGACGCAGATGGTTTTGCCTTGAAAGTGGAGCTCACTGTTACTTCAGCAGTGCACTTTGTGATGATTTCTTACCGTCAATTCAAGCGACGCCCATCACGTGTTTGCTTACCCCTTTCCTCCCTGCCCCTGGCGCATGTTGTATACTGATGCAAGCTATTAAAGTGCCTAATCTTGGTGGCCCAGACACAAAGCAGACATCAATCGACGGCAATAGAGCGCGACATGGCTTGACGTCCTGGCTGATTGCACTGTTGGTAGACTGTTTCCCGGGGCATGCCTGCTGTAACCTTCATCTCGCCCCATAATGTAGACATCAAACGCAAATTGCTTAAGCTTCTCCACAAATATATAAATGAAGTTCGAATTTAATTCAAATTTTAGTGGTCAAAATTCGAGTTTGGAAAAAAACGAATTTAACATCTCTAATTGGAGACTTGGCTACTATGTGTGACCAGGCTTTTATTAGAACTTTTACAGTAAGTACATTGATTCCTTTTGTTGTAGGGAAGGCCCAGCATTCCGTGAAGGTTTGATATTAGGTGGACACAATGGTTTTGTGTCAGCTGTGTGTGTTCTGCCTCCTGATGAGGAATTTCCACATGGCCTGATCATGACAGGCAGTAATGACAATGTTATTCATGCCTATACTCTCGATTCACCGGAACCCAGATACAAGCTTACTGGGCACACTGGCAATGGTAGGCTTGTCTTGCATTTAATAGCATGAGTTATGCTGGAAATTTGGTGATTTTACATTAGTAATTATGATGAAAGTATTTTTTTGGTTTTGTCCTTTTGTAGTTGAATTTATTTCAGTTACTTGACAATGACATATTTTGTTTTTGTTACATTTGTAATCATGTAGATTTTATGTTGTTGTGGTTCTGTGGAGAGTATTGGATAAAATAGCGGTAATGATGTTTACTGTTTCATGTCTTCTGTGTGTGTGTGTGTGTTAGTGTGTGCTTTGGCGGCTGGTAAATTTGGATCTCTCATTAGTGGTTCGTGGGATACATCTGCTAGAGTGTGGTTGAAACAAAAATGTGTAATGACTCTGCAGGGTGAGAATTTCATCTTGTTACTAAACTTCTTGCACAGTTTTCTTTGTGATTATGGTTTATATACTCAACTCATATCTATACATTAGTTTAGTGGACCCAAGCTATAAGCAAGGTATAGGTTGTCGATAGGGAATTTGTGACTTGTGAGTGCTGAAAATTTTTTTTGACATTTTGCCAACATAAAACGGTAAAAATCTTGATAAATTTTTCAACATTTATGATGCATAAAAAATTATTTTAAAGGATTTTTGATGCCTATCGTGTCGACTGTTTTCACATCTGTCTATAACAGGTCATGAAGCTGCTGTATGGGGAGTTGCTGTAATGCCTGAATGTGGATATATGCTCACTGGATCGGCTGATAAGACAATAAAGCTGTGGAAGGCTGGCAAGTGTGAACGCACTTATACAGGTAAATTATATCAGTAATTATATTCAGTAACTGCCTTAGTAACTGATCATGCTGGAGTGACTTTAATTGTTTATGCATGCGGCAGAGCTATACATTTGTTAGTTAACCATTTTACATTTGATTTTGACATGGGTTTGGTGTGTTTTTGTCAACATAATTTTGTAGTTTCTGATTAGGGTTTACTGCCGGTAATAGTTCTAAGGATGTTAACACGTTGACTGCCAGGGCCCATGGGGAGGACAAACTCATTTATAAATAGATGCTACCCCATGGGGTGGACAAATGTATGCCTCATGGGGCTGACAGTATGAATGACAGCAACAAGAAACCCATGGGGTGGACATGTCATCTCCATGGGTACGTTTGTACATTAGTAACTTATGATATTTTGTCAACCCCATGGGTGATACACAATTTATCAGCTCCTTGGAATGAACTTGTCTGTCATCCCCGTGGGTGCTATTTATTGTCTCCCCATGGGGTGTTTCCATGTTGTGAGTTATGTGTCACACCCATGGGTGACGCATAGTGTCAGCTCATAAGGCACTAACTTTAACTCTCTTTTGTGTCAACTCCATATTTGAGACAAATCGTCTCCCCATGCAGTATTTCAATCAAAGTTCATTTCAGTCATCTTGTGGGCGATGCAGACGTATTGAAGCACTCTCAGATGAGCCTGTAGCGACCAGTAACATGGTAAAGGTAATGCACTAATTTGGACCAGAATTAATAGCTTGTGTTCAATGTGTTGTTTCTCATTTATTTCAGGAACATGCTGTGTCTAGATTACTGTCATTTTGGAAACTATCGGCACACTTACTGCTTGTTAGTAGTGATATTTAGTGTTACTGCTTTAGTGTTAATAATATTATTATTGTTGTTGTTGTTTTTGTTTTGTCATTGTTATTTTTTATTCTAAGGTTTTTGAGCAAAGAGCTGAAATTCTTTAAAGGCAGAAATCTGAGTAGCCAGAGGTTTGTCTCACTGGTCATATTATTATTGTTGTTGCTTAAATTGTGTTTTTTTTGTTGTTGTCATTGTCATATTTAGGTCATGGTGACTGCGTGCGAGGAGTTGCTGTTATCAATGTTAATCAGTTTCTGTCCTGTTCCAATGATACGACCATTCGCCACTGGTCCACAGTGGATGGTGCTTGCTTGAAGATCTACTACGGACACATTAGCTTCGTCTATGCAGTTGTTGCATTCCCGAACGGCGTGGACTTTATGAGCTGTGGTGAGGATCGCATGCTGCGGATCTGGCGTAAAGGTGAACTCAGTCAGTCACTTGCTCACCCGGCACAGTCTGTTTGGTCGACGTGTGTTTTATCAAACGGAGACATCGTAACTGGAGCCAGGTAGTTTTCTGTCTGGACTTGTTCTGCATTTGTGTCCATATTATTATGTGTGTTTCAAAGCATTGTGTTGTTGGTTATTTGTGAGTCCGTTTGTCTGTGCATGTGTGGATGCATCCCAAGTAGATTTCAAGTATTTCTGTGCAAAACTTCATTAAACTTTGAATATTAGTGCACCTTTTGGACAAGAGTAAATGCATCAGCTTTCATCGTGAAAGGTTTGAAGTTAGGTTATCAGATACCGAACTTTGCGTGTTGTGGCTACTGCAATTTCAATGCACATGTGCGTAACTTTCATAAGAAACAGTGCGACGTAAGATTTGTCCAGTTTGGTCCATAGGGTATGGCAATGTTTACATGATAATAAAAATTACATTCTTTTATCACGTCATTATGTCGTTTTAGCAGATGATTTTATTCAATATTCTTTGATTAATTAGTTTGAAATGGCAACTGTGATGAAGCGTAGTGTTGAGAGTGGATCAGAAGAAAGTTATTATTAAACTGTACGAAGACAATGATAAAACAAACTGATATAGGGCAGTTATTTAGGTAAACAGAAGCACAATACGTTGCATTGCATTCTTCATAGTTACAAAAATCTTCTTAGCGAAGAAATCAAATCTTCAAGTGCTGAGCCTAGTTTGATCTAAAAACCACTGACAAGGGTGATGTGCTTTATCGATTTCGCACAGTCATTAAGTGTAAACTAAGAACAAAATTCAGACACCAACGTGGCCAATGTAGTCCCCCTCATCTCAACACCATCAAAAATGTTTGGTTGTGAATACAGTGAAAGCTGCAAACGACATTTTACTATTGGCAGTGTTGCTCAATTAGAGGGAGCCATTTAGCAGATCTGACGAAACTTGCCAATTATTTTTATTAAATCACTCTAAAAATCCAATCCACGACAAATTCAAACACTACAGAGATCTTTTGGTAATCTTACAAAACATTTTGAGGTCTGCATTACATTAAATTTTTGTATTTGCTATTTTTGCTTGATGTGTATTGCATTGGTTTTAATAGCAAAACTGCATTGGTTCGTTAACTTTTTGCACCACACACTTTTTTGGCTTTGTTGTCACAGTATCTTGTCTGTCATTTTAAAGTTCAAATTTTGTATTATATCATGTCATATTACTGAACACGTAGTGACGAAATTTTGAGTGTTGATGCAGTTTGCAACAATTATGAATGTTTTAAGATTTTTGGTGTCAAGGTCGTAGTGGGGTTATAATGCCCCATGTATGAAAGAGTTATATCATTGTACCAGAAAATATTACTTACACTTGCTTAGCACTTAGATCCTTCCAGTCTTTGACAGGACAATGGGCAGCAAGAGTTTGCCATCTGCTTCTGTTTGTAGCCACAGCCCAGACGCTGTTCCAATCACATGTTAGTATTACACAAGTGCATTATAGTTTTATCCATTACAGCCTGTTGTACTGATTTGCATTTGTTGTTATTCATTACTGCAGTGATGGGGTCATCCGAGTATTCACAGCAAGTGCAGATAGAATGGCATCAGCTGATAAGTTGGCTGAGTACGAGCAGTTAATTGCTGCATCTGAAATTCCGGCACAAATTGGTGATATTAAAACGGAAGATCTTGTTGGTCCAAGTGCTTTGCAAGTTCCTGGTAACCACGTTAATGCAGTATTACTGATAGAAGTAGTTCATAGTTTCGTGAATAATAATTTTTTTTGTTTATTTTTGTTTGTTGTTTGATGCAGTGCATTTGATTGTGCATTTATGTGTTGATTTTTTTCTGCATTATTTAAATTTAGGTAGGTTTAACACGCTTATCATTTGTATTTGATGTACTGTGATTAAGTTGGTGGCAAATGGCATTAGGTTCTTTGTTTGTGGAACTGTACAGTAGTGCCATAATGGGTTAGGGCATCATATTTGGGATCAAGTGGTTGTGGGTTCAACTCCCAGTTGTGTCACTATCTGAACAAGTTGTTCTCTGAGCAAGTTGTTCACACTTATGTGCTTTTGTAAGTGCAAGTGATTTAGTGGTTAGTGCATTGGACTAATGACTTTCAGGTTGCAGTTTTGAGTCTCGCCTATGACCAAGTTACTAACCTATCATTTGCTCAGGTCAACTCAGTCTTATACCCTGTGCAGCATAGGTAATGAAATAGCTTACAAGTTATGGGATGAAGGCCTAGTATGCTAGTTGTAGTGGTGGTATGTTAGCTAGCTGCATCACAGATATAGTTGTTTGCTGGTGCAGGAATGGATGGCAGAGGTATCCTTAACTTATGCCATTCAGCTGCCACTTCCGAGATCGTAAAGCACTTCTGGTCACATGTCTTGATGATGATGAATTGATGAAGTTAATGTTCATCTCTTCTTTCAGTTTTCATTTAACTGATGTCAGCAGCACTGTATTAATTAAGTGTCAAAGCTTTAACAAATATTTTTTGCAATTAAATGTGTAACTTGTATTCAGCAAACAGTGTGCGAGATGTGTTGATATAGGGCGCCGTGATGGGCAGACAATGATGGTGCGTCAGCTGGACTGCATTGAAGCCTATCAGTGGAGTGCTGCTGAGAGTCGCTGGGTCAAAGTCGGCAACGTTGTTGGGGGTAGAAATGATTCGCAGACAACCAGCAGTCGTGGCAAGACTCGCTTTGAAGGGAAGGTTTGTCGTGTCACTCAATGTTGTTAACCATTGGAACACAGCCTCAGACAGTGTCGTATTAGCTACGAGTACTTTTTGTTTTGATAAATGTTTGTATTTGTTTATGGAAAATGTCGTTCTTGATACATTGCCTACTTTGCGATTTGTTTGTGCAGAAAAGTGTTTATTACTTTTTAAAGGTCATCTGCTATGGTGAGGGTCATTACTTTCTCGACATCATGTCAGCATGTATTGGCTGTCTGTGTTTTGCTGTGTTTTGTATGTTGCTGATAAATACATTTAATTGTTCATGTCATGAGCATTGTGTTTTATGCAGCCGATTCTAGTTTTACCACATTTAATTAAGTTTATTTTGCATAAGATATGGGAGACTGTAAGTCATTCATTAAACAGTTTAAGCAACCTGTTTTATGAAGTTTTCCCTGGAAGGATATAATGCAGCTCAGCAGTTTTTGCTACTGGAGTTTTTTTTACTGTTTAGGATAGATTTTCTTCTTGTCACCCAACTAATAGCATTAAAGCACTGAAGGAAAGATGAATGCTGAACTTGAAAACTTGTATCGGATTCTCTGTCCCTTGCAGGCTCTTAGCTCGAAAAAGAAAGGTGTAGAGATACCAAAATCGGTGTAAACATTTTCCAGAACAGGAGTGAATGGTGCCATGCCAATTTTCAGCTTAAAGGATCAAAGGTCGGGGGATGGCTGCATAATGTGTTGGCACTAGGTTAACACGTTTCTAGTAGTTGCAAGTTGTCTTGTGGCACAGGACTACGACTTTGTGTTCAACGTGGAGATCTATGAAGATAAGCCGGCGCTGAAATTGCCATACAACATTGGCGAGGATCCGTGGGTTGCAGCTCACAACTTCCTGGAGCGCAATGACCTCAGTCAGATGTTTCTGGACCAGGTCGCCAACTTCATTCAACAGCAGACTGCTGGAATTACGCTTGGAGCTGATACGTCTGCTGCCGCGTCCGATCCTTTCACTGGCAAGTGCTTGCATTTTCACTAAAACTGAACATATTGATAACACTGAGTGACAATAATAAGTACATTTTGGTTTTGCTATCTTAGCCAGCAGTGCTGCGAGTGTTATTCAGCTGCTACATGCAAAACAGGCCACTATAATGATCATGTTTTCATTGGCTTTCTGTTGAATTTTGTTTTGGACTTGGTTTTGGAATATACCATTTATGATTACAAATTCAAAACCAGACTTCCATTTTATTGTCTGTCAAAAGTATAAAGCTGGACTGATCAAATTTTAGTAGTAAACTGACTTAGAGCAAAAAGTTAGTTGCGTTGGAAACTTTTACCAGTTGAGAATCTTCATTGATGAAATCTGTAATGGTAATTCTCTACTGCAACTTTGAATTTGACACCTAATAGTCTACAGTCTAAGTCTAACTAGTTTTGAGCCTGTATTGGTAAACATTTGTCTTCCTAGTTGCTGTAGGTCTATTTGATGACACCGCAGCTTACAATGACCTTCGTCGGAGACCAGCTGACAGTCGGTAGTAAGGTAGGCCGGGGCCATTCCAGAGAGTACGGACATCTTGAAGTCTGCCTGTGTGAGAAATAGGTATGCACTGGTGTCATGGGATACATGTTGTTATAGATACGTGTTGTTGTTATCATATCAGGTGGAGCGAGATATGTTCCAGGCTCAGTAGGAGCGGCAGGTGAGTCAGATGCTATGCCTAGAGCTGATCCATTCACAGGGTCTACACGTTACGTACCTGCTGGAACAGCCAGTGTCACGGCAGGTTGTCCACAGCTTTATAGACTTGTATTTGTGAATATTACGTCTGTAATGACTGTTTTGTGACTGAGTGGGTGAGTAATATCATTTCTGTAGCGCAATTTGATAGTCAAGTGATGTTTTTGTGCAAGTGTTGTCATTTCTAGGTCAACTTATATGAAATTTGGTTTATTCCCCATAGGTAGAGGTCAGTGGGTTATAAATTGTAGTATGCCATGTGATGCAGTCCAACGTCAGGGTCGCAAGAGCTTTAAAAAGGTCACAGGACCGTTAAAGCTGAAACCAATATGGAGGATTCTGCCAGTCTTATGGGGGTTAATTTTGTTATAACTATTTTTGACTGTTTATTTTTCTGTATTTGCTGTTTAGGTAGTTGTAGGTTTTTAGTTTTTAAAGTAATCTTTCCTGTTAATGATTACTGTTGTGCTTTTGACATCAGATCCTACAGGCTATTTTCAGTTGCTCGCACAATAAGCACAGTGCTTCTACATTGTTAACTGTTTGCTTCTGCTGACAGCATTATCGTTTATTTGTTGTGGTAAATGGTCGCATTGTGGTAAATCGTGCTTTATGAACACTGCTGATTTTATTGGATGTGGTAATTTCTAATATGCTATATGACAGGTCCGAGCCAGCAGCCAGCAACAATTAGCTATTTTCCAGAAACGAATTACATTCGATTTGATCAGTCTAGTCCCCAACAGCTGTTTGGTGAGCAGATGAAATATTATTTTCGTGTTCTTATTGGAACATGCTTGTTTAGAATTTGCTACAGTAATGAAGCAGTAATAAGGGACTTTTGGTAAATACTAATTGTGGTTACTTACTGTTTTAATGTATTGGATTCACTGGTTGCAGTAGATCGTATATTGATAACGTTTTCTGCATTTCGATTCTGAATGCCACGAAAGAATTATTAAAATCAGTTTGCATTTGTCAAAGTTATCACTGGTGTGGCTTGATAGGCTAATGGTTAGCCATGTCTGACCCAATGATCGCGAGGTCAGGGTTTCGACTCCCAGCCATTCCACTGTCAAGTAACAACCCTGGGCAAGTTGTTCACGCACCACAGCCAATCAGTCTGATGCCCCAGTTTTGGTTGAGGGCCTTGCCTGCCGACTAAGTAACCATATCTAAATTCAAAGATTATGCGGATGGTTTTCCGCATTGCTGAATTAGGTATGTACTTACTGATAGTGCAAACCATTAGTGGTTATTCTCCGTCACGTTTAACCCCCTAAGTCCCCATGCACATCTCTTTCCTCTCTTTTTTCTTTTTGTTTTCCTTGCTTTCCCTTTTTCCTTTCTTAGAGCCCTCTCTACATTCAGCTAACGGATCTGGAAAATGATGTCAGCTCCCCAGTGGAGTCTAGGACATTCTGGGCCTGAAAGAAATGCATTTGGAAACAAGATACAGAGGCTAGATTATGTATGGAACACGTGTTATAAATCTGATGTTTTTTTGATGACTGCGGTTATTCTGTGTAGGTGGTTTAGGTCCTAAATTATGCCAACTCTTCCCCCTGTAGATGGTTAAACAAGTAATCTGAGCAAAGCTCATGAAATATGCGACAACCTATAGCAATTGTTGTTTGCAGGTTGTCCTGGTCTATCTCCATCCATTTCATTGCGATTCACTGTTGAAGTGTGCTGCAGCCAAAAATTGCAGAAAAATCACTAAAACCCCCTACTTTGGGGGTTCAAGGTCATTAATTGTCAAACCACTTAAAAGTTTCTCAGGAGTTATTGTTATGGTAAGCAACAAGTGTATATCTGCAAGCGCTAGGCAAGCCAACAGTGGTAAAATAACGACCTTTTATGGGGTACCCCTCTATGATGCCTATGTGCGGAGGCCTCCGTGAACCTAGGGGGTCAGGACTTAAACTGCTAAAATCTACATTTAATGGTGAAAATTCCATATGCAGGTTGTCTGGTCTATCTCAAGCCATTTTGGCGCAATTTATTCTTGAAATGTATGTTGCAGCCCGAAATCGCAAAAAAATCACTAAAACCCCTATTTTGGGGGTTAAAGGTCATTTAAGGTCGTTGATCTTGATGTCAATCGAAAGGGCGTATGGGTGTGTTAGTGATTAGTAGTAACCTAGGCCTTATCTCGCACCGTTTGTGAGATATGGCGATTATTGGCTCAAGATGGCCAATTTTTTTGTACTCCCCTCTCATTTAGCACCCTCGATCGGGGTGACCCCTTTCAAATTTCGTGTAAAGCTCCATGGATCCTAAAACCAGAGTAATTAGATACTCTATGCCGAAGCACGAAAAACAAATTTACTAGTTTATTGCATTAATACAACAAAACAAAACTCTTTCGAATTTTCTGTCTGCCGTACCGTCAAACAGAAATTAAAACTATCAGCTAAAAGTATTAAAATTATTAAAAGTATTATTATCATTGCATATTTATAATGTATTTATCCCTGGCGCACTAAACTTGCTCATGGTTGATAGGCCATCCAAAATGCAGCTAATACTGGAGTGTGACGGATGGACAGACGGCCGCCCCGATGATGGCTAAGATGCGCAAAGCATTACATGCTGTCATGCGTAAAAACTTTCCCTCTACTTCTCTGATTGAGCATGTGTTCTAAGGTTTATATTGGTGGTCATTGTTGTGTTGCAGCCAAGCTTCGTGAGTTTAATTCGCAGTGTGATGGAAGCTCTCAGTTTTCCGATGCTGACATAACTTCACTCGAACAGCTGGTCAGCAGTCAACAGGCACCGACACAAGCTCAGCTGGACACGCTCTGGCGCATGATGCAGTGGCCTGCAGGTTTTCAGCTTATATTGCTGTAGTTAGATCTTTTGATAATTGCTATTATGTTCGTGCATATGCATATGTGGGTTGTTTGTTATTGTAATTTAGGTTTTTTGTGTTGTTTGATTTTTTTTGCTGTTAATTTCAGCACAAGATATTGCCTGGGGAACCATCTCCAAAAAAACCTATAATGTTTTGGGTCTGAAACAGTGGGGGTCAGTGTCCAGTGCTGTTGTTGCTATTCGTCGTACTGCTAAGAAGTGGTGACACATTTCAGAAATTGTCTGCAGTTTGTACAAAAATAAACATTGGCGATCGTGAATAAGGTGTGCGGCTGTAGTTAAATGATACACCAAGTGCTGTGTTGTAGGGATTTTGTTCCCAGTGCTGGACATACTTCGGCTGTCGTTGCGTGATGCAGCCGCAAACAAGTACTTTTGTGATTTGCAGTCAAACGGTCCTCATCTTGTGGACTTTGCCTGTGCTGTCTTCACGAATGCACTGGCAGCCGAGCCAAAGAACGTCCTGTTGATGCTGCGAGCTCTGTGCAATGCATTCCAGCATAGTGAAGGTGAAGAGCTCATGTTGAACAATGGTGAACGCCTGCTGGCAGCTGCCAAGGTAGCACTGCAAACAGCTGCCGACAAACTACTCCAGGTAACACATACATAATACACCTTACATCTCTTATCCAAGATTAATTCACAATAGATTCCAGTTTGTTGTCAGAATCATGAATGTAAAATAAACTATTGATGAGGTTTACTGCATAGTGCATAATGTGTATCAGTGCTACGATAATTGGACAAACTGTTACTTTCTGTACCTTGGATGGTGCTAGCATTGTCAGTGTCTAGTGCTCAGTCATATAATTGTAGATATGCTGACTTCGCAGTGTATTTTAAACAACTAAGCCATTTGACGAGCACTCACTAGTCTGTTATCATGTGCCTCTGATCCGTTAGCTATGTATGGCATTGGCACTATATGTATGTGTTGTTTATTGAATCATAGATTGAATATAAAACAAATTTAATATTATATTTACTGAAATTGCAGATTGCACTCTGTTCATTTCTGCTCAATCTAACAATCGTTTATCGGCGTACTTCAAACACAGCTGGCAGAGAACGATGCCTGCTGGTTGCTCGCGACCTGACACAGTTCCTGGCTGAGCCGGAGTCACGGTTTCGGTTACTTGTAGCCATCGGCACGGCTGTGGATGGTGACGTGAAACTGACAGAACTGGCAAAGTCACTGGAACTGCCGACGTTCTTACGCAACTGTCAGTCGTCGTCCACGGATAAACTACAGAACTGTGCACAACAGCTTCTAACGCTGCTCACCAGCTGAATCTCCTTGACAATTAATTGAGTTTTGTCCAATATGGTTGTAATTCGTTCATAGTATTTTTCCATTATATGGTGGCACAGCACGAAACGTGAAAAGCGTTTCCTCATGTATGATTTGCTACTTGGTAAGTTTGCTTCAGATTGTTTATATGTTAACTATTGTTTGTGCTGGAAGTTATGATGCTTGATACGGATGCAGTTGCTATGATACCGTTTTGTGCCTCAGTCTGTCAAATGTTATATTATCTAAATTTCCACAGCTGTGGTGAATCTTTTTCTTTTTCTAAAAACAAAAATAACAGTAAACCATGTTGTTAAATCTATATTTCTACAAACCTTTAGCCTGCACTAGTAGTAAGACTAAAGTCACTTCTGCAGTCCAACAATGCATATTACAGTGTCAACTGTGCTTCCTCAGCTATACACTATGGTACATTGTCAAATGCTCACATGTATACACTGCATTCACACTGACTCTAAGACTCAATATCTATGTGCAGCTTATAGTAAACACGCATCTGTAAAATTACAACAGCGAGCTAGAACAGAAATTCCACACCCATAGCCAGACTTTTGCACTGTGGTTCACGTTTTCCATTTTGTCCAAAAAAGACCCTTTTGATCCAGCTAGGAGTCTGGGGACACTGTAGATTTGCTGGAAGTTTCACATTGCTGGTAAACACTGGTTTTTCTAGGGATTGTTTCTACTGGTGCACCACATGAAGCTTCCTTTTCAAATACAAGACATTCATAGTTTGTGTTTTGTACCACAAAATGTGTTTTGTACCCCCCCCCCCAAAAAAAACAGCAAATTCCTGTAAGTTATGCTAGCACACAACCGTCAAAGTCCCAGACTGCAATGCGATGTGGAAAACATTGCAAAGATAACTAATGCAAGCAGCAGAACCTAATTTTTTATGTAGCCAAGCATGCATATACTTTACTTGAATGCCACAACACAGTAATGATGAACTAATATTACTGAACATGCAACTGTAAGCATGAGCAGCAAAATGAAATTTTTTAAGTGCTGCAAATTCAAAGCCAGGAAAACTCAGTTTCAGTGTTTTATGCAGAGAACCAACTGGCTGAAGACGAACGTCACCAAAATTTCTGCAAAGATTTTTATGGACTAGACGTCTAGGGCAACGTCTGAGCAACAGTCTTCAGCTAAGTTAGGTAGTGGGATGGACATGTGCTGTTGACTTGGCTGCCAGCCTGTACAAACCCCATACAGTGATGCTCTATAGCCTGAGTGAGTGAAGTGAGTGAGTAGGGTTTAACGTCCCACCCGACACAGTATAGGTCATTTCAGGGACGGCTTTAGCCATAATTGAGACTTAGCCTAACTCTGCTAAAACACACCATTACAACAAAACCCAAAGCGGTAGTACTCACAGTAGCAGCACATTTTTATAGTAAGCATTACTAAGTAAGCAAGTAATTTATATAGCGCATTAGCTGTAACAACCTCGAACGCGCTCAATGCACTAGTAAAACGAGAAGTAAACATAGACGACTTCTGAAAGTAGGTAAACACCGGGTAGGTACTAAGTACGCAACATGACATTCATTACACACTGCTGACAGAGAATAAAATACGCAGCAGTATTAATTTATGTTTGAGCACCATTCAACAAAATATTAAGTTATCAACTGTTGCTATTATGATTGTTACCGACTACCAATCTCACTGATTAGATCCCAATGCAGAGTGTTATACAAATGTGTTGTAACTGACTGATTTTGTGCATAATTATTTCAGTAAAGTTGATCTGCTACCACATCAGTTTTACAATCATTGCATCAGTAGAACACTTATGACTGCTACAGCCCATGCTGCAAGATTTTCAAAAGTCCAGAGGGTTCAGTGTTGCTGTGAAATGGAACTTCAACATGTGCTAATGGTCACATGCCAGACTTGGTAACTCCAAATGCACGAAAATGTAGAACAACTAAATAACTAATAATTACAGTCAAATTCATTTACCACAAACACGGACAGAAACGTCAAACAACACAGCATAAAATATCAACAAAAACAAAACTACTAGAAGAACTACATAACAAATCAAAACAATTCACTGATGACAATTAAAATACAGCAGTTTCTCATCCTAACTTAAAGAAAAGCCAATTTTCCAAAATAAATAGCTAAACTCCACAAAATGCATCAATAATAAATTTAATAATACAACAATAGTTTTCAAAACACACAAAGTGCCCTTGTCATACATCCTTGAACGTAGCCATGCTGGTCGGCAACATAATGAGCACTGGACACTTATTTACAGTAACAGCCAAATATAAACAAACAACACATCATATCATTCTAATAACACAAACACAGATGCATTATAAACAAACCACAAGACATGCACAAATAAACTCACACAAGCTAGTGGCTAGCCACAACAGCACACACGTCTATTCTCTCCCATCATTGCACAAAACATCAATATATTAACATATTACGATACCGATAATGTCACACGCACACTGCAAATACAACACACATATTATGGCTTATAAACCTGACAAAATACTGCAGAATAGTAAATATTTATCAGCTGCATAAATACAACACAACAATGCATGCTATTTAGCTGACCACATACGAGACTCGAGAAACACCAGCTGAGATCATGACGAAGTGTACTGAGTGAAATGCCTCGTCCCCAGATGTACAAATACCAAACCATTGCAGTCAGCACACTGAAATAAACATTGCAAGAAACATCTTGGTCATAGCAAGTGCCTGATGCCACAGTAAGTGTATTACAAAAGTGCATATTTTATTCATGCTATTGATCAGAGGTGCACTGATGGATGATAATCGATATTGACTGACTTTGATAATCAGTATAGGCTGACTGTCGTTTTTATATCAGCCAATGCAAATTACCAACCAATTTTGTATCATTTCATTAGTAATGCACTCAAGTGCAACACATGAGAAAAATTCAAGACTTACTAGTGGTACATGACTACATGTTGTTAAAAACACGATGGTAAACTCCATAGAAATGTCTAAGTCTTCTTCTTAGCATGTGCTCTCCTTGCGAAGCCAGGCAATAGCCTCCTCATCAGCCAAATGTAAAGCTGACTGGGAAACAGTGGGTGCATTTTGTAATTTTATACAACAATCTGCAATCAGCCAATAACTGACCAATCGCTAGGCGCCAACAATCAGTTGACCTATAATCAGCCGAAGCCTTATCGGTGCACCTCTATGGTACTAAGAGGTAACAGTCATGATGGAACGGAATCTACTACAACTGTCACCGTAATAAGTGTTTGCCTGCTATATGCCAATAGTGTGGAAAAGATCCACACAATAATGCAGTAAACACACATGAGAAGCCAAGTAACTGTCAGATAACCCAGTTCAACAGATGTCAGGAGAGATCTGGACCATCTAGACAATCACGTCTCACCAGCTTGGTGCCACCGAACAACTGAGAGTTGTGAAGTATATCTGACAGTAGGAAGCACCACCTCGCACCGATGTAAAGAACACCTGCAACACAGTTCAATCAGAAATTATGATTGCTGATAACAATTATGTACTGTAACAACTACAATACAGGGTAGCCACTCTCCAGTCATGATCAAATTTCCGGAATTTTCCAGACATTTTAAGGGAACATAGATGGAGTATTGCTCCTTACAACAGCAGTGATATAAAAAATGCACTTATTTCTCTCTGCAACACTCATATATACCGACATATCTATGACAACTACATTCTCCAATATACTCCAATGGGATAATATAGCTATATATACAAAAGCATAACTGATCCATAGTGTTACGTAACCCTTAATAGGCTATTATTGTATATCTCGTATACTTTAGCAGGATAGGTAAAGTCAACTATCCCATTAAAATGAGTAAACTGATATGCCTTATAACTATGTGTATTTTTATACTGTGCTGCCCACGGGTATAAAGAATAAATGAGTGGAAGAACAACAAATGAGCTGACTGGTCTATGGCAATGTTATTGTAGTCACCGATTTTTCAAACAAAATGTGACTAGTTATATATCACACACATTAGCAAAGTCAAATATTCTGTCAGAACAAAGACACTGTTCATTTCCTGCGACTAGTTATGTAACATGCAAACTGCCAAAGTTATACATTCTTTAAGAACCAAGACACTGTTCATTTCTTGGACTTCAAATCAGCAATTTTTTGTCAATTTATCAAGTAAAGAACTCCATTGTTGCATATTTCTGTCTGAATAATACTCGCGGCAACTGAATAATTGTAATAATTCATTTTCCCTGACCACTTTTCAATTCCCTGATTTTTCCAGGTTTTCCAGAAGAGTGCACCACCCTGACAATAGCTTGATGTAATTTTAGAAGAAAAAAAACAGAATATCCACAGCACACAATTCACAAGTTAGGTCCACTTTCATTAAGTCGTAAATACTCGGCAAGAAAACTCAATACCAGTACTTGTATTCTAGAGTCTCTGAAATTACATATGTCAAGATTATTAACTGAAGGGTATAACGATCAAAGATCACTATTAGTCAATCAAGCACAAAAAATGCCCAACCTGGGTTTCACATCCAGTTCTTCTAAACTACATGCAGCCGAATCTACTATATTTCATTCAACATCCACGTACCGATGGTTAAACCAAAAATAAGCTTCACTCACAGATCAGCTGCTGCTGCTGCTACTAGTCTACTACTACTAGTTTTGACTCTTGTTTAAACAGCGATGTCTTTTATTATTAAAGCATTACACCATGCTTGGGTCTGTGCCCCAAAACTGATATTCTAATTCTAGGAAATGTTGAAGCATGACTTTCTAACTAAGGCTGGGCACCCTTCCCATTGCCCAACCAACTGCATCTAAGCACTGAAGTACAAAATATTGGGCCTGTTCTTTTTAACTTTCTAGAAAGGTGCAGTGATTTGTTGCAGTCTAGATCTGGACCTTTCCGGACAGATCGCAAAAAATGGTACAGACTTGGAATAGCTGTCACCACGCCCAGAAGTCAAATTGCCTATAATGACTAAACGAGTACTTTCTGCCCCACAAAAATATTTTCTCAATAAACAAAAGTGCTGGCTAACAAGTTGATAAATGCAAACACTTGTACGATTATCTTTACGCACAGTAAAATACACAAAACTAAAATAATCAATAGATAACTACATATAAGTACCATAATCTGGTGTGAAACAGTCATGTGTAAACAATGAGTTTGATTGGCTGATGCATTGTGATGTCAATCACCCCTCCCGCTGGACCAGCTTTGCACAGTTTTAACCTGGAATGTTTTTGGACCGACACAGGGCTTTCCAGAACGATTAAAGAATGCAAAACTTTCGTTCCGGAAACAATAGAAAAACGACTTAAAACTGACCAGACCTAGTCAGACCTGGTCAGGTTTTCAAATAAAAAACACAACCATTACAAAGCAACCAACCTTGTAGTTGCGTTCACAGAGGAACTTCAGCTTCTGGTCCTTCATGTGCATGAACACACCATCGAGGTGACCGGTCTCGGCAGAACGAATCTCAATTGCTTTGCTGCCCCAGCCAAGTATCTGTCCTGTACTGATGTACGCTGCAGACAGTACGACATATTCAACAGTTAACCTTAACAGTTAACAGTTAATGCCGCATACTGTTTCACCATTTGCTGTGTAACGGTAATAACTGTTTTGTGGAAACCAAGTATTACATACAACAGTTTTTGTATATACAATACAATACAATACATGCTATTTCAGAGTGACAATGACAAAGCCAATTATGGCAAAATGAAATAAAATACAATGACATATAGCATGTCTGGTTCATAAAAAAACAGTAAACATATCATGTACTGTCCACCATGCTTTGGCTACAAAGGCAACAGAAACAGTGTAAGAAATGCATGATATGCATACTGATTGCATGTGGCAATTCTCCCCATTGAAGGATCACATTCTTAAACATTCGTCCACCAGTGTCGACGTAGACTCCTTCATCTGCACAGTATCAGTGACATAATGGAACAAACTGTAATGGCAGAACAAAAATAAATAAATTATGTGCATTAAACAGTATTCTATATCGCTTAGAAGCATGTCTCTTCATTATTAACACGTAGCAATCTGCAACGACTGTTTTCTTAAAGTTGCTGGATGAAATGAGAAACACAATGCTTTGCTTCCTAGAACAAAAGTCAAACTATGTGACTAAAATCACAAAAACAGAATGTCGTGCCACAAGTGCGACCGTTACTATGGTTGGCTAATAATTAAGCTTATAACATTATCAATAAATCAAAAGCAAGATTAAGGAAAGTGACTTGCTTACTGTCATAACAGAGAAGGAGGTGCATTCCATTGCCAGACGGCAGTATCACAATCACTTGAGGCGTTATTGAACCATTAACCTGTCGAATCAACAACAACTAAGACTATTGATAATAATGATATTATTACCTCCGCCAAGGAGGTTATGTTTTTCAGTGTGTTTGTCTGTCTGTGTATTAGCAAGATAACTCAAAAAGTTATGGAAGGATCTTTTTGAAATTTTCAGGGAATGTCGGGAATGGCAAAAACTACAATTGATTCAATTTTGGGGGTGATCCGGAAGGAATCCTGGATTCTGGATTAATATGCTTGGCAGAGGTCTTCGCTCTCCGAGTGCTTTTCTAGTTATTATTATAAGAATACATAAATTGTGCTACACATGATGAGAAGTATAAAAATATAAGGTCCTCTTTATGAAAAAAAAACTATGTCAGTCATACAGTATGTACAACATATTGCAGCGATTACAACTTAATGAGTGACAACTGAAATTACCAAAAATGCTGAGCTGTGGCAAATACTAAGCATTGACTGAAGTACCAGCGATAGAAAATGCAGCACACAACATCAAAAAAAGTGCAGAAAAGAAGTAATAAGAAGCACACAAATTAATGAATAGGCTTGAATTCAAAGCTTTTTAACAAATATGCACGTAAACAATGGAGACACCAAGACTTCGTACAATAAAGCATACAAGTGCAAAAATAATCCAGAAACTCGGAACGTAATGGTAACATTAATCCATTCACTCAACATGCAGTCACACTAGCAGCTATAATGATTATGTTACGGTGCTCACGTGAGGAATGTAGATGTCGAACACTTTTGAAGTGTCGAGGTCAATGCCATGGAAGCCACGCTTTGAGCCATAAACAACCTTCAGCCTCTGGCCTTCTTCTATTGTCAGATCAACGGTGATGGGCCGGTCAACCAGATTCCCGAATGTCTGAAACAGTTTCAAAACCAATCGCATCACTCGCAACCAGCCTAAAATGCTGTTACGTGTTATGCACTATGCAGTGAGGTAGCATTTGAGTCAGGCAATGTTCAGAAGTTGGACACCAGCCCTAATTTTCAGGACTCGAGACTTGTACCCAAAAGATTCGGACTCAGCGCTGCAGGACTTGAACATAACAGCAACATACTGATTTTTGTATTTTAACTAATTGTTCTGTTAATGTAGCATACATATTCTATTGTGCTGTTGCCTCACACCAAATGCTCAGACTGTGAATATACCAAATTTTCCAACTCACTGGATTGGACCAGAACCCACTAGACTATGTGTTAAGTGGACTGGAATATATTGATGATGTTATATTTACTCAATACGTGTTATGGCCAAGTCATCCTATCTGAAATAGATCCTAGAATATCTTGACAAGGCAAGCCATGTAAACCATTATTATAGTCCACAAAGCATACTAACAGCTGGTTGCAAAACAAAAACAAAAGTTGTACATGCAGTAAAGGCAAAACAAAAAATGCAGCAGCTCCTTTGAAAAATGCGCCGGCAAACAACAAAAGTCAAATAAGCACAGCGACTGGACAACTCACCTTGAAAACCATAAACTTGTGGTAAGGTTTTGGCGCCCACGCATAGATGTCAATGCTGTCAGGCAATGCTATGACGAGAAACTTGATTCTTTCGTACTTTACTGCAAACCAAAAAAACAGGAACATGCAAACATAATTTCTCTGCATGCTATATCTGCAAAATAATCACACAAGTGAGAAAATTATTTTGAATGAAACATCTTTATTATGCACTACAGCAAGTGGAGTGCTTGGATTAAAAACATGAAAAATACTATGAGAAAAGTAAACAAAATGTACATCTTGATTTAGTGACCACTATGCCCTGTGTCTGCTGTATACAGCTACGTGATGTAGAAAGTTTTTTAGGTTTCTTGACAAATGACATCAATGAAGCAAATGTTTTACCCATTCTGAATGCAATGCATCCCTCCAGGTCACCGACAACCATCCAACCAATACGTTTATCGTTCTGTTACACACAAACACACATAAAGACACAATAGTTAGTGCATGACTTAATAACCATCACCTAAAAAACACTCGACAGACTAATAAAGCATTTTCAAAAACAGTGAAAAACCCAGAAATCTGAAATAATTAATCCAGAACAAGAAATTTGAGCTAATGCTCACAAGACATGCAAAAGCCTATGGCAGTTCCTGTTTGCAAACTGTCAGTCTCTCTCCAGCCATTTCTTCGCAGTTCATTCTTGGAGTGTGCACTGCAGCTGAAGATCGCAAAAATAAATAAAACCCAGTTATTTTGGAAGCTTAAGGTCATTCAAAGTCATTACTGTTAATACGACTGAAAAGCTCGTCACTAGTGCTTGTTGTGATAGGCAGCATGCACATGCCTATCTGCAACCGACGCCAACCATTTTCACAAAAGACTGGCCAACAACGGTAAAATAACAACTCTTATGGGGGTACTGCTCTTGACGCCCTCGTGCGCAGGTTTCCTTGAACCTAGAAAATGGAGACGTGGACCGTCGAAATCTACGTTTAATGCTAAAAATTTCATGTGCAGCTTCTCCATGTCTATCTCAATTGGTTTTGGCACAATTCACTCTTGAAATATGTCTCGCAGCCCGAAATCGCCAAAAAATCCATAAAAATCCCTATTTTAGCAATCAAGGTCATCCAAGGTCATTGAATTCAGTGGCAATTGAGAGCCAGTTACGACTTCCTATAGTGATTAATAGTAACCTAAGCCCTATCTTGCACCGTTATTGAGATACAGTGACTTACTGACTAAAAATTGCTAATTTTTCCCACCCCCTCTCATTTAGCACCCTCGTTCGGGGTTACCCCCTTCGAATTTATGGAAAAGCTTCACAGTTCCTGAAACTAGAGTCTTCCAGGCAGCCGACGGTGAAGATTTGGTGATCCTAGCTTGCACCATTTTTGACTGATCCACCCATGTGACAGACAGACGGATGAACAAACAGACGGACGGACAGAATTGCGATGGCTAAGATGGCTTTTACACGTAAAAACGGATGAAAACAAAAGATTAAACAAGATAAATCAACAAAAGCTGCAAGTATTTTTACCTACCCCTTCTGTTTTCAAGATTCTAGCCTTCAACCATGACAGGTAGTAGACTCGAATTTTATTTTTCTTGCCGGAGATTGTAACCAGGATATTCTGACCTTCTAAGACATCAATCTGTTGAAATCGACGTCGCGAAATTAACTGGTAGACTGCAAATTTAACAACACCATTACAAATAAACCAAACTCGGAAACGTTTTACAAACGTGGATGACATTTTCAAAATCTGCCTAACCATTCTGTTGTTTTACTTATTTCCACAAACCGAAACTAAAAATTTTTCAGTATTCACATAACAGTGCAAATGAACAAAGCTGTGAATAACTATCTAGAGTCTAGACAAATTTTACACAAAGTAGTTTAACTGTAATTCCTTCCTTGCAAATTATTCTGGCACACTTCTGCCAAAAATTATCAAGATTGGTTAACACTAGTCGAACATTATGGCATTTGAAGAAAAGTGGCAACTTTGTGGAAAGTTAGCAAAGAAATGATACAAACCTTTGTTTTGTCCACTACGGTCAAGCAGCATCAGCCCATTCTCAGTGCCAATCAAGAGATTCACACCTGTTCAATGCAGAAAGATATATTTCAACAATCAGCCGCTGCCATCTTTACTAACTTCATCTGTATGCACTCATTCTGCATCTTCCCTGACACAGCTCAGAATAATTCAACTAGTTCAACTGGGAAGATTCACTCCAAGAATTATATCTCTTGAATCTGTCGTCACTATAACTGTTATTAAGCGACAGTAGCAGACAACTATTAGTGCTATCATTTTGCTAATGTCAAAAACACTGATTTGAAAAAATGAAATACAAACGTGTTTCACTGTGCATTTTAAATAATGAAGACTCTGCGCGGAATAAGTCTAATAGTTTGACATGGCAAGTACAGTCGGCTCCACTTATATGCACGTCGGCTATAAGCACACTCCGACTATTTGCACGACGTGCGTCTAGTCCCATCTGAGTTTATGCTATGTCAACTTCGCTTATAAGCACCAGCAATATATGCACGATTCAGCAATAAACATGCACTCTTTCGGTCCCGGCACCATGACTTACTTCGGTTATAAGCACACAGTGCACATAAAACCGCCTGTAATTAGCCACTTACGCTCACTGGGATGCCGGTAACGACGTCTAAACCCCAGAATTATAAGGGTAGGCAGAGCTAGTGAGCACCACGCATCAATCATGTGGGCTACAGTGCATCTCCCCACCCCAGCAGCATGCAGAATGAACTTCAAATGGCAGTCTGCGGGTCAATAGTGCTAGGTCACCTGCTGTCTATGAGAGTGATTGAGATGACGGACAGGAGGGCGGGCGGGCGAGTGGCGTGTAAACTGACACTACTGGAGTGACCATCATTAGCTGCTACATGCTGTGCAGATAAGTGAGGTAACTGTTTCCTGTGACGTGGATGACCGCCTACTGCAACTGCATGTTGTAAATGACTGCAATGGTCCTATAAGCTAACTACGGTTAAATGCACGCTCCGCTTACATGCAAGTCGGCTTGCAGTCCCAAGGCCATGCATATAAGCAGAGTCAACTGTAGACAATGTCCTCATACAAGCAAAGTGTCTCTAATAAAAGCCAGCTGGATCTAAGTCACTTGTTCTAGTAGAAGCCAGTATATAAAACTCTCCAACAATATAAAAACTGTCTACAAAATTCAACTTTATACACTTTTTGACCACTGACACATGCACTATTCAAGCAGCAAACATACAATGTGGAAAGACAGCCATACCCCAGAGGGCAGCACATAAGATATCGGTGTTGAAGCGCTTCTTGTACTTCTGTATTTCTGGAGTATCGGAACCAGGAAAACCGAAGGCTGTAGATGCTGGAGCCGCTCGCATTGGTGATGCTGCGCTTGGTCGTAGATTCTGAGTCTCTTGAAGCCGATTGGCACCAAAGCCCAGCGGTATAAATGGCTGACTGCCGCCCTGCAGTAACAGCCCATTACTCATCAATTACATACACTCTCGTCAATACAAGATGACGTTCAAACACTAGTACATGTATCACAGGCAAACCTACAGCCACTACTAAAACAGGTGTTTTGCAGACATAGGCCCGCCATTGTGGAACAGCCTTCCAGTTTACCTGAGATGAACCAACATAAACTTTCCATTTAAACAGCTGCTGAAAACACTTTTGTTCTGGCCTGGTAATCAGAGCACATTGTGACTAACTGTTAAAATGGCACCTACAAGTATTTTTCTCACTTATTTACTAAGCCAATTGGTGGCTTTCCATAGCGGTCATGCATTTCATCCAATCAACGAAGTTACTCTACGCCAGGCCGAGTTAGTACTTTAATGGGTGACTGCCTGCAGGCAGGTAAACCATCTCGGAACATAACCAGCTTCCTAGGTCAACTCAGCCTTCCATCTCTCCAGGGTCAAGTATCAACATATCTGGCTGGGGTTAAAGTGGGGCGCATTCACCTGTGTTGGGTGGCAGGTAACACTGTGTGATCCCATACAGCAGGTGACGCTCCATAGCTCTGAAATGGGCTTCCCATTAACAGCTATATCACCATCACCACCATGTTTATTTCTGAAATAACTTGCATCATGGTTCCTACTACTTTGCAGAATTCATTTTCCCTGACTTTTCCAGGACAAAATAAATCGCTTTCTCTGACTAACTTGTTCATGCAAAATACCAATGTCAGTTTTCAATCGCTTGCAATCACACTAGAAACAAGAGTGGAGTAACAAATTCAAAAGTGGACATAGAAATAATCTGCAAGCGAAGTGAACAGAAAAAAATTTTGAACCATTGTACGCAGTCTGCGTACAACAGTTCAAATTTTTTCCTGCATTTTTGTTAACTTTTGCACTCTGGTACTTTGATTTTCCCTGACTTTCCCCGACCCTTTGATTTTTCCCTGACTATGAAATGTCAAATTCCCTGACTTTTTCTGATCTTCTAATTTTTTCCTGACTTTCCCTGACCATAGGAACCATTTTCATGCAACGCAATTTATGGCTGAACTAGGTTCAAATTCAGATTTGACCCGGGTTCAAAGTTGAACGACGTTGGTGCAACGCACCCTTAATAGATTCACTTATTGACTGACTAACTGACTGAGAAGCAAACCTCCGGCTGACTAACTTGTTGTGCATTTGGTGGAAGCAGTTCAGCTCCTCGCTCCATGACAGCAAAGTCCGGAGCAGTGCTGCCGGCCTTTGGTGGAACCTGAGGTGGTAAGACATCTGGTAGGACGCCGGAGTGTGGGACGCGAGGTCGTGGAACGGGCGACGCCCTCATGTTGTCTGACGGCGGATTCTCGGACGAAACTGGACGTATGTTTTGACTTTCAACTTCTGTCCGCTGCACACACATCACACACACAAACGGCAATGATGCAGGAAAATTTTACGATATCTTACACTACATACACAGGTTTACCACTTATTAAATTTTTCGAGACACTGAGAAACCCTCAACATTGAGAACATTTACCATTAGCTGATCCAGTAGGTACAACAAAAGTGCTAAAACACGTATAAATTTGACATTTCTTTAATTGATGACAATGACTAACTTCTATTAAAAAGACGGAAAAGAATATCAAATAAGACCTAAAAATAAGACAATAACGTCATACCTGGAGTTCAAGCATAGGTAAAAAAAAGATCATTGATTTATAAGGAGAATAAGTGCAACAGTCAAACTGCTGTAATATTATCACAACTAAACAAACAAGAAATTTGAGCTAATGCTCACAAGACGCGAAAAAATAGCAGTACCGGTTCATTAGTTTAGCTAAAAATTGGGATGTTCATGCTAAGTTAATATACAAATACCAAATTCTAAACGATAGTTCTGTGGCGCCACCTCGTGAATGATATAGACTTGTGTCGCAGCCCGAAATCGCCAAAAAAAATCGTTCAAGGTCATCGAATTTGGCATAAAACGAGAGCCAGTGTACGACTTCCTAATAGTGATTAATAGTAACCTAGGCCCTATCTCGCACAGTTACTGAGATACAGCGACTTATTGGCCAAAAATTGCATATATTGCCCAACCCCCCTCTCATTTAGCACCCTCGTTTGAGGTGACTCCCTTCGAATTTATGGAAAAGCTTTACGGTTCCTGAAACTAGAGTCTTCCAGGCAGACGACGCTAAAGATTTGGTGATTCTAGCTCGTACCGTTTTTGTCTGATCCACCCGTGTGACAGACAGACAGACAGACGGACGGACGGACAGAACTGCAATGGCTAAGATGCGCCTTTCACGCATAAAAATGCAGAGGAACTGAAAAATTAACTTAACACAACTAACTATTCGTGACAAATGTCTTACAACACTAGTAGCATACATATTAAGCTGATGCAATATTTCATTTAACCACAGGAAAAAACAGCTAATCTGCTTCAAGGATGTGAAAACAAAACATGACAAAAATAAAAATAATGACAAAAATACGCAATAATACAGAAAATGCAGACAATGAGCATTATATGTCACGTTTGCGCATTCTAAAACTAATGAAATGGCATGCATATAAGAAGAACAGATTCTAATGAAACAAGTCACATATCTTAAACAACCAAAAAAATGCAATGCAGAACACAGCTTGAACAATTTTTGCAAACACACATAAAGAAAAATCAGAAGAAAAAGATCAAATTAAAAATTATAGCAATATCAAAGTTAGAAATTAAAAGCATTCAAAAAAATCAAAAATGATGAAAAAGATATGTTCAAAAAAAAACTACAGTTGACTCTGCTTATATGCACGGCCTTAGGACCGCAAGCTGACTTGCATGTAAGCGGTGCATGCATTTAACCGCCACAGGAAACAGTCGCCTCCTTCGCAGACATCAGGCGCAGCGTGTACTAGCTGATGATGGTCACTCCAGTATTGTCAGTTTACACGCCGCCCGCCCGCCGCCCTCCTGTCCGTCATCTCAATCAATCTCATAGACAGCAGGTAGCCTAGCACTATTGACCCGCAGACTGCCGTTTGAAGTTCATTATGATGCTGCATGCTGCTGGGGTGGGGAGATGCACTGTAGCCCACATGATTGATGCGTCGTGCTCACTAGCTCTGCCTAAACCATAATTCTAGGGTTTAGACGTCGTCACCGGCATCCCAGTGAGCATTAAGTGGCTGACTACAGGTGGTGTTACGTGCACTGTGTCAGCCAAGTTGCTTATAACCGAAGTAAGTCATGGCGCTAGGACCAAAAGAGCGCATGCTTATAGTCGAATCGCACATATATTGCTGGTGCTTATAAGCGAAGTTGACTGCCACTGACATAGCATAAACTGAAACAGGACTAGACGCACGTCGTGCAAATAGGCGGAGTGTGCTTATAATCGTCGTCCATATAAGTGGAGCCGACTGTATTTTTCCACAAGCAAAGAAAACCAGGAAGTGAAAATGCATAAGTAAACTTCACAACATATCTACTCTATCACTTTCACTTTACAACAAACTTACCAGAAACCCATCGCATTTTCCAATCAAGCTGTTAAGCTAGTACACCAATCACACATGTTAAATGTAACTTAAAGTGATGTTTAATGTGAGTAGTAATGATAATAATTTTTTACGATCAGAGTCAATATGGTGACTGCAATTTATAAAACTGTGCAACGACTATGACTACCAGTATGTTATTTGTTTATAGATATTACTGTTATTTGT
>Ga0056128_1001354_pt1 | contig 27066 bp, 22 predicted proteins | sample WorMetLIZISLAND2_FD_71113 | JGI IMG/M metagenome (GOLD analysis project Ga0056128, IMG submission 71113) | Marine gutless worms symbiont microbial communities from Max Planck institute for Marine Microbiology, Germany - Olavius geniculatus... ... | reverse complement strand
GACACGCAGTCAGTGTGATGCGGGCAATATCACCTTTTGTAATTTTTGCTGTTTTCGATGTGCAAGTCCTTAAATGTTGCCGTTAACAAGTGTATAAACTGATGTTTTGTACATTTATTGGTATAATGACGTGTCGTCTGTAATGCAGCGGCTCTACAATCAGTGATCCCCGCCGAAATCCCGGTCTAAATGAACATGTTCATTCTGACCGTGATCACCACGGTTTTTTTTTTGTTCCAACTTGACGTTTAACGGTGACGAAGTTTATCAACCTCGGTCAATGTACAGGGTGGTCCAAAAACGGCACAAAGTTTATGGCACCGTAATTTTGCAACCGTACGTCACAGAGTCATGCAGCTTTCAGCAAAATGTTTCGTACACAGGCCTTCGATCCGAAAGCGATGACCTTGGATGACCTTGAACACTAAAACAGGGTTATTATGGCTTTTTGGCGTTTTAAGGCTGCGACACACATTTCAAGAGCAAAAAGCGTCGAAATCGCTAGAGATAGACCAAAACAACATGCGTATGAAATTGTCAGAATTAAACGTAGATTTTTTAATGGTTCAAGTTGCGACTTCTGATGTTGAAGAAGGCCTGCGCACGAGGGCATCAAAGAAGGGTACCCTTCAAAATGCACGCTTTTGGCATGTCAAACAGTAGCCGATGTGCGATACCGGTTTCGCCGTCTAGCGAATTTTGATGCAAGACAAAAAATTGGTTCTCGTTATCATCACCGTGTCAACTGTCAATTGCTAGGATCGATGAGCAGTGGGACTTCATACATGCACTGCGGTCGCGCGTTCACTTTGCGTTAGCTGAACTATCTTGTTTTTAAACGGTTTCAAGGGCATGAGTAATTTAATTAGCTATAATCACTGCGCTATTTTTTCACTTCAGCTCAAAAGTTATCAGGTAAGACGGTAAGTAAGGGTTGTGCAATGCAGCTCCAGGCGGACGGCCGCATAAGACGGCAATAGTCCGACGCAGTTTCAGTGGTTTCGTGCAGCTCTAATAAATACGTACAAGGACTCTACACTGTGTCCCCAAAAAAAACATCCCCGACATTTTCGACTATAACGTGAAGAAGGATTATCGGATTTTAATAATTTTTGGTACGAATATTCCTGAGACAACTTATCGTCATGCGACAATTTAATTTCCCACCTCACTCAACATCTGTTTCTACACTACCTGGGAAAAATAGAACAAACAAAATATCACTTTTTTTCAATGCGACATGATTGCTTAATTGACATAACGCGTAAAAACACATTTTGTTCACATTTCTGACACTGTGGCTGACATTTCATTCAGTTGTCCATTTTTCAACTGCCTACAGTAAAACTCCTTGAAGTGTTGGCCCACTATGACACGTGTACACTGGCTCACTTGACAGCTGCAGTATTGATAATGTTCTGCTCCTGACCAATACATGCTCTACCAGTCACTTCTTGACGTTACAAACATTCTTAAACTTTTTCTGGTAGACACACTGCTGCAAGACAGTCAAACCTTGTAAAAGACCTGCTGTTGGGGCTCACAAATTAGGACAGATGGAATTTATTGACGTTTTTCCATTCATTTTAACACGTATTATGTCTGGTCTGCTTTCCCCAGGTACTGCAAAAGCAGACGTTGGGTGAGGTAAATTCTAAAACACTTATTTCATAGCCAGTTGTGTCATAAATATTTCTGCCAATTATTATTAAAATCTGCTAATCTTTATTTAAGGTAGGATCGATAATGTTGGGGATGGTTTTTTCAGGTTTTCTGTTTATTTTAATGCATATTTCGCTTGATCTGCTTTCCCTAGGTAGTGCAGAAGCATACATTGGGTGAGGTGGGAAACTAAACAGTCGTTTGATGGCAAGTTGTGTCAGGAATATTTGTGCCAAAAATTATTAAAATTTTTATAATTGGTTTTCAGGATACAGTTGAAAATGTCGGGAATGTTTTTTTTGGGACACAGTGTAGTCCATATTATTGTCTGTAGTGTTACAGACCGTACGACTGCAGAGCTCGTGTTGCGCCCGCGGCGTCGATCGGCCACCAACAAAGTTGAAACTGGTTGGTTCAATTTCTGTCAACTCACTGTCACTACAATCATGTATGTGTGGGCGAGAGATAGTCATGGTCACTCATGCTCAGTCGTTTGAACGTCGCTCACAATTAGCCTAATGGAATGTTTACACGATCCAGCAAACGTCCAGCATTAGCACGTGTATTTTGAATACATTTGCTGTAAGTTTGCTGGATCGCGTAAACACCCCATTTCTCAGCTTGAGCCCATAGACCGCGGTGGCAAAGGGGGGATTTGCCCTTTCACGTTTTCGAGTTTGGGGCGAGCAATGTTGCTTGCCCCCACTTTTCATGCCCACGCATAAATAAATTGTTGGTGTTGATGCTTTGCATTACATTATATCAAAGTTTAAAGTAAAAGATGCCTAGTATTTTAGTCACTTTACAGTCAGCTATGGGAACCACGGGAAAGGCAGTAGGTTTAGAGACTTAAGTGTAGTCTTAATGATCGTATAGACACTTTGGTGACGTCAATTGGCACTTGATTGTTTGACTGTCTATTTGTATTTCTGCTCTAGTTTCGCTTATTGGCATTGCACTTACATGATAATTCGCATGGTGTAAATATTCTGCTTATTAAAGCACATTATCGTTTTATTTTCAATTTTGTGTCCAGTTGAACTTCAACTAATCCTGAGAACGTGGTGACTATTCGTCCGGCGGCAGCACAAATAGCTTGAAGGCTATTATCCGGTAATTGAAAACAATGCTCCGCTGGCTGCCGAGATAGATTCAATTGAAATCACTAGGCGGCGATCGCCGTATGAATAGCCGCTAGATTATTGATACGGCAGAAGGATAAATATCCGGTGCTTTGTGAAAAACAGCTAACCATGAACTAATTATGTTGATGTCAAGTACCTACTAATTTTGTCTAAATGTGCATGTTAACGTCAAACAACAGATCAATTCTTGATCGTTACGACCAACACACGTTGTGTTTGCGTGTTGCTGCAAGTCTGCAATCACGCTAGGACTGTGCAGCTTATTTTAATTCGCAAGATAGCTGCACTATCCTAAACCAATCAAATGAGACATGCAGAACTGACTGGCCGAAACATGCCTATAGTGCAGCCATGTCGCCAATCAAAATAAAGTACGACTGTTAACTCCTTTGCCCAGTACACTTTGACTGTTGACGCAGTGACTGACATTTAATTTACTAATTATAAATTAGGCATAATAAAAAAATTTAATTCTCCCTACATCGTTAACACTTAGCATACCAAAAGTAAACCAGCAAAAAACAACATTATTCAGGCACCATTAAACATTTTGCATAAAGCGCAACTCAGCACTAGGGAAGCCAACCCCCTAGACTTTCACCCTCGGGGATTCAGGGGCAGGAAAATTACCCCTAGAGCCCCTGGGGGAAAACAACACCAGATATGCAGTGATTGGGATGAGTGTGAATGATCCCCTCCTTCCCCTGCCTTCGTCCTTGTAACGGAAGCCACACATTTAGAAACTGCACCTAGTGTGAACGATTTTCCGTCGTTGTGAAAAAGAGACAAAATTGTAGATGAAACACTATGATGTCATCTACTCAAAATGTTGAAAATGAAGCTAAATTAGTAGAAACAAAAATGTGTGAGAAAATATTTTAGCGGGCAGAAACGCATGACACTTAAGCAAGATGGACGACGGTTGGCATGTTTGAAACATTAGCGACCAATTTAAGCAAGCGTTATAGGTAGGGCCTATAACATGATGTAAAATGCTTTTGTTGTCGTTAACAGGTTAAAACTAGAGCTGTCAAATTAACGCACTAATTAATGTGTTAATAAATTAACGCGCGTTGAAAAAATTAACGCACAGGCGTAAATTTATGTAATTTACTAAATTCCGTGAAGCAAAAGTTCCAGTATTCCGTTTAAAATGCAGTTACTTGACAGTCGAATGAATTTAAGTAACTAAACTGTAGTTGTTGTTTACTGTTAATAAATATTTAGATGACAATTTTTATGCTAGCGGTGACGACAGTTATTGTTGAAAAATGTGCTTCTATTTGCTACTTAACTTTCTATGTTCTACAGGCGCCGCCCCCACGTCGCGGGGCCCGGGGTAACTTTTCCCCTACTCTCCCTTCGCCTGGGTGCGTTAATAACACGTTAAAAAATTAACGCTTCGACAGCTCTAGTCAAAACTAGAGACTGGAATAAGCAAGTCAAACAAAAAATTTGAGCTAATGCTCACGAGACGCGCAAAAGCCTATAGCAGTACCTGTTTGCAAACTGTCAGTCTATCTCCAGCCATTTCGTTGCAGTTCATTCTTGGAGTCTGTCCTGCAGCCAATGATCGCAAAAATCAACAAAAACCCCTTCTTTTGGAAATTCAAGGTCCTTCAAAGTCATCGATGTTGATATGACTGTGAAACTCATCACTAGTGCTTGTTGCTATAGGCAGCATGCCCATGCCTATCTGCAACCGTTTTCACGAAAGACTGGCCAACAACGATAAAATATCGACTTTTACAAAAGTACCGCTCTTTGATGCCCTTGTGCGCAGGTTTCCTTGAACCTAGAAAATCGAGACTCGGACTGTCAAAATCTACGTTCAATGCTAAAAATATTACATGCAGCTCCTCCATGCCTATCTCAATTGGTTTCGGCGTATTTCGCTCTTGAAATGCGTCTCGCTGCTCGAAATTGCCAAAAAATCCATAAAAACCCCTATTTTAGCGTTCAAGGCCATCCAAGGTCATTGAATTCAGCGCCAATCGAAAGCCAGTGGGCCGCTCGCGGTGGTACTGCAATACCGGGCCAACCCGTGGGGAGGTCAGCGCAAGCTCCTGCATCTTATCCCCAGTGCCAAAAATCAGTTTAATATCGATGTCCTCCGATATTAAGCTGATAAGAGCAGATACTACACTAAGTCTTTGATATTAGCCAAAAGGCCAAAAAGCGATACTTTGTGCATCCTAGGCTTTCCATTCATATCAGTAGATTTCACTAAAGAATAGGTGTTTTAGAGATACTGATTAACGTAATGCAAGACTGTTGTTTAACATTTCAGTTTTAAAATGACTAGCATTTAATACGTTTTAGTACTTACTTTTTTTCTGCACATTTGCAAAATTTATGTACATTTGTATGCACTTCAGTTAGTAAATTGTTTGCAAGATTATTCAATTCTTGCATTAGTTGCCATTCGTTAAATGGCGGCACTGTTATGTCGACAGCAGTTCGCGGTTTTCCTCAAGACTGACAATTAAATAACAGACAGACGGACGGACAGAATTGCGATGGCTAAGACGCGATGAATTATTGAATTTGGGATAAAATAAAACACCTTTATTACAGTCATACCAAAGTGCACATAATATAGCACTGGGGCCTCCTTGTGAATGATACAGACCTGTGTTGCAGCCCAAAATCACCAAAAAATCCATAAAACCCCCTATTTTGGCGTTCAAGGTCATTGAATTCGGCGCCAATCGAAAAGTCAGTATACAATTTCCTATTAGTGATTAATAGTATCCTAGGCCTTATGTCGCACCGTTACTGAGATACAGCGAGTTATTGGCCAAAAATTGCAAATTTTGCCCACACTCCTCTCATTTAGGGCCCTCGTTCAGGGCGAGCCCCTGCAAATTTATGGAAAAGCTTTATGGTTCCTGAAACTAGAGTCTTCCGGGCAGCCGATGGCGAAAATTTGGTAATTCTACCTTGCAATGTTTTTGACTGATCCACCCGTGTGTCAGACGAATGGACAGACGGACAGAATTGCGATGGCTAAGACGCGCTGAAAGCAGTAGCTGCTTTTGCACGTAAAAATGTGAGATTATTCAGCTCAGACACTATACAGTTAGAGTCCTGAAAGAAGGTAACAACTAGTAATTTAGAGGACTGTGATACGCCAGTCAGTGTAGCAGCCAGACGTCTGTTGGCGTCTGTTGACATGCTGCTTGCATGTCACGTTTAGTGACATGCCGCCGACACAGCAAGCATCATGTGCATGGATGTGAGCATGTCTAGACTGTCACCTGCAACAGCTCAGAGTTACCAGATTAATGAGTGACCGTGATAGACGCTACCTGCACTCTGAACTGAGCCACCAGGGTAAAAATTCCAGGGCTGGCTGTCCGGGTTCCCGGGGCCCCAGGGGTCGAAGCCCCAGGGATGGCTTCCATACTCAGCACTGAAACAATTCAATGGCTTGTTAGCAAGATCTGAAAATCACCGATTATCTGGACATGTCAAAACATTCCAATAAAATCATTTTATGTTTAAAATTTCAACTCCAGTCACATCAATAACACTGAAAGTAAATACAGTGACATTATAACAAGCATTGGAAATCATCTACTTGTCATGATAAGTCGCCACTTTATTCGTCTACCAAACTGAGTTAAGCGTGTTAAAACTGCATCTCTGCAAGAGCTTAGAACTCAAGTAACAGAAAAATAATTTGCTAAAAACAAAATGCGTCTTCTTCGGCCACTGCCAATGTTACATTTCAACTAAATTAACGACTAACTAATCAAATTCTTTGAAAATGTCAAGTATTACTTTAGAGTTTTTCTTACTATACTGCATTTCTTTTCTGTGTGTTGCTATGGCGTAATAAATAAAGACGATGACAGCAGACCCATTTATTACAGAAATCAACGACATGCTTAGCATCAGTGATGCCACTGCAACTGACAGAAGTCAATGGACTGTCCAAGTCTACTAGCAGTGCTAACAGTCCTACAAAGACTGCATGTGTCTGTCTGTCACTGAGTGGCTTTATTCATTGTCATCAGCCTGTTGCTTGGCTAAAAACGATTCCTTCTTCTGACGAACACGATCCTTGCGCTGCTTCAACGACATCTTAGCACGGTTCCACCTACGACACACAACACTGCTCAGCTGACAACATCGGTCAAACTATGCACTACAACATGTCTGTGTGCTGCCATCTTTAATGGTAGTTTTTTCCACTTCTTATTGAGTGTGACAGCAAAAGAATGTAATAAATCTATCAATAAGTGGCAGATACAGCCAAAAGTTTGGCAATATGTTCTTTTGGCTCACACTGCGAAGTTGAGGACAAAGTAAAAGACTGTTAAAACTACCACCACTTTCACATGGACCCTACTGGCAGACGACACACACAGATTACAATCCTTACACATGTCATGACAATGCCAGATACTGGGTGCAGGGCCTATTTTAACGTTCCAACAGGCACGTTCGTGCTTGGAGATTTAAAATCCGTGCTTGAAGATTTGGTGACCCATGCTTGAAGAAAGCAGCAATATGGATGGAAGATTTATATTAATGCTAACGTGAAATGACTCTGTAAGACATAGTTGGTCATTTTTATGTTTTACAGAGCACCAAAAATTTCTATGTATGTGTTTATTCACATTCTATATTATAACCTGCGGCTTTGATTTCAGTTTATTTCAATTCAGTTGGTATCGTTTCAGTTCAGATCTGGTGCTTTGTATGGTCATTACGTTACACGGTGAGGCTACTCCGAATTCCCGCACACCTCTGTAGTCACTACTATTTTTAGCCATGGGTATTACACTCAGGCATGCAAAATTTCAGACAAGGGGAACATATTCAAATTGGGGATTGAATGGACAAAGGGTAGAAAGAATGTGCGTTTTCCAACGGCTATATCTCAAAAACGGTGAGAAATACAGCCTAGGTCGCTATTAATCACTAATAGACCCCCGTCATAGGCATGTGCTCCGCGCGCTCGCCATGCATCCGTCCTTGATATACTTGAAAACTTAAAATAGGCCCTGACTGGGTGTAAAGTGGCAGGACCATGTGGAGGACGTCGACAAGGCCGACAGGACCGGTCTGCCAAACATTGATGATATAAGCAGCAAAAGGTGCCAAGCACTGTTTGGTCACGTTGTTAGACTGGAGGCCACTACAGTGCACACCAAGTGTTATGCCATGTCATTGCAATCAAAAGCAGTCATAGTTTGGGAATAAACTGGCGAAGACCTCATGAACGTCCTCAAAAAACATGGATACAGCAGATCGGCAACGAAACATCAGCAAGCAGGAGACAGATATGGTAGAGTGCAGAGGAATGCGGACATCGTGGGGAGTCGTCGTAATGGACCACAGCGGTCTACGCATCATGATCATGATGATTTCAACTGCTCAGGGACTCTGCGATAATTTTTTGTACAATTAGTCTAACACCACGGTCAGCGGTAGCATTGCCAGACAGATGCAAAACTATGCGAAAGCATAAGTTCAGACACCCAAGCACATGCCCAAAACCCCCTGCAAATCAAGCTCAAAATACACCAAATCTTAACTGCATGTTAGTTTCGTATTCTAACAATGAAATATTCTATCACACTTGTTCTAAAATTTTTAAACCCATGAAATTCCAAATTCTTTGGTTTATTAGATGTAAATGGTATGTAGTGTTTATTCTGACCACTCAGAATCCATGAAACCATCTTGAAAGCTAGAATTTTCCAAAAAAATCTGCGGTCATTAAATAAAAATTTAACAGCAACTGAACGAAAATAATTTGGTGGGAGAGCAGAATACAACTATGCATTAGTTCTAAACCCAATGTGCTTATAGCACAATATTTTTAATAAGCACAGAAAACACGTAATGCAATTTTTCCCCATGAATCACATCAGCTCATCAAACTCGCCATACTTGACTAAAAATTCATAGAAGCATCATCACAGACCTCTTCTTCTTTATCAGTCCTTCAGGCTTCTCTGGTTTCACTTCGGCTTCGGGATTCTCACGGATTGCTGCATGAACGTTTTTGTACATAGCCTCAACCTGTGCAAACAGCCAAAGCACTGCATCATTTTGCTATAACGTACCAATCAACATTAGTGACCAGTTCTTGCACAAGAAACTTTCACAAGAATTACAACTGACCAATCACTTTTTGATATCTGGTAATGTGCATGCAAGTTTCATTAACGCATTTTAACATCACTGCTTGCATTAACTAGAAAGCGCTCGTGAGTGCCTATCTCCATCAAGTGAATAATTTAAAGATTACTACCAATACTACTACACCTCTATTAATTTTGGCCAAATTCCACCAATGCCATTGTATTGGACTATTTTAACCATATCCTGAAGTACTTCAATTGTGACAATAATTTCATGCAATACTTCCAGCTGAAGTACAAGCCCAAAAACAATATTAGCACTTGCATGAAAATTGCTGTGTCGCTTCATTTTGAGAATTCGATTTCTGCACGTCAGTAGCCTAATTGATTGACTATTTGTGAACGCTGTGCCTCTGTCTGTCTGTCCGCCGGTCTATCTCTGTTGTTTTTCTTTGTGTTTATAACAAAGGTCAATCTTGGTAAAATCAGATCGACCTCATTTGATAGACCGTCCCACAAAACTCCATGTCAGATGCAAAGATCTTGCAAATATCTCTTATACAAGTCGACTTATAACCAACGTTGTCTCAAATATTACTGCCATGACAGCAAGGGCCAATTAAAGGTAAATACAACAAAAAGGAAGAGAGAAGGGAAGAGCCGTTTCACAACAGGGAAAAGTGAAGAAGAAATAACAGTAGATGCCATCATTACTGCTTGCACTCTTGACGCAATGACGTCATTGCTATTATGACGTCATGCAGACGCCACCGTGCGCCATCATGTGCACAGACAGACAGACAGACAGACAGAAAAAGCGATTACTTAATCTCTGTTCATCTACTTCCCCCTCTGCGAAGATAATAAAGTTAATTGATGCCAAGCCCAGTTAGTACTTGGATAGATGAGCAGCTCAAGACGGGTAAACCATCTCAATATGTAACCAGCCTCCGAGGTCAACTCAGCCCGACCAATGAGTACCAGCAAAAGCTGGAATGCAAATAGGCACCTTGTGCAACGCACCAGCCCAGTATCCATGAACCATCCAGATTAATGTATGAGTAATAAAACAGAGATCTCAGTGCTGCATTATGGGTAAATGACTTACAGCTCTTAAGACTTTATACCAAATACAACTCCTACTGCATTCTGTTCAAAGCAGGGAACTTGCACAAAAAAACTACGAAATAACAATCTACCCAGACGTACAGGTCTTTTGTCAGCATGTCACCAAGCTAAGTTAATGATTAGAAGTTGGATGGCAAACCGATTCAGGCATAATGCCATTCTTGATGTAGCGTGAGAACTGGCGGCGGAAGGCATCCTCGTCATCCTGCTGTAGTTTTGTCATGTACTCGGCGACGTGCTGGCCAAAGATGTGACGACGATGAACGTCTGCATTGAACTCTTTGCTCTCACTGTCATAGCCCGGGAACCGCTTCGTACTAACAACAATAACATGTCACAGTCTCATAGCCTGGGAACCTCTTTGTACTAAACACAGTGAACAACCACATCACAATTTCACAGCCCGGAAAAGTCTTTGCACAAGGCTACTAGCCACAGCAGGGCTTGTCTCGATCTGCATTTGATCACGAGCAGATCACTGGGAATATGCGGTAAGTGGCAACCACTTGCAATAAAATACTCAGGTCTCAGTTGTCTGTTGTACAAACTAAGTGCACCACGCTTTAAGCCACATGATATTGTGGGTGGGGGGGAGATCAAGAAGTGCCATAAGTGCTGCAGTGAGTAGTTGCAGCCAGTGGGCCAGGCCATGCAGATAGTCAGCAGCAACACTGGTAAAATTTTCTCCATAATGGCCAACACCTTCATCACTATTAACGGCTGCTGAAAACCAGTGAGATGCTGCCATTAGTGCACCTGTATTGGCCTGGCCTGCAGCAGACATTCAACTGTTAGTCAATAGGTAGCACAAGTGATGTCACAACAGCTAATCACGATCAACTGTTAAAACGTTGCAATCACTGATCACATTGCTATGTGATCAAGGCAAGCCCTAAACCAGTCGCAATCACAGCATAACACGGCCTGGGAACCTCTTTCTACTAACATTACAGTAAAACATTAAACCACATAACAGTCTTCTTTGTACTAACCACATGTCACCATCATCTGAAGACCTTAAAAATTCCTAAGGAGTAGCATTGTGGCAGTGGGAGAGCAACCCCCAATTTTTTGGCTGTTGGAAAATCTGTCAGAAAATTTTTGTCAAAAAATGTGCAAATTTGGATCTGAATAACCCACTTCAAAAAAAGTTAGGGGAAAAATTGAAATTACGAGCATTGAGCACCTGTAATCTCCTCTGTCGAAAAGTTGCACCTGTCAGCCAAAATTCTGTCAGAAATTTTCAGTTGTCTGTCAAAGTATCACAACTTCCAGCCCTGCCAATTTTTACGTGCGAGAGCTATAGCAGCGCGTATTAGCTATGGTAAATCTGTCTTCGGGTTTTCACCATATGTACTTATTAACGGCTCATTAATTGATCACATTGCTATGTGATCGAGGCAAGCCCTAAACCAGTCGCAAGTCGCCTAGAATTTCCAGTATTTCGTGACAAAATTTCACGCCACTGGGTAAAGGTGGTCCCCACGAATGAGAGGCGAAATAGCGGCAAACGCTGTAGATCCAGCGTAGGCCTAAACATAAGCCTAAATCTACTGTGTTCACAAGATGGCGCCACGCAACTAACTCGTTGCGATCGAAATGTAGATTTCGTATATTAACTTAGCGTGAAGACCCCAATTTGTAGCTAAACTACCGAACGGATTTGGAAACGGTTTCAACCACTAGAATCCTTATCCAACAAGCTGTCCATCGGTACCGGATTCGTATATCCAGACTTAGTGGAAAATGTGAACTTTGACTAAGTAGGTTGAAAAGGAGTGTGGCCTCCGTACGTGACGTCGGACCAACATCGCACATTTTGTCAAAGTATGTGAATTAGAACGAAGGGCGAGAAATACCAAATATCGTATTTGTTAATGCGGCAAATAGGAATTTTGGTGATATATTGTTTTTATGGGAACCTAATAAAAAAATATGAGGTAAATCATTGGCAATCAATTATGGGGGCATCTTTGCGTAATAAGGGGACTTGCTGTAGTTATAGAAAAGGGGATAAGAAAAGGCTCGAGTTCCTCTTTGGCTATATTTTAATAACTACCACACTGATTACTATGACGCTAATGGCTACTGAAAGAGGAAAAGACTGGGTATTTTTAAGAATAGGTGTTAGAATTTATAAAATGGAACTTTGATTTTATAGCAAGATTCAAAGTTGCGGGTATCCTATCTTAGCGGTAACCTAAGGTAAGATGGCATTGAATGACCTGGTTTTTTTGGCAAAATTTGGCTACATTATCAATAACAAGCAATGGTGACGTGCTTGTTAATGATATCAACATCGATGACCTTGAACCTAGAAAATAGAGAATTGAGTGATTTTGTGCGAGTTTTGGCTGCAGAAGAGTGAAGTGCGACGAAATGGATGGAAATAAACCGATATTAGCTGCAAACAAGAACTGCCATAAGCTCTTGCACGTCTCATGAGCATTAGCTCAGATTTCTTGTTTATAAGCCACAATGCTGCTGGTCAGAGGTTACAGATCAGAGAATGTCCTGACCTATGTGGTATGTCAAGACCTCCGTCCACCGCACCCTTCATAGCTCCAAAGATGCGTGCTCCGGTCGTGGTCCTAGCAAGTCCTACGTCCAAATAGCAGCGGAAGGCACCAGGCTGGCCGTCAATAGACTCCACCTGATACACGTCTCCATTCACATCCTCACAGCCAGCGTAGATACCATCCAGGTTCAGCTTCTTCAACAACTGCACAAAAAACAAAACATACACGCATAGCAAAGTGCATCCTTTGACTACCCACCATACAGTCTACAGTATCCACTGCCTGCTATATGAAATAAAACGATCTATCGATCACAACCACCCATTATCTCACTCCAGTCAAGCATGAATGACTACTAAAATGCATCTTGCATCCATTTATAAAATGCACATCTAACTCAGACCATAACAGCAACCAATTGTGAAATACACGCGTTTTATCATGTTTTTAGAGTGTATTACACCTCGCTACACTCACATAATACATTATCAACATACGCAGACCAATGTGCACTACATGGCAGCTGATCTCACTTAGACACTTAAAACTGTCGATGGTTAAACAATACAAGAAATTTGAGCAAAGCTCACGAGATGCGCGAAAGCCTATAGCATTTAGAGTTCAGTAGTTATAGTTTCGAAAATTGCATATCATTTGGACTCGGCCCATCGGGACCATAGTACACTTCGGCCATAAACGCGTGTGGCGTCAGCGACGTGGCGCCACCTTGTGAATGATATAAACTCTCACAGGCGAAAGTGGCCAAAAAATCCAAAAAACCCCCTATTTTGGCGTTCAAGGTCATTGAATTCGGTGCCAATCGATAGCCAGTGTACGATTTCCTATTAGTGATTAATAGTTACCTAGGCCTTATCTCGCACTGTTACTGAGATGCAGCGAGTTATAGGCCAAAAATCACAAATTTTGCCTCCCCCTCTCATTTAGCGCCCTCGTTCGGGGTGACCCCCTTCAAATTTATGAAAAAAACTTTACGGTTCCTGAAACTAGAGTCTTTCAGGCAGCCGATGGTGAAGATTTGGAGATCCTAGCTTGGACCATTTTTACCTGATGCACCCGTGTGACAGACAGACAGATGGACAGAACTGCGATGGCTAAGATGCGCTGACAGCAGTAGCTACTTTCGCGCATAAAAACAGAGCATGTACCAACCGGGAGATCAAGTTGTCAACAGCACCATAACAAGCCATCCTGGTACATAATGCCACTAACTGCCATTTCTACCCAAGCAGTGATGTGTACTGTACCCAGCATCTACTGCCAGCTGGTGAATTATGAGGGTCATTCGATAAATAAGCTACAAACAGCGTCATTTTGTTAGTTTTCTAAATGTACAAAATCCAAAATATATGTTATGGTAGAGAATTTCATTCTGAAAACAAGTACAATTTTTTGGATGATGACGCCATGTCAGAACACAGTCTACATGTGTATTATTTTCTCCACCAGTAAATTATCATAACACACTAGTGACAAGCAGCATAGGAAAGAAAAACAAAAAATGTGAGCTAATGCTCACGGGATGCGCGAAAGCCTATAGCAGTTCCTGCTCGCAAACTGTCAAGTCTATCTCCGGCCATTTCATCGCGACTTTTACGGGGGTACCGCTCTTTGATGCCCTGACGCGCAGGTTTTATTGAACCTAGAAATCGAGACTTGGACCATCGAAATCTACGTTTGATGCTGAAAATTTCATATGCAGCTTGTCCATGTCTATCTGAATTGGTTTCAGTGCAATTCGCTCTTGCGATGTGTCTCGCAGCCCTAAATTGCCAAAAATCCATAAAACCCCCTATTTTGGCGTTCAAGGTCATTCAAGGTCATTGAATTGGGCGGCAATCGAGAGCCAGTGTACGACTTCCTATTAGTGATTAATAGTAACCTAAGCCCTATCTTGCACCATTACTGAGATACAGCGACTTATTGGCCAAAAATCGCAAATTTTGCCCACCCCCCTCTCATTTAGCTCCCTCGTTCGGGATGACCCCTTCGAATTTATGGAAAAGCTTCACGGTTCCTGAAACTAGAGTCTTCCAGGCACCCGACGAAAAATGACTGATCGCTTCTTGTATCTGATATGTCCTTTTAGCATTTCCTTATACCAAGCATGTATTGTCCACTTCATAAAACGCTTGACGTCATAATATTACAAGATGCATCTCAGAGTAAATCTGATTTGTGCTAAGTCTTATTACCAAAAAAAAAACAAGGGCATGCTGTTCGTTATGGAACAATTTAAGTAGCATCGTCACTTTATTTAATGTGTATAAATGACGTCACAGTGACGTCATCGTAATAAGACTTATCACTGGTACTCTACAAAACGTGTATTTCAATTTTTTTTCGTGTTTGGAAAACTAACAAAATGACGACACTTTGTAACTTACTTGTCAAACGACCCTCGTAGAATAGCTAAATGAATATAGAAAAGTACACGTGTACATAAATAAGTTATCCAATCAGCTAGCTACTGGGCACTAACTGGGCCTGGTTACTTCTTAGAGCAATTTATGTAAAAACTGTTCAGTTTATATACAGTGTAAGGGTGACACTGTGGTTGTAGATATAAAAACGTACTAATCACAATATAAAAATTCAAACTTTACCATTACAGTCAACAAAGTTCTTCTGGGTAATGGTGATGTTTGAATTTTTGAATTCATTCGACTGTCAAATAACCGCAATTTAACGGAGTACTTAAACTTTTGCTTCACAGAATTTGACAAATTATCATAAATTTACGTATGTGTGTTAATCCTTTTAACGCGCTAACATGCGTTAGTTTATTAATGCATTAAATGTGTTAATTTGACAGCTCTAGCGATTGGGAAATAGGTAAAATTGGCCGATTAAACAGAAATGCACACTGCACAGTAAGTAATTGTCGGGAATCACATAACATTCTGTTATGATAGTGTGAGTGTAGTAAGGACGACCTTCAAAGTATATGGGAAAATGCAAACCTTGACCCTCAGCCAACCCAAAAACCCCAAACCGACCGTCACCAAATTTGAATGGCATGATTATGTCGGAAAGATCTACCACCAAAACAAATTTGGACTCAATCTGCCCAGGGGTTTTTACCAACTAAAGTCAACTTGTAGGAACGCCATATACATAGCCCCATCTAGAGTTAGCAAAATGATTTTCGCTGTTTTAGAAGACTAACATCATCACATCATCCTTACACACATTTTTAAACTGGTAAGTTTTTTTTTACATAACAGTAATTAATGGACACAAAGCTCCTCCCTCTGACTGGCATCTAGCATAATTACCTGAAACTTTTAACCGGGTCTACAAAATGCTGACCCAGCAGTGGGTGCTGTGGTCTCAACCATGAGCTATTTCGGTTACCTGCTATATCTTTAACAGCTATTTATAACAGAAATTAGACAGATCTAAATGCTTACACGTCGGGCAAGCAGCAGGCCAGTGCAGTATGCAGCGGCGTAGTTGGTCAGTCCAACCTTAAGACCATACCTTGGCAGTTCATGCGAGTGAGCCGCACACATTATCACATCGCCATCAATCCTTGCATATGCAACCTGATGACATTCATCAACAAACATGACACAGCACTTACACAATACAAATAGAATGTAGGCCACACAACAACAGAGCTTTTACAGTGACAGCATCATAACACTTGCTGACAAGATGGTCCACTCGAGTCAGGTCAATGTTTCTGGAAACTAAGAATAAATAATCCCATAAAATGTTCGACTGAATATCACAAAAAAACATAGCTTGTAAGAACACATTAAGATGGCTTGCTAGTGTAACAGTAAGGTGTCAAACTTACGATCGAATCGTCGTGGATTCAATTCTCAATTGGGACACTATTAAGTAAAGAAAGAAGAAGAAGGTCGTCAATTTGTATAGCGCATCGTCGCAACACGCATCTAATGCGCTTGCGTCACTAACCGGAGCCACCTGCCCACGGCCACCATGTGCAGCTTGCAGACACAGGCTGGCGCAGTGGCCGGCTAGGCAACCCCAGTCAGCTGCACCAAGGTCCCCACCTTCCGTAACCCATGTAAATGAGTTATTACTCATTTTACTGTCCCGCGGAGGGTAGAAGGCTGAGTCAACCCAGCTGGCAGGCTTCGCACCGAGGTGGTTTACCTGCCCGCAGGTGGTCACCCATTGCAGTACTAACCGGACCCGGCGTAGAGTAACTTCGTTTCAGCCAAAACGCGTTACCAAATCCGCCACGCCACCAGCCAAGTGCTTACTACTTGCATGGATGATTGTCTGCAGACAGGAAAACCATCTTGGTATATAACCAACACCAAGGCCAACTCAGTCTTCCACCTATCTGGGGTAGTTAAATCGAGTACCAGCCTATCTGGCTGGGATTAAGGCGGAGCGCGTTCACCTGTGTCGGGTGGCAGCTAACACTACGATCCCATACGGAACGTGATGCTCCATAGCTCTGTTAAGTTTTCTATTAAGAGCTATACACCACCTTCACCTTTTGTCACCTTTTAAGCATCATTGTGCTGCGTGCTTTTCATGTCTCACGATTTATGGTGGCTGTTAAAATAAGGCCACTAACGTGAAAACTAAATCTAGGGCTTCTTTTACAGGTCAAAATTTAGATAATTGCCACTCCTGATAGATACTGCAAAGAATGGACTGTGTATGCATAGACACACAACTAGCAGTCTCAGCACAGGCTGTGTTGTAAGGGTGGCCAGCTGTTTCAATATAATAAAAAAAATTCAAACATCACCATTACACAATACACATTGTCACAAGAACTGACTGTGTAATGGTAAAGTTAAAACATTTTCAACTGTGATTTGTGTAGTTACACAACTAAAAACAATAATATCGCCCTTACAACATAATTTATATAAACCAACGGTTTTTACATACAGTGATAAGTTTATAACCTGCACATAGCCAAAAATGTGAAATCCCCTTCTTCCCATTTCCTCCCTGCCCTTCCCTTTACACCTCTCCTCCCTTACCATTTCCTCCCTTTCTCCTCCTTTCCCTTAAGACACTTAAAATCCAACTAAAGTGTCAGGGGAGCATTGTGAGCATCAGCTGAAATCGAATTTGGTGCATTATATCTTTAAAATATAAAATCTGGTAATGGTGGTAACAATTTTAGTCACTGTCCTGAGAATCAACCGATCACATTTAGCGCAGTTTAAATGTCTGTTTTTCTTGTCTGAAAAATTGGGGGAGGGGTTCTGGGTCACCCCCTTGTCTACACCACTGTGCAGGGAGCAGTTCAGCCTGTGACTCACAAGCTGCACAATATGCTATTTTGATGAACATTTTCAAGGTAAACAGGCTGCAAAAGCATATAATCAGATTACATTAAATCTCTGTATCGTCATTTTGTTAGTTTTCCAAACACCATGTACAAAATAAACACTGGCATTATAATTGACAAGGCAGGAAAAACAGCTGCAACACCTGCTGACCTGACATATAACATCCTTGTTGGTGAATCGGACAATCAGTCGATACTTGGGCGTATTGTACTTGTTACGGTCCTGGATTACGAGGCGCTTTCTTGCATAGTAGTCCGTCTTACCCTCTGTCAACGTCACAACATTGCTCAGCTGATTGACAGCTTGGTGCAATATGTCTTCATCGTCTTCTCAGCCAATCTCTTGACTGGTACTAACAACAACGAAATGATTCAACTAAGAAGCAGTTAAAAACAAAAATGCAAGTGTTTCGTGTGAAAAATTAACAGTGTGCACTAAACATCCAGACATGACTTAAAGTACAGGAAAAAAATTACACTGGTGGAAACTAATAATTAACAAATTGATTTATCATTAAAAAATTTACGGATTAAAATTTTTTAATCAACTACAATTCAAGTGAAATTTTGTACTTTTTAATAGCCTGAAATGACTGAGATTAACATATGTAATCAAATGAAATTTTGCATAGGACATTGTCATCAAGGTATTAAATTGTATTTAATTTAATTTAATTGTTAGTTTAACAGTGAGCACTTTGTCAGCTTTCGCTACACTTGTTCCATTTTGTTTTACTTTATAAAAATAACAAAAGGTGGTTAATTCTGTGGTTTTCGCAGTCTTTCTTAACTACAAAAATTAATCAACATCAATTGAACAATTGCAATTAATGTTTGGAAACTAATCAATCCAAAAATTATTAATCGGTGGTAGCAATGCTAAAAATACAAAAAAATCTTTCAATCGCACACGATTTTCTAGATATCACGCAATTTCGCAGACATTTCCAACTACACAATAATAAACCTGCCAATTACATGGATCATGTCACATCCATGTAATCATGAATTAGGTTGGGTCTTAGTTACTGGGCCAGGTAATTATCAGCCAGCCACGCTGCAACAGACAGCCCAGTCGATGAAAACTCGCCAAACACTTGCACACAGACCAATATGATGGAAGACAGCAGATGCAGATGAAATGACACCAAAGATCTCTAGCAGTATTCAACGAAATGCAAATGGGCCTGGAAGATGGCGGCAATGAGGGAAAAATAAGTGTAATTATAAACTTCTGAGTAACAATTAACAGGATAGGCGGGCTGCAAATGATAAGTCAAATCTCTGCCACTCAGCCACGGATCTGTTACAGCACACAGCTGGCTGTAATTACCTGGTCTGCCATGTTTCAGTGAGATCGTACGTACCTCTCCTTCTGCGGTACTTCACTTGGTAGCGCTTGAAGTACGGAACACTCTTCACCACTTTGACAAACCCCTGTAGGCACAACAACTGAAACCGTTTACTGGTGCATGTAATTAATAGAAGCATCAGATGCGCTGGCAGCCTGGCAAGTTACAACACGACAAATCATAATACAAATTATATGGTATGACTCTGCCACAAACCATATTTCAGCACATTTACACCTATATACTTCAACTTCATATTTCACCAGTGAACTGTACTTGTTAAGCACTATAAAAGATATCATTACGGCACCATTCAATTCCTTCCGCAAGTACCAGAAAAAGCACTTTGAAGTACTGATCTCACTATTATTATAGCGACCACCAAAAAGCACTGTCAACATTGCATCATCACCAAAAACGTAAACACATAAGCGTCAAAGTCATGAACTCGAACGTGAAGCAAGTAAGTAACACACTCAAGAAAAAATGCTTGCTGCAAAAATAAATTCAAAATAAACTAAAATTCAAAAAATTAAACTAAATTCAACACAAAAACAAAATGGGGTCGAAATTCAAAATAAAATAAAATTCAAGATACCATAATACAATACAATAAATGATATAAAACTCAAAATAACATAAAATTAAAAAACAAATGAAATTTAAAATAAAAAAGCATTAATTCGAAATAAAATAAAATTCAAAATAAAATTTTTAAATAAAATAAAGTAAATTTAGAATAAAATAAAATTCAAAATTAAATGGGGTTGGAATTCAAAGTGAAATAAAATTCAAAATAAAACAAAATGCAAATTGATGCAATTTTTGAATTAAATGTATTTTATTTTAAATTTATTTTATTTCATTTTATTTTGTCTTGAAATTCTAACCCATTTTATTTTATTTTTAAATTATTGCATCAATTGTATTTTATTTTATTTTGAATTTTATTATATTTAACTTTTAAATGTTATTTTTTACTTTTATATTTTAAATTTACATTTTTATTTCAACTGTTATATTATTTATTGTATCGTATTTCATGTTATTTTAAATTTCATTTTAATGTAAATTTAGATCTAATTTAATTCCAAATTTTATTTACTTTTTATTTTATTTTATTTCATTATATTTGGAGTTTTGTTTTATTTTGAATTTTATTTCATTTTAAATTTCGACCCCCATTATGTTTTGTTTTTGAATTCTATTTTATTTTGTATTTTATTTTATTTTTGAATAGTTAATTTTGAACTTATTTCTGCAGTAAACATTTTTTTCTGGAGTGAATTCTGGCCCCAAAGACCGAGCATCCAGACCCAGAGACTGATTGTCCAGCCAAGAGATCGACTGTCCGGGTCCAGAAAATAACCATCCGGCTTTATTGATCGATCGTCCAGCTCCAGAGACTGACTGTCCAGTCCCAGACCGACTGTCCAGTGTCAAAGACCGACAGTCCAGCTCAAAAGGCCGACTGTTTGGCTCCAGAGACTGACCTGCTGGCCCCAAAGATCTTCTTCTCTTCTTCTTCAGTAGACAGTCAAACTTCAACTTGTTGAAGACTCCAGACCATGTCAGGTAGTTAACAGTGTTAAGTGTAGACGTGTTATGCCAACAGTCACAATGCCACAACGACTGTCGGCATGTCCCTCGCTCCTCGCGGAAGGGTCGCAATGCCATTTCACCAGTAAAGGTGGAGTACCAGATCGACCATTCAGCCCCAGAGACCAACAATCTGGCCTTTGAGACCAACTGTCTGGCTTTATAGATTGACCATTTGGCCCCAGAGAGTAACTGCTCAGCTTCAGAATCCAACTGTCTGGCCAAGAGACCAACTGTCTACCATGTCCGGCTCCAGAAATTGACTGTCCAGCTTTAGCGGACTGACTGTCCAGCCCCAAAGACCGACTATCCAGCCCAGAGACCAACCATGTTGACAATGTATTTCTATTAGCAGTCTAGAAGACGAGGTTTCATATGGGAAAATGAAATATTTTCAACTGCAAGTACTGTATGTATGTTATATCACAATGTTCCAGTAGGTAGCTTGATGGTGAGATTTCAGCAAATCACTTTCACTAATAGGGGTTGTGTGCTACTTCAGACAGTAAAATTATGGCACCCAGCCAAGCCTAATAAGCTAATACTGATAAAAAAATGCAGGAAAACTATAGGAAAACTACATCATGACCCAAATAGTAATAGTCGTCAGTTTGTTTCAATTTTCTTGCAATCACAGGTATTCGTTGCTAGGGGCGTCGACAGGGGCGTAGTCTGCAATTTGTTTTGAGAGGTATAATGTAATTCATCTGATTTTTTTAGGATATGAAAGTTCAACAACCAATCTGGCATCATTGTTGCTCTATAAGAAGTATACTTGGGAGGATTTTTAGGGGTATATATATATATATCAATATACCTATTACCTACCCATTGCCATGCACATGCTCATTGACGATAGTATGTGAGAATAATTTGGGGTTACACCCATTATCACTGTGGCCTTGGAATGGCCTTGTTAGTGAACAAGATCACCAGACAGTTATGCATCTGTTTATGATCATTTCAGCGAGCAACAATTTTCCTCCTAGTTTTTACGTGCGAAAGCAGCTACTGCTTTCAGCGCGTCTTAGCCATCGCAATTCTGTCCGTCCATCACACGAGTGGATCAGTCAAAAACGGTTCAGGATAGGATCACCAAATCTTCACCGTCGGGTGTCTGGAAGACTCTAGTTTCAGGAACTGTAAAGCTTTTCCATAAAATCGAAGGGGGTCACCCCGAACGAGGGTGCTGAATGAGAGGGGGGTAGGAAAAATTTGCGATTTTTGGCCAAGAAGTCGCTGTATCTCAGTGACGGTGCGAGATAAGGCCTAGGTTACTATTAATCACTAATAGGAAATCGTATACTGGCTATCGATTGGCAAAGAAATTCAATGACCTTGAATGCCAAAACAGGGGGTTTTATAAATTTTTTGGCCATTTTGGCCTGTGAGAGTCTATATCATTCACAAGACGGTGCCACGCCGGTGACGCCACACGCGCCTATGGCCGATGTGTATTATGGTCCCGATGGGCCGAGTCCAAATGATATGCGATTTTCGAAATCGCCATTTTGTTGAATATCTTTACATATATTTGACGTATTTAGATACGGTCTAGACTTTTGGAATCCTTGTCCGACAGGCTTTCTTTAGGTAGTATTTTCAGCATGGAATGTAGACTTTAGCAGTCCAAGTCCGGACCCTCTCGATCCAAAGAGGCCTGCGCACGTGAATGTCAAAGAGGGGTACCCCTGTAAAAAGTGGTTATTTATCCTCTGTTGGCTTGTCTAGCGTGAACATGGTTGCAGATAGGCACAGCCATGCTGCTTATCATAACAAGTACTGATGAGGAGCTTCTTACGAATTCAACATCGATAACCTTGAATCCTAAAAATATTGATTTTAAGTGATTTTTTGGCGATTTTTGGCTGCAAAAGAGTGATTTACCACGAAATAGATGGAGTTAGACTAAGATTACATGCGAACAGGAACTGCTATAGGCTTTCGCGCGTCTCTTGAGCTTTTAAACATCTGACTGACTACTACACAAGACTGCACTGATGATGACGATGAATTTATGATGATGTATGAAAGACGAGGACATGCGTAATCCACAAACATCGCGCTTCGATTCATGCAAACTAACACGAGTATACTGTGTATGAGCAAATAAATATAAACATTCTCAATAACTACTCATATAAATGGTGACTACCATTTTTAACGACGAACATTCGCCGAACAATAAAACTTCATCAACAAAACGTCAACAACACACAGTAAAAAGGAAATGGAAATAATGGATCATACCCACCAGCTTACGCACAAAAAATAAGTTATGTCTATGAGCGTAGGTAAGTTTCAATAGCCAATCTCATCTAACAGTCGCAGTCAGAACATGGTGACGCAATATCGAGGCTGTGACTGTATGGAGAAGCGGACTGCTTTTGGCCTAATTCCGTGCTCTCCACTCAACTGTTGCGTTGTCTTCTTGCGACTCCTACTCCACGACCAGCTACCATTCCCAACTTTAAACTTTTGCTCGATGCTTCACTGAGCCAACTCGAGTACTCATTCACGTTTTTGTCCCGCCCATCCCCCGTTTCGCTTTGCTCATATTTTGATCTTAACAAGTATTTTAATTTTGCTTTTTAATACATATATTAAATGCTTTTAATTAATTTTAACCACGCATGGCATTGAATAGCCTATTTTGTGCTGATGTGCCATTAAAAAACTATCTACTCACTCTGGCTCGCAAAACACCTGACTTCAGCCCTTATGTCGTTTAGCGTTGACACGATGAACATTATTTCATCAGCGAACCAGGCTAAGTTTACCATCGAAGCATGGTAGCAAATGACAGCACCGATTGAGACAAGCAAGCTTGTACTCACGACACGATATGACGTCAGCATTACGTCACGACTAGCAAAGAATATTTAATCAATAGCCATATTCTGTTCAAATATTTTGAATTAGTATTTTTCTGCTACAACCGGCAATTTTTTTGTAAGTTGTTCGTCATATGAGTCAATTATGAAAGACAGAAATGGGGTCCATTTTTTATAAAACACTATGTATAAGGCTACTATTTTACGGACATCTGAAGATCTGGTAAACATTTCTCAGTCTTTGCGTTTCACCCTTTACGCAGTAGCTTATTCATAGACATGGCGGCGGGTACATGTCCGGATACGTCACAGTCCATCGGAGGGTGAGACATGTCTGACACCTACAGTAAATAGTCCTAGACGTCGCGCGTGTGGCCCGCGACGTCATCAGCGGCGTATAGACCCGTCCATGCAGTCAGTGCCCCTGCTGACGCGTTACTCGAAGACTGTTCTGACTGCGTATACCAATACCATATGCACGACTGACAGGCTGACCCACGAGCCGCGCCAATTCGTCTTATTACTAGCCACAACCCACTGCAACCGTCACGCCATCTACAACACTGTAGCCTATTGGCATGTATGCGACTGTAGTGTTTTATTTCTACGACCACAACAGCGCAGTGTAAAACTGTCCAGTGTCGTATGTAAATGAGCAGGCCTAATTTACTGACGTAAAAGGAAAGTCTTGGCAGTGACGCCGTCAGATGTCGACAGTGACGGTGCAAGGGTGAGGTCGGATGGTATGTCGTTAGCCTATACGTAGCACACCGCCGGCCACTGAAAATGCCTGTTTGGCGACTGCCGCAAAAAGAAACAAGTAATCTGAGCAGAACTCACGTGACGCACAACAGCATTGGTGCTACCACCTGGAGAATCAGTGTACAACGTGCAATAGCATTATAACATAACAATGCGTTTTGAAAGGGTACCCACAATTTGACGCCTTCGTAAGGAGGATTTCTTGAACCTAGGAAGTCCACACTATCGGACGGTTAAAATTTACGTTTTATGCTGCAAATTTCGTTTGCAGGTCATCCTCCTCTATCTCGAGTAATTTTGGCGCAATCTACTAGGCCTATTCAAATATGCGGAGTAGCCTGAAATCGCTGAAAACAATTACTAAAAACCTGTTTTCTGGATTTGCAAGTCATTCAAGGTCATCAATCTAAGTAGGCTATCCCCGGAAAGCTCGTTAGAAATGCTTGTTATGATAAGCAGCAAGTCTGTGTTTATCTGAGACCGTTTTCACGCTAAATTAGTGATAGCAGCAGTAATCACGCTTTTTGAAAGGGTACCCAAATTTAAAGCCTCTGTCCGCAGGACTCTTTAAACCTCTGGGGTCAAAACTTAAACCGCTAAAATTATCGTCTAATGCTACAAATTTCATATGCGGGTTGTCTTGCTCTATCTCCAGCTATTTCGACACAATTCAGTTTTGAAATTTGCACCGCAGCCTAAAATCGCTAAAAAAGCATTGAAACCTAAAAGTTTGACTTTCAAGGTCGTTCAAGATCGTTGCTTCAATCGAAATGACGTATAGGACTTTTTATTTGTTATTAATAGTAGGCGTTTCTAAGATACGGCGATTTATTGGCTCAATTTTTCGCACCCCACCCTTTCATTTATCACTCTCAATCAGGGTGACCCCTTTCGAATTTCTGAAAACGCTTTACGGTTTTTGAAACTAGAATCTTTGTGGCAGCCAACAGTAAAGATTTCGTGATTTTAGGTTAGATCGTTTTGACGCAATAAAGCAGTGTGACAAACACAAAAACGCAGGGACGAACAGACGAACGATAGCTACGATAGCTAAGACGCACTTAGCGTAGCTGTCGCGTGCAAAAAGTTCAGCACAGTGTAACGTTTGGAGGTAGGCTAGGTCAGCCATTTGGGATCAGAGAATGGCAAATTATAATATTAGTCAATTAATTACAGATGTTTCATTTTTAATTAATTTAGCCAAAACACTTCGTAAGTGCAGTGCAATAATTTATCAGAAAACTTTCCCAATCATAGTTGCATTTAATTACAATGTCAAGTTGGTTAGCTGTTGCTACCATAGCACAAGGTAGACAAATGGATGGTAAGAATAACATATCATAGTAATTAGCGATGTATATCATCATCATCATCGTCATGTCGCGAAGCGTTCACATCTCGCCGTTGTGATTTGTCGCCAAAACGATTTTTCCTCAGCCAGTTCCAGAGCATCGGTCACAGGCATTCTGAACAAAGCAAACGACACTCGTCAGACATGACGTCACCCCTGACCTGCATTGCTGACAATACTGAACAAAATTCCTTTTATATTCACGAAATGGCCATATAAATAAACAAATTAATAGGCCTATTGCACGCATCACCCGCTTAATATAGGCTTGGAAAATACTTCAATAATGCTGTTTTAACTAATTGTATTATTGCAGTTATTGGACCGCTGCGTAAAATGGCCGACCACAAACGTCTATAAAATCGAGTCAAACTAAAGTCTAAGCTCATGTCGTAGTTAACCGAGTTTTAGCGAATTTTTGACAAAAATTCAACAAATTTCGTTGCCAAGGCAACAAAAGTCAAAAATGGTAGACATACTAAAATTATTTATTTGCTCCACCCTCAAAACCCCTTGTTAAATGCAAGAATCTCGTAGATATCTCGTACATATGTCAAGTTATACCCCATTTTGTCCCAAATTTCGTTCCCATTGCAACGAGGGTCAGTCGGGGTAAAACTCGATTGGCAGCATTCGCTGGCCCATCCCCGAAAACCCCCATATTGACACAAAAATCTCGCAGATATCTCGTACACAAGCCGAATTATAGCCAATTGTGCCCCAAATTTCGTTGCCATGGCAACGGGAGTCGGTCGGGAAAAAAGCGATTGGTAGCAGTCAATGGCCCATCCCCGAAACCCCCTCCCCTTCCCTATAGACGCAAAAATCTTGCAGATATCTCTTACAAATCGAGTTATAGCTCCTTTTGTCCAAAATTTCGTTGCCATGGCAACGGGGTGGATCGGGGGAAAATGCGATTGGCAGCATTCAATGGCCCATCTTCCAAAACCGCCTTATAGAGGAAAAAAATATTTCAAATGTCTTTTACACAAGCCGAGTTATAGCCCATTTTGTCCTTGCGCGAGACCGCGTCGTTTGAGCCATCGCACGCAAAAATAGTTTGATCTGTAGGTGAGTTTCTGAAAAAAGGTATATGTACAGCTAGAAAAAATTTTTGCGTATATTTCACCTATTTGCCGAGAAGCCCCCTTGTGCAGATTTACATAAAATTTTGCATGAGGGGTCATATCGCCAACGTAATGAACCGTGCCAAATTTTATTTTAATCAGATCAGGGGTTTTGATTCTGTGGGGGTCGAATTTTTGGCTTTCCCATAAGAAATAGAAGTCGCCGTTAACACAT
>Ga0056128_1001352_pt1 | contig 27070 bp, 16 predicted proteins | sample WorMetLIZISLAND2_FD_71113 | JGI IMG/M metagenome (GOLD analysis project Ga0056128, IMG submission 71113) | Marine gutless worms symbiont microbial communities from Max Planck institute for Marine Microbiology, Germany - Olavius geniculatus... ... | reverse complement strand
AGCGCAGTCGTCGACGTGCGTTGAGGTGTGACACGCGCTGAAGATCTGAGGCCAGGTAGCCAGGTGCAGAGCCGTGGAGGCAGCGATACACCAGCACTGCCAGCCGGAACGAAATACGTTTTGGCATCCGAAGCCAGTGTAATCTGCGCAGTAACCTTTATTTGATTTCGTAATCAAACAGTTCTTACAGTTAGAAGTTAGAAGGGTTTCGTCGCTCGCTTCATCAGCCTTTTTGGCGTCAGCTGCCGGAACCCGCCAGCTTCAGGACCAGCTCCTTGGTCGGTGAACAGGCATTGACAAGGACGACGATTTTGATCAGTGCTTAGCCGGTCGAATCCACCCAGATATGCCAGTGGGCAAAACCGCTGGTAAACAGAAAGAGTGGGACATGATATCAGTGCAGGAAGTGTACAGTCAACTGCTCGCAAGCTATACCGAGCCGCGTCACAGGGCACGACTGCTCGCCGCATCATCCGACCACAGTGGTGACCACGTTCTGCCGATTGCAGCCTGCGACCTACATCTTGACAACGAAGCTATGAGAGTTGCCGTTGGTTTGAGGCTTGGTTGCGTGCTCTGCGAGTCACACACTTGTCGGTATGGTGCCACTGCCGACACTCTTTGCACTCACGCCTTCTCTTGCAAGCGCAGCTCCAGCAGAATACTACGCCACAACTACATAAATGATGTCATCAGGCGCGCTTTGACTCGAGCCGGCGTTCTCAGCATGAAGGAACCACACGGGCTGGTGGTCCGTGACGACGGCAAGCGGCCTTACGGTTTGACATTGCTACCATGGAACTCCGGGCGCAGCGCCACTTGGTACGTCACAGTGGTCGACACTCTGTGGAACGTCTATCTGCAGCAGAGTGCCATCACCAGTGCCAGTGCCGCTGAAACTGCAGCTATCAGAAAAAGAAACAAGTACAGCTTACTCAGCGGCACCCGCGACTTTTTCCAGAGGCATTGGAAACACTTTGACCTATGAGTGTCAGCACCCAGGATTTCAGTTCTTGGCACAAATCGGACGACGTTTGATCGAGGTGACGACGGACCCTCGTGAAACGATGTTCTTATTTCAATGCTTGTCGGTCACCGTCCAACGCTTCAACGCGTCATGCCTAGCTGACACGTTTGTAATTTCCGAGCCCGCATCGTAACCATTTGAGACATAATTTCTGTAGTTTGATATTTCAGCTCTCGGGAATTGAGTACTAGGGGCTATAAAACAGTTCTTTAAAAACAACAAAATATTAGGCTTATTCAGTCGAGAGTCAACCGTAAAACGTTCAAACTTAAAAGCTACACTTTAAAAAACATTTAGCCTTTGCATGGGGATCGTACACACTGTACTTTATGACATTGTATTCACAACAGAGTGATGCGCAGTAAATTGATAATAAACAGTAATTGATCCTGCATGGCGCGGGTCTTAGCTAGCGAGCAGGCAGCCTTTCGTTCGCGGATTTGTCTGTTTGTAATACAAAAGCTTGGCTATGCCGGGTATTCATTACTTCTACTCGTACCACTGATTGACACAGTGTCACGCAGTAAAAAGTTCCTAGATTAGGCTCAAGCAGCTGTGATAGGATTTACTGACACGTGATATGATCAGGCTAAAGGCGTGTTCAGAGCGACTGAAATAAAACGAGTTAACCATGCAATGGTTAGATTTATTTTTACCTTTGCCAAGGAGGTAATTTTTTTGCCGGACTTTGTTTGTCTGTCTGTCTGTCTGTGTGTTTGTCTGTGTGTTAGCAAGATAACTCAAAAAATTATGAACGGATCTTTCTGAAATTTTGAGGATATGTCGGGCATGGCATAAGCTACCAGTGATTCAATTTTGGGCGTGATCCGGCAGGAATCCTGGATTCCGGATCACTTTGAAATTTTCGTTACTATTGCGTTAAAGGGGGCATAAGAGAACCGTTGGCAAAGCGAAGATGTTGACGCCACCTGGCGAATAGCTTTGCTTTGGCGGAGGTACCTGCGGGCTTCGACTGCTTTCTAGTTGTTACTATGAACACGCCTTGAGAGTTGTGCGCGACGATTCCAACGAATCGCGACAAAGAATTAACGTCAAAACCAGCAGTCGCAGTCTCTGTATTTAACACGTTTGCGACAGCACGTCACGGTATTAACGGTAATTAAGTCGCTCATTTGTTTGACGTCGTGTCAACAGTAGGCCCTACTGCACGCACGGACGAAAAAAGGTTTGAAAAACCTATAGGTTTGGTAGATTTGTAAAAAAAAACATTCAAAAGTATTGCATATTTTAAAAAAAAACTAAAAAAAAACAAAAAATTCAATTTTTTTTATTTTAAATGATTTTATTTGTCGTTCATTTTTTTTATAGCAGATTATATTTCTCATATTTTAATTGTAATATTTTTTGTGTTTTACAATAACTTGCAGACAACGATGTTACAGAGAAAATAGTGTGCATCCTGGGTCGTAATTTTGTGTCTGGTCGTCACCGCATACACTATAGACCTAACTTTAAAAACTCAAAAAACCTTAAATCCTTCAAAAATCTTCTAAAAGTTTTAAAAACTAAAAACTCATGTTAAAGGGAAGGAAAGGGGAGGTACAAAAAGTCACGCAAGCGTTATATTTTACTTATTCGTGGGGAAGCCCTCCGTGAACGGATTTTCACAAAATTTTGCAGATCAGAAGATATGCCAGACTGTGCAAATTTTGGTGTGGAAAAATTAAGGGGTTTGAGATATACGGAGGGGCCAAATTTTGAGTCTACCATTGAAATGGCTGGTCAGCCTTACAACAGTGCTGCGCTACAGCTAAGAATAATTCGCATGCACGCATCTGTAGTTCTTGGTCACACGAGTGTGCGGATTAGTTTACAATATCATGTTGACGTATCCGACGTCAGCACGCGCGCATGCAACTAAAAGCATATTTATCAAACAGAATTTAAGCGCACTGGAGGTGTGGTGAGACATTGAGCGTATATTTGAGTCCAAATTTTACGTCGAATGTATCGCTGAAAAAACTGTGACAGTTTGTCAATATTTTTGCGGGGATATAGATTATAGTACTTTGGCGTATTACTTTTTATGACTAACGGTCTTGTTGAAGGTTTTTAACGCAACCCATCGCAGAGCTGCGGAGCATCACCTGCCATGTGGGATCACACGTACAATGTTACCTGCCATCCAACAAAGGTGATCGCGCCCCGCCTTTACCTTAACCAGAAACAGCCTGGTACTCGTTTTATTTGCTTCGGAGAGATGAAAGGCTGAATTGTCCATGGAGGTTGGTTGCATACCGACCTGGTTTACTTGTAGGCGACGAGACCGAGTGAGACTCACAGCTTCTTGATCGTCCGGTTTCTGTGACGTACAGTTACGATTTATGAACTGGCAGTGGCAAGCACCAGCCCACGTGCTTTTAATATTCATGACTTGTCATCTACCAATCAAATTTGTCTTCAAGTAGGTTTACATTTACACTACCTACACGCACTCACGGGGTCGTCTATAAAATGCAGGACTGGAAACTGGCGGACGAAGGTGCAGGGCTGAAATTTGACGGACTGGCAATGCGTGTTAGAGTTTAAAAGACACAGTTAAATGAAGGTGGCTGTCACAAACATTAAACTAAAATTGCATGCTGCAACTCAGCCTTTTAATTAAACGTGTTTTATAGATCAAAGCGCACACAGACTAACACATTTACAACAAAAAAAACAATGTCGCAGGTCTAGTTTATGCACAATGTCACAAACATTTTGTTAAAATTACATGACAAGTTATAAACCTTAATCTACATACGTTTGATACCATAGCTTACACAGTCTATCACAAACTTACGACTAGCCATGGTGCTGCAGATACTAGGTTCTTGCCCGACAACTTTAATGCTCTCCTGATATTCGAGGTTTATGAGCAGTAAATTAAAGCCAGTAGGGCTGAATAAAATAACTCCATGTTTTATGGGACATGTGTCATCATGCCAAGAATCCATATGTGCAAAAAGTGAATTTTTGTCAAAAATGTCACGACGTTTTGTTTTGACAGCGACGACATGCTGTTTCACACTGCGCATCGTTGATTACAGTCTAGAAGTAAGCACGTTTCAATAGGGTCAAACTGCGCTGTTCCAGCAGCGCAGTTCTAGTAGTAGATTTACATCTTCAAAACAGTATAAAACCATTTTCAAGCCTGTCATTTTTCAGTCTTGCATTCTTCGATCCTGCATTTTCAGCGCCCACCACCCACGATTTAAAACATGAAAACGTAAGTCCAACGTGTTAATCGTTACGCCATCAAGCCGTATGTAGCCTACCGGTAGTGGTGTAATTTTGCGTGCGTAGTAAAACGCCCGCCGGTGGAGGACATTCTGTCGTTCCTGCAATCCGAGAATTGGATCGTCGAAAACATGTTCGCAGGACTCGATCTCGCCAAAGTCGCCCACGGTCTCGCCGGTAAGTGTTAAGGCGTGTGTACAAGGCGACAGAAGTCAACCGAACTGAACCGATTTCGCTTAATACACGTCGCGGAATGAGCCGAATTGAAGTAAATTGAACTGCCAGTTCGTTCGCGCTCAATACATTTTATGCAACGCAACTGAAACAAAAAACTGAACTTTGTTGTTAACTTAGTGCACTCCTTAGACGCAACTGAACTGAGGTGAGATTGTATCATTCAGTTCAGATCGATTCAGTTTTGTCGCTTTGTACACGCCTTTACGTTTCGTCGCTTCAGCTCGTGAGACTTAATAATAAGAAACAGAACTGAATTTTTGCGTAAAATAAAATAAAGCATGGCTTATAGATTTGCAGTGATGGTTCGTCTAATTTAGAGGCGAGTCCGGTGAAAGGCGTCTTCAATTAAGGCCTATATGAATTTTTCCTACCAAATTCACCCCTGCATGACGTTTACTTTCTAATCTTGAAGGTTTGCAGACCCGTTTTTATTAAAGTGAAATATTGTCACATAAACTTGATATTTTTGGTTGATATGGATTTCGGTGTCCTTCCTAAATAAGCATAGATGTCGGCCCAGTGCCGACCATGATATGCGATTTCCCGTTTAGCCATACATAAGCTTACTTGCTGGCTTTTAACTTTTTGAGCTAAAAATTAAGAGTAGCACACCGGTTACCCTGCCAAAGTTTGCAAAAAGTGTTTGTCTTTTTACGCTTTTATGCTTTCGAGCTACAAGCCCGTACGGGACAGATAAACGGACAGACAGACGGACAAGCAAGACCTGTAATTTGGCCTACAGGACGTCCGCATAAAAAACATTCAGGTTGGCTATCTTACTACATAACGTTTATCGTAAGGCTACTTACTAACTACTGAGTGAACTACGAGTTTGAATAGCCAGCCTTGCAGTGGCTGCACCGCACCTGCCTGGAAATTAGCAATACGAGACTGGCAATTCACCATGTAACGTCATGCCTTACGATGGATGACCAGCAGCCCTACCATTCAATAACCGGGTTAGCGTAGAGAGCTTTTCGTCGTCGGGCGCCATAATGACCACAGAAATTAGCTCGGTTTGCACACACAGACGCAGTGGCGGCGGAACCTGGAAGGGGGGGGGGCGGGAGAGCTATGTCCCCTAGCTATTTTCCCCCTTTTTTATTTTCTTCTTCTTCAGTGTATCGCTTGTACAATTTTTGCCTAGGCCAATAATTGCACGAAATTATTGTACGTTATTCTTACTTTTAGGCAGTATTTTACGTCTCAGCTACCGACTGCGACACACGTTAACTAGAAAGCAGTCATACCCCGCAGGTACCTCCGCCAAGGCAATGCTATTCGCCAGGTGGCGTCACCGTCTTCGGTTTTGCAGCGGTTCCCTTATGCCCCCTTTAACGCAATGGTAACGAAAATTTCAAAGTGATTTAGAATCCAGGATTTCTGCCGGATCACGCTTAAAATTGGATCACTTGTAGCTTATGCCACGTCCGACATACCCTCAAAATTTCAGAAAGACCACTCCATAACTTTTTGAGTTATCTTGGTCACAAACAGACAGACGAACAAAAACCGGCAAAAACATTATCTCCTTGGCGGAGGTAAAGATGTTTCATGCATTAATGCATTTCCAAAAGTATCCATTTAGCCATTTAACCACCTCACTTTTTACCGAGGACACCCTCAGTACCGGTCCCTTAAATATATTACTGGCGGACACACCTGGTTTAATTGGTTGGTGTTTATTGGGGGAATTTAGAAAAAAAAATCACAGCAAACGTTTGTTTATCTTTGTCACGTCAGTTCTCGTTACCCATGCCCTTAACGCGTGACATTTGCAGTTTTCGTTATAACAAAAATGTTTCTAAATTTAGAGCCGCAAAGTACGCAAAAGCACACGTGCATTCCAAGATCGAAAAGTTCAAAGTTTTCTGGGGAAAGTCACTGCATACCGTTGCCTCCCCACTTTTGGAATAGCCATAAATACGTCGCCACTGCGCACGGACAGAGGCCGCTTGAGGCAGCGTAGGCAACTGGCAAACGCAATTTGTTGCCAGCGTTCAGCTGCATTGAGTCGTCACATCCACGGCTCTAACTGAGTTTCACCCATCATTGACTGGTCGTCGATACACCAGTAGCTAACTTACACCGCGGGCCATAAACACAGAGACACTGTTCATAATCAGCACCATCAGCCTCAGATGCACGAGCGTCCTCTCCGTTGACAGGTACCTGGAAGCAGGATGCAAGTTGTGGCAGTTAAACTGGGGGAGGAGGAGTTTTTCACAAAACACGGCCGTTTGTGTTGCAATAGCCAACTAAATTAAAGTGTTGTGCTGAGATGTATTTTGACAGCCTGAAATGCGTAAAAATGGGATTGCGACCGTGGCTAAAGTCCGGGCCCAGTTGGGGGAGCTTACAGCCCTCCCCCAGACTCCCAACTGATCAGACGCAGTCAAGAGAAGTAAAGTCATTGTTGGCTTTTGGACTGATCATGTCACTTCAGATTAGCCAGTACATCAGCAAGCAAGACTGACTAAAAAACTGAATAATCACAAATCCGTTTGTGACAAATGATCAATTCGTCTTTTGATGATGGAGACAGCAACACATCATCTTGGCCGTTCATAGGCCCATTGACCGCTTTTGAAGATTTTATTTTGGGTTGGGCCTATATTGGTTTCACGTAAGTGGACTATATTTTTGAGCGACCACATTTATTGACGCGCTATACAGCTATGCTGTAGGCGTCTTTGGCATCGTTGTCGTCTGTCTGTCGTCGTCTGTCCGTCACGGATGTATTGTGGCTAAACCGTATGCCGTAGGGAGTCGGCAATGGTACCATCGGATAGGGAGCTGGCGACTTTCTATGGGCTGTCAAGAGTAAGTATGTCTCAATCTGCAGCGGTTTTGCCGCAATTTTTAATAAAAAGTTGCAAGCTATAAGTGGCTGTATCTCAAAAACGATGACAGATAAAGCCAGAGATAGAAATGACTAGTTTTCCGTGACAAAACTTCGTGCCGCTGGGTGAAGGAATTCCTCTCAAACGAGAGCGTCGAAAAGGGGTGCCCCCTACAAAGTCATTATTTTATCGCTGTTGTCATATCTAGCGTAAACAAGAAATATGAGCTAATGCTCACGAGAAGCGCGAAAGCCTATAGCAGTTCCTGTTCGCAAACTGTCAGTATATCTCCAGCCATTTCGTCACAGTTCATTCTTGGAGTTTGCGCTGCAGCTGAAGATCGCAAAAATCAATAAAAACCCCTTATTTTGAAAGTTTAGGGTCTTTCAAAATTATCGATGTCGATACGACTGAAAAGCTCGTCACTACTCACTACTGCTTGTTGTGATAGGCAGCATGCCCATGCCTATCTGCATGCAGCCGTTTTCACGAAAGACTGGCCAACAACGGTAAAATAACGACTTTTACGGGGGTACCGCTCTTCGATGCCCTGGTGTGCAGGTTTTCTTAAACCTAGAAAATCGAGACTTGGACCATCGAAATCTACCTTTAGTGCAAAAAAAATTCATATGCAGCTTTTTATGTCTATCTCAATTGTTTTCGGCGCAATTCGTTCTTGAAATGTGTTTCGCAGCCCGAAATCGCCAAAAATCCATAAAACCCTCTATTTTAGCGTTCAAGGTCATCCAGGATCATTGAATTTGGTGGCAATTGAAAGCCAGTGTACAGCTTTCTATTAGTAATTAATAGTAATTTAGGCCCTACCTCGCATCGTTATTGAGATACAGCGACTTATTGGCTGAAATCGCAAATTTTTTTCACCCCTTCCCATTTTGCGCCCTCGTTCGGAGTGACACCCTTTGAATTTAAGGAAAAGTTTTACGTTTCCTAAAACTAGAGTCTTCCAGGCAGCCGATGGTTAAGATTTGTTGATCCTAGCTTGCACCGTTTTTGACTGATCCACACGTGTGACAGACAGACAGACGGACGGACAGACAGACAGAATTGCGATGGTTACGACGCGCTGAAAGCAGTAGCTGATTTCGCGCGTAAAAACGGTTGCAGATAGGCACAGCTTTGTTGCACTGCTGACGAGATTTTCGGGGGTTTTTAGCATTGATGACCTTAAACAACTTTGAACCCCAGAAATAGGGTTTTAGAGAATTTTTTCGCGATTTTGGGCCGCGCAGAATATTTCAAGAGTGAATTGCGCCGGAATGGCTGCAGATAAACCACGAAAGTTGCACATAAGATTTTTAGCATTAAACTTGGATTTTAGCAATTTAAGTTTCGACCCTCTAGGTTTAAGGAGTCCTTTTCACGAGAGCGTCGAATTTGAGTACCGCTATATATGTTCAAGTCAGGTCAGGTAGTCGCGTAATCGTGAGGCCGTAGCGTCGCTCTTCCACCGTGACCGCGTTTAATAGCCAGCTTCCATTGATCAGCAGGTGGGCGGTTGTTGTCTCGTCGGAGCTGGTCTATCCACCTGCCACGTGGACGACCGGGACGACGTTTCCATGTAGGGTCAGGGAGGCGTCCCTGAGACAACCTGACGCAACTGTGAAGTGCCTTGTGAGCTGGAACTTCGTCGCCAAGCCTCGCTAAGTGTCCGGAAATAGCTGAGCGACGGCAACAGATGGTGGTCGATAGGAGAGGGAGACCGGTGCGAGCGGCAATCTCTGCGTTCCGTACGAATTGATGCCATGATATACCTAGGATGCGACGCTGGCATTTCAGCTATATAATGTTACTATCCACTAATTTAGCGTGAAAAGGTTGCAGATAGACAGAGACATGCTGCTTGTCGTATGAAGCACTCGAGCTATCTGAGGGTAACACTGATAACCTTGAACGAGCTTAAAAATTTAAAAAGCGGGTTTTAGTTATTTTTTCGCGATTTTTAGCTGCGATGCACATTTCAACAATTGACTCCGCCGAAATTACTGGAAAAAAAGACCAGGACAGCGGCCGACAGCCTGCACGTGAAATTTTTAACCGTTTGAGTTTCGACCTCTTATGTTCAAAAACGGCCTCTGTACGAAGGCGTCAAAATTTTGTAGTCTTTCGATCGCATTGTTATTTCATTGCACGGTTGTACATCGATTTTCCAGATGGCAGCACCGATGCTGTCACGCGTCCCGTGAGCTCTGCTCAGATAACTTGTTTTCTACGATTGGCCACTATTTAGCGTACTTTTTCTTAGTTGACATTAAAAAGCTGCTCACGCACGCAGTTAGGACTATTATCATAGCTGGAGGCTTAATTTAAATCTACGATTTTTGGTTCTCAAAATCTTGAAGACTGGGGGTTGTCCACTGTCCAGTATTACTATGCCACGCCCCCTCCTACAGTACCATCAACTACCATGTGTAAGAGCGTTGTTGTTTTTCATTAGTAGAATTTTGGTCAGCGTTGCATGGTCTTAGTTCAGTGGATTTGGGTTGGAAATATGCAGCATCATATCTTTTTTTTATGACAAACTAGCATCACAAACTGCGCGGTAGCGCAGCAATGTTGTAAGGGTGACCAGCCATTTCAATGGGAAACTCCAAAATTTGACCCCTCGTATTTCTACAGTATAGTCTATGCCTGTACGTCGTGTCATACGTGCGACAATCATGTGACACAATATTTTGTACTCCACCACATTTATGGCGCACAGTCATGATACACCTGTGCATATACCGCACTGCTAGAGTGGGTAAGCGAGCACGCACTGCGAGCTTATACCACTCCAGGCAGTGCGGTATCGTACTTAAACCAGGCTTCGATGGCCTAGGCTACACCGTCGTTTGCTTTATGACGCACGACTGCAGCCGAAAATTGAGAAATAAGTGCCAGCGCAAGTTAAGTAAGGTTTAATTAACTTTTTGCACGACCACTCTACATCCAGGAATGTACTAACCATGGTCCATGAGGCGAAAAGGCCCATGCCCGCAATTCAGATAGGCGTACCTAGAGTATAGCAAAAATTACTAATTTTGTTCTGAGTGTCTTGTTTATTGTACTATGTTTATCAAAAAAATATATATTTCGTTTTATCAAACACAACAATTAACACTTTACAGCGCAGAAGCAGAGCACTTGGCAAATTTTGGGGACAGAATTTTTTACATACACCTTCGCCAATGGCAAGGAAACGTTGTTGAAGAGTGTAACCCTGTAAAAAGTAAAAGGAAAACATCCAGCCTTCATTCCTCATTTTAATACTATTTAATTGGTGATAGGCCTATTTGAAATTTCTAGTTCCAGTTCTTAATAAGCCTATGACTGCGCTAAGTCGCCGGTCGCGTCAATGACGTAGAGTTTACGCGGCCTGATCGATGACTTACCGTATAGGTGACGTACGATCCAGCAAAGATTCACTAGGTTATAAGTCAACTTATCTTACCAATCATTTGCTATAGTCTTCCCAAGAAGTTTTTTCCAAAAAAATGTATCATACGCACAGCCGTATACTTATACATATTATTTTTTCTGATATTTCTCGCTAAAAAATCTACACTGTTCTGAGAATGACTTGGCCGAATGTTGATAAAACTTCACAATATTTTGCAGAAATGAAGCCGAAAAATTTGCAACATACTTAGTTATGTTATGAATCTTACGACATTTATTTAGGCCCCTTGTGTAGTTATAACACTGCGGAAAAACAATGTACCATTCAAATATGCATGTTCCTGTGAATTTGTTCTGTTAACAGAACTAGAAACTAGAAAGCAGTCATATAGCCCGCATACCTCCGCCAAGGCAATGTTGTTCGCTAGGTGGCAGCACCATCTTCGGTTTGCCAGCGGTTCCCTTATGCCCCATTGAAAGCAATGGTAACGAAAATTTCAAAGTAATCCAGAATCCAGGATTCCTTCCGGATCACCCCCAAAATTGAATCACTCATAGTTTTTGCTATTTCCGACATGCCCTCAAAATTTCGGAAAGATCCGTCCATAACTGTTTGAGTTATCTTGCTGACTGACAGTTAGACAAACAAAGTTTTTTTTCAAAAGCATCACCTCCTTGGCGGAGGTAATAATGTTAATGATAAAACAATCAAGTTCGCAATGCCTGCGTAACGCAAGTAATGACACTTACGTGGGCATTGTGGATTTGAACGTAAAACGTAGGTTTTTAGATCAATTTTTCATCCTTGCAAGAAATATCTTACGCGCCATAGATGTATTCTGTGCAACAAGATATCTGTTCCATTGTTGCGCTGTATATAGCCCACCATCTGCGCTTAACGCTCGTTAGTTGACGTTTTAAATTTTTTACCGCCACTGATGATCTCCAACAGCAACACCCCAGGTTTTTAAATGTGACCATTTGGGTCACTTACGTGACATCGCTGGTCAGTGGTCGCGTGGCAGTCAGATTAGCACCATTTTGTTTTACTGCTGCTGCTTTTTTTGCCTGTAGGCTTTATGTCAGAGAAAATGTGTGTTGAATGTTCCAAACAATTTCGCGTGAACACTGCAAGTAAAACAAAATATTCTGAATTTGTTGAGTAAATTGTTCGATCTAGGGGGGGGGGCTACTCACTATATTGCTAAAAGTTTCTATAGTATTTTCGCTGAACATTTTGATAAGTAAGCTATTCTAAAACATCGCTAAATGTCTATACACGCGGCATGAAATGCATGATCAAAAACGCAAAATGCATTTTCCATAATATTTACACATGTAAACCGGAGGGGGGGCGAGTTACCGATGAAAGTTACTACGGTAACTTCCCGGTAAGTTATCCTTCAAGAATTCAAGACTGGCAAAGCAACAAAACCGAATCGAAGCCTGTGCTAAAGCATAAAAACTTGCATCACACTTAGCTTGCGCTGCTACCGTTTTTCGCAATTTTCGGCTGCAGTCGTGCGTCATAAAGCGAATAAGTCTATGCCATTCGAGTGTGGTGTAAATGTGATATACCAGTGTCTGGAGTGGTACCCCACTGTATGCTCGCCTGACCAATCCAGCAGTGCGGTATCCTACTACGAATAATTGTAGTGTAGGCCTACTTGTACTCGTCCTATTTTTAAAGGCGCGTTACCGAGTAGTCTATTTTGTTGTGATTGACGGAGATGACGTGCTGCTGAAACACACTGTGAATGACTGTGATGCGGCGTGTGATATGATTTTTATGTAGTATATTTGTGTGAACTGCGTGTAGTGAGCCACAACATTAACGACCTGCGCAGGCGCGTCGGACTCAACGACAAGCAGGAGTACAACCTCATCTCCGTACTGAATCCATCCTCCTAGGCTCCTCTCCTCTTCCTTCATCTTCAGTACCACCACCAGCAGCAGCAGCATTTCTAGGACTGGTAATGCAGTTCTGTGACGACAACCTCATCTCCGTGCTCAACTTCGTTTTCATCCAAGAAGCTGACCATTCTCTGGACTAGACTGGACTCACTCGACGTGCTTCTAGTGGACCTACCAATATAGTTTGTGTTACTTGGGCCACTTCAGTAATCCGGGATTGATTGATTAGCTGTTCGTCGTCAGACTGCTTGCTATGACGTCACGCAGGAGTACAACCTCATGTCGGTACTGAACCTGGTGCAGGAAGGTCGTCAGGACGTGCTCGAGGAGATGGGAATGCCGCGCTCGTCATGGAACGACGTCTCTTTCATGTTTGAGAAGCTCATGACCAGCGGATTCACCGCCTAGCCGACTCGACTCGAGTCCAGTCTGTCCAGATCATATCTCAGTGTTGTCTTGCGATCATTTCTATAGCATAACAGTCTGTACGCTAAATGCATTACACTGTGTCTCAAAAAAACATCCCCGACATTTTTGACTGTAAATTTAAAACCAATTATCAGATTTTGATAACTTTTGGTACGAATATTCCCGACAAAACTTGCCATCAAAGGGAAAGGGAAGGTGAAAGGAAGAGGGCTTAAGAAAAGTTGGACGGACGGACGGACACTCAGGTGATTTTATACTCTGTCCATTAGACAGACAAAAAGTTAAAAGTGCTTTCCATGTTTTGGGATGTAGAAATAGGCCTATATTGTCCAAAATACCACTGTCGTCTTAAGCCTATAAAATCATCATTTTGGCCAAATATTAGGAATGTCGTTTTTTTTCGTCCAAAACGAATTTGTTGTGTCTATAGACTATCACCGTTGTCATTCAGTACTGTATTGACAATGTCGTATACCGGTAGGCGAAAAATAATTTTTGTGCGCCAAGTTGCTGTTCATCCCTGAAAACCTACATCGGTATAATTTTACTGGATCCCTTAAAATATTGCTGCAGTTTCTTCTTGTTTGCTTTCAGTTTACTCTTAAATAAAACTGTTTGAATCTAGTCTGTTATGCTGCAGTAGGCCTACTTTTATTTTAGTGGCTAGGCCGTATTCTTTTTATGAGCTGTTGTATTATTGACATTGAAATTTTAAAAGCGCAGTTCGCCAATGTACAACTGAAAGCACACAAAGTTTAAGTCCTACGGGCCCTAGCGGATGCCACCCCACTGAAAAGTGAAAAAAGCGAAAAGGGAGAGAATTAATCAAAAGAGGGGAAAGTACGGACCAGGCTTAATGTACAGAGATTTTTCTGTTGAGGCCTAAATACGCGTAGGCCTACTGCATTACGTTCGTGTGTAACTTGTGTTCACATTTCCCAATAGGCCTACGCCACTGGTAGACCCTGGCGTCGAAGGCTTGAACCGTTTACAACTGGCGCCAAAACAATTGACCGACTCGACGACCCAACGCAGTTTTTCGACAATGATTGGGACGAGAGTGATTTTTTAAACAATCCAAGGAGTAATACGGTACGCCCAGACCTGCCACTTTGTGGGCTCATCGGAAAAGAATAAAGTCTTCCCCGTTGAGAAAACTCTGCACACGCCACTGACTGTATGATCTTCGTTGTGTTTCAAGCTTTCAAGTCACATTAGTCACATCACCCGGTTGACCTAGGCCTACACCTACTTCCTTCATCGGTTTCTTCCTCCGCCAAGAGAAAAATCTTTCCAAACTTCCTAAAACTTCCTAAAACATATCAATAGACCACGATGAATGACGAACATTAACAAAATTTGGTGACTGCGTGGAAAAACCGGACAATAAATGCGCCGGCGATAGCGGCGCGGAAAAAAATCGACGACGGCGTGACTGGTCAGTCGACGACTTCGACGCCATGAAAATTGGACGCGGTAAGCTGACGAAATTCGACAGCGCTGGGGTCTATCCACTGGTATTGGCTGCTAACTGATTTCACTCATCAGGAGTTGCACAGAAACTTTAGTTGAGCACAAACGAACTTTTGACCGATTGCGCATTACTGGTACCGTCACACTGCACGATGCAGCCTCGAGTAAAATTAACAGTTATCGTAGCAATATTATTGTCGTGTAACAAGTATTAATAATTTGGTAATGCACACAATTTCATATACAGGCCTAAATGCTAAAAACTGCTAACAAACCTTTAAAATGTGTAGGTCCAGTGGCGACATATTACGCGGCGGTCGTCCAGTCAAATTAGCTATTCACGTATTTATTCATTTTTCACTCCTGGCATAGACCTAAGCACGAAATGACCCAGTTGAACCGCGTTTACGCTGGGCGTGTACACTAACGCACGATAACATGGGTCATTTCTGAAGGTTTATAACGTCATGGAAGTCTGACCTTGAACTTTTACGAGCGAAAATTAGCACAGTTGTAACACCAGCCGATGGAGACATTCACACTACTTTATGTACCATATTTGTAGGCCTACGCCTTTTTGAGCCAGGAGCCCTCACGGGGAAACCAGACGGACGGACGGACGGACGGATGGACGTACGGGAAAGGCCCAAATTACCGTTTGTTAGAACAGGCCGCCACTCAACAATGAACTGCAGTAACAGATCAACTCTCAGTCGACGACTTTCAGACAATCAGCGGTGCTAACACGGCCAAACAGTCGAGGCCACGGCCGACCGGACAAGGCCAACGCCAAGGCCAAGGCCAATGAGCTGGTCGTCATAAAAACAACAAAGAACGAGTTCTGATTGGAAGTTTTGAAGCTGGTACCGTCATGATAAACAGGCACCCAATGTAAGTAAGTAAGGCAAGTGAATCACTCAACGGACGTAAAAGGTGAATTTTGTAGGCCAGTCTGCTATAATATTAGCCTTGAATTTTTTGGTCAACTCCAATTCTCTAAGGACAAGGCCACGATGGCAAGGCCAAGGCCTGCCCACTGCAAAGGCAAGGCTACAAAATTTGGCCTCAAGGCCAAGGCAGGGGCCAAGGCCAAGAACTGACGCCATTGTGCAGTCGATCATTGGCCAGACAGCAACACTTGGCAGCACAGTTGCACGTGCCACAATGAATGAGATGTCATCCGGCTAGTCGTGTTTGACGCCCCAGTGCAAGTAGTCGCTCTGCTTCATCTGTGATCCGAGTCCGTTGTTGCGTTCAAGCACTCGGTAGAACACTACAATTACACACATCACGCACATGGAAACTGCATAATATATTATTTCGGACACACAAAACCAGCGGCGTCGCGTTGATGGTTAAAAAGTTGGCGAAGAAGATTTTCAAACAGACTAGTTTTTTTGCATGGGATGTAATCCCCCCTCGTGAAACCACCGCACTAGAGTGATATTAGTCATACAAAACTATTTAAAGTAGAGCTGTCGAAGCGTTAATTAAAGGGTTATTAACGCACCCAAATCCGTCGAGAGGTAAAGTAGGGGAGAGGGTAAGTTACCCTGAGCTCCGCGACAATTTGGGGCCTCGTCTGTTGAATACAAAAAGTTAAAACATTCTAAACGTATAATCAACAATAACTGCCGTCATAGCTAGCATAGAAATCTATTAGTCTGTCGTCGAAATAATTATTCATTTACAGTAGTGATGGAACTGCAACTACAGTTTAGTTACTTGAATTCATTCGATTGTCAAATAACCGCAGTTTAACGGAATATTGGAACTTGTGCTTCACGTAATTTAGTAAATTAACATGAATTTACGTATGTGCGTTAATTTTTTAAGCGCGTTAATTTGTTAACGCATTAATGCGTTAATTAACGCGTTAATTTAAAGTTAAAGTTAAAAGCACATTTATATGTAAAGTGTAATAAAATGCTAAGCTTAGATACAGACAAGTCAATTCTTTCAATTTCCTTTTTGCTACCAATTGCAGGCAAACAGGAATAGGGCCTACAACAATCGTGCGAAATCATTCCAAACTGACAACAGTGATTGAACCACATCGAAGTTGCCGGTTTCTGTAACTGATCCTACCATAATCTAACAGGCAGAAACTGGAACGAGCAAAGAGTGGCTTGTATTCCTAAGCCTAATCCTAATCTCCTAATCCTGGGTTTGCTATTGTATTGACTATCCTCACCGGCCCCTCTTAAAATGTTATATGATGCAAACAGCACTGGCGTCGTGGAAGAGGAAGGGAATAATAGCCCTCTTTCCCCAAATGTTAGTCCGTCAAAAAATGTTCCTCCTGTTCAAAAATTTTCTTCAACAAGTACAAAATCTGGGCTGGAAATATCCCGTTTTGTCGGAATTTAGGTGCAAAACTGAAATTTAGAGCACTCATAATCTCCTCTGTCGGATATTTGCAGTTGTGCGTCAGAAAAAGTTCTGCAACTTTCTACACCTTTTCCTATTTTTTTACCCACGACGCCGTCGCTGTATGCAAATATAAGCAAAACACACTCAAAGTCAAGTCTTCACCAAATGTCGCAAATAAACAAATGTGCATACAAGGTGGGCCAAAAAAGTGACATCTTTTTGGTAGTTCAGTATCGTTAGCTGCATTATATTTGCAATTTTTGAGTCATTTTCGTTAAATGATGTCGTTCTTTGTCTTCCGACGTAAACACGTTCTGTTTTTATACGAATAAATTGTAAATCTGTCACGACAGTTACCGGTAGATTAACTAATGACGAACGACGTTTGATCCACAATCTGCATGTAGGCCCCTAGAGAAACACTGGCTTTCACAGAGACATATGAAAATGTTTTCAAACTAGAAAGCAGTCAGAGACCGCAGACCTCCACCAACGCCATGTTGTTCGCCAGGTGACAGAACCATATTCGGTTTGGCAGCGGTTTCCCTTATGCCCCACTGAAAACAATGTTAACGAAAATTTCAAAGTGATCCAGAATCCAGGATTCCTTCCGGATCACCCACAAATTGAATCACTGGTAGTTTGTGCCATTCCTGACATACCCTCAAAATTTCAGAAAGATCCGTCCATAACTTTTTGAGTTATCTTGCTAACACACAGACAGACAAACAGACAGACAAACTCTGGCAACAACATAACCTCCTTGGTGGAGACAATAAAAGAGCATATTTACTCCCTGCCGTTCCACCGCTAAGTAACAACACTGGGTAAGTTGTTCACACACACATGTGGCTCTCTCACCAAGCAGTATGATTTGGTACCACCCTAACTGCCAGTAACGTAACGCCAGTATAAGGGAAAAGCATGTGACCTCTTGCCCATTTAACTCAGCCGTGTCTGCAGCTTAATGACGGCTCAGGGCTGTATAAATGAAAACATGTACCAATTCAAAGTTGCAGAGCTCTGATAGAGCAGGCTGACGGTGGGTCCAGTTTACAGCTTACTTTTATGAACGAGCGGTGTTTTGTACTTTGTATGATGTACCATTAGTTGAAAAAGGGTGTCACCTTTTAGGCCAACCTGGTACAAAAGCACAGGCAGTACTTACAGCTAAGAATTCTAGGATATTTCTGGTACATGTAGTATCGATAGCCTGTGACATACACATGACATATAGGTCTACTAAGCCACTTATATTTGTGCAATAGATTAGACCAATAAAGTGTACAAATAAAAAATCAACTAGAGATACTTCTGTATGTTAGCAACTGCATAACGAAAGCGAGCCAAATTTTTACATGCGACAGCATGTAATGCTTCGCCCGTCTTAGCCATCGTCGAGGTGTCCGTCCGTCACACTCCAGTATTATGTCAACACAATGCAAGCTAGGATCACGAAATCTTCACCATGGACTGCCACAAAGACCCTAGTTTTAGGATTTGTAGAGCTTTTCCCGAAATTCAAAAGGGGTCACCCCTATCGAGGGCGCTGAATGAGAGGGGGTACAAAAAATTGGCCATTTTGAGCCAATAAGTCGCCGTATCTCAGAAACGGTGCAAGATAGAGCCTAGGTTACTATTAATCACTAATAAAAGTCCCATATGCCCTTTCGATTGACATCAAAATCAACGACCTTGAACGACCTTGAACCGCCAAAATAAGGGTTTTCAGTGACTTTTTCGCGACTTCGGGCTGCAGCACACATTTCAGGATTAAATTGCACCAAAATGGTTTGAGATAGATCAGACAACCTGCACAAGGAATTTTCAGCATTAAACGTAGATTATAGCAGTTTAAGTCCTGACCCCCTAGGTTCATGGACCTTGCATAACAAAAGTGAGCCAAATTTTTACACGCACGTGGGCATCAAAAAGGGGTACCCCATAAAAGATCATTATTTTACCGCTGTTGGTTCGTCTAGCGTTTGCAGATAGACATAGACTTGCTGCTTACCGTAACAATAACTGCTGACAAGCTTTTAAGTGGTTCAACATCAATGACCTTGAACGACCTTCAACCCCCAAAATAAGGGGTTTTACTGATTTTTCTGCAATTTTCGGCTGCAGCACACCCTTCAACAGTGAACTGCAAAGAAATGGATGGAGAGAGACTGGGACAACCTGCGAACAATGACTGCTGTAGGCTGTTGTGTGTCTCATGAGCTTTGCTCAAATTACTTTCACATTTTATACAGCAGTGTTTGCAAATTTTATTAAACTTTCTATATGTTTCAATAGATAGACATGGCGTTTGAACATCTAAAGTGCACCTGTTCAAGTGAACATAGACGAGGGGCGGTCAACAAGTTCCAGTGACTACATCCTTAATACAACGACAGTAAATCGCACATTTCTGACAGTTATGTTACTTTTCAACATATTCTCTCTGCAGTTCACTGCAGTGTTCGTATTGTTCTACAAGTCGGCTGAAACCCACAGCATTAAAGTTTTTGTTGGTATCGGTAGAAATTTCCGAACATAATGCTGTAGAACATCTTCATCGCTCTTGAACTTAATGTCTCCAAGTGATTCACTCTGTGGTCCAAACAAATGAAAATTACTTGGAGGTATGGCAAATATAGTACGACGATTGGTACCTGGAATATCCGGAGCCGAAATGCGTCTGGCGCCGCTCGCCTTCTGTAGATTCAAGGCACATCGAGATCATGGGTCTCCAGGAGGTCAGATGGCACGAAGCAGGGGAAATGGCAATTGGCAACTGGCATCTTTTGTGGTCAGGCCCATCTGAGAATCAACCACGGCGGGGCGGCGTTGAGCTGATACTCTCCAGCCATGCTGCAAGTGCACTACTCTCTTGGCATCCACTAAACGATCGTATCCTGGTAGCGAGGCTCAAGCATTGGTTTGGTGTTTACTTGGCCTGATGCCCAAAAATGCTTCAGCTGCAACATTGTGCTCCTGCTAGAATGTATCCCACGAATCAGCTTCTTCACAGTGTGACGTCATAAATGAAACCACAGTAAGTGATGTACAATAGTGGCTGTACAACTTCATAATAGTTTTGCTTTTCAACTGTCAATATGTGCTTACTGACAAGAACAGTCCTGGAATTTATTGAACGCCCCTCGTAGTCATGCCCCAGATATCTATGAAAAATGTATAAAACTTTGCAGACAATGTTCTGTTCAATAGTTTAAACTACAGCTGTGAAAATTAGCAAATGACAATACAGTTAATCATTAAAAATTTTTTAAAGATTCATAAATATTTAAACCTTTAAATTTTCAATTAAAATTGCGTTAAAAACATTATAAATAGGGCCCACAGTTTTCCGCGGGTTGTGGAATTTTGAGCCGAGTTGCGGAATTTGCCCTTTTCCACAACATTTTGATATTTCCATGAAATTTCACAGAATTTTGCCAAAAACTGAAAATTGAAAGATGATCAGTACGATCATCTGCTTCACAAAGTAACTAAATAAACTAATTATATCACTGAAAAAAATCAAAGTAAACTGCTTAAAACTGTAAACACTACTAAGCCATCGCCATATGGCACACAATCATAAATAAACACAATTCAACTTGACAGATTGCGCTTTCGAAAACAAAAAAAAGATTGATAATTTTCTTTGAATGCTCCTAGCATAACTGAGCACATCACCAGCCTTCAGTAACTGAAGTTTATGAACAGGACAGAGCTCAGTTTACTCACCAACGGATGGCCATGTTAGCCATGGAATTTGAACAACTTTGTCGCAATGAACCACGGAATTTTGCGAACTGGCCTACAGAATTTGGCAAAATTTGAGGCGAAAAACTGTGGGCCCTAATTATAAAGTAGGTACAACAACAATGACAGACATCTCAATCAACTCTTCTTATTCAAAAAAACTAAACATTTTATCCTGCCTGCAACACGTGCTCAAAAAGCACTCAACACATGCAGCCTGGTGCATCTGTGTGAGTTTATAGCTCAATAACTAAAAATTTTGCTAATCAAAAAAATGCACTGCCTTCGGCAATTAATTACCACAATGGTTAGCTTTTAATAAAAAATAATTATTAATTAATCATTAATTATTCAAAAGTTAACTATTAAACAAAATTTGTAAAATTGTTACCAGCTCTAACCAAAAATTTTTAATTGTTACCAGCTCTAAAAAGCTTAACTAACCTTGTTGCCTGCACATTTTTATCCATACAAGATATGACCAGCCAACTGCTGCGACTTCTGCTAACAATATCCATTTGACTGCTGAACGAAATTTTCCTCGACCTGAACTGGTTTTTGGTAGCTTCTTCAGCATTGCTTGCAACACAAACAAACATGGACTATCACAGTGTTGAGGCCAACGAATTTATGCCACAAAAATATAAACTTAGTAATCAGCGATCTTCTGTTAATGTCTTATTTATGTATTCATTTATTTTAATGCACATAATTCAATGTAACATTTAGAACATACAGACCGATAAACAAGAAAACAAGGCATGAGTTAGTTACAGCACTGATATACAGCCAGATCAATGACCTTAAGCACTCTTGGTGTGTATTGTCATATAGAGTTTACGAACACGGCCTCTTGTCCAGAGACTGCAGAAGGTATTTGAAAGTGGGGGAGGGCAAACCATGGCGAGTGCGGAGCGCGAGCCTATAACAGGGGTCTGGGGCAGAGGTCCCAGTGGGGTCCAGGGGCAGAGCCCCTGGTCAGGAGATCAGGGGGGTTTGCCCCCCCCCCGAAGCTGAAACACTTTTAGCTTTTGGAGGTTCAATGAAAGCAGCAAATAGGCCTACTTTTCTGAAATCTAGAAACACAGAAAACCAGACATTTGTGTTGTCTTGCCAATGTGGCCATTGTATAACCTTACCTTACCTTACCTTACCACCAGGATGGAAAGGCTCTTACACCTGCCCAGTGCTGAGGCCGCATCAGCTCAGCCCAATGCACGTCCCCGAATGTAACCACAAGGTTACAGGTAGCGACTATAAAGCCATAAACGGCTGTGAAGCCGTAAATAGACAGCTGTAAAGCCGTAAGTAGACGGCTATAAAACCGCAGTCGGCTGTGAAGCCAAAACCAGCACAACAGCACTGGTAAACGTGTAGCAATCTGCCTACACGAATTTGGTCAGCACTTAGTTGGCTCCTCTCCTCCAGATTTTAGAAACCTTTTGGGTCATCGGTGCAAAGCCGCACCACCACGGCAAGGTGGCTAACCACGGTGGGGGCCATTGTATAACCATCCCCTCCTACTTTTATACACCATCTAGCCATATACGATCTGTGGAATGGAACTTTGTCCCCCAGAAGCATACTCCTTCTTTTTGACACGCTACAGCTATGCTCTAAACCCTAGTCTCTGGCATGCACGATGCATCTGATGTCCGTCCGTTCGTTTATGGGACATGGTTGTATTGTGGCTAAACAATGCGAGATAGGGCCAAAGTTGATATTAATCACTAATAGGACATTGCATAGGCCCTTTCAGGTAATTGAAAATCATCGATCTTGGATGACTTTGAAGGTCAGTACTGCAACAGCAACTGTAGTCTATAGGCTGTAGCCTGTCTTCCCTAGTGACAGCTGGACTTGTTTGTAAATTGAGACATAAATTTTAACGATTTAGACTTCAGTTAGCAAAACTGTGCGAATATTTCGGCGCCGAGGCGATCATGGGACGTTGCACAGTCTGCACAGGTTTAAAGCTGAAATGGTAGGCTTAAGTCACAAAAAATTGCAATGGCCTAGTTACTCGCATTTTGCTCTTTGCTGCATTTTTGAAGCATCACAGCACTGCAATATTACCCTCTGCATTGGCTTCATGCGCCAAAGCCCGGAGTGATTAGCATATAAATCAGTGTGTCCATGGCGCCGGTTCACCTGGATGATACTATATCATTAAACTTCCTGGTCGACAACGCCTTCGTTTAGTTCGTTCATCGAACTCGTCACTGGCTGTAGTACTCTACAATCTACATCAGCGAGGCGACCGAGCATTGCCCGTCTCTGCAGCAAAAACGTGGAACAAACTGCCGTCAGATGTGACGTCACCAAAGTGACGCTCAGCTCAAGACCCAGTCACAAGCTAGATTCGTCAATGCATGTTCTACAGATCGAGAATACCTGATACAGTTGAGTTGGTAATTGTACTCTCAAAATTTAAACTACCAGACAAAATTCGGATTCAGTCATCATCTTTTAACGTTTTCACCATGTGTCCAAAAGAGTTCAAAAGTCAACTGACCTCAGCCAAAACAACCGGCATTAAATAACCGGAAATTATTTACAGAGCATTGGTACCGATTGCCTAAAATAGGTTACGGTGTTAGAAACTTATAAATGTCAATTAGAGATGTGCTATCTAATTTAATGATAGATTACTTGTCAAGTTGTTTTACGAGTACCAGAAATCGTTTTTAATTTGCCAGAATAATAAATAAGTATAATATTTTTATTGTGAATTTAAACTGCTGCATAAATAATACACGAATTATTTGCATTTGTTACGTACTTTTTGCTTGTCGTTTACTTATTTTTGTTTTAACAGTATTTTTTTTCTAAAGATTAGTATTCTATGCTTCAAATGTAAACAAACGCGATATTTTACACAATCACAATTTTTTAACTTTGTTTACATGACAACAAAGGTTGATTGTGGTAGAATTTGAATGACATTAGTTTGATAGTTGACATTCAGTAAATTAATTTTTGGTGAGATATCCGGTAACCCTCCCAACTAATTGAAACAGTGTTCAAAATAGCACACCGTGATAAACCAGTGAATATTTATGATAGGGCAATCAAAAATTTATGAATAATACTGACAAATAAAACTACACATTTTAGGACAGAACACAATGATAGAAATTGACTGACATCATTCTGTTGCCCAGTTATGAAAAAAACTTATTTTATGAAGGAATGCTTGAAATATGTCTTGATAAGCTGAATTATAGCCAATGTTGTGTTCACATTTTCCAAATTGCATTACTGTGGCAACAGGGGTGGGCCATGATAAAATTTAAATGACACCATTTAATTGTGCAACCCCGGAAACCCCCAGTTTGATTTAAGGATCTTGGGAGATATCTCTTATACAAGCCAAATTATAGACAATTTTGTCTTTGTCTTTGCCTTAGGAACATGGGTCATTTGGGCGTAAATTTGAGTGACACTGTTAGATTTTACAGTGCCAACCCCCCATTTAATGTAAACATCTTGCAGTTATCTTGGACAGGGGCCAATTTATACCACTTTAAAGTGTCCATAGGCCATAATGCAAATTTTCAAAATTTTGGGGAAAATGCAGTACATTTGAACTTTTTTTTTAGAAAACTAATGTTTCCATTAGTTTTCCTATTTCCTATACAATGTACATCTCAACACTGTATAGGTTTACAAAACTCTACAAAATTTCTATGACATAATGAGTTAAAAATCGAATATAGAGAGCCACACTATTAGGTTTTTGGCAAAAAATGATCTTTTTTCAAACTCTGTCTGTCCACTGTTGGCAATGCTGCCTGTGAACCAGACAAGTATATTTTGATAGATATATGTCTAAGATTTTCAGAAAACACAGTGGTCATTTTTCTCCCCATGGTGAGAGGGGGTCTATTATGGGCTATTGCTCTATATAAGAAGATGAGATAAGAAGTGAAATGAATATATTGTTTGCAAAAGACTGGTGGTGTGGAAAGAACACCATTTCTGGGGTGCAACTTTAACGGCCGAAGGACCCATTGAATAGTTGTTGTTCCATGAACGCCATCGTACATGCTGAGCAATCTTGTAATAGTCAACACATTGTTGACCATTTGACATTTCACATATTCTATCACAGTTCCACAATTCGCGAAAAACATGTACATATAGTCACAAATATACACATATTATGTTACATTGTTTATGTTACTATATTTTGAAATGTACATGTTTTTCCTGCAGCACTGTAGGAGTTGGTGAACCTCAAATCTGAAATCATCTTTCTTAAGATATGCACTGAAGCAACATATTGCTAGCAACATTTATGATGTCAAGACAAGCCATCATCATGAATGCTGACAGTAGCACAACGATAATTGTACTTTCGTGTTGGCAGTCTGACAATTAATATGTCATTGACACCATCAGACATGAATACTGTGTGTTACTTCGACGAGGATTATGATGATGATGACGACGATGATGATGATACAAGCAGTGCAGAAGCACCTTACAGAGATGTGAGCTCTTCCTCTTGCTCGTCTGTTTCTTTGCAGAATGTGGCATCATCAGCACTGGCAGAATGTCAACTGGATAAGGACGACAATGCAGACAATGCAGCTAGCAGGATGGATCTGTCTACAGCTAACACCAGTAGTAGTCCACTGCAGTTATTAACTGTCATACCAGTGCTGAACAATGCTAGTATCGATGATGTCAGTAATCAATCTATAGCTAATCATTCTATCAGTAATACTGTGCAGTTGCCTTTTGCCACATTAGCACTGAATGATGTTACGGAAGGCCACAGTAACCCAGCTAGTCAAATATCACAGCATGCTGCTGTTGATAAGTCAGATTGTGACATTGACAGCTGCTGGTCTGAGACTGATGGTATTTTGCACCGTAGCACAAAAGTGGTGCATGATATCCATCACATGGGCAGAGACTTCGACCGGCTCAGCAATGGATCTAGTGCCAGTCAGTGTGATGCTGACAACACGGTCAGTAATATACTAACCCAGAGTGCTGCTCAGCTTACTGATCAGCATCAGTTGCTGTCACTAGCAGATGTTAGCACTAGCATTGAATGTCATTCGACATCTGCTGATGCTACCTGTGCTGTGAATTTGCCTTTGGTGGAAGATGGCCTGTCCAGTGCTTCTGTCACTGACGATGACAACGACGACAATAATGATAATGATGATAATGATGACGCTAGAGGTCCATTGCTCGAAGTCACATCATCCATGATCGGCAACACAACCAACGGCGTTGCTGCTAAAGGTGAGAGCTACAGTTACAGTTACCAGTCTATGCCTGTGTGTCTGTTCATTTATCTTGTGTCAGTATAATAGACTATGCTGCTGGTTTGTCAATGAGTGTCTGTCGGTTGGCTTGCGAGCTTCAAGCTGTACAGTGACTCTTACTGTCATGTAGTGTTTCTTTGGCTGTGTCTCTGCATCTGTGTGCTGTCTGCTGTCTATCTGACTATGCTAGTGGACAGGCTATTGAGAGATCTGTGAAGAGCACAGCTGCTGATAGCAGTTTTATCATTTTGTATTCAGCTCATGAGCATGAGCATGACTTGTCTGTGTCTGTTCATCAGATTTACTATTTACTTCAGTGTAATTGGCTCAAAATGCTGCAAGCTATATAAGAATTCATGTTGTCAGAGAGCATGTATATTCAACTCTGTCTGTCTGCAGCTCAACTGTTGTATATAGTAGTCGCCTACTGGCTTGTGGATTATGCTGTTGGTCATTGTGGTCATTGTCTGTCTGTCTATGTGTCTGGTGTCAGATGATGAGATAGGTGAGTGTGAGGAGACGGCTCAACTACTTGGCAAATGTGATGTGCAACGAGACACCGCAGCTGGCAAGGTCAGTGCAGTGCTTTCCAGTAACTCTACTAATGCAACTGCGACCAAACAAGATCAAGTTGTACAGCAACTTTGTATTTTTAAACTAGAAATTTCGGGCAAAGCCCAACGTGAGTCCGCCCGGCACCCTAAGTCCGATTGGGGGAAATTAGGGGGGAGTAAAGAGGGGAGGGGTAAAATTTCCCTGGCATCAAAGTCATGTGGCCCAAACTCAAATGCATTGGCATACGCCGAACGCGCATTGTCGACTTAGGGTAGGTCAACATGAGCACCTATAACTTTGTTCATAGTGGACGGAATTTCACAAAATTTTCTTTGTTTAACGCAGATAGAATCATTCTCATCAACGCCATTTAGACTTTGTCGCTATCTTCATCGGTTCCAGAGATATTTGCGCTTAAACTTGAAAGTTGTCGTAAATCGCACCGATTTTGGCACGTTTTTTGCCCTCCCAAATTTTAAGGGGGGCGGTGCCCCCAAAAGTTGTACTTGCGTTAACACCCCCACCTAGAGACACGTCAAGTG
>Ga0056128_1001349_pt1 | contig 27087 bp, 15 predicted proteins | sample WorMetLIZISLAND2_FD_71113 | JGI IMG/M metagenome (GOLD analysis project Ga0056128, IMG submission 71113) | Marine gutless worms symbiont microbial communities from Max Planck institute for Marine Microbiology, Germany - Olavius geniculatus... ... | reverse complement strand
GATCATGATATGTTGAAGATTGCAATAGTTTTTCTTCACAATTTTAATGAATGAAATAAAAAGTTCGACCATCACTACTACCATTACGTTTGTTGTATTGTCGTCTGCTGTTATGTGTATATTTATTTAGTTCAATGGCTTCAGGCCAATGACGTCATGCTATCTCCAGCGTAGAATATATAACTCAATGATACAATGTATATATGTGTTGCTGAATGCCGATGATCAATCAACCCGACCGATGGGTTTGATTCACGTTTCACGGGGACGGGCGACAATAAAAAAATTGATTACATCACATTCTGCACAAAAATTGAGCACTGGGCTAGTCTGACAAGTTGGCAGCACTTGATAAGCGACAGGCTCGAAATTTTGTTTACTTGTTCTGGCGGTGCAGTAGTTTTCATAATATGAATTTTATTGCCTTCCTTTACAGCTGTTAGTTTTATTATTTAGTTATTATCTATTCTACGTTTTTTGGTAAACAAGAGCGATAAACAACTAGTGTCAAAAACCTTAAAATGTCAGGCAAATTAAAAGTACAAATAACAAGTGCTTTTAAAATGCATGGTTACACACTTCGAAGGTATTAATTTAGTTTCAGTACAATGAATTACGTATAACAACAAAATATACACTTATCTACTTCGCCGATGAACGAAGGCGGGAACTGATTTAGTCGCCTTCGTTGATCAGAATTAAATTGACATTCGGCCAGCAAGTACTCCCAGAATCACTTCCACACTGATGGTCGCTAGAATTGTGCCCATTGGCGTGCTCACTATTGCGGCAATATCTAGCAGTAGTTTGGCAATTGTCATCCAGATCCAGATCTTGCTGTTTTCGATGTGCAAGTTCTTAAATGTTGCCGTTAACAAGTGTATAAACTTATGTTTTGTACATTTATTTCATACAGAGACCATGTTCTCAACATTACGCTGTATGGATCCTTGCAACCAATCAGTTCAACACTTCACTCTAGACGTCTACAGTTTGCAGGACACTGCTACAGAAGTGTAGATGAACTTATTCACTCCATTTTGTTTTTTGAACCACCTAGAACTTTTTGGCTCAGTGGACATACTTGCAAAAGTTATGTCAAAACCTTGCTACACGACTCCAGTTTACATTCAGTCATCAACTTGTTGCAAGTCATGGCATCACATGATGAGTGGCGTGTTGTCTGTGCTGGGATCGATGTTGACAGCATTGCTGCAACTTAAAGCAAAGACGATTTTTGCACTGCAAGCTGAACAGTGCAAATATATAATATATAATAATTCTGAATCTATAGTTAGTTTTACTTCAACCACTTTGCGCTATATTGAAAAAAATTTATTGCACACATTCACTGTGTATGATCGTTGTTTAGCAACAAGCACATGGCACTAGTCAGCACTAGTCATAGCATTGTATCATTCGTCACAGCCTGTATTCATCAAGTGGTTTTTTTTGTTTCAACAAAATTGCAATGCATTCTGGATATTAGCGGGTTGCGTTGATGCATCACATTTGGCTGGTAGAGTGGTGGTTGCATCTTCTAGTTATTCAAGAAAGCTATCTTGTGTCATGACAATGAATCTGTGTGCTATTTAGTGATGCTGCAAGCTTGCTTGTTGACATCTTGCTTACTGTTGATGAAACAGACAGAGAAGATTGCATTACTCGTCTGTTGGATGCTATACAAAAACAGTCGTGTAAGTTATGTGATTAGTGTGCATAAATGACCCCAATAGCTAGAATGAATTTGAACTGTTGTGCAAACTTGTGTAATTGTGTAATTGTAATAGTGGAACTGGCAACAACTAATTTGAGTTGCTGTGAACTTTATTAATTAAAAATACAAAGTGGTGTAAGGTTTGATACTTAGAACTAGTGACTTTTTAACTGTGGCAGTAATCTATTCAACTATAACTCTCCATTAGTATCTTTTGATTGAAAACTGTCCAGTTCACTTACTGAGTAAACTGATTTTGCTGGAACTTGCAACCTGTGTTCACCAGTCACTGTTTTCTAAACTAACAGTACTAGTACCGGTATTACAAGTGATATTTTTAAGTTTAGCATACATGTTATTTTGTCACGTTGTGTCATTACTACTTGTGCATTTGTATAAATGCTGGTGTGCTGATTGAGAAGCAACTTATTGATATTTTGATTTGTATAATTATAGCTACAGAGTCCGAAGTTAGTTTGTCAGAACTGCTATACCATTCTGTTGTGTATAATTTGCAGTGACTAGTTCAACAATTACAAGAACACAGTGTGAGCTTGCAATCGACGAATGCAATCAAGAACAGTGTGAAGAAGTGTCAGTATTTAATTTCATGATAATTATCGAAACTTAGTCTGTGTACTAGCGAGGTCTGCAGTTAATGTTGCAATCAGTACTGTTTTTTTTACATTTCTGTGCAAAAATCACTACCATTCTTTACCAATTTGCTGGCTTGTTGCTGGTTTTAGGAGTAACGTTTTTACAGTGATCGATTCTTTTTCTGTGCCGCAATTTGTCTATAATGGAGAACGAAAGAAATTTGTTACGTAAGTATAACTTTCTTGTGGGATAATTTTTTGTTACTGGTATTGGAAAATTACGTACATTTACTGTCATAGCATTGCAGTATTGACAAACTGTTGGCTGCCATTGTTTATTGAATAATGCTAAAATAACAAATGTGTGATGAACCAGTGACTTTTACTGACTTGCTCTAGCTGTCCTAATAAGCATTTTCGTTGTCAGGCTTCCAATAGGTCTTCTGTAGCAAAATTCCCTGACTTTTCAGTCATGGAATGACACTTTCCCTGACCTTATGAAAACAATAACCCACAAATGTCAGAAATGGTAGACTATAGCATGAGGTAATAATACAGTATTAATGGAGCAATATGCAAACAACAGATGGTCGATGGTCAGGCTCCCTTTTGCCCTTCTCCCCTTCCCTCCCCGAAGCTGAAACACTTCTAGCTTTTGGACGTTCAATGGAAGCCACAAATTTGCCCACTTTTTAAGATTTGGAGGTGCAAAAAAATCACAGATAGATATCTGTGATTTTTTCCAGTCTGCATGATCCAAGATCATTATTCCAGACTTTTTGCTGACTTTTCAATTATAGTGTTTTTTCCTGATCTTTTCCTGACTTTCCCTGACCACACAAATTCTGACTTTTTCAGTTTTTTTCTGACCTGTAAGAACCCTGCATTTCAATTTATCATTTTTATGACACTGCTGTAAATGTTTATGTACAGTTTGAAAACTTTTGCATGTAGTCATTTGCCACATTCTGTCAGAGTTTAAATTTGTTGTAGGTTTTAAGGTTTTATCTGTTACTGACAGTGTGTTACGTACATTAATGGTTACAGTATTGTTTAGGAACTGTGCACAACAAATAACCCTGCTCACATATGCACTGTCTATCTTGATATTGGGATTTAATAAATGTGTTTTTGATGGATGGTGAACAGTAAACAACAAACAGTTGGGCTATAGCCATGTTTTTATTGATTGTTGGGTTTTAGAGTCACATGTTAGGTAGGTTGGTGTTTTCTAGATGCATATTTTGACAATATCTCCATATAGTGAATAAACAGGACATTTGAAAAACTGAAAAGAATTACAAAATATCTTATTGAGGTTTTTTGTTCAGTGCTTCAGAAGTTGGCTTGCCGGCAAAGTTACCACTTCATGCTGATGCTGCGGCGAAGGCTGAGTTATTTCGTGAACGTTACACCATTCTCTATCAGGTAATTTTGTCACTGAGATATAACAGACTACTGTGATTCATATTCATGGAGGTTTATTTGACTTTGTTAATTGATTCTTATAATTTTTGTTATACTACAAGATTTGCAACAAGAGGTTCTATAATTAATCCATGTATGGTAACATGGTTTGTACGATTACGTTGCGTTGTAAAATTTTGATTTTTTTGGTAGTTTTTACTGCTACACTAATTTAAAATATCTTATCATTTACATTATAGTTTGGCTACATCTTTTGCAGTATTTACCTTAGTTGCATACTGGTAATTTTCAGATGAACTGTACTTGATTATAATTAGTCACAAGTACCAGGTACTTACAAATATTACTTACATATAAGCCTAGCTATGAAGCAGTTTGAAAGAACAAGTGAATGTGATACTAATGTTGTAAGACATTACAGCTAATTGGTTAGTTCTTATGATCATCTAATACCTCAGAATTTCAGCTACATGATCATGTGATCACGTTTTCACAAAGTTATGGAGCTTAACAAACCATATTAGTTGGATTGATGGTATATCGCTTGTTTCCAGTTCATAGTTAATATTTACAAAAAAGTATGAAAATCAGTTGCTGTAGGACCTGTGTTGGACACTAAGTGGCACAGTGTGGTGTTTATTTGCGGATGGCATTCGTGAAGTGTTTATTATCTAATGACCTGACCACTAGAGTTCATCTTAATGTGCTTTTTATATGAAATTGAATACATTTCAATGCTCTAATGCATCTGGTCAGTAAGTCTGTCTTCGAGTATTCCCAGAACTTTACATAAGAAGGAATGATGCTGGAAAATGGCCAGAAAAAAAATTCAACAGTAATAGTAATAATAGTGGCATGACATTAGCAACTGCAGCAGTAGAAGCATTTTAATTCATGTGTTTAATTGTATGATAAACGGCTGTAATTTTTGCTGGTTGTTAGCGAACTGCACGTCATGAGCTGTTCAGACCTTCAGTTGTTGCAAGTAATCCTACCGAAGAGACAGAACATTTTCAGGTGTGCAGTCAAGCTGTTAAACCTTTACACTATTGTTGCCACTACATGCTTTTGTTACAACGTTGTACTATTGATGCAGAACTCATAACATTTACGTTTGTTTTTGGTGCACCGTTCATACACTGGCATACCAGGCTGATGTTGTCAGACCAAGGAACTTGTGAGACGACTGCTCTTATCTGCTAATGACAACACGTTTTTCCATGCATTCTCAACACTCATGCAGACTGAGGTTTTACAGCCGCAGAACGGAATGCTTCCAAGGATAGCCACTTGCAGCCATGATTGTGCCACTTTGTTTAATTACACCGTATTATCAACCTTGCATTATTTCTTAGTAGTTGATTGTTTGACTGTCCACTTTTTAATTTCTTTTTGTTTTGATGCATTGCCATTTTCAAAACTTGCATGTAGTTGCTTTTTCATAAGGGTCAATTGTGAATCTAGGTGGATAGATCATAGATGAAGTTGGTTTTTAGGCCGCCCGACACCCGTACGCTAGTAACGGGAGACTTTATTAGTCTGCCCGGAAACGATAGTTTTCGGGAGGACTTATGTTTTACTGGAGATGTTTGGCGCGAAATTTTGCATGGTGATCAGTTCTAGGCCGAATTTTATAATGCCGGTCCAATATTTCGGGGGGCTTACCCCCAAAAATTTTATGGTGCAAAAACATGCAAAATTTGGCCCGAGAATGTTTTATAGAATAGAACTTGGTGTTTATGTGACAGTTGAAGCCGGTGGAGTATCTCCTGGGTAGCACAGCTCGGCTTGGTGACATTATTGTTCTTGGCTTGCTCACTCAGTTGAAAGAGGTCAGTTCTCTTGCAGTTCATGATTGTGAAATTTGTCCATTTATATATCTGTAACTTACTGCCATGCATCTGCTGATTTTTTGCAATGTTTGTAGTAACTTTTTTGGATATGTGTTTTGTAGGGAAAGTGGTATCTGGAAGATCCAACGGGTGCTGTGCAGTTAGACCTCACCAGGGCTATATCCTTTACATTCACTGTTGCAGGGCTGTTTGACGGTTGCATGCGAAATTATAGTTTATTCTAAAATGTTGAGGTTCTTATTTAAATGAAAGCACGCATAATGTATGGCATGGTAGCACAACCGTAGTTAAGATTTTGCAATTGAGGTCTTTGGTTTGACTATGTAACAACTGTGGGTGGGCAAGTTGTTTCTACATGTGTCTGTTATTCAGATGGGGACTTTGTTGGGTGCTGGCACTTAGAGCAGATTAGCTTCATCCCCAACTGTCACATTCAGTATTGGTCTGCTTTTGCTTTGAACTGGTAGCATAAAGGCATAACTCATTGTAAACTGATGTTATTAAACTTGTCGTTTGACTGTTATTGCATAACGTGTCAAGTCGAGATTAGTTCAACTTGCACTGATTATTGGCTTAGTTCACTAGACTTGCAGATCCAGATTCCTTAAGATGGTGAACAATTTTCACACGGGATTGTTTTCAGAGAACTGCTTTGTGTTGGCCGAGGGTTTCTATGAGGATGAAGTTTTCCACATCAGTGCATTTGGCTTTCCACCACCAGAGCCAGCAAGAACCACTAGGTAGACAGTCGTACTTTGCACATGAATGAATTATAGATGTTTTTTGAATCCACTGTGTAATTCATTATTCGGGATATTTTTTGCCACTTTGTTAGTCTTCGTGAATTTGTTGCACTGCCTATTAGCTTTGTGGTTTTGTTTCTTCCGCCTTGTCATAAATTTCTCACAGATGGTTTATCTGTCATCTTTATTTACTCATGATGATTACTTGCGATGATTAATTTGTAGCATCTGTATAGTGTAGATTATGTACTTGAGTATAAAGAGCTTGTTTAAGCTGTATGTCGGTCAATTTCTGTGCTCTTAATGATTACAGGTCATGTTTTGGTAATATCAACTTCTTTGGTGGTCCTTCTTTGACCTCTGTGAAAACGTCAGCAAAATTGCAGCAGCTGGAGAGTTCGAATGATGATGCAATGTTCGTGTTTTTGTCTGACATCTGGCTTGATGATATTAAGGTTTATTTTGGCTGTCTTTGTTTTTTTACTTAAATTTTGTACTGATAATTTTTCAAAGGATCTAACTTGGTTTGAATCGTGGAATGAATCATAGACTGTTTTCTTCAGTGTTTTTTTTATGATGCAGTACATGTGCATTATAACATACGTGTAGAATCTTTATCGTAATCTATTTGAGTTGATGATGGTGTGATCTTATGACATCTGTTTGAGCATAAATATTGTTTGTACTGACATGCCTCTATTACACATACATTGCTTAGCTTTTATTATCGACTACTGCTGCATTTTTTGGGTTGAAATTTGTATGCAGGTTATTCAGAAGCTGCGTACACTGTTCAGCGGTTATTCGGAGATGCCACCGACTTGCTTCGTCTTCTGCGGTCATTTCACAACCCGGCCGTATGGCACGGAACACATTCGTGTGCTGAAAGGTAGTTGAGCTTTTTGTTTGTTCATGGTTCTTGGTCTGTGCTTGGATGCATGTGCGTTTTGCGCATATTTTTAACACAAAATACCATTGATATGCGGTCTGATTTGTCTGTGGTTGTTGATTCATGTCTACGTTGTATGGTGTATTGATCCTAAAGTTAAGTCTGTATCACCTTAGAGTTGAATTGCATACACCAAAGCCACCATCTGACACTCTTGTTAGTGTGAAGCCATGTTAGTGGTAATTAACTGTATTATTAATGATGAAGGGAGAGAGGATCTTTTGCTACAAGTTGGGTTGATCATTGTGTTTGCTTTAGAATCATTCCACACATTTGTCAGCCTCGTGTCCGAGTTTCCAAGTCTCAAGGAGAAAAGTCAGTTCGTTTTTGTTCCAGGGCCACGAGACCCTGGTGCTGGTCCAATTCTGCCAAGGTAACTATACATTTTGAATGCTAGCTAGATGACCCGTGCAAAGTTAACTACCCATAAATAGCATTAATACAATTTATAAAAGCTGATGTCATTGTAAAACTGTTCATCATTATAAGTGTGCGATTAATAATAATAGTAACATTGTAGTAGAATACTGTTGTTTTATTCGCAAAGCATTACCTCGACTAGTTTTCATTCAGTATGGCCAACAGGCGTTGAGTTATGTTCTTCTACAAGTGACCGCAAGCACTTCACTCGTACAAGTGAAGCTTCTACAAGCCGTAAACGAAAACCCGCCATTGAAATGCATGACGAGTACCCGGACGGTGCCGGACTCGAACTCATGTCTTTGTGAATGCAGGCTTAGTGTGGACACCTGTATGGGTTAACGTAAGCTAAAGGGTTAAAGGTAGCCAGACAGCAGCTGGGCCGGCGCAATACAGCAGCTAGTTGCCAGTTGCCGCTCGGATCTGCTTGATTAAAGAAGTGCGAACCACGCACGTCTTTAATTAAGCAGATCAGAGCGGCAACTGGCTACCAGCTGCTGCGTTACGCCGGCCCAGCTGCTGTCTGGCTGGCTACCTTTAACCCTTTAGCTTACGTTAACCCATACACACCAGAAGCCTTCAGTGTGTACTGTGTGTGATGTACTTGGGAGGCCGGCGATTCCAGACTGCATAACTGAAGAAGTACGCACAGCTCTACCAACTGCCGTGTTCACGAGCAATCCTTGTCGACTGCAGTATTGCACTCAGGAAATTGTTGTGTTTCGTGAGGACATTGTCATGAAAATGTGCCGCAACTGTGTTCGATATCCTACCGATGGCAACATTCCGATGCATGTAATTTCATTCTCTTGCTTACACTTCAGAAGGTTACAGCTTAGTCAACTGCATAGAAATTGAGAGCTAGCAACTTGAAAGTAAAGCTCAGTTTGAACAGAAAATCCTTAAGAAAACAAATCCTCAAGTCTTCAGCATAGTGTCACAAGATGTGATAGAAAAAATATTAATTTTGTGTAAATACTAAATAATGTGGATTAGTCAAGTCATTTTGGCAAAAGTTTAATTATACAATTTTAGCCTACTTTTATTCGTGTTTCAGACATTGGCTTAGCCAGGGGACATTGGGTGAATCCAAGATTGACAGAGGCCCCAAAACCGAATTGAATCACCCACCTCTAAAATACAAACTTAACAGTCATTTGCATTGCTCCCCTATGTCTAAAATGTTGCCATGAGGTGCATTTTGCGCCAAAATGTGTTTGCTGCCACGGCTTCTCCAGACTCTTAGCTGGATTTTACCAGGGGAAATTAATCAGAGATTTTTAAAGTGGTCTAAATATCACAGACGACTGGGTCAACTAGAGATGTAGTTAGATGGAATCCATTGCAGGAAATAGTCAGAAGAAGGATTTAGTGAACAGGTGAGTTTTGAGTGTGGAAGAGAAGGGAAGGGGAGGGGAGTGCTCCCAAGACAAATTCTTGGCTACGCTTATGGTTACAGACAAGGAAGTACCGGTACATTAGAATGTTCATTGTTGTCTGTTACACAGTTTACAAAGACAGTAATCTGCCAATCTCATCTCTGTCCGCTGCCGCTGCATGTGGCTCCTGTCTACTGGACGTACGACTTCACACTGCGCATGTATCCACTGCCTGATCTCATCGTCTGTGCCGACAAATACGATCCATTTACATCAACTCAAGTTGAATGTACAGTTACCAACCCGGTACGAGTAAATTACTTTCTTTTTGGTTTTTCTCCTTCAGCGCGGTCACTGTGTTTATTGGGCAACAGGTAGGGAGCACTTCCTGTGAAAATCTGCTGCAGAAATCCAGAGAGATTATATTGGGGACCCATACTGAATGTAGATTTGGTCTCAACCAGTTGAGCAAATAGAGAACTTAATACTTTTCCTGATATATTTCATTTTTTTCACATCATAATCTCATGTTATATAAAATTATAGTAATATATAATAATCATATAACATGTTATGTAATAGTAATTTCAACAATACATTTCAACTTTTTAAGGTTTTGTTATATCTGTTGTACTGACTATTTTTGTCGTATTTCCCGTTTCGTGTTAATATTGCATGTTTCCGACAGCTGCATATTGCGGCACCCATGTGCTGCGCATGAGGGGTGCCATAACAGATTATATATGATGATTAAAGCTATCAAATTAATGCATTAATTAACGCATTAATGCGTTAAAAAATTAATGCACATTGAAAAAATTAACGCACGATTAATTAATGCATGTTAAAAAAATTAATGCACATACGTAAATTTATGTTAATTTACTAAATTCCGTGAAGCAAAAGTCCCAATATTCCGTTAAACTGCGGTTGTTTGTCAGTCGAATGAATTCAAGTAACCAAACTGTAAATAATCATTCCGGCGACAAACTAACAGATTTCTATGCTAGCTATGACGTCAGTTATGGTTGATTATACGTTTTAAAATGTGTTTCTAATTTTCCATATTCTACAGGCAAGGCCCCCAAACGTTGCCGGGCCCGGGGTAACTCATCTCCCTACTCTACCTCTTGATGGGCCTGGATGCGTTAATAATGCGTTAATTAATGCATTTGAAAATCAATACAGTGCGTTAATGCGTAAAAAAATTAATGCTTCGACAGCTCTAATGATTATGATATTGTCACGACTCTTTAGTGCAAAAATAGCACTCCTGTATGATGTTGTGCAATTCTGTCTGTCAGTAGCTGGAGTGTTTTTGGTTTTAGGGTTCATTTCCACGAAGCAATTTTGCATTCAAAGTGTACTGGCCAGCATCCAAGCAGGTTGAAGACTGCCGCATTGATGATGTGCAGTAATATATTCAGCAGGTGTTAGTAGTTGGATTGTGCTTAAAAATGATTTTACCATGACGCAAACTGACACCACACGTTACTCTATTTCTTTGTCTAGTATTCTGCTATTGAACTAAGAATTTGTCAGAAGTGGTAATGCTCATGTGCATTACAGTGTAGCAATCAGTTAATGAAAGAGTGATGTTGTTTTGAAGCAATTCTGCATCTGTTTTGTACTTTAGCATATTCAGCTGTAAAAAGTATAACATTAAATTTCACACGGCGGATTTTGAAATAAATATTTCTGAGCTGAATAATGCATGATTATTCAACGTAGCTTAACTGCTTTCTAGCTGTTGACACAACAGTAATGGACACCACTAGTAATGGACGTCATTAGAACTTCATTTTGCCAAGAAACATTTCTGCCAAGAACACTTCACTGGATTTGTAGCATTTATTATAACATCCAGTGAGAAGATAAAACGACAATATACAGACAACCAGAAAAGAAGTTGTCGATCAGTGACAACATGAGTGCAACAGTTGTTCCCAATCATAACCCAAAATGTAATCGAAGGCCCCCATAATTATAGAGATTACAAGGGCCTAACACATGCACGATATGGTGGGTCACCAAGATAAATCACGTGTGATAAGGTGGGATCATCAAGGTATGGGAATTTTCATGCCAATTTTGGTACTAGATTTTGCTATAGATTTAGTAACCTGTAAAGGACAGACAAACAGTGGATGGTTAGGATCTATAATGCTGCCTATAGGATGCCCATGTAACATTAAAGAGATAACAAGCTTCACAAGATATCTGAACAAATAAATTACCTATTACACATAATATACTACTACTAGACATGCACTATTATCATGCTATCAACTACTGACTATTATGGTATATGCTTTGTGTATGTTGATTATTTTTTTACAACGTTTCAGTGTGTACATTCACATTCTCAGGGCCGGCGTCAGCCAATCGGTGGCCTTGTAACAAGTGCACTTTAGAGTCAACCTCCCCTGTAATTTCCCTTCCTCCCTACCCCTTCCAGCCGTTCCCCTGCCCCTCCTGTCCGCAAAGTGGCCCCTATAAAACCAGCTAGGAGTTTGAGGGAGTCCCCAGCGCTGTCCGTGGTGCAGCCCCAGCCATAGTTGCATTTTGCTGCATTGTACGCTCACAAAGTGCATCTGATTGCAGCATAAAACAACTTAGTGTTGCAACAAGTGGCAAAATTAAAGACAGTGTTGCTCAAATTAAGAAGTTAATTCAAACGTAATTTTGAGAATCCAAAAATGGCAGCCCCTAAAATCGGCAGCCCTGTTTGACTGAACACCTCAAACATGCCTAAGGCCAGCCCTGTGCATTCCACAAGTAGAAACAGATCTACCCACTGACTGTCATTGTCAGCTGTTGCTGTGTGAAAATGCATCAGCTGCAGTCTGTTAGGATTAGAAATTATATGCTTCCAAACTGGCATGTCCTAACACAAATGATAGTGAACAGATAACAATTTCTTGCAATTCAATTCAGCAACAAATTAGCATGTGAAGTTTCTGTTGTGCTTCAGTGTCATAGTGAAACTGAACAAATGAAAAAAATCTCAGACTACATTTAGGAATAAAAATGTTGATAAAGAATGTCAGGATTCTCGGCAATTAGAAAGTGGTTATGGGCACTTGCCCCAGACAAAAGAAAACAAGTGAGTTTCAATGGATGACTACTTCAGCTCTGGAAGAGCCAACTAATGACTGCATGACAACTGGAGATGTCGTGTTGATTGTCTGAGTGTCTGAGAGAAGACAAAGACGTTGTGATATAACAGCAAACTGTGGCCCAATCAGCTCTTGTGTCCAGTGAGCACGAGAACTTCGGCAGCCAGACTTGATAACGCTACGTCAGCATTTGAGCTGAAACGACATTAACCAACTGAGCACTGTAGCCTAGTTGTCAAACACTGGTCAATTTTCACAGTAACAATGAATATCGGTACTGTTAGGTGTACTGCTAGAATGGGTATTGATCATTTTTAATAGCGAACCTTGTACAGTCAATTAAAAACAGTGGTAAATGTCAAAGAAAATGCATGTTATTGTTTGGCAACTTGTATAAAATAATATTCAGCCATCACAAAAGCACTCAGATGCAACTAATATGGGTTTGTTTTATATTATACAACGAATGAGAAAATGAAAGCTAAGGCAACTTGACAGCTAATGCATACAATACTACTGATGTTTACTCATCAGGTGCAGGGCATAATGCATTATTATCTGCCGAAAAACCCACATTGTTTTATACAGCACAACTGACTGCTCCAAACAATATTCTGTATGTATATAGCACTAACACAAGCATTTTGTACATAGCTTCATGCAAATAACAGTAATAGCACAGTCGAACCTTGCAGTATGGACAAGGCCTCGTATACTATTTGCCAATGCATCGCCATGATGTTTGACCAATTCAATGTGTCCTTGGTCCATACTAATCTGACAGCACAAGCAAGACAACTAGTAAGATGCAATTATACATTCACAATATGCTGTTTTCGACATGTGAATAAAATAGTATTTGGCACTGCTCACTAACTGTGGTTACTTTGAAGCCTAAAATACCTTGTTTGAAATAATGTCATCTCTAAAAAATAGTGTGGCCCACTGACTGACCGATATTTTACAACTTTTGTAATGTGGCCCAAATATCCAGACAAGTTTGAGATCTCTTGACTTTTGCCTTCATTCAATTGGATAATCTTTCCAGAGTTATAATGACTGTGAAGCAAGAGACATTACTGCTGTCGCCTGCTGACATACACGCCACTTGTAATACGTACAATGCGTTTGAGAATTCTGAGGACAACTTTCTGTTTCTTCCCATCAGTGGTCTTGAGCACAGTGCTGTAACATTCCTAGCCAACACAAACACTCAACCAATTTGCTGTACAGATCACAGATACAGGCCCCCATAGCAGCACGGCTAGGATTCGTCCGGCAGTTATGGCGAGCTCGGAGTGCAAGCATATGTTGCAAGTCTGGAGGAGCCCCCAGAGGTGTCCAGGAGCAGAGCCCCCTGAAGCTGAGGACTATACTTTGCACTACAAAGTCAAATTTTCTCAAAAACTAGCACCGGTATTTTGCTTCAGTCAAATATAGTTGGGGGAAATATATACGTGCCAGAACATTGGTCCGGCAGCTGCTGAACTGGCTGCTATGGCCCTCAGATATATGATAAAATTTATGCCGGTAACAACGACCACAGTCCAGCTTCAATTACAACCTGGCTTTTTTCTCAGCTCAGCATGCACTTTGTAATGTCAACAACAACTTGCCAACCCTAGCCGTAATGATCGAGTTGGAACTTTAAAGTGAATAAACAGAGGAACGGTGAACTCGGTGAAGCAATTAATGTGAATAATGCCGTTGAATTATGTATTAATGTCAGTCAATTAATCACTAATAATATGATAAGTGAGTCAAGCTGCAGGTAATAAAACTTCATATAGCTGCAATTAACGGAAAACAACCAGATGTGCAACTGTTAAACTGCCAGTGGTCTCTGCTCCATACAGCTGGACCACTAATGACAGGCATTTCAGCGACATGTCCGAGATATCAGTATCTTCATGAGCCAGCTTCAAACCACACAACATCAAACACATGCATATTAACACGATAAAAATAGCTTTTTGATCGTTTTCCGATCCACTGTATCAAAAGCAGTGTAGATGACACTTAACACTTACTTATTAACACCAGACTTTAAAAGCAGTGTAGCTTTCTCTGACTTGACACTGTTGGATAAGCTTAAACGACAAAACAGTTATCTATAACTAAAAATATATTGGCCATGTAATGACACATTAAGTGGCCATCTGCCTAGAACTGAAAACTGGTACACCACTATGCCCCTGTTGCTCTTCACTGAAAAACGTTTACACCAATTTTACTTTTCTATGCTTTTTCGTTTTCAAATACGGAAAAGCAAAATCTAAAAACTTCAGATATGTACCTCAAATACAAATGTTGTTGACCATAATGCTGTAAAAATATTTGCACTACGAAATTCAAAATTCCTGGTGGCCACAAAAATACTGAAGAAACACTGAGGGTCTCTTTTTGGGACACCTTGTACGTTTTGTATGATAGCAGCTTGGTGTGCATGCAAATATAATGATTAATGAACTCAGATAATGTTATTGCATTTTTATGTTACTTTTTGTCACACAGGCAGCTAGTCAGTGAGCTTTTTGCTTCTCTGGCAGTCTTGTGATTGAACTGTTCACAACTGATTGAGTACTAGCTGAGCTACGTTTATTTCCAAAACACTAAATATGATGTCGACAATGTTATTTCACATGAGATAATAGTTATCTTATATAAAGAAAGTAAAATACATAGACAACTGTAGAAGGAAACAAACTACAATTACAAGATGAGTGATAGGACTGATGAACTGTGCGAGAGGTTTGTTCAATAACAGCATTTCCTCGGCCTCTTCTGTCTCTTTGCTTATGCTGTCAGCTTGCCCCGCGGCTTTCCTTGCCTGTCTCCACAACAATCACACTGCCACGTCTCACCTTGTGTGTAAATAACACACACTAGCAGCACATATAATCTTTTAAAATTGCATCAAACAAAAGGAGCATGACACAACAATGAAACTGTAGACTGTACTGGTCGGGTATGCACATAAATCCGCATACCCAGACTAATGGTTGATTAATCCAAAAGTACTGCGGTGCCACGCCGGCCAGGCAGATTTTGTATAAATACGCAGACGCGGAAGCAAGCACGTACACATGAACGAAGAAGAAGAAGGACGCAGCAAGGGCGAGTGAGCGAGCGAGCAAGTGAAGCGGTAGAGTCAGTTTGCGAATAGTGGTGCGTCATTGGTGACTTTCGAGTTTGTAAGTTTGATGATGTTGATCACGTTTAATGAACACATGAATTAAGAATAAAACAGTATTTTATCTTTCGGAACTTGTCTTACATCGTGTGATATATTTTCTGAGATGAGTCGATAGCGACCTGGCGGCCCCGACTCATCTCAGATTCAGCTAGATCAATAAGAATAGGAAAATAGAAAGGAAAACGGAAGCAGGAAACAACGGCAGTCTTCTCTTGATCTGAAAACAAACCAAAAGACAGTAACTTAGATAAATACAAGACCACTCGACGAGACATCTGCATTTGCGGCACCATCATGCACTGCATCACTGCTGATAAAAATATGAATAATCAGCACTAATAAAATGTATCAGTAAACTTAAATTACGTTGTCTCAAGTTTTACATTAAAAACAAAGGCAACAATTTTTACATCAAGTGCCCGGCGCACAACTTCTGAGACCGATTTCAGAGCTCCGTGTGTCGTATCAAGCAACAATGCAAGCACCAGTGTGGCAGACTTCATGTCTCCACCGTCCAGGTTGATACACATCTGACTAACTTCAGTGAGTAAGTAGCTTAAATGGCTTACAAAGCCTGAACATAAGCAAAACACAAACAGAGCTCTAGATTCCAGGGTGAACAACTACCAGTGAGCTATTGCTTTTAATTAAAGCACAATCATAAGGCACATGTTACATATAAATTTTATAAGATGGTCTCCATCAGATTGCAAAATGGCAAAGATCAGTAATTCAGTACTGCATATTCAACATTGATCAAAATAAACACAATACAAAAATTCAGTTGCTCACTAGGTTACTGTTTTCAATAAAAGATATCCAGTTGTATGTTGATGTTGTAGGTGGCCAACAGTAAACCATTTTGGCTTGCTAAATGCCTGCAGCTACAAATTTGCAATCCCAAAAGATCTCTTGGGGACCCCATCTAACCAGATAAGAAGGCAGATTAAACAAAACAAAACAATATATGCTGTTGTCAATATTTGACTGTATTTAAACCAAACAGGCTGATAATGTGCTAATAATAACTCACAAAGAAGACATTTTATATACAATTATCATTCAAGAAACTCCCAGATGTATGAAACATGTACAAGGTATCCCAAAAAGTGACCCTCGGTGTTTCTTCAGTATTTTTATGGCCACCAGGAATCTTGAATTTCGTAGCACAAATATTTACCTTGTTCATACAGATCTTTGATGTCTGTTTCCTTGCGAGATATAAGACAGTTGAGAATGCCGATGATCTGTTTCACCGCAGTGCTCACTGGATTCGATTGGTGGTCCTGCAGCAGTTTCATTTCCATTTCATCATGGGGTGGTGGCTTGGCGAGTGGTAACACATTTCATCCGATCAACGAAGTTATGCTACGCCGGGCTGGGTTAGTACTTGGACGGGTGACTGCCTTAGAGCACGTAAACCGTCTCGGTATGTAACCAGCCACCTAGGTCAACTCAGCCTTCCATCTCTCCGGGGTAGGTAAATCGAGTAACAGCCTATCTGGCTGGTGTTAAGGTGGGGTGCGTTCACCTGTGTCGGGTGACAGGTGAGCCATACAGTGGTATGGGATCACACAGTGTTACCTGCCACCCAACACAGGTGAATGCGCCTCACCTTAACCCACGCTCCGTAGCTCTGAGATAGGTTTCCTATGAAGAGCTATAGCATTTTAACCATTTAACCACCGATCATCATCATTCATTCCTACAAAACAGCATGACAAAACAGTACAAGTAGGCAGTAAGGCCAGGCAGTAAAGCAACACAGTAACCATAAAATCTAAGCAGAAAACAAAAAAAAACCTGCTTGTACTTGAGAAGAGACAAATGACTGTTAGTATAGAAAAACACAGAAAAGTCCAATCAATTTAACTGTCAAATGAACCGTGCAAGTGACAAGAGAAGTTAGCATCAACAGGAAGACTCTTTCAAATATCACACTATCATATGGTCTACGTTCTACAACTGCATAGATCATTAAAATACAAAGTAACAAAATTTAAGCAGAAACTAATCACAATTTAATTAGAATTCTGTATTATTAATAAAGTAAACTAACCCATACCTCAAGTACTTGAAACAGCAGTGATATGAGACCCAACCTCTCAACGTCCCTAAAATAACACAGCAGTAGACTAGAGAGTTCATATACTAACAACATACTGGCCATACATGACAAACAGTTATAATTTCTAACACTCAGTTTCCATCATGTTCCATATAATAGCTACCACCTTATTTTAGACCACAACGTTTTGATTCTTGATGAATTTTAACACTCTTGTACCAGTGGAAGCAGAAATTAATGCTTTACAATTTAGATACTTATTGGTTCAGCTGGTGATGTCACAACTAAGTGACATTGAACGACATGAAAGTCTGCTATGGCTGGTAAGCGTCTGGAGAAAACGAGCAGAATATAACTGACAGCGCTGATGGCCACAGGCGACATTGGCTGACAGCATGTGCCAGAGCAAAGGGTTCACATTTTAAAACATTCTATTAGTTTTATTACACAGCTGCTCACTTATCTCACAGAGATTCATTCTTTTGTTGAGTAATGAAACACCATGACAACTGGCTTCACAATGTGCTGTTGTTTTGTAGTTTTAATTTCTATGGTAATGCAGGGCAAAGCTGTAAATTTCACAAGTCCTCCACAGAGCATTTCTTACTGTCTCCATCAGTACAAGAAGTGTAAAAATATAACAGGACATATGTGAGTTAAGGTTCAAAATAAAGTGGCACCTATTCATGGACCATGGTGTACAAGTAAATACACTGTAAAGCATAAAAACACACCAAAATTTTTTTCATCATAACTTGAAGAAAAGTGATCCAATTGCAATAAGTTTTGGTAAGAATATTCCTGACACAACTGGCCATCAAATGACTGTTTAGTTTCCCACCTCATCCACTGTCTGTTTCTGCACTACCTGGGGAAAGAAAACGAACAAAATATTGCATTTTTAACCACTTTAGTATTATTGCTTAATCAAAACAACACACAAAATACACATTTTGGCCATATTTTCATCATTTTAACTGATATTTTATCTAACTGTCCATTTCTTAACTGCCTAGAAATATGTCTGAAATATTGGTCAATGAACATAAGCTTGGCTCAAAGACACTTTCTCCATTCACTGATAGCAGCGTCGATAACGTTCTGCTCCAGACCAATCCAGACTTCACCAGTTGCTGCTTGAATTTATCAATATTCCTGAATTTTGGGCCTATTTAATAGATGTGCTGTTACAAAACAGTCAAACCTTGTAATTGATTGGCTGTTGGTAGCCACATATCCGGAAAGATGAAATTTTATAAAGTCTTTTTGTTGATTTTAATGCACATTTTGTCTGTCTGTTTTTCCCAGGTAGTGCAGAAGCAGACATTGGGTGAAATGGGAAACTGAACGGCCATTTGATGGCCAGCTGTGTCAGAAATATGTGTACCAAAAATTATTAAAATTGGATAACCCTTCTTCAAGTTATGGTGAAAAAAAATTTGATGTGTTTTTTATGCCTCACAGTGTAGGTGTTCAATGACCTGATGAAAGCAGGGTGTTGTTCCAGCAATGCAAGCAACAGCTTCAGCCCATAGGCTGGCAGAGGATCTTGCTGAAGCAGTATTTCCTCGTACCTACCACACAAGTATAAACCAATGGTTAATGGTTGAATGGCATAGCTCTTCATAGGGGAAACACATCTCAGAGCTACGGAGCATCACCTGCCATATGGAATAATACGATGTTACCTGCCACCTGACACAAGTAAATGCTCCCCACCTTAACATCAGCCAGACAAACCGGTACTTGATTTACCTATCCCGGAAGGACAGAAGGCTGAGTTGACTTTAGTGTTTATTATGCACTTCATCATACCTTTCTAAACCTGGATACTCCCTTGGTGAAAACATATTCTATCCTGCTGCACAACCCACTCAGCAATCAGCATCATCTTAATATTCACTATTTCCAGTAACCCCGCTCCCCCCCTGCCACAATGCTACTGAATACAAATTTACTGTTAGTGAATTAACACTGGATATGTTAAGTAAATAACAGAGATATATATGCCAGCTTTCAGCATTTGTGTTGACATTATGCCAGAGTCAGCAAACAATCTAAGTGCACATAACACATAGGTACTTGGGCAGCAGAGAGTCCAGCACAATCCTGTGCAGCTTCTTGATCTGTGTCTGGTGCTGACTGCTGGCTTCAAACATCTCGTGTGTTAAAAAAATTTCTGCAATCTCCGTAAACACGCGCAAAGACAAAGCACCAGTGTCCCCTGGAAATACAACAGAAGAATGTCAACAACTGGAACAACCACACTACCGGAATTAATGAAAACTGTATCCCTGCTTTGGCCATTTTCATTATCTGTTTAAGATTCAACGAACGGTTGTTACATCTTGGGAGTCCCTCAGTGCAGTTTAGACTGCACAGGCCGCAAGCAAATACGACTGCATCGAGGCATTTGTGCCTAAACCCAGACTAATATTGAGAGTCAATTGCTTACGCAATTACTTGTGCAACTGCTGATTTGTTAACATTCTGCACACATTTGTGTAAAAACAATTTATGAAATTTTATTGAAAAAGTCCAGAATGATAATATGATAGCCATCAACCAACAGTCCAACAGTCCCCCTACAATATACAGTTACTTTCAACTGGCAATCTTTTTCAAGTTGCTGTGTCTGTCAGCAGGTAACCACCCAGTCAGATGCCAACTAGCTCAATGACACCCATTAGACAGCCCCAGCCATGTACTCAGCAGCTTAGCAATGTCAACAGCAACAGAATCAAATATGCTGCAGACTTCTATGCATTGTGATCGAACTATGCGCTGCTGTTAAACAACTGCAAACAGCACCGAAAAACAACAAAACCTAAAAGAACGATATAAAAGATATACACAGGGTGACCACTCTCCAGACACTATGAAGTTCCCCAACAGTTCCCTGACATTTTCAGGTTTACCAGGTTTTCCAGATAAGTGGTCACACTGAGAATGATATAAAATTATTAGGGTAGATGTTCCTTCTGGAGTCTTTCTATCCTTGGCTGGCATTTTGTTGTTTTTATTTGTGTTGCTGGTGTTGTCAATGTCAGTGCTGAAATAAATAAATAAATAGAAGATATACAATGGGTGGGTAACGAGGTGAATGGACGAACCAGTCAAGCTGAAGACAAGAGCGGCTAATGGTGGCAGCAGATGATCCACAACAATAACGCAGTGATCGATGACAATTGGTGGATGCTGGACGACTGCCTCGACCACGGCAAACACGGTGTGAACAAATTCCTCCGTTCCACTTGCCCCTGCAGCCAGCAAGCCATGTTTTAAACAAGCAAGTTGCAAACAGAAGAAAAGAACCAAGGCTGAGATACCCAGTGAGTTTTTTAGGGTAAACCCACGTAAAAACACACCAAACATAATCCAATTTTAGTTTCTTGTTCCACTAATAATTAACAAAATGTTTTAATATGGCTAGGTTTTTGAAACATTTAAACCTATGAATTTGCAAATATTCCTACATTTTATGCTGTGCAGAGCAAACAGAAATTAATATGAATTAACCAAATGAAAACCCGGAGAAATCTCAAAGTTGGGACATTTTACAGAACCAGTTTAACCTACAATACCCAAAACCCAAACTAGCCACTGGATTGAGCTTAATAAAAAACCTGGAATTTTTGCAACCCTGAACAAAACTGTTTTGCATTTAGTGATCAATATTTTACCCCATCTGCACAATGAAGTGGCTTGGCGAGCTGGCCGGACGAGCTAGCTTCATCATATACACTGTATCATGAAAAAAAGTAACCCCCTAGACATTGTAGAACAGAAAAGTCCAATCTGAATGAATCTGAATAAATTTTTGTGCACTCAATCGACAATAAATTGCAAAAGAGATGACTGAATTTCGTTAAAAAAATATTACTTTATAGCAAAGTTCTTAATTGTTGAATATCAATAACAAAATATCTCCATTACCAACACGGCATTACACAAGTAAACTTATAATACATTTGTGTACTCCAACAAATAATAACTAATTCTGGCAAAATTTTAAGACAACAATGTGTCAGTTATTGGCAGTCAAACAGCCAAATTTTAGTTAAATCTGCCAAAACAAACAATAGCAACGGTGGCTTTTCTGAAGTCTTTGTGGATGACGTCACTAAGTAAGTGACAAAAACGAACCAGCAGCTGTCTGAATGTGCACCGAACCAGCATCTATTGACTGGACACTGCACAGAAACTTGCCCAGATTCTTCACAAACTTCTCATCCACCAGCTTCAGTCGTAATACCTTCATCATTACAAAAACACACACACACATACAGCATGTGAGTGTCCAATAAGCTAAACAAACTCTCCATAATAGCTAAATAAACTCAATCCAACTAGAAATTTGGAGCACAGCCCAACACAAGGTCACCTGGAGCAGTAAGTCCGAATGAAAGAACAATTTAGGGGATGACATTCCACTCGTAGCAACATCACATGGCCCAAACAGAACTGCATTAACCCCTTGACTGCTATCATGACGACGTGCGTCGTCACGATATGTGTATTGCGTCCAGCTGCATGACGACGCACGTCGTCCTAAACTATATATGCCGGGCTGCTGTGCAGCAGTAGCCAATACATCATAGTTTAGCAGTGGCGACTTCAAGTACTTGGCCACGCCCACTATCCCACTTTCAACCAATAGCAGCGCTGGATCATGCGGTCGCCCGATGACGCTGAATGTTGCTGCAGGCTGCTGCAGCTGACACAGATCTAGTGTTGGCCTACTGTATTGTGCATTTTGTAAACTGTTTTGCGAGATAATGTAACTTTGATTAGACGAAGATTTAGTTGTCATGGCAAGCAGAAAGCTTACGTATACTGCTGCGCAAGTTTTACAGCAGTTGGCAGACTCTGAAAGCGAGATTTCTGTGAATGATGTTGCACTGGAACCAGACACTATGAAGTATGAAGATTGGCCCGTCTCACAGAAAGACATTTTCTGTCTCATACGCCAGAAACTGTCAAAGGTCCAAAGAAAAATTTCTTGACCAGACGCTGCCGTGTCTATCACAAGAACGGACTACGTAAGGAAGTCACATACGTGTGTGAGCAGTGTCCATCTCATCCAGCATTGTGCCCAGTGCCTTGCTTCAAACTGTACCATACAAATAAAAGACATACTGGCAGCAGTAACTTTGTAGTTTTGGTGGATTTTATTTGACAGTGAAGTCATTTCTGTAGTTGTGCTTTTGCATTACTGTTCAGACAGTCATTGTTATGCTGAAACCTGTTGTACCGGTACGCGTAGTTTGACAATGAGCGATTTTCGGTTTTTCGGTTATTACATATCGCAGATAGCTGCAGAAATTTGTGTTGGCTATATATATGCAAAACATCAAAAAAAATTTCTGCATTTTTGGCATATACTTTTGTAAATAATAGCTAGAAATAGTATGCAAGTGATATGCACCCTATCTTCCAACAGTCATATTACCCCCTATATAGCCCGTAGCACAGCACCATTCATTTCCGGTAGCAGTCAAGGGGTTAAACTAGGCAGCATGTATAGTGTGGATTTAGGAAATGCCACTCTTGGTCCATAGATTTGCTGATATGTGAACCCATCAACCGTGAACGTGGTGAATTGCCCCTCCTCCAAAACTCCTCAATGGATCACACAGAAATTTTGCATCAATTCCTTCCAGGCAAGGGTCATCCTTCCCCCAATTTTGATCTTGGCTGGTTTCAGAGGAGAAGTGGAAAATGAAAAAAAGAAAGGAAAAAGTAAAACAAAGCAAAAACATAAAGCCTCCCATTACTACATAAAGGCAGCCTAATGAGCTAGAAGCTACGGAGTCATTGAACTCCACCTACATCCAGCCTAGTTATTCTACTTCGGCTACCAGCCATTGTTTTAAAAAGTGCACTTACTAATTTCACTGCAAACATAAGAATGAGAACGTAAGATTACTACTGCTAACATCGCTACTAATCACAGCGACTAGCGCTTTAATTGACAAATTTCCCTGAACAGCTGAAGCAGTTTCCACATTTCGAGTTCTGCACCACTCACTCACTCACTGCTGCGCGTAACCAGCCATGGGTCGTAGCACCCTCCACGTTGACCGGTCGTCAGCAAGAGCCCATGCGTCGGCAGCAGTGAGTCCGGTGTCCCACACAATCTGACTCATCCATGTAGTCCGTGGTCTGCCAGCGGGGCGATTCCAGTCGTGCTGTGGTACGTCTCCCGACTTGGAGTCTACTGCAAGCTTCAGGGCCTTATGTGCAGGTGTGTTGGCGGACAAACGGCGAATATGGCCGAAAAAGGAGTGACGGCGAGCGGCTATGGTACTGAGTATACTAGGCAGATTCGTGCTGTCTGCACCACAAGTATATAATTCCATTCTTCACCATATTCATCAAGCTCAAATATTTGTCTCTTCTTAAGACCCATATATTTTCTCTCTGCCTATCTTCCCTCTAACGCCCTTCTCCAATGTGCCCTGATTATCACGCGAGATTATGGTGCTATATAAATTTTTACTTACTTAGCTAAATAGTGCTGATATACAGATTGTTGTGCCTTCTGTATGTGAGTGATGTCAACGTTTGCCACTTGCATGCGCCCTGGAGGAGGACATTTTGAACACATGCTGCAATAAAGAGAATGTGATGTGACATGTATGACTTTTTGGGAGACAATAGTTGCCAATCATGTTTGTCGCTTTTAGCTAATCATTTCTGAGCTGACACATGCACTATCCAGTATGAATTCATTGTTGTAAATGGCCAAACTACAACTTCTGCATTTCACAAGGTAGTAAAGCAACAGTATTAAAGTGACGGGGTCAAAACTAACGCCATTTGCATCAATTCCTTTCCTGATGTCGTGTGCCAAAAATTATTAAAATCGGCCAATGTTTCATGAAGCTATTCAAAAAATAGAAGTGTCATGTTTTTCATGGACCACGGTGTATATTTTACGATATTGTTTCTCATGCAATTACACTTCTGCCTCTTACAGCATCCACAAATGGTGCACATGTTTTTAACTGGACACTAGCAGAAAACTAAGTTTACCGGGCTGGTTACAAAATGGCGCAGTACGGGCATCAGAGGCAGGAAGGTTTTCAGCTGTTTGACTTGCACCGTTGAAGGATGCTTCCTGCCTGATGCAGCCTCCAACGCTGACAGGATGTCCTCTACAAGTGCACAATGATGCAGTTCACAGTACACCAAACTGCAGTCTGCAGCAATACTGATAGATACTGATAGATAGACATAGCTCCAACATACTCCAACATTAGCAGCTCACGCCAATCAGCTGCCACTTCCGAGATTGTAAAGCGCTTCTGGTCTTGAGTCCGTCTCATGCAAGAAGTGCTGTAGCAAGTAAAAAAACTCTACACTTTTTACACATCAAGTGCAAAATGGCAAAACATCATATCTACAAAATCTCCTAACTACAAACTATAAAGTTCTTCAAAATGCTACTAAAATAAGCAAACAAATATGGGTGTTTATCATTTATCAACCAAATTTCTAAAAACATTAAAAACACTGGGAGAATGTCCGAAAAGAAATAAACTGTGTAAAAAGTTGTTTTTAATTTTCTTGAAAAGTCATTGAAAACAGATAAAATGTTTTACCATTCTACTGTTAACATATCAGATATACTTGAACGTACAGGGTGCGGCAAAAAAAGTAGCCCCTTACAAGTTTTTCGCTGTTTTCTCAACAACCATATCAAATTTTAATTTGAAATTTTACAGCTTTGTTAACTTTGCTAAAACCTTATACATTTAACTGCCAAGTAAAATGTGATTCTGTTGAAAAATGACAAAGTTTTAGACTTTTTAACGTGACCGCCTACTGATTTTTCAGCATTCAAAAATGTTCAAGCTACAACACCAACTTAGTAACATCGTTAAAACAACACAGTTAACTAATGATCAAATGCCAGAATTTCATTGTCAATGTGTGAATAGTTGAAGTGTTCACCGCCAGCTCCAAGCTACAACACCAGCCTCCAGTCGCCTTATTTGAGAAATCTTATACAGCCTTGTCAATCGGTCCCTGTGGCAGGTTGCCCCAGATAACCTAAAGTGCTTCCTTGACTTTGGCCATTGTTTTCAGCTTTGTTTTAAGCTTGCAGTAAGCCTCCAACATTGCACCCCACACATGATAGTCCATTGTGTTTATATTCGGCAAATTTTAAGGCCATTGGTCCTTTGTGATAAAATCTGGACAGTTGGCCTGCAGCCTGTTCCGTGCGCTGCGCGCTGTGTGTGCTGGTGTGCTGTCCTGCTGGAAGATGAACCTGGTAGGCAGCCAGAGATTGCTTTAAAAGAACGACAATTAAATGATAATTTATAAACAAAATAAATTACTCTTTGTCAAAACGTCACTGTGACATCATTGGCAGTAATGTGGTAACCAGTTTTCGAAAATTAAATAGCATTTTTAGCTTGAACATTTTTAATGCTAAAAAATCGGTAGGCGGTCATGTTTAAATGTCTATAACTTCGTCGTTTTTCAGCAGAATCATATTTTACTTGGCAGTTAGATGTAAGTTTTATTAAATAAAACTGTAAAATTTCAAATTAGAATTCCAAACGGTTGCTGAGAAAACAGCAAAAAACTTTAAGAAGCTACTTATTTCTGCCACGCCCTGTACACTGTACAAGGTGGTGGACTCAAGAACAATAAAAGAATTGGTATCAGCTAGAGACAGAGTGAGACATACTGGAAAGACGTGGCACAGCATCGACCATGGTTGAGATGAGGAGTTCTAGACATCGGCTCAGATACTCCAGCTGACCTGCATTCTCCACCTTTCTAAGCACCTGCTTCCGACTATCACGCTCGACATACATCACCAACCTACCAACAACACCACACCCGATCCATGCATCTTGGCTAGGGACCAACCAAATTCACGGGAAAAAATGCATGATTTCACGGCAAAATTTTTAAAATGTGTCAAATTTCACGGAAAATTCACGGAAAGAGTTTCGGAAATTCATGGGCCACTCAGACGTTATTTCGAGGTGCTGTGCTAATGCAAACGAAGAAATTTCAGAACAACGAATATTTACTACACTAAGTCAAGACTCAAGACAGTCAATGTCAACTATTTAGTGCTAAAGTGCGACACGTGGCAAACAGCAACATCCACACAAAAGCTGCTGATAAAACTAGAATTGTCATAAATTAAGCTAAAAGCGCTAAAATTCACGAAAAATCACGCATTTCACGGAAATCAACGTTTTTCGCGGAAGGAGGTCAATTTCACGGAAAATGTCACGGCCGTGAAATCGTGAATTAAGTTGGTCCCTATTCATAAGATAACTCACGACAAAATGTAAGGCTGTATATAACGGCACATGGCAACAACAGATTTTCTTGTTCAACTACTGTATGCAATGTTTAAGTTAGTATAGAACAACCATGTTTCCTACTACTCTGCAGAATTCATTTTCCCTGACTTTCCGAAACAAAATGAATCATTTTCCCTGACTAATTTGTTCACGCAGAATACCAATGTTGGCTTTTAATTAATTGCAATTGCACAAGAATCAAAGGCGGTGGAACAAATTTGAAACTGGAAATACAAATAATCTGTGAGCGAAGCGAGCAGAAAAAAATGGTGAACTGTTGT